>ERZ1027229.1126-NODE-1126-length-12593-cov-3.845510_pt1 | contig 12593 bp, 7 predicted proteins | sample MGYA00519245_ERZ1027229 | MGnify/ENA primary metagenome ERZ1027229 (study PRJEB26926, sample SAMN06164466) | human gut metagenome | biome: ENVO:00009003; feature: ENVO:2100002; material: ENVO:00002003 | host: Homo sapiens | place: USA | collected 2012 ...
CGAGATAGGAGTCCGTCTCGTGGGCTCGGAGATGTGTATAAGAGACAGATCTTTACATACCCCAAACCCACATCGGACAGGGTTTGCAGCTTGCGCAAGATCTTGGGCTGCTGGGCAAAGAACGCCACGCCCTCGTCCACGGTCATCTCCAGCACTTCATAAATATTCTTGCCCTTGAACTTCACTTCCAGGGTCTCTCGGTTGTACCGATGACCGCCGCACACATCGCAGGGTACATACACATCGGCCAAAAAGTGCATTTCGATCTTCACAATACCGTCGCCCTGGCAGGCCTCGCACCGACCGCCCTTAACATTAAAGGAAAAGCGATTGGCCTTGTAGCCCCGCATTTTGGCATCCGGGGTGGAAGCAAACAGGTCGCGAATGTCGTTAAACACACCGGTATAAGTAGCCGGGTTGGACCGGGGGGTGCGGCCAATGGGTGACTGGTCAATGTTGATGACCTTGTCCAGATTGTCCACGCCGGTCATACGGTCAAACTTGCCCGGGCGTTTTTTGGCGCCGTTGAGCATATTGGCCAGGTGCTTATAAAGGATCTCGTTTACCAGACTGGATTTGCCGGAGCCGGACACGCCGGTCACGGCCGTAAAGGTAGCCAGCGGGATCTCCACATCAATGCCCTTCAAGTTGTTTTGTACCGCACCGTAGATCGTCAGTTTTTTGCCGTTGCCCGGCCGCCGCTTGGCTGGCACCGGGATCTTGCGCTTGCCGCTCAGGTACTGGCCGGTGATGGAGCGCTCGCAGGCAATAATATCGTCTACCGTGCCCGCTGCCACCAGCTCGCCGCCATGGATACCGGCACCGGGACCAATGTCTACCACATAGTCTGCCGCCCGCATGGTGTCCTCGTCATGTTCCACCACGATCAGGGTGTTGCCCAAGTCCCGCAGGTGGCGCAGGGTGCCCAGCAGCTTTTCATTGTCCCGCTGGTGCAGACCGATGGACGGCTCGTCCAAAATATACAGCACACCCATCAGGCTGGAGCCGATCTGGGTAGCCAGACGAATGCGCTGGCTTTCGCCGCCGGACAGGGTGGCCGCTTCTCGCGCCAGAGACAGATAATCCAGCCCCACACTGTTCAGGAAATTCAGTCGATCGCGGATTTCCCGCACGATCAGGGCGCCGATCATCTGTTCCTTTTCCGTCAGCTGCAAGTTCTGGATAAAATCCAGCTCCTCATGAATGGGCATTTGGCAGAACTCATAAATATTCTTGCCCCCAACGGTCACAGACAGGCTCTCCGTAGACAGGCGGGCGCCACCGCAGTCCGGGCACACGCACTGGGTCATCACAGCCTCAATATCCGCCCGGGCCCAATCGGAGGTGGTCTCCGCATACCGGCGCTGCAAGTTGGGAATCACGCCCTCAAAGGTACCGTTGTAATTGGAAGAGCCATAAGAGGTGCTCCGCTGCATTTTCAGCTTTTTGGTGCCGGTGCCGTATAAGATGGCATCCAGCCCCTTCTTGGGGATCATTTCTACCGGAATATCCAGCGAGAATTTGTACGCCTGGGCAATGGCCTCAAAATACATCCGGGCAATGCTGCCGCCGTCTGCCACATTCCAGCCGCTGGCCTTAATGGCTCCCTGGTTGATGGACAGCTTTTTGTTGGGAATCACCAGCGCCGGATCAATCTCTTTATAAGACCCGATACCGCCGCAGGTTTTGCAGGCGCCAAAGGGATTGTTAAAGGAGAACATGCGGGGGCTCATCTCTGCGATCACCGCACCGTGCTCCGGGCAGGCGTAATTGAGGGAATACAGTTCCTCCCGCTCCCCTACAATATCCACCAGCACCACGCCGTCTGCAATATGGGTGGCGGTCTCCACGCTGTCGGCCAAGCGACCGGCAATATCCGGCTTCATAACCAGGCGGTCCACCACGATCTCAATATTATGCTTTTTGTTCTTGTCCAGCTTGATCTCTTCCGCCAGGTCATAAACAGAGCCGTCAATGCGCGCACGCACAAAGCCGGACTTGCGGGCGTTGTCCAGTTCCTTAACATACTCGCCCTTGTGCCCCCGCACAATGGGCGCCATAATTTGAATTTTCGTTTTCTCCGGCAGGGCGAGAATTTGATCCACGATCTGATCCACCGTCTGCTGGGTGATCTCGCGCCCACATACCGGGCAATGGGGAATACCGATCCGTGCCCACAACAGTCGCAGGTAGTCATAGATCTCCGTTACCGTGCCCACGGTGGAGCGAGGGTTGCGGGAGGTGGTCTTTTGGTCAATGGATATGGCCGGGGACAGACCCTCGATATAGTCCACATCCGGCTTCTCCATCTGACCCAGAAACTGGCGGGCGTAAGAGGACAGGCTCTCCACATACCGGCGCTGACCTTCTGCATAAATGGTGTCAAAAGCCAGGCTGGACTTGCCGGAACCGGACAGGCCGGTAAACACCACCAGCTTGTCCCGGGGAATCTCTACATCAATATTCTTCAAGTTGTGCTCGCGGGCACCTTTTACCACAATGTTCTTTATCATTTCAGCTTACGCTCTCCCTCCTGCTCCAGTTTTTGAATTTCATCACGCAGGAACGCCGCGTGCTCGAATTCCAGCAGCCGGGCAGCCTCCTGCATTTCCCGCCGCAAACGGTCGATAAGCAGTTGCCGCTCTTTCTTGGTAAGTTTCTTTTGCTTGCCGTCGGCGGGGGCTTTGGAGGTGATCTCCAAAATATCCCGCACATCCTTTTTAATGGTCTTGGGCACAATGCCGTGCTCGGCGTTATACGCCTCCTGAATAGTGCGACGGCGCAGCGTCTCTCGAATGGCCCGCTCCATGGAGGGGGTCACGCTGTCCGCATACATAATCACCTCACCGTTGGCGTTGCGGGCGGCACGGCCGATGGTCTGCACCAGGCTGGTCTCGGACCGAAGGAAGCCCTCTTTGTCCGCATCCAGGATCGCCACCAGGCTCACCTCCGGAATATCCAGTCCCTCACGCAGCAGGTTAATCCCCACCAGCACATCGAATTCGCCCAAGCGCAGATCGCGAATGATCTCCATACGCTCCATGGTATCCACATCGTGGTGCATATACCGCACCTTGATGGAGAATCCCTCCAAATACTCGGTAAGATCCTCGGCCATGGCCTTGGTGAGGGTAGTCACCAGCACCCGCTCACCCCGCTGGGTGCGCAGATTGATCTCGGACACCAGGTCGTCCATTTGGTCCTCGGTGGGCTTGACGGTAATATTCGGATCCAGCAGCCCGGTTGGGCGAATCACCTGTTCCACGATCTGGGCGCTGCGTTCCCGCTCAAAGTCGCCGGGGGTGGCAGAGGTAAAGATCACCTGATTGATCTTGCCGTAGAATTCGTCAAACTGTAACGGCCGGTTGTCAAAAGCGGAGGGCAGCCGAAAGCCATAGTCGATCAGGCTGGCCTTGCGGGAGCGGTCGCCGCCGTACATGCCCCGCACCTGGGGCAGCATCACATGGCTCTCGTCGCAAAACAGCAAAAAGTCCTCTGGAAAATAATCCAGCAGGGTAAAAGGCGGCTGGCCGGGCTTGCGCCCGCTCATCACCGCAGAGTAGTTCTCAATGCCCTTGCAAAAGCCGGTCTCCCGCAGCATTTCAATATCATTCATGGTGCGCTCTTTGATCCGCTGGGCCTCTAAAAGCTTGCCCTTTTCTTCAAAGTAGGCCACCCGCTCCACCATTTCCTGATAGATTTGGTTCAAAGCGCGCTCCATCTTTTCCCGCCCCACTACATAGTGGGAGGCCGGATACACACAGGCGTGGGACAGTACACCCTTGATCTTGCCGGTAAGCGGGTCAATCTCGCAGATCCGGTCAATCTCGTCCCCAAAAAATTCCACCCGCAAAGCGGTGCCGCTGCTGCCGGCAGGAAAGATCTCCAGCGTGTCGCCCCGCACCCGGAACTTGTTGCGCACAAAGTTAATGTCGTTACGCTCGTACTGAATGGCCACCAACTTTTCAATCAGCGCGTCCCGGCTCCACTCCATACCGGTGCGCAGCGAGATCACCATATTCCGGTAATCAATGGGGTCGCCGATAGAATAAATGCAGGACACGGAGGCCACAATGATCACATCCCGCCGCTCGGACAGTGCCGCCGTGGCGCTGTGGCGCAGCTTGTCAATCTCGTCGTTAATGGCTGAGTCCTTTTCAATATAAGTGTCCGTTGTGGGCACGTAAGCCTCCGGCTGATAGTAGTCGTAGTAGGAAACAAAATACTCCACCGCATTTTCCGGAAAGAATTCCCGAAACTCGCTGCAAAGCTGGGCGGCCAAGGTCTTGTTATGCGCCAACACCAAAGTGGGCCGGTTCACCCGCTCAATAATATTGGCCATGGTAAAGGTTTTGCCGGAGCCGGTGACCCCCATCAGGGTCTGCTCCTTCATACCGTCCAGCACGCCCCGGGCCAACTTCTCAATTGCCTGCGGCTGATCGCCGGTGGGCTTAAACTTGCTGTGTAGCTTAAACTGTTCCATTCTCGCTCCCGTCTGCCCGCATAGAAGGCGTGCAAACACTTTTGTCAAAAACTGTATATACAGTGTTTATTATACACGGTCATACCGCCAAATACAACTGGTTATCCTGCCAATTTTGAACAAATGTTCCCCTGGCTTTTTGTCCATTTCGGCAAATTTTGCGCCCCCGGTGCGCGGGCTTTACTTTTGGCGTTCAATCCGTTATAATGAGCATATGAAAGAAAAGCAAATCACCCCCGGCGATGCCGGTCGGCGGCTGGACCGCTATCTGGGGCGCACCTTTCCCTCTCTGCCCCGGTCGCTGATGTATAAGGAAATACGCAAAAAGAATATTAAGGTCAATAAAAAGCGCTGCACCCCGGAGCAGGTACTCTCTGCCGGTGACCGAGTGGCCCTGTATCTGCCGGACGATGTGCTGGCGGAAAAGACGGTGTATTATGACTTCCTCTCCGCCTCCAAGGCGCTGGATGTGGTGTACGAGGACGAGAACCTATTGATCCTCAACAAACCCCAGGGTCTGCTTTGCCACCCAAACGGCAAGGAGTATATAGACACGCTGATTGCCCGGGTCAAACGCTATTTATATGAGCGCAATCAGTGGTCGCCGGAGGACTCCGGCTTTGCCCCGGCGCTGGCCAACCGTATTGACCGCAACACCGGCGGGCTGGTGATCGCAGCCAAGACTGCCCCGGCACTGCGGGAAATAACGGCGCTGATACGGGAGCGCAAGATTGAAAAATTCTACCTGACCGTCACGGAAGGGATCCCGCCCAAAGCAGCGGACACCCTCACCGCTTACCTGCACAAGGACGAGAAAAAGAACAAGGTCACCCTGTATGACGCGCCCGCCCCCGACCGCATGGCATGCAAAACCGGTTACCGCGTGCTGGACACCAAGGCTAACCGAGCGCTGCTGGAGGTAGAACTGTACACCGGGCGCACCCACCAAATTCGTGCACAACTGGCAGGCATAGGCTGTCCCCTGGCCGGGGACGGTAAGTACGGCAGCACACACGGCCGCTACCGCCAGGCGCTGCTCAGCTACAAGCTGATCTTCCATGTGCCGGCGGACTACACCATTGCCCACTTGGACGGCAAGGTGTTCACCGCAGACACCCGACCCATCACACAAATCTTTACTGGAGATGATTCAAATGAAAGATAAGTTTATTCGCATTCTGTCCCCAATGACCTTAGCGGTTGTGATCCTGCTGGACCTGGCGGTGATTGGCTATGGTGTCTTTGCCGTCTATCGGCTGACCCAGATGCGCACCGGCATGACCGTAATCTTTGCTATCATTGAGATTGTAGCCATTGTGATCGCCGTGCTCACCACCAAGGAGACGGTAAAGAACGGCCTGCTGCTACGCGCCACGGACTTTGAATTTACCGGCATGGATAAAGACAATGTGTACGCCTACGATCAGATCAAGGATATTACCGGCTACAAGGACGAAGCACCCAGTCTGGTCAAGAACTTTATTGACCGGCACGCAGTGCTGACCCTGACCTTGACGGACGACACCACGGTGCTGCTGGATCTGGGGCTGTGCCAAAAGCGCACCTTGGAAGCTGTGCAAAAAGCCCTATGCGAACGCTGCGGCGTGGATTACCAGCCCCCTACCGTTAAGACCAAGCTGGAATTCAAATCCCTGCGCAAGCGGGGCGAGACAGAAAAAGCAGAGAAACAGCCCGACACCGCAGAAGCCCCCACAATCGCAGACCAGCAAGACGACATTGTGAAATAAGCCTAAAATGTTCAAAGCGCACGGCCAAAACCGTGCGCTTTTTCTATACCTATTATATATATAAAGCGCCTATGCGTTATCCCGCATTAGGGTAATACTTTGCAGCACCAAAAAGGCCACCGCCAGCACCCGCAGCACAAGAATGAGGATCTGCATAGCCCGAATGGTCTGCTGAAAGGCAGACAGCACGCGAATATCCTTTACATAATGGGTCTTCACACTTACACCTCCAATACCACGCCGTGGGCCACGCCGGGAATGGAGTTGCCCTGCTTGGTGCTGGTGGGCGACATCAGCGCGCCGGTGGCCACAAACAGCACCTTGCGCAGCGCACCCTGCTCCATTTTCTTCAAAATATGGCTGCACAGCACGGAGCCGCCGCAGCCACAGCCGGAGCCGCCTGCATTCACATCCTGACTCTTGAGATCATAGATCATCATGCCACAGTCCTTGTGGTGACCCGCCAGTTGAATACCCCAATCCTGCTCCAGCAGCTGGTACAGCAGCTTGGTGCCCACTGCACCCAAGTCCCCGGTGACAATTTGATCGTAGTCTGCCGGGGTGGTGGCGCTGTCCTCCAACAGGTCATGAATGGTACGGGCAGCCGCCGGCGCCATAGCTGCGCCCATATTACCGGCATCCGTAATGCCATAATCGGTAATGGTGCCAATATGCACCGCCCGTATACGCACGCCTTCGCCCTTGCTCTCCAGCACTGCACTGCCGGCGCCGGTCACCGTCCACTGGGCACTGGGCGGACGCTGCCCGCCATACTCCAGAGGAAAGCGAAATTGCCGCTCGCTGGAGCAAAAATGGCTGGAGGTTCCTGCCACACAGCACTTGGCCCCGGCATCAATAAGCATAGCCCCCACACCCAAGGACAACGCCATGGTGGAACATGCGCCATACAATCCAATGGCAGGAATGTCCAAATCCTTAATGGCAAAAGCAGAGCCCATACATTGATCCAGCAGGTCGCCGCTTAGGATAAAATCCACATCGGACGGACTTTTGCCCGCTGCCGACAGCGCCCGCAAAATGGCATCCCGTAGCATGGCGGACTCGGCCAGTTCAAAGGACTGCTGCCCCATGGTGGTATCAGCAAACACCGCGTCAAAGTCTCCGCCCAAGGGGCCTTCTCCCTCTTTTTTACCTGCCACGCCGGCGTGACCGGTGATCACCGGCGGATCTGCAAAGGAGACGGTCTTTCCTTTTTTGTGCATAAAAAAACACCTCGGATATAGTATATCCGAGATGTTGTACTTTATCGCTTAGCCAAGAATTTCTTTTAAGATCTTGGTAACCTCCGCCGCCGGTGCCTTGCCGCGTAACGCGCGCATACACTGGCCGATCAGGAAGTTAAAGGAAGCAGCCTTGCCGCCCTTGTACTCATTGACGGCTTTTTCATTCTGTGCCAACACATCCTCGACCGCCTTGCGAATGGCGCCGGTGTCGCTGACCATTTCCATTTGGTTCTGCTTCACATATTCGTCCGGATCCACATTGTCTGTAAACACGGCAGCCAGCACTTTCTTAGCGCTGTCCCGGCTGATCTTGTTGCCATTTTGCAGCTGAATGATACGACCCAGAGCGTCCGGGTTAAAGTGCATATCCTCTGGCAGGGTTTGGCTGTCGTTAAGCAGCTTCATCACCTCGCCCATAATCCAATGGGCGCTGTCCTTGGGATTGCCGGTAATCTCCACCGTGCGCTCAAACAACCGCACATAAGATACAGAAGAGCAGATCATATCCGTATCATAATCCGTCAAGCCATACTCGCTCTTATACCGAGCCTTTTTGGCCTCCGGCAGTTCCGGCAACTGCTGGCGAATGGCGTCAATGTATTCGTTCGACAATTCGATGGGCGGCAGATCCGGCTCCGGGAAATACTTATAATCCTGGGCGTCCTCCTTGCTGCGCATCGCGTAGCTGGTGCCCTTGGCGTCGTCCCAACGGCGGGTCTCCTGCGTCACGGCGCCACCGTCCTCGATCACCTCGATCTGGCGCTGGGCCTCGCTCTCAATGGCGTTATGAATGGCGCGGAAGGAGTTAATATTTTTCATCTCCGTGCGGGTGCCGTACTCGGTAGCGCCCACCGGCATCACAGACACATTTACATCCGCCCGCAGAGAACCCTCCTGCATTTTGCAGTCAGACACACCGCAGAACTGCAAGATGGCCCGCAGCTTTTCCACATACTCTACCGCCTCATCGGCGCAGGCAATATCCGGCTCGGACACAATCTCCAGCAGCGGCACGCCGCAGCGATTGTAGTTCACCAGCGTGCAGTCGCTCCACTCATCGTGCACCAGCTTGCCGGCGTCCTCCTCCATGTGGATCTCCTTGATCCGCACTTTCTTGGTGCCGCCGTTGATTTGGTCCGTGATCTCCACATAGCCATTTTGACAAATGGGCAGATACAGCTGGCTAATCTGGTATGCTTTGGGCAAATCGGGATAAAAATAATTCTTACGGTCAAATTTATTGTACCGGGTGATGGTGCAGTTGGTAGCCAAACCGGTGCGCACCGCGTATTCCACCACGCGCTCATTCACCACCGGCAGTGTACCCGGCATACCGGCGCAAATCTCACAAACATGGCTGTTAGGTTCGCCGCCAAACGCCGTAGAGCAGTTGCAAAAAATCTTGGTCTTGGTGGAGAGTTCCGTATGGACCTCCAAACCGCAAACGGTATTGTATTCCATTACAGCGCCTCCTTTTCCGTTACCGGGGACTGCTTGTGATAGTCGGTCACGCTTTGGAACGCATGACCGGCGCAAAGAATGGTCTCCTCTTCAAAAGGACGACCGATCAGCTGCATACCTACCGGCATACCCTGGGTGTCAAACCCGCAGGGCAGCGCCAGGGAGGGCAAACCGGCAATGTTGATCATAACCGTATAAATATCGCCCAGGTACATAGCCAGCGGGTCGGACAGTCCCTGACCCATAGGCAGCGCCGTGGTGGGTGCCACCGGTCCCAGCAAAAAGTCATAGGCCTTAAAGGCGTCGTCAAAGGCCTGACAGATCAGACCCTTGGCCTGCAAGGCTTTCTTATAATAAGCGTCAAAGTAGCCGCTGGAAAGCACAAAGTTGCCCAGCATGATGCGCTTTTTCACTTCCATACCGAAGCCCTCGGAGCGGGACTTAAAGTAAACTTCCCGCAGAGAGTGAGCATCCGGCGATTTGTAACCATATTTAATGCCGTCAAACCGGGACAGATTGGAGCAGGCCTCGGCGCAGGCGATAATATAATAAGTGGGAATGGCGTACTTCACAATGGGGAGAGAAAAGATCTCTACCGTGGCGCCTAAATCGGTCAATGTGTCGGCAGCAGCGCGCACAGCGGCGGCCACCTGCGGGTCAATACCTTCACCGAAGTAATCCTCCGGAATACCGATCTTCTTGCCCTGCACATCCTTGGCGTTCCACACAGCGTTCAGATCCAACCGGCCACCGGTCATAGAGGTGCCGTCCTTGGGATCCTTGCCCCGGATCACATCAAACACCGCCGCCACATCCGCAGACGAACGGGCAATGGGCCCAATCTGATCCAAAGAAGAAGCATAAGCGATCAGACCATACCGACTGACTGCGCCATAAGTGGGCTTCAGCCCGGTCACACCGCAGAATGAACAAGGCTGACGAATAGAACCGCCGGTATCGGAACCCAAAGCCACAACTGCCTCCTTGGCTGCCACAGCCGCTGCTGCGCCGCCGGAGGAACCGCCGGGCACCCGGTCCGTGTTCCAGGGATTTTTGGTTGCACCGTAAAAGGAAGTCTCCGTGGTGGAGCCCATGGCAAACTCGTCCATATTCAGCTTGCCCAGAGGGATCATGCCCGCAGCGTGCAGCTTTTCAATCACCGTTGCGTTATAAGGCGGCTTAAAGCCGGTGAGAATCTTAGACGCACAGGTGGTCAGCTGACCTTTGGTACAGATATTATCTTTGATACCGATGGGCACACCGGCCAACGGGGACAATGCCTCCCCGGCGTCGATCCGGCTCTGTACCGTCTCAGCCTGCTGCAAAGCAGCCTCTTTATTCAGTGAGGTGTAGCAGTTATAAGTGCCGTCCTTGCTGTCAATGGCAGCGATGACAGCCTCTACCGCCTCCGGCGCAGACAGCTCGCCTGCTTTTATCTTTTGCGCCAGCTCGGCTGCGCTCCATTCAAAAACATTCATGCTGCGCCCTCCTTACTCTACCGTCTTAGGCACCACAAAGGCGCCGTCCTGGCTCTCCGGTGCATTGGCCACCACTTCTTCCGGGGTCATGTGCACCTCCACCTGGTCCTTGCGGAACACATTGGTCACCGGGAAGCAGTGGCTCTTGGCCTCTACCCCGTCGGTGTCCAGCTGGCTCAAGGTGTCGATATAAGTAAGCAGTTCCTGCAACTGGTCGCCAACGGTGGCTTCCTCCGCAGGGGTCAATTCAATTCTGGCCAAACTCTCCAGATACTGGATCAGTTCCGGTGTGATCTTCATACGCTAACCTCGATCTATCTATCGTTCTATACGCTCCGTTACGCTTTCGGTGCCGGGCGGCGCAGCTTAATGTGTGCCTCTCGCAGCTGCATTTCGCTAACGGTGTTGGGTGCGCCCAGCAGCATATCCTGGGCATTGGAGTTCATAGGAAATGCGATTACCTCGCGAATGTTGTCCTCATCCCGCAGCAACATGATCAGCCGGTCTACGCCGGGCGCCATTCCTGCATGGGGCGGTGCGCCGTAATGGAATGCGTTAAACAGCGCGCCAAACTTCTCTTCCACATCCTGGGCAGTATAACCGGCCATCTCAAAGGCCTTGATCATCACATCCGGACGGTGGTTACGCACAGCGCCGGAGGATAGCTCCACGCCGTTACACACAATGTCGTACTGATAAGCCTTGATCTCCGTTGGCTCCTGGTGCAGCAGCGCGTCCATCTCGCCCTGGGGCATAGAGAACGGATTGTGCGTAAAGATCAGCTTGCCGTCATCGTCCCGCTCAAACATGGGGAAGTCGGTGATAAAGCACAAGTCGAACCGATCCTTGTCGATCAAATCCAGGCGACGACCTAACTCGGTACGGATCTGACCGGCAAGGTCATTGACGATCCGAATGTTGTCGCAAATAAAGAACAGGGTGTCGTCCGTTTTCAGGTCCAGCATGGTGCGCAGTTCCTCTTTCTTCTCGGGAGACAGGAACTTGTCAATGGGGCCTTTATAGCTGCCGTCCTCTTGAACGGTGATGTAGCCCAAGCCCTTCATGCCAATGTCCATGGCAAAAGCCAGCATTTTTTCGTACCAGCCCTTAGACTGCCCTGCACAGTTCGGTACCACGATACCTCGCACCGGACGACCCTTAAAGGGCTTAAACTCTACGGTACTGAAATATTCGGTCAGATCATGGATGATCAGCGGGTTGCGCAGGTCCGGCTTGTCCGTGCCGTATTTCAGCATGGACTCGGCGTAAGGAATACGCACAAAGGGCGCCGGGGTCACTTTCTTGTCAGAGAACTTGGTGAAGGTGTCATACAGCACCTCTTCCGCCACGGCAAACACATCTTCCTGGGTGGCAAAGGCCATTTCAAAATCCAGCTGATAGAACTCGCCGGGAGAGCGGTCCGCTCTGGCGTCCTCATCACGGAAGCAGGGCGCAATTTGGAAATACCGGTCAAAGCCGGAGGTCATCAGCAGCTGTTTAAACTGCTGAGGCGCCTGGGGCAGTGCATAGAACTTGCCCTCGTGCTTACGGGAGGGAATGATATAGTCCCGGGCACCCTCCGGAGAGGAACAGGTCAAAATGGGGGTGGTGATTTCCGTAAAGCCCATTTCCGTCATTTTCTGCCGCAGGAAAGCGACTACCTTACTGCGGAAGAGAATGCTCTCATGTACCTGGGGATTACGCAGATCCAAAAAGCGGTACTGAAGCCGTACATCCTCGCGGGTGTCCTTGGACTCGGAGATCTCAAAGGGCAGCGTGCGGGTACATTCGCCCAGCACGGTCACTTCCGTCACATGCACTTCCAGCTCGCCGGTAGCGATCTTTTTATTCACCGTCTCCGGGTCACGCTTTACGACCTTACCGGTCACGGAGATGACGCTCTCCTTACGAACGCCCTTCAGCAGCGCGTCGTCGTGGAACACCACCTGGGTCACGCCGTACTCGTCGCGCAGATCAACAAAGATCACGCCGCCGTGATCACGGATGGTATCTACCCACCCGGCCAGAGAAACAGTTTGGTTCAGCTGGTCAAAGGTCAGCTGATTACAGTTATGGGTTCTGTAAGCCATAATTCTTAAATCTTCCTTTCGCGGAATTTGGGTACAGTACTGTCTCTTATACACATCTGACGCTGCCGACGACTCCTTACGTGTAGATC
>ERZ1027229.1129-NODE-1129-length-12537-cov-5.997757_pt1 | contig 12537 bp, 7 predicted proteins | sample MGYA00519245_ERZ1027229 | MGnify/ENA primary metagenome ERZ1027229 (study PRJEB26926, sample SAMN06164466) | human gut metagenome | biome: ENVO:00009003; feature: ENVO:2100002; material: ENVO:00002003 | host: Homo sapiens | place: USA | collected 2012 ...
GAGATAGGAGTCCGTCTCGTGGGCTCGGAGATGTGTATAAGAGACAGAAGGAGAATATGCAAGATTTTGTTTCCTTAAACCAAGAACTCAACTCATTACGACTTGAAAATTTAAATTGTTATCCAGGGATAATCCGCGAATCTACCCCTGATCAAAAACACATGTCGAACCGTTGCATAAATGGAGATGAATTAGGGAAATTCCTTAACAGCTTAAAAGAAAAAGGATGTGACCATGGTATTTATCCAACCACAGGAACTAAAGGTTGCATGATGAATCGTTTAAATTCCTACATTATTGGACCGGAAGGTGAAATCTACAAATGTTGGAATGATGTAAGCAACGAAGAAAAAATCGTTGGTAATATTATGCAGAAAGAATTAACTAATAAGCCGTTATTCTATCGCTACCTTAATGACACCACACCTTTTTCTGATGCGAAATGTAAAGATTGTAAATTATTTCCCGTTTGTAGCGGTGGATGCGGGCATTATCGATACAAAAATCTATATGAGGACGGCTGTTTCAATATCTGTCATGAATATCAAGATATCCGAGATTTAGAAACCGCCCTCGTAAATTCAATCAAACCATAAACAATCAATCACTTAATAATGAGAATTCTAATCTGCTTGTTTGCTTGGATTACAATCTTTGCCGGGACTGCCCTTGCAAGGACAGTCAACGGCAAAGTTTTATCACAAGATGGTGAACCGCTCGCCTTCGCTAATGTCACAGTGTCTATAGATTCCACCAGTCCATTTATGGGTGCCGTAACAGACTTTGATGGAAAATTTGACATAGATCTTGGAAATTATAGCAGCAAAATAACCGTAACAATTTCGTATATAGGCTATGAAACAAAAAGTGTAATTGCCGAAAACGCCTGTGACTTAGGAGCAATCATACTGCAACGCAGTAATAATACCCTCAAAGAAGTCGAAGTAACAGGAAAAACTCAAAATACAAAAATTACAGGCAGAGGATTACTTACAAAAGTAGCAAACACGCAACTCAGCCAACTTGGTACTGCTCAAGAAGTATTGCAGTTTATTCCTCTAATGGAAAAAGATGGAAATTCATGGAAAGTGACAGGGCATGGTAGTCCCATGTTTTATATAAACGGGCGACTGATGCGTGATGTATCCGAATTGACACGGCTACAGTCGACTGATATAATAAATATTGAAGTCGTAACTAACCCTGGCGCAAAATATCCGGCAGGAACAGGCTCTATTGTAAAAATAAAGACACGCCGACCTCAAGGAGAAGGTTTAAGCGGCATTGCAATGTCGAGCTACACACAACAACATAGGCCAAGCCTTACCGAGTATCTTTCTCTCAACTACCGATACCGCCAATTTGACTTTTTTTCGTCAATCACTTACAGCAGATCGACTTCACGCAATGAGAATTACGGCATACACAATCTTAACACTCCAATATCTCATCGTTATAATAATTCCGAACTTATATATGACATATCGGAAAATCTCAATATTACCGGAGGTTTTACTTACACCCGTTCGATAGAATCATCATTGGGAGTAAGATATAACTTTTCGTTAACCCCATACGGAAAAGGTTGGGGAAACCACAACACCGAGGTATATGACAATGACATATTGCGCGACAAAATCCACACTGCAATAACCGACTACCAGAAGAAATCACCTGTCAATATGGTAAATGCCTACTACATAAATAAAATAGGAGGTACATCAGTCGACCTGAATATAGACTATATGGGAACAAACGGAGGTTCACGCCGATACACTACCGAAGCAAGTGAAAATGAGGAAAGCCGCACACTGACGTCTTTCAGCAACATATCGAGTGATCTTGTAGCAGCTAAATTGGTGCTTAGTAACAATCTCTTGGACGGCACAATCGAATGGGGAATAGAATATACCCACACTTCCTGGCGTGGTTCTTACCTGAATCCGGAACAAATTATAAATGAGTCACATTCAAAATTACGCGAAGACAACATAGCTCCATTCATTGAATACTCTATCAAAACCCCTGTAGGATACCTCTCGGCAGGAGTACGGTATGAGCATATTAACTCGGATTATTTCGAGAATGGTATTCATATCGACAATCTCAGCCGCAACTATGACAATTTTTTTCCGTCTTTTTCATGGGCGGCTCAAATTAAGGCACTACAATTACAACTTAGCTACAATGCTGTCAAGCAACGTCCTTCTTATGCTCAGCTCGACAACAATGTCTCATATGGAGATCGTTTCCAGTATCAGAGCGGTAATCCCTATCTTAAATCCTCACTTACCCACAATATATCATTGCTCGGCATGTGGGACTTCATCTACGGAGAAATCAGCTATAATGATGACAGGAATGCAGTAATAATGTGGAGCGAACAGTACACAAATAATCCTGAAGTGACATTACTTACCTTAAAGAATGCAAAATCAATAAAACGGCTGACCGCTTCGGTGACAGCCTCACCGGAATTTGGTTGCTACAAGCCACGGTTAACCATGACTCTGGTAAAACCATGGTTTAAAATGCCGATAAACGGTATCATGACAAATTTTAATAGCCCGTCATTCGCGGTAAGATTAAATAATATTATTACATTGCCTAATGACTGGATGTTGACTGCAACATGCAATTTATCGATAAATGGAGATTCTGAAAATAGCCGTAGTAATAAAAAAAGTAATTTTATAATGTCGGCAACTGCTTATAAATGGTTTATGAAGCGTTCTCTTCAGGTAAGCGCAAGCGTTATCGACATTTTCAATTCATCGGACAGTTTTACAACCCTATATACCGGACTTTCAACAATCTCGCAACATTCAATATCCGATACAAGGGGGATAAATATTACGGCACGGTACTTCTTCAATTTGCCTAAAAATCAAAATAGGGAATATAAAGGTAACGGTGCTGGTGAAAATGAGAAAAAACGCATTGGAGTAAATCAAATTCTATAGAAGAGGTTATGTAAGCTTATTTCAAGTTTATAAATAATCGCTTAAACCCAAAACAGTAGTATTATGAAACATTTGCTATGTTGCACTATTTGTCTGTTAGCAGGATTCTGCGCCCTACCGGCGCGGAATCTTTCGGGACGTGTAATCGCTGCTGACAGTGGCGAGCCACTTGCTTTTGCCAATGTGGTGACGCTCTGTGTGGTTGATTCATCGCTCATTGCCGGAAGCGTGTCAGATGAAAACGGATTGTTTAAAATCACGCTGCCCGATGATGAGAAAAAAGAGATGTTTTTACGCGTCACCTATGTAGGTTACGGGATGAGTGACACACCGGTAACATCAGACACCATGGGCGACATTGCGATGACCCCATCAAGCACAGAACTTGGCGAAGTGATAGTCTCGGAAAGGAAACCATCGACAAAACTGACAGGGACGGGACTTCTCACCAATGTGGCAAACACGGAATTAAGCAGCATCGGCACAGCGAAAGACCTGTTGCGCTTTATCCCGCTTCTGGTAAATGTAGGCGACAACTGGACAGTGCTGACAAAGGGCACCCCGGTGTTTTATATCAACGGCAGGGAAATGCGTGACAAGAGCGAACTTGAAGCAATACGCTCAATGGACATCGTTAATGTGGAAGTCATAACAAATCCGGGCGCACAATATCCGCCGGGAACCACTGCCGTAGTCAGAATAAAGACACGCCGACCACAAGGCGAGGGTCTGAGCGGCATGATAGATCCGAATATCGGATATGCCGACAACCTGCTTCTAATAGAGAATGCCAATCTTAACTACAGACATGGAAAACTTGACATATTTGCCCGAGGACATTATAATAATATGCCGAAACGCCAGACCGTAGACGGACATACGGTACTCAATACACATCCGGAGGTCGAGTTCAAAAGTAACTCGACCTCAAGAATCAGAAACAGCGGCGCATACGTAAGAACCGGAGTGAGCTACACCGTCAACGAAAACAGCTCATTCGGGGCAAGCTATTACTTTTTTGGATATCCGAAAAGCAGTACGCGCTCTTCAGGCTGGATGGAATCGACTGTTGGCGGTGAAAAAGAAGCGATGACGCTCATTGATAAATACAGTAAAAACGGACTTTCACCCTACCATTCGGTGAACGCTTACTACATAGGCAACATAGGCAAAACCACCATCAACTTCAATGCCGACTACTACAGCAACACCGATGACGTCGACCAGACCATTAAAGAGACTCCGGAACAGGGCGATGTCAATGAAGTGCTTTCAACAAGTCACGCGTCAAGAGACGGTGTGATAGCAAAACTTGTAATGGAGAACAAGCTGTGGGGAGGCAGACTGGAATATGGCGCGCATTACTATTTTTCTTCTCACCGCTCATCATATACAGAAAACGGAAACTCCACCGCATATTATAACACAAAACTGCGTGAACAGAGCATAGCCCCTTTCATCGAGTACACCCGCGATTTCCCATTCGGGCGCATCGTGGCAGGATTACGGTATGAGCATCTTGACCAGGATTATTTTGAGAACCATCAGAAAAACGCAAGTCTGAGTCACACTTACAACGACCTCTTTCCGTCACTCTCATGGGCACGACAATTCGGGCAGGTACAGCTGCAGCTAAATTACAGGCTTTTTTCATCTCGCCCCCCCTACTCCGCCTACTCAAACGAGGTACAGTACATAAACCGCTATCGCCGGGAGTCAGGCAATCCGGCTCTTAAACGTGCAAAATATCAGAGTGTCGACCTGATGGGAATGTGGAAATTCCTTATACTTAGTGCTTGGTATAATAATATGAAAGACCCGCTGGCACGTCAATCTTATATAGACCCGGACAATCCGGAAGTGGAGATAATAACTACGGTCAATCTGCGTCATAACAGTCAGAACGCGGGAGTTTCAATAACGGCACAACCACAATTCGGCTGCTATCAGCCCCGGCTGTCGCTGTCGTTCAACAAACCATGGTACCGCATATATACGGGAGAAAAAAGCATGTCGTTTAACAAGCCGAATTTCGGGGTATTCATGTTCAATACTCTCACGCTGCCTAAGGACTGGATGATAATACTGCAGCTGATATATAATACCAAAGGCGACCAAGGCTCATCAAAATTATTACGCGACAGTTTTGACGTGACCGGGGTTGTGTACAAATGGTTTTTCAACCGGACAGTCAAGCTATCGTTAATAGCCAACGACATATTTCACACATCCAAATACGGAACTGTCAACTATATGGGCGGTAGTACCACTACAAACTGGGTCACCTCCGACTCCCGCTCCGTGTGGATTGGAATATCCTATACCTTCAATGGCACACAAAGCAAATATCGTGGTAACACCTCGACCAAGGACTCAGCCAATTAACCACCGGTACACATAAACAATCAATCACTTAATAATGAGAATTACAATCGGCTTGTTTGCTTGACATTATGAAGATGTGTCAGAATGAGCTATTCGAATTTTGACACATCTTCATCTATCCATCAGATTATTTCTAATAAAATGTTTTCCGGATTTCCTTTTGTAGCGCAACACGACTCCATGCAATGCGGTCTTGCCTGTCTGGCAATGATATGTCGGCATTACGGGCACTATCAAAGCCTGTCGGGACTTGCCCATCTGTGTCATGCCACAAAAGAGGGCGTATCCATGCAGGCAATCTCGGAAGCTGCAGAAAATCTCGGATTCATGGTACGCGCCGGAAAAATCGCATCTTCCGACCTGCGCCGTTCGCCACTCCCCGCCATACTCCACTGGAATCAAAATCACTTTGTGGTGCTGTACAAGGTCACGCGCTCCGGAAAATATCATGTAGCCGATCCAGGAAAAGGATTAATAAAATACACCACGGAAGAATTTCTGTCGCACTGGGCAACCTCTCAACCCGACGGCACACAGGCGGGAATCGCGATGTTTCTAAAACCAGACTCTGCATTTTATTCAGGGAAGCACGGAAAGAAAGGGAGTGAATCGCGCTCGCTCAGATTTCTTGCAGGATACGTGAGCAACTACAAAAAATATTTTCTGCATATAATTGCGGGTATGTCATTGGGCTGTGTGCTACAGCTCATAATGCCATTTCTGACCCAAGGAATCGTTGACCTCGGTATAAAGCATAACGACATAGGGCTGATATGGCTGATACTTCTCGGAGAGGCAATGATAATAGCAGGCAGCACGGTCACTGACTTCATAAGGCGATGGCTGCTGCTTCACATATCGATGAGAATAAACATATCGCTTGTAAGCGACTTCCTGATTAAACTGCTGAACCTGCCGATGGCTTACTTTGACACAAAACTGATAGGCGATATCATGCAACGTATCGGCGACCATGAACGTGTCGAGAGTTTCCTGACATCGCAACTTCTATCAATATTATTCACCATGATAAGTTTTACGGTGTTCGGGATAGTGCTGCTCATATATAATCGTACAATATTCCTGATTTTTTTACTCGGGAGCCTTGCTTATGCGTTGTGGATGGGTGCATTTCTAAGGCGGAGAAAGATTCTCGATTATGAAATATTTGAATGTGAAGCTATCAACAGGGACAAGACCTACCGCTTTCTTTCAGCAATACAGGAGGTTAAGCTACAGGATTGCGAGCGTCGGCGCCGATGGGAATGGGAAGATATTCAAGTTGACCTGTTCACCATAAGGATGAAGTCGCTGAAACTCCAACAGACACAGGAAGCAGGGAGCATATTCATCAATGAGCTTAAAAATGTAGTCATAACCGTGCTTGCCGCCACGGCTGTAATAAACGGACACATGACGCTCGGAGGGATGCTCGCGATACAATATATAATCGGTCAGCTTAATTCCCCGGTGGAACAGCTTATGGGATTCATCTACTCCATACAGGATGTAAAAATATCATTGGAGCGCATAAACGAAATTCACAATGAACATAACGAAAGCGAAACTACCGGAGGGAAAACGGAATTTGCAGGAGCAAAAAGCATATCGCTGAATAATGTCAACTTCAAATATGACCCCCATTCAAGGAAGTTAATACTGGATGATGTGTCAATAAATGTCGCAGAAGGCAAGCTGACAGCGATAGTGGGCGCCTCCGGGTCGGGCAAGACTACCCTCATAAAACTTATGCTGGGATACTATCGCGTAAATTCCGGTGAATTGTCGGTAGCAGGACGCGACATAAACGAATATGACCTGAAATGGTGGCGTAGACACTGTGGCGTAGTGATGCAGGACGGCGTGATTTTCTCTGAGTCAATCAAGCGCAATATTGCTGTCGATGATGGAGAAATAGACATGCAGAGACTCATGACTGCGGCACGTATTGCCAATATACATGATTATATCGAGTCGCTTCCTTTGCAATATGAGACAATCATCGGAGCTGACGGTATGGGTCTGAGTCAAGGTCAAAAACAAAGGATACTGATAGCACGTGCCGTATATAAAAATCCCGATTTCATATTTCTTGATGAAGCCACCAACGCCCTTGATGCTAAAAACGAGCGGGAAATTGTGGATAACCTCACACAATTTTATCAAGGTCGCACGGTTGTGGTAGTGGCACATCGCCTGTCGACAGTGAAAAATGCCGACACGATTATAGTGCTCAACCATGGGAAAGTCGTGGAAACCGGCAACCACCATTCTCTGACTGAAACGAAAGGTACATATTATAACCTTGTAAAAAATCAACTTGAACTGGGTAAATAGGATGAAAGAAAATCAAGATGAAAATATATCTATGCGGTCGGAAAAAATCAGGCATCTATTAAGAGAGATACCGGCAAAGCCACTGCTTGCAGGAATCATTGTAATGATTGTCATCGTACTTGCTATAATCATCTCAGTAACCGTTCTACCTTATCCACATTCCGCCGGAGAAACCATACTGGAACATATCTTCAGCAGCAATCGTTAAATTTCACATTAAATATTGAGAAAATGTGCATTATGTTTGTATTTATTAATTTAAATTGGTTATTTTGTTTTTAATTCAAATTTAAACATTTCATTATGCTAAAAATTCACAGCCGATATCTTTCTATCGGATTAGGGGGTGTCATGATGGTGCTGGGTGCATGTAGCAGTGACAGTCCCGAGCCGGAAAATGTACGCGGGGAAATCATGCTATCGCCCAACCAACAGCAGTTAACAACCTGCCAAAACACATTTGCTTTTGACCTGCTCAAGGAGCTAAAAGGTCTTACTCCCGATGGCAGCAAGGAGAATGTAATCATTTCACCGCTGAGCGCATCGTACTGCCTTGGAATGCTTGCAACAGGCGCCGAGGGCGTGACCTTGACTCAAATCACCGACAGGCTCGGAGGCATCGATGCCACGGACATCAATGGTTTTCACCGTACGATTCTCGAATCATTGCCCGGACTTGACCGTACGACAACCGCCACGCTTGCCAACTCCATGTGGATTGACAACAGCGTCACGGTCAAGGATTCGTATCGTGACCTGTTCAACTACTGCTACGGCGACAATCTATTCACCCTACACATGCATGAAGTTGCAACGGCTGAAAAAATCAACCGTTGGTGTGCCGACCGGACTGACAATCTTATCACCGACCTGTTAAGCGAGGCACCGAAAGGTGACATTCTGCTTGTCAACACCCTGCATTTTGAAGGTAAATGGAGTCATAAATTTAACGAAAATGCGACAAGAGCACATACCTTTCACAACGCCGACAATTCAAAGTCGACAGTGCAGATGATGAGGGAGGACCTCACTATTGAATATGGCGAGCATGAGGGAGCTAAATTAATCCGTCTCCCTTATGGCAATGGCGCATACTCAATGGTAATGATACTTCCGGCGGAAGGAACTGATGTGACCGGACTGCTGACTGAAAGTCAATATCGCTCAATCACCTCAAATGGAGCAATGAAGACAGAAAGGGTGAAAGTTGAAATACCGAAATTTGACATCACTGACGAAAACATACTTAACTCACCGCTCGCCTCACTCGGCATAAGCAATATATTTGGTGCGGACGCTGACCTTTCGGGCATAATGGAAAATAATTGCCCGGTTGACGGCATCATGCAAAAATGTCGCATAATTGTCGACGAGGGAGGTACAAAAGCCGCAGCCGGCACAGTTACGGAAGTGGATACATACTTGCCGCCGGAATACAATATCAAGATTGACCGCCCGTTTGCCTTCGTAATCGAAGAACAGTCCACAGGTCTTATCCTGTTCATCGGACTTATATACGGATTCTGACCTGCGGCAAAACAACTACGACACCCCCATACTTATAATCAATCACTTAATAATGAGAATTACAATCTGCTTGTCTGCTTGACCCAACACAACAGCCACTGAGTGTCACCACTCAACACTCAGTGGCTGTTGTACGGTTACATATCTGCCTCATCTAATCTAAAAATATTTGGCATTAGTCGTGATTTATGCGTAAATTTGTAGGAAATAGATTTCACGACAATGAGCGAACAGATTAAACAGCATATCGAGCGACTACGCGATGAGCTTAACCGCCATAACTACAATTATTATGTGCTTAACGCGCCGGAAATATCCGACCGCGATTTCGACATGATGATGAAGGAGCTTGAAAAGCTCGAACAGGAGCATCCGGAGTATGCCGACCCGCTGTCGCCCACGCAGCGTGTGGGAAGCGACATCAACAAGGCTTTTACCCAGCATGTACACCAACGCCCCATGCTATCGCTCGGCAACACATATTCCATCGAGGAGGTCGACGACTTTGTCAACCGCACCCGCGACGCACTCATGGGCGAGAATTTCACCATTGTCGGCGAAATGAAATATGACGGCACGTCCATATCGCTCACCTACGAGCATGGTAATCTTGTGAGAGCCGTGACACGCGGCGACGGAGAGCGCGGCGACGTGGTGACCGACAATGTGAAGACCATCAAGAGTGTGCCGCTGAAACTTCAGGGCGCAGGCTGGCCCGATGAGTTTGAGATACGCGGCGAGATAGTGCTTCCGTGGAAAGAGTTTGACCGCCTCAACGCCGAGCGCGAATTTAACGAGGAGCCGCTCTTTGCCAATCCGCGCAACGCAGCCTCCGGCACCCTGAAGATGCAGAACTCCGCCGAAGTTGCGCGCCGAGGGCTCGACGCTGTGTTTTATTACCTTCTCGGCGACAATCTCCCCGCCGACAACCATTACGACAACATGATGGCGGCTAAACAGTGGGGATTCAAGGTAGCGCCGGTGATGCAGCTGCTCAACGGCATCGACGAGGTGGACAAGTTTATCGACCACTGGGACACGGCGCGCAAGGAACTGCCGATGGCTACCGACGGTCTCGTGTTCAAGGTCAACGACCTGCGGCAGCAGCTCAATCTCGGCTACACGGCAAAGTCGCCCCGCTGGGCGATAGCCTACAAATTTCAGGCTGAACGCGCGCTGACACAACTGCAGTCGGTATCGTTTGAAGTAGGCAGGATGGGTATCGTCACCCCTGTTGCCAATCTTGACCCTGTGTTGCTGTCAGGCACAATCGTGAAGCGCGCATCGCTTCACAACGAAGGCATAATCAAGTCGCTCGACATTCATGACCATGACATGCTCTATGTGGAGAAAGGAGGCGAAATCATACCCAAGGTCACCGGAGTTGATGTCGACGCCCGTCAATCTGGCGCCAAGCCGATAGAGTTTGTTACCGATTGCCCGATATGCGGCACACCGCTAATAAAAATAGAGGGCGAAGCGGCTTGGATGTGCCCTAACAAAGAGGGCTGCGCACCGCAGATATGCGGAAGACTCGAACATTTCGTGGGACGCCGCATGATGAATATCGAAGGTATCGGTGAAGAGATAGTCGTGATACTCTACCGCAACGGATGGGTAATCACCCCCGCCGACCTTTACTCGCTCGGAAAATACGCGCAGGAGATGCTGCGTCTACCCGGCATGGGTCCCCGCACTGTCGAGCGGATACTCGACGGCATCGAGGCATCGAAGGCGGTACCGTTTGAACGCGTCGTCTATGCGCTCTCCATCCCCTACGTGGGAGAGACGGTTGCAAAGAAACTCGCCCGCGCCGTACGCGACATCGACACCCTCATGAATGCCGACATCGAATTTCTTACCGCCATCGACGATATAGGCCCGCGCATCGCCGAAAGCGTGAAACAATATTTCAACAATCCTGTCAACCGCGAGATGGTCGAGCGTCTGCGCGCCGCCGGATTGCAGATGTCGCTTCCCGCAGAAGATGAATCGTCGCGGACCGATATCCTGAAAGGGAAATCAATCGTGATAAGCGGCACCTTCTCCCACCACTCGCGCGACGAATACAAGGAAATGATCGAGCGTAACGGCGGCAAAAATGTAAGCGGAATATCAAAAAAGACCGACTTCGTTTTCGCCGGGGAAAACATGGGCCCGGCAAAACTTGAAAAAGCACGGACTCTCGGCATACCCATCATAAGCGAGGACGAGTTTCTTGCCATGATTAATCCGCACGAATAAATCACACATTATATATTAATATAATATACACAGATAATGACTCCCGAAGAACGACTTAAGATAGAAGAGCGCGCGGTGACGCTACTCAAGACAGTATATGACCCGGAAATCCCGGTCGATATATATAATCTCGGTCTTATTTACAAGATTGACCTTGACGACGACGGCAATCTCACTGTCGACATGACGCTGACAGCACCCAACTGTCCCGCCGCCGACTTTCTCGTAGAAGACTCGCGCATAAAGCTCGAAAGCATAGAGGGCGTGAAGAGCGTCAACATCAACATCGTGTTTGAGCCGGAATGGAACAAGGACATGATGAGTGAAGAAGCGAAACTCGACCTTGGATTCCTTTAAACACGACCAATGAGCCAACGACGCTACACCTATTTCATCTCCGACCTGCATCTTGGAGCCAAGTACCTGAAAAATCCACGCGACTATGAACAGCGCGTGGTCGACTGGCTCGGCATGATTAAGGATGACGCGAAAGAGCTGTACATGCTCGGCGATGTGCTCGACTACTGGTATGAATACAAAACGGTGGTCCCGCGAGGCTACATCCGTTTCTTCGGGGCGCTTGCGTCGCTTGCCGATGCCGGAGTAAAAATCTACTGGTTTATCGGGAATCATGACATCTGGCTATTTGACTACCTGCGCGACGAGATAGGCGTGACCGTAATCGACGGATATCTTGTCAAGGATATCGAGGGTAAAAGGTTTTTCCTCTCCCACGGTGACGGCGTGGGGCGGTTGAAACCGTCGTTCAGGATGATGCGCGCGATATTCCGCAACAAGATATGCCAGAAACTTTACAGCGGCATACATCCGCGCTGGACTATCCCCTTCGCCCTTAGCTGGTCATGCTCAAGCCGTAATTTTTCCGAAGAGATTCCGGTGGTGGATAATCCCGATGACGAACCGCTCGTGCAATTTGCCCGCGAATACAGCGCGACTCACCCTGACATTGATTATTTTGTATTTGGTCACCGTCATGTGATACTCGACCACAATATTTCCAATCATTGTCACGTTATCATATTAGGTGCTGTCTCTTATACACATCTGACGCTGCCGACGA
>ERZ1027229.1136-NODE-1136-length-12491-cov-6.689530_pt1 | contig 12491 bp, 5 predicted proteins | sample MGYA00519245_ERZ1027229 | MGnify/ENA primary metagenome ERZ1027229 (study PRJEB26926, sample SAMN06164466) | human gut metagenome | biome: ENVO:00009003; feature: ENVO:2100002; material: ENVO:00002003 | host: Homo sapiens | place: USA | collected 2012 ...
ATCTACACGTAAGGAGTCGTCGGCAGCGTCAGATGTGTATAAGAGACAGATTCCTTGCTCGTCCGGGATTCCGGTGCCTCTCTATCTCTGGGAAAGGCTGTGAGCCCACTTTATTAAATTTATCAAAATTACTATATCTTTGCAAGCTATGCTTCGTTGTGGTAATGATTCTATATTTTTCTGATAAGAGGGTGCTTGCCCGCTCTTACGATGATGCAAATATATATAATAAATGTTGCAAACGCGTTACAACGGTGTGGCAATTTTGGTAAAATTAACCTTTTGGGCTAATCTTTCCATTTTAGAAGGGTGAAAATGAACTCCAGACCGTGTGGTTTATGGTTAAGCACGCGTATAGTACCACCCATCACATTGACGGTGTTTTTTACTATCGGGAGCCCCAGGCCCGTGCCTCCTACCTTGCGGGAGCGTCCTTTGTCTATGCGGTAAAATCGTTCGAAAAGATGGGGGAGATGCTCCTCTTCCACGCCTTTGCCGTCGTCGTAGAAGGTGAAGCGGTATTCCCGGTCATTCTGTCCTATCAGCGCGAGGCAGCACATTGTGCCTCCGGAATGGAAGTTGGAATTTCTTATAAGATTGGTCACCATCCCGAAAAGGAGGTTGTAATTGCCGGCTACGTTGCATTGCGGCGGCACGTTGTAGGTAAACTGCAGCGATGTGGTGCTTTTGATGTTGGACAGTTCACTGTCTACATTGGCGAGCAACTCATGGAAGTCAACTTTCTCACGCATCAGGTCTTTGCCCCCCTCTTCGAGGCGTGTGATTGACGACAGGTCATTGAGCATGTTGCAGAGTCTCTCCATGTGTTCCTGTGCCTTTCCGATAAATCGTTTGCGTGATGCTTCATCCATTTCCGGATGGTCTGCCATCGTGTCGAGATAGCCTTTTATGATACCCACCGGGGTCTTCAGTTCATGGTTGATGTTGTTGGAGAGCTGTTTGGTCACGCGTATTTTTTCCTCGGTTACCTTAAGTGCTATGCGGTGTTCGCGTTCGGAGCGTTCGATTGCTTCCTCGCGTTCGCGGAACAGCGTGACTATCTGGCGTGATATTGACCCAAGCTCGTCTTGCGGGAACTCATAGTCCTGGTTGGAAAATTCCTTGTCGTTGGCGGCGCGGTTGGCGAAATCGTGGAGCAGTCTCACATTCTTCCCGAGATAGCGTGTCGAGAAATATGCAATCGCTGTCACGGCTATTGCGAGAAGGACTATGATTATCCACAGACTCTGGTCGACCGATACTCGTTCAGATATCGAGCCGGTATAGGGCATTGCCGTGTGGACATATATCTTGCCGTCAGGGCTTTTGCGCGCTCCGAAAAAATAGTATGGGTTATCCGATTCTACATCGCTCTTTCGCAGTGCCGTGCCATATCCTTTCACGGTGGCTTCGGCAAGCTCCGGGGGCAACGACTGGTCGTGGGTGCGCGGGATGGGAGTGCCTATGCAGTAGAGAAGGTTGTTTTTGTCGTCATATACCGACACCCTTATGCCTTTTAGCACCGAGTGTTCGTAATGCTGTGCGAGAAAGCGCATGAACGGCTCCATGTCGAGGTCGTTCTCGTAGGCGTTGATGATGCGGGAATTTATTAGACGCAGTTCGTCGTTGAGGCGCGTCGTGCGAAATTCCTTCTCGCGCTCATATTGAAACAGCGCAAGGGCTATGATCACTGACCACAGCAACGCGACAAGCGGAAAAAACAGTCGCCACTGATAGCTAATTGGTCTCCTTAAACCCATATCCGAAGCCCACCTTGGTTATGATGTTGTTGCCGTAAGGGTCTATTTTTTTGCGTAGGCGAGTGATATTGGTGTCTATAGTGCGGTCTGACACTACAACATCGTCGGGCCATACCTCTTTGATGATTTCTTCGCGGGAATAAATGCGGTTGCGGTGAGAGAGGAAGAAAAGAAGTATCTCAAACTCTGTCTTCGTCAGGGTCACCGGTTCGCCGTTCAGGTAACAGGTCTTCTCGTTGCGGTCAACGCGGAGCGTCTTGAATGTGATGTCAGGCTCCTGTAGACTCTTGGAGATGTTGTAGGCATACTGCTGCGATGCCTGGCTGCGGCGCAACACGGCGCGCACCCTTGCAAGCACTTCGTTGATGACAAACGGCTTTGTGATATAGTCGTCGCCACCGAGATTTAGTCCCATTACCGTGTCATCCTCGCCGTCAAGTGCCGAACAGAATATGATAGGGGTGTTTTCGGTCGCGGCATTGACTTTGAGGCGCTTTGCGAAGTCAAACCCGCTGATCTTATCCATCATGATGTCAAGGATGAAGAGCGAATAGCTCGAGAGGTCAAGGGCAAGCGCTTCCTCTCCTGAGAGTGCATAATCTACGTCGTAGCCATCAAGTTCAAGGTTGTATTTCAGTATGTCGCAGATAGACTCTTCGTCGTCTACTACCAGAATTTTTATCCTCATTTGTGGTGTGATTTTGTTTGTAGTTGCTAAGTTATACAGAAAAAACGGATATTAGTGTTAATTTGTGTTAAAGCTATGGTTGTCGCGAACCATTACACCCCCTCAGTGTTCTAAAGGTATAATTACTATATTTGCACTGTGTTTTTCATGGTATTAGATTTAAGGTTAATTATTACGGGTGAGTCGTGAGACTCGCCCGTAGTAATTTTATATTGTCTCATTTCCTGAACGCCATCCACTCCTATGCATCACTCAATAATCCTGATAATCACCGCGTAGCTATAGGGACGAGTGGAAGCTCAATGTCACTAACTTAAGAATTTTGCCCTGAAAGGGCAAGATGTCGGTAACCGCGGGCAGCGCCGGAGGTGCGCCCGTGGAGAGCGATGCCCCCACAATAACGCAACCCTGAAACGGATTGCATAAATATATGCTAATGAGATACTTATGCAACCAACTCCGGGTTGAGTCAACAGGAGATGTACTTGCGCCACGGGTATGCCTTCGGCATTACCCGCGGATAACAGGATGAATCCCCCTTTCGGGGATTTATGGCTCCCTGCGCCTTAAGTTAGCGACATTGAGTAGAAGCTCGCCCACACCGGTCTCCCAATAAAAAGAAACAGGGCGTATCGATAGCGATACGCCCTGTCTTTTATCTGTCAGTCAGGCTCGATTAGAGCTGAGGACCTGCTGCAACGAGTGCCTTGCCGGCAGCGTTGTTAGTGTATTTCTTGAAGTTCTTGATGAAACGCTCAGCGAGGTCTTTAGCCTTGACTTCCCACTCTTCGGGGTTAGCGTAAGTGTCGCGCGGGTCAAGGATTTTGGGATCTACGCCGGGAAGTTCAGTCGGAATCTCGAAGTCGAAGATCGGAAGCTTCTTGGTCGGAGCCTTGAGGATAGCGCCGTCAAGGATATCGTCGATGATACCACGGGTATCACGGATTGAGATACGCTTGCCGGTTCCGTTCCATCCGGTGTTCACGAGGTAAGCCTTTGCTCCGCTCTTTTCCATGCGCTTAACGAGTTCCTCAGCGTATTTAGTCGGGTGGAGTTCAAGGAATGCCTGGCCGAAGCAAGCTGAGAAGGTAGGAGTCGGTTCGGTGATGCCGCGCTCTGTACCTGCAAGCTTGGCGGTGAAGCCTGAAAGGAAGTAATACTTGGTCTGCTCCGGAGTAAGGATAGATACGGGAGGAAGCACACCGAATGCATCAGCTGAAAGGAAAATCACGTTCTTGGCAGCCGGACCTGCTGATACCGGGCGAACGATGCTTTCGATATGGTTGATCGGGTAAGATACACGGGTGTTTTCGGTCACGCTCTTATCCTTGAAGTCGATCTTGCCTTCTGCGTCAACGGTCACGTTCTCGAGAAGTGCGTCGCGAGAGATAGCGTTGTAGATATCGGGCTCGCTGTCCTTGTCAAGGTTGATTACCTTTGCGTAGCAGCCGCCTTCGAAGTTAAACACGCCGTTGTCGTCCCAGCCGTGCTCGTCATCGCCGATAAGCAGACGCTTCGGGTCGGTTGAAAGGGTGGTCTTGCCGGTTCCTGAAAGACCGAAGAATACTGCTGTGTTCTCGCCGTTCTTGTCAGTGTTGGCTGAGCAGTGCATTGAAGCGATGCCTTCGAGCGGGAGGAAGTAGTTCATCATTGAGAACATACCCTTCTTCATTTCGCCGCCGTACCAGGTGTTGATGATTACCTGCTCGCGTGAAGTGATGTTGAACACTACTGCGGTCTCTGAGTTAAGTCCGAGTTCCTTGTAGTTCTCCACCTTTGCCTTTGATGCGTTGTAGACAACGAAATCGGGCTTGAAGTCCTTGAGTTCTTCTTCAGAAGGAGCGATAAACATGTTGGTCACGAAGTGAGCCTGCCATGCAACCTCCATGATGAAACGTACAGCCATGCGGGTGTCCTTGTTGGCGCCGCAGAAGCGGTCAACAACGTAAAGCTTCTTGTTGGAAAGCTCCTTGATGGCGATTTCCTTGACAGCGTCCCATGTCTTTTCGGTCACAGGCTTGTTGTCGTTGGGATATTCTTCGGTTGTCCACCAAACATTGTCTTTTGAATGGTCGTCGAGCACGATGAATTTGTCCTTGGGTGAGCGGCCGGTGTAGACACCTGTCATCACATTGACAGCGCCGAGTTCGGTCACTACGCCTTTCTCATAACCTTCGAGGGTGGGGAGAGTCTCTTCTTTGAAGAGTTCTTCGTAGGAAGGATTGTAAATGATTTCTTTAGTACCGGTGATACCGTACTGTGTTAAATCGATTTTGCTCATTTTGTTAGACATTAAATTTTTTATAGAGTTCTTGAATTTTTCGTTACTTAAATCTTGGAGACAATTACCTATTGTATCACGTGCAAAGTTAGCGACTTTTTTTTAATCGTGGATGTTTTAATACGGAATTATTTCCGTAATTACATTTTTTTAATAATATTTGCGGTGGTGTCATCTCGGTAAATCTCTTATGCTACATGTTGTTGCCTTCTTTTATTGTATAATGTATAATTGTTTTTTTATCCGCTTTGTTCATTTGTCGCGTCGTGATTAATGATTAATGTGAAATCAGCCCCCTCTTGGTTAATTATTGATAAAAACCGATTGTCTGTCGTGGCAATGCGCGGCTTTTGCCATGAAGTATAAATGTTGTAACTTTGTCGTGTAAAATTTGATACGTATGCGAATAGATATAATCACCGTGCTTCCCGAGATGCTGGAGTCTCCTCTCGGATGTTCAATTTTGAAACGCGCCCAAGACAAGGGGCTTGCCGAGATTGTAGTGCACAACCTGCGAGATTATACCACCGATCGTCACCGCAAGGTCGATGATTATCCCTTCGGGGGCGAGGCGGGCATGGTGATGCAGATTGAGCCGGTCGACCGCGCAATATCCGCCCTGAAGCAGGAGCGCGACTACGATGAGGTCATATTTACCTCCCCCGATGGCGAACAGCTTACGCAGCCGATGGCAAACCGCATGTCGATGCTTGACAATATCATAATACTCTGCGGGCATTACAAGGGGGTCGACTACCGCATACGCGAGCATCTGGTGACGCGCGAAATCACTATCGGCGACTATGTGCTTACCGGCGGCGAGTTGCCCGCGCTGGTCATCACCGATGCAATCGTCAGGCTCATTCCGGGTGCAATCGGCGACGAACAGAGTGCCTTGAGCGATTCTTTTCAGGATAATCTCCTCGCGCCTCCTATCTATACCCGTCCGGCGGAGTACAAGGGCTGGAAAGTGCCCGATATACTTCTATCGGGTCATCAGGCGCGCATCGATGAATGGCGCCATGAGCAGGCGGTTGAGCGCACACGCCGCCTCCGCCCCGGGCTCCTTGATGAGTGACAGGTCAGTCTTCAGTTTTCAGCTGTCAGAGGGCTCGGAGCGCGTAGCTGTAGGGTCGCCCGGAAGGGCGACCGTCTCACGCCCCCCAAATTTTCCGTAGGAAAAATCAATAAATAGCCGTGGGTTGAGCGCAGCGAAACCCACGGATAGCATCCTCCCGTCATCGTTTCCCGATAGGGAATCATCACGGAGCACGATTGATGATTCCTACCGGAAACATCCCTGACATTCATCCCTTTCCGGTGGTTGAGCGAAGCGATACCAACGGCTACACAAAGATTATCCCTATCGGGAAATCCCTTCCATCTCAATGCCCTCTCTGAAAACCAACAACTAAAATCTGACGACTGAAGACTGAAACTCACCACAATACACAAAGCGGGCGACTCATCGCGAGTCGCCCGCAGATTATAACCCAAAAATCTTTTTTACAAAGAAATTATACTCAGTCAAGGGTTATTTTTATCTCTTTTCCGGTGTAGTCTACCACTTTACCCTTTGCAGCCTTGTCGAAGCCTGTCGGGTGAGCAGCGTCAACCTTAACCACATTGAACTTGCGCTCCTTGACCATTCCGGGATATTCACCCTCGCGGTCGCCTATGGTAAGCGTTGAGGTCGCATTGTCGTAGGTAAGTTTTATGGTCGACTTCATGCCCTTCTCATAGTTATAGTTGATGCCTTCATCGTCATAGAGGGTGAAGCTTCCGTCGGCACCGGCGGCTACGAAGAGGGTCACCGGCTCGGTCGATACATCGGCAGTCGACTGGATATCGCCGCCAACGGGGAGAATTGAGCCGGCGCGGACAAACAGCGGCATGCGCTCGTAAGGTGCGGCTATGTCAAGTGTCTGACCTCCGTCGATAAACTTGCCGGTATAGAAGTCATACCATCCGGCGCAGACGGGGAAATATACATTGCGGCTGCGCGCACCGTAAGTGTAGACAGGTGCCACAAGCAGGTCGGGACCAAACATGTATTCATCCTTGATGTCGCGCACATTCTTGTCGGCGGGGAAGTCCATCACGAGCGGACGCATGATTGTGTAGTCGTTGTAGTAGGTCATGCCCGCGAGAGAGTAAATGTAGGGCATCAGGCGGTAACGGAGCTTGGTGTAGTAAAGTATCGACTTGTAGGCGGGATGGCTTTCGGGTGCGATATTGAACACTTCGCGGAAAGGCCACTGTCCGTGGGCACGGAACAAAGGTGCGAATGCTCCAAACTGATACCAACGGGTGTTGAGTTCGCGCCATTCCTTGAGGTCGGCGTTCTCCTTGCCGGTCTTGTTGAATTCCTGCTGACCCTTGACGTAGCGGTTTTCAACGCAGAAGCCGCCGATATCCATTGTCCAGTAAGGCACACCGCTCATCGCAAAGTTCAATCCGGCAGAAATCTGAGCCGCCATGTCTTCCCAGCGGGTAGCGATGTCGCCGCTCCAGGTTGCGGTGGAGTAACGCTGTTCGCCTGCAAATCCGCTGCGGGTGAGAAGGAACACACGCTTGTCGGGGTCGACGCCGCGCTGCCCGTCGTAGATTGCCTCGGCATTCATGAGGGCGTAAGCGTTGAAATATTCGGTCGACGGCCCGAGGGCGGTGGGGGTGATGAGGTCCTTGCGGTACTGGATGTCGGTGCAGTCGCGGATGTTAGGCTCGGAAGCATCCATCCACCATGCGTCGATGCCGAGGGGATAATAGTGTTCATACATCTGCTGCCAGAAGAGCTTGCGCGCCTCGGGGTCGTATGCGTCATAGAATGAGCCGAGATAGCCGGGACCTACCCAGTCGCGGATGCTGTCTTCCACGGCGAGTTTGTACATCCAGCCCTTTTCGTCAAATTCCTTATAATGGTCGGTGGTGACGTAGAATTTTGGCCATACCGACACCATCACGCGTCCGTTCATGTCATGGATGGAGTCTACCATCGCCTTGGGGGTCGGGAATCGTGCGGGGTCAAACTCGTGGCTTCCCCATGAGTCTTCCTTCCAGTGAAGCCAGTCGATCACGATATTGTCGATAGGTATATTGCGCTTGCGGAATTCGGTGAATGTCGACAGCACTTCTTCCTGGGTGTTGTACTTCTCGCGGCTCTGCCAGTAGCCCATTGCCCATTTCGGCATGATGGGTGCTTTGCCGGTAAGAGTGCGGTAACCGCTGATTACATCGTCCATCGACTCGCCGTAGACGAAGTAATAGTCAATCTGCTCCTGCATCTCGCCCCACCAGCTCATCTTCAGCTGGTCCTCGGGGTCGGTCGGGCTGTACACGCGCAGACCGCAATATGCCACAGACCCGTCAGGCTCCCACTCGATTTTGATGGGTATGCGCTTGCCTGCCTCAAGTTCGGCGGAAAACTTGAAACTGTTCGGGTTCCATGCCGTGCGCCAGCGTTCAGGCACTATAAGCTCATTGCCAAGATATACTTTCTGATAGCCCGAATAGTAGAGGATGAAGCGGTACAGGTCGGTCTTGTCGGCTTCGATAGAGCCTTCATAGGTCACGTGTGACCCTGCGAAATTGAAGTCTTTCGGTAGATTTACCACATGGGCGAGGTCGCCGCGTATCAGGTGCTCGAAGTAGATGGAGTCCTCACGCTGCACGAGCGGTTCGCCTTGTGCCGGCACGTAGGTGCCTGTAAGTGCGCCTTCCTTGCCATCCTTGTCGTAGAGCTTGAACACGCCCCCAAGCTGCTTGTAATCGTCGGGATTGCCCCAGCGGCAGAGTGAATAGCTGTCCCAGAGTATTCCGTAATTGTCGGTCGACACTACGAAGGGCACCGACACTTTGGTGTTGTATTGAAACAGTTCCTCGTTTTTGCCCTTATAGTTCCACTCGTCGGCTTGATGCTGTCCGAGTCCATAGATACCTTCTTCATCGTTGACCGACTCGAAGAGCTGTCTTACCGTATAGGCTTTCTTGCCCTCGACTTCAATCGGGGTGAAACGGCGTCCCCCCTCGTCTTCGGCGAGAATCAGCTTGCCCTCGCTGTCGTAGAACTTCACGTCGCCTGTCGACAGAAGCACATCGGCAATCAGCTGTGAGGTGACAACCTGTACCGATGAATCGGTCTCTACTACCTCGAATTTGGGTGTGGACTCTTGCGGCACTACCACAAGGCTCTGATTGTCGGCAAATTTTTTGTCGGGGGTGGCTGAGACACGTATCAGCTTGTCGCCAAGTACCTGTAGTCTTACAAGGCGCGCGCCGTCAGGGTTGACATCCCTGACATTTACAGTGACTCCGGTATCAGACTTCTCATACGGCCGGGTGGCACATGAGGTCACCAGAAGCGCTGAGGCGAGTGTTAAGGTTAGATGTCTTGGATTCATATTTATTGGTTTGTGACTTTGGTTTTATCATTACAAAGTTACGCATCGTCGGCTGGTGATACGTGGCTATTATGTTGATTGTTGGCGTAAAAAATGATTTTGCGGCGCTGAAATTGTTTTGCCTATGGGTACAAAATGTTATATGCCTTCGCGTTTCTGATATTCCGACGGTGATATGCCGAACTCTTCCTGGAAATATTTGCTGAAATATTTCGGATTGTTGAAACCTAACTGATAGGCTATTTCCGACACATTGAGCTGACTCTCTCGCAGATATTGCGTGGCGCGCTTGAGACGCAGTATGCGTATGAACTCTATAGGGGTCTTGCCGGTGATGTGGAGTATCTTTTTATACAGGTGTACACGGCTCATGCCGAGTGCCTTGCTCAGTTCCTCTACCGAGAGGTCGCTGCGCGAGATGTTGTCCTCGACATATTTAACGGCGCGCTCGATAAGCTTTTCATCGAGCGACGTGATTTTAACCTGTTCAGGGTCGGGCATCAGCGGGGTGCGCGTCGCTCCCTTGCGGCGAAGGTCGACAAGGCGTTTCATCCTGAGCCGGAGTACCTCGTTGTTGAACGGCTTGGTCACATAGTCGTCGGCTCCGACGGTAAGCCCCTCTACCACCGATCTCACATCCTGTTTCGCAGTGACCACGATTACCGGGATGTTGATGGTTTTCGGGTCGGTTTTCAACCGCCGGCACAGTTCGATGCCGTCCATACGGGGCATCATGAGGTCGGTGACTATGATGTCGACCTTCCGCTCGGCAAGTGTTTTAAGCGCTTCTGTGCCGTCGGAGGCGGTGAGTATGTTGAACTCCGGGCTGAGCTCGTCGCGCATGAACTCGAGAAGGTCGTGGTTGTCGTCGACCAGGAGTGCAGTAGGGTGCTGTGAGGCAGCATCGGTGCCGGTGGAGGCGGGAAGCTGTTCGGTGTCAGGTTGGGGTATCGATGTCGCTTGAGCGGCGACTCCCGTTTTCACGGGGATGTCTATGCTGAATGTGGCGCCTCCGCCGGGGGTGTCCTGCACCCAAACATCGCCTTCGTGGAGCCTTATGTATTCTTTCACAAGGCTCAGCCCTATGCCTGAGCCGCTTTCTCCGCCCTTGTTGTTGGCTCCCTGGTAAAAACGCTCAAATACATGGGTCTTTTCATCGTCGGGCACTCCGCAGCCGGTGTCGATGACACGTATCCTCAGCATCTGACCTACGACCTGGATGTCGACATCTATCTTGCCGCCGGAGGGGGTGAACTTCATGGCGTTGGAGAGCAGGTTGACTATCACCTTGCCGAGCTTGTCGGCGTCGAAGAGCATTTCGAGCCGTTCGGCATTGGCGTGAAATTCCATGTCGATACCTCTTTTCTCCGCTTCGTCGGCAAAGGAGTTGAAGGCTGACCGGAGGAAACTTATCACGTCGCCCGTGGACCCGTTGAACGTGAGTCCTGCAACCTCGTTTTTACGGAAATCGAGGAGCTGGTTGACGAGATAAAGCAGACGGGATGCATTGGCATGCATGGTGTTGAGGCGTTTTGCCGTGCGCTCGTCGTTATTGTCGCGCATCATTGATTCGAGCGGGGAGAGAATGAGGGTCAGGGGAGTGCGAAGCTCGTGGCTCACGTTGGTGTAAAACTTGAATTTCATCTGGTTCAGCTCCTCCTGCTTGCGCGCCGATTCCTCTTGCTGGCGCTTTATGTAGCGCTTGTGCTCGTGGTGCTTCAGCCCTATGAAGAGAAGGGTCACAAGGGCTATGGCAAGAATCACGTAGATAATCTTAGCCCAGACTGTCGCCCATATCGGCGGGGTAATCACGATGTCGAGCGACCGCTCCGAGTCGCCTTCCACGCCGTCGCTGTTGACTGCCTTTATCAGCAGACGGTAATTGCCGGGGCTGAGGTTGGTGTAGGTGACATGATGCATCCCGGCGGGACATTCGAGCCACTCGTCGCGGAAGCCCTCGAGCTTATAATAATATGTGGTGTGCTCCGGCAGTATATAGTTGTCGGTGGCGAAATATATGTTGAAGCTGTTCTGGCGGTAGGTAAGGGTGACTTTGGATGTGTGGTTGAGTGTCTTGGTGAGTATCACATGACCGTCATACTCCTTTCCCGGCTTCACCGGCTCGCCCCCCTGGAGCACAAGGTCGGTGAAGATGACCTTGGGACGTGACAGGTTGTAGCGTATGCTGCCCGGTGATACGCGGTTCAGTCCGTATAGCCCGCCTACCACGATGTCGCCGTTGTCGAGCATCGCCATAGACCGCTGGTTGAATGTGCTGTTCTGCAGCCCGTCTTTGCCCGAATACACGTGGGGCGTGAAACTGTAGCCTGAATTGTTTATGTCGGGGGCTACCGTCACGTTTATTATACTGCCGTCGACCCCTATCCAGAGGTTGCGCGCCGAGTCTTCGGTCATGCCCAGGATAAAGGGGCGAGAGAGGTCGGGGAGCAGGGGCACTTCATAAATGCGGTCATGCTTCAGGTCATAGACGCAGAGCCCGTCGCGGGTTCCTATCCAGAGCAGCCCGCGGCTGTCGGTGAAGAGCTGTCCTATCGCCCTCTTCTCGAGTTGTGTGCCGTTGTCGCGTGTGCCGTTAACGGCGACAATCTTATTGGTTACGGGGTCAAGGGTGGCAAGTCCGTTGGAGGTGCCGATATAGAGTTTCCCGTCGCCTCCGCGGTTCATTGTCATCACATAGTCGGAGGGGAGCTCGCTGTTTTCGGTGTTGTAGGTGACCGAAGTGCGAGTCGACGGATTCATAAGCGCGAGACCGCCCCCGAGAGTACCGGTCCAGAGGGTGCCGTCGTTGTTCTCGATTATCGCCCACACATTATTGTTGGGTAGTCCGTCTGCGCTGTTGTAATGGATGAACCGTCCGTTGGTATAATGTACCAGACCGTTGTTGAAAGTGCCTATCCATAGCGAGCCGTCGCGGGCTTTCAGGATTGTGGCGATCGCATGGGGACGTGTACCTTCCGTGGGGTCGTTGACCGGGGTGAGCGACCCGGTCTTGCGGTCCCATAGCATAAGCCCGTTGGTGTCGGTGCCTATCCAGTATTGTCCGGGTTGCGACGCCTCCACGACGCAGTTGACATCGGGCATCGCCTCAAGGTCAAACTTAAACTCGCTGTCATTGTAGACCGACACGCCTTTCTTCTGGGTGCCGACCCACATTGTGCCCTTGTTGTCGGCGAGAAGCGATGTCACCGAGTTGTTGCCGAGCGAATAGATGTCGTTGGGGTTGTTGACAAGTCTCATGACACCTCCGCTTTTGTCGATGACCGCGACTCCCTCGTTGTCAAGCCCGATCCATGTCCTGTCTCTTATACACATCTGACGCTGCCGACGACTCCTTACGTGTA
>ERZ1027229.1139-NODE-1139-length-12474-cov-4.819148_pt1 | contig 12474 bp, 9 predicted proteins | sample MGYA00519245_ERZ1027229 | MGnify/ENA primary metagenome ERZ1027229 (study PRJEB26926, sample SAMN06164466) | human gut metagenome | biome: ENVO:00009003; feature: ENVO:2100002; material: ENVO:00002003 | host: Homo sapiens | place: USA | collected 2012 ...
AGACAGTGATTGTGGTGTATTTCCTAGATTAAAATAACTATCCCTTTCCATGTTACCAGTAAGCCATTTGTCCAATTGACGTTTTAAGTTGTCATCAATACTGTAACTGTTGCTACCTGTTTCCGCATATACTGTGTTCTCATCGCCCATAACAGGTGCAATTTTTCTGCGGTTGGCTGCATCCCAATTTCTGCGCCTTGCTGTATCTCTGGCCATAAGTTCGCCGGCAGTATTGTAATAAGCGGTTGTTGGCGGAACAAATGCTGCGGAATCTCTAATAATTTCAAGTTCACCTTTTGCCGCCATGTATTCCGATGCTAATTCATCGAACCCTGCCCGTTCCATGATTTTTTCTATCTGGCTCATCTCCTGATACAAGGCAGATTCGTCAGCTTGCATATCACTGAAATACAAATCGTTCAGTTTATCATAGCGTTTGACAAGATTCAGATTGATATTATCGTTTGGCCAAAGTTTGTGAAATTTCTGTTCCACAGCAGCAAGCTTATCTTCTGCCTGGCGAATTTTTTCTGTAGCGGCTTCTGTCAGCAACTTATTCTCGCGCCAATATTCTGGGCTTGCGCCATTTGGAAAACCCTCAATATCCTGCACGGCGTGCTGTGTTTCATGATACAATGTTCCTTCATTCGCCTTTGCATCGTTTATCGTTATCGTGCCTGGAGCGCCGCCCATCATATTTGCAAACCTGTCATCATTTCTTGACCATTTCCCATTTGCATTGATGCGGTTATTAAATTCAAGGAACACATTTCGCAATGCAGGATACGCCTTAAACAATTCATCGTGAATCAAGAATTCGTCTAATCTTCCTGCATTCGCATTTGTTTTCAAGTTATCGTATTTATTTGTCAATTCCTCATATCTTTCATCCGTCATCGCCATAAGCAACTCTGGATCCGTATACGCATTCATATATTCCCGATAATCAGCATCGTTGGTGTACCGTTTTGCATCACCACGACGGAACTTCATGTTACTATCGTCAATCTCATACGCCCATTTGCCGCCGGTTACTTTGCTTCGGAACCAGCCAGTTTCCTGCCGGATGCTTTCCATGTCAGCGCCGGAGGCTGCCATCTGTTTTGCTCTGGCCAGTGCATCTAAATCAGCAGTCTGGCTCTTTTCTCCGGCAAACATCTGCCGTGGCTGGCTATCCTGCTGCTGCAATCCGTTGTACTGCATAGACTGTAACCCTTTGGTGTACATATCGGCAGCACGTTGCAGCAATGCCCGCTGCTGTTGTTCCGGAGCGGACATGGCATGTCCGGTAAAGCGCTGCATCAGGCTCTGGATAAAGTCAACAATACGCTGTGCCAATGACGGCCGTTCCTGCCAGATGCGCTCTGCCACTTTCGGGTCAGACAACGCTTGCTCCATAAACTCTGCTGTCAGTTCATCATAGGCAGTTTCTGTGTCAATCTCCACGCCCAGCTTGCGATACTGTTCCATCTTACTCTGTATCAGCTGCTGACGTTTCATGTTCTTATTGCCGGCTAAAAGATATTCCAGTGCAATGTCCTGCAAATCCATAAATTCCTCTGTGCCGCGCAATCCGTGATACACTTCATGGGCTGCAATCTTTCGCGCTGTCTCTAAGCTATTTACCTTGTTGCCGTCCAGATAAACGACACCGTTCTGATACATCCCATTAGCACCCTTTGGCAAGCCGTCAAAAATAACCACATCAAAGCCACTTTTGTTGCCTACCTGCTCTAAGAACGCTTTCACTTCCGGCCGCAGTTTAGCCAAATCGTAATCAGCATAATTAGCAATATCGTCTTGCTGTACCGGCTGTTCCAACTGAGGTACATCAATCTGCTCTGGCTGCTGCTCCACCTGCTGCATCGGTTCCGGCCGTTTTAACCTAGGTCTGATATCCGGCACCGGCGTTGGCGGCGTTTTGCGCATAAGGTTCTGTACCGCCTCTTGATTGCGAATAATCGCAGCATCTTTCACAGGGTCGCCAGTGAAGCTTTCATCCAGCCGTTTGTTCAACTCCTGCAATTGTTCCAATGTCTGCCCACGGTACGCAAACGCACCGTTTGGCTGTATCTGCTCACCCATCACATTCCGATAACCCTTTACAGTAGCGTCACGCACATACAGTTCTGCACGTTTGGCGTTGGCGGTATTTTCTTTGCCATGGTCTTCCTCAATACGCTGTAAACCGTCTTCAATCTGCGGATAACTCATACCATCATCCAGCATTCTGTTAATTGGTTCTGCCTGCTGCGATGGAATTATCACCGGCAATCTTCTCGCCGCTTCTGCGGCTTCCTGCACTCTCTGAGCGAGTTCGGCTGCTTTTCGCGCATTTTCAGCGTTGATTTGCGCTGCTTCTTCCTGCTGTGCGTTGCGTTCTTCCAAGGTTGAGCCAAACAAAGCATTATCAGATGCGGTTTGCTGTTGTGATTGCATTTGAGCAGATTGCTGCTGTCCGGTGACAGGCAATTTTCTCATTGCTCTGACGGCACCTGCCCCGCCTTTCATCAGCCCACCAGACAGCATACCCATACCGGCAGCATAGCCAATTTCTTTCAGGCTTGCGTTTTCCGCATCAGGGTTGTAAATCCCCCGCTGGAAGTATGGGTCTGCGGCTTCGGCAATGGCTTCTTCCATTCCTTCCCCGGCAATATCCATGCCAATGTCCACGCCTTTGCGTAAACCTTCGCTTTTTACCCGATTTAATGCTGCACGCTGCAACGGATTCAAGAAACCTTTTACGCCAGAGCCAGGAATACCACCTACCAGCATTTCTGTACCAGCTTCAAGAGCACCAGTGGCAATCCCGTATTTATTTGCCTGCTGCAAGGTTGCGCCTTCATTCAACGCCTGTGCTTCTCCAAGTCCACGGGCATAGTTGAACATCGGCAGCATACTGCCTGCCATGTTAGCCATCTGCACCCCTCTTGCCCCTGCACCAAGCAATGTAGCCGCGCCACCAGTGGCTACGCCTGCCACCAAAGATGGCACCATTGGAATCATATTGGCTACCACATCCGAAACAATCTGTTCCCCCTGATTCAACGGACCATATTTAGCGTTAATCGCCAGCTGTTTTGCCAACGTTTCCTGCGCATTCTTCCTGCGTTCAGCTTCCAGTGACCACTTGCCTGCGTTGCTGGCCTGCCGCATAACCGCACTGCGTGTGTCGTCGGATAAGAGCGGCCCCGCCATCTGCACGTAATGTGCGGCATTATTCGCCTCAGCCTTGGCCATAAGCCTTGCTACCGGGCTGTCCGCAAGCGCCAGAACGCCCTGTTTGGTACCCTGTGTCAGATTGGTTACGCCATGCTCCCAACCTGACTGCAAGGCTTTTGGTGAATAGGTGTTTTTAATCGCATGTGGCAGTTCTGCCGCAACCGCCATATTGGTTTCCTGTGCACGCTGCAATGCAGGTTTCTTACTCGCTGTTTTCGGCGCTGTATTTTTCCCAGCTGCTTTATTTCGCTGGTAGTTCGTTGCCGCTTTTTGTACTGCCTGTTGCGCTGCTTTTTTGCCCTGCTCTGTATTCTTCCTAACCTCAGCCGCATTTTGTGCACTCTGTAAAATCTGTCGTGTAGTCGGATTCTTAGGTAGAACAGAATCTTTTTTTGCTGTGCCAAACGAAATATGAGTGTCCGCCTTCGGCATATTCGCAGCAACCCACTGTTTATGCCTTTCAGTATACTCTTTTTTCTTCTTTTTGCTCAGCTTCGCCATGTGTTAGCCCCCTTACCATCCAAGCTGGTTCTTGATGTCCGTACCCATTTGCGCCAGTGGATTTATCGGATTCAGATTCGCGTACAGATTTAAGTAATTCTTCTGCTGCTGTGCAGTCATAGGTGTGCCGCTGCTATTGACGGCGCTTTCATCTATGCCATAATCGCTGTTGCTTCCGCCACCAGACTTTCTACCGCTGGAGCTTTGTTTTTTTTTACTGTTTGTAAGCAGCTGACCTTCCAGCTGCGCCTTCAACAATTCCAGCTCCAACTGCGCCTGCTGTCTGCCAAGCTGCCCCTGCGTAAGCCCTGTGCTGGCGCTACCGTTTGCAAAGTAACCGCCCTCCATCATACCAAGTCCTGCCATAGCGTTAATATAACCCTGCTCGGACAGATTGCCCTGTTCGTAGGCCAGCTGGTACTGTTCCGCCTGCTTTTGTTTCTTCGCGTCTGCGTATTCTTTCAGCTGCTGGTCCCAGGCCGCCTGCTGCATAGCAAGCTGTTGCTGCTGATACTGACGCTCCCATTCTGCCTGCTGCTGCGATAACGCCAGCTGTTCCCGCTGAATCGCGCGGTTTGCTTCCGCATCGTTGTACTGATAGGTGTAGTTTGCCATGTTGTTGTAGTAATCGGACAGCAGTTGCAGTTCCTGACCGGATAATCCTGTTAAAGCCTGCTGTAAGTTACTATTAATCTTGCCAAGGTTGTTACTGTAATCATTCTGGATGCTGACCTGTCCCTGCTGCACCGCCCCGCTGGTACCAAGCCCCTGGGCGGATAACGCTTCGTTCATCCTGTCTGCCGCTAACTGGCTGTTTACCCATGCTTGCCGGCTCTGCGCTGTTGCGGCATCCTGTGCCTGTTGTTTCTGCCCGGCGATGAACTCTGCATAGGCGTCTTTCCCACTGCCAAGCATTGCTTCAATCTGTGCCAAAATATCGCCCCCTGTTGCGCCAGCACCACCAGTCGCCTGCGCGTAGCTGTTCTGGCTGTTAATCAGATTAATCACGTTATCTACATTTGCATTCCCCGTATAACTGCCATTGCCAGCCGGACCAGCCCCGCCAATAGCCTGCTGATACTGATTTCTCATAGCGTTGTAAGCGTTCAGGAAATCCGGGTCCTGCATTGCATACGGGTTATTGTTTAAATTGCCAAATACATAGTCAATACCGGACAGCTTACCCGTTTTGCCGTTAACATACTGCGCCCAGTTGGCACTGTCACCGCCTAACAGGTAATCCTGTCCGCCATAGGTTACCCAACGGCTGTCCGCACTGTTGGAACCGTCCGCGCCAGTGTGCTGCGTTACAAACTGATTGCCGGGTAAAACAGTTCCGCCTACCGTTAAGATAGCGTTGTCACTATTGTAGTCAGACAGGCCAAGGCGGTTTAATTCGTTGTTGATGTCCTGCATGGTTACGATTGAGCCGTTTTCGCGCTGCGTGCCAATGCGGTTGTACAACGATTTTACATAATCGGCAGTACCGACTGTACCGCCGCCCTGCTGCTTGATAGCCTGCTGCAAGGCATACTGTAACGCACTGTTTCCTGCCGTGTAATCCTTTGTGGTAGTTACTTTGCCATCACTGCTCATTACCTGATGGGTTGGCGTATAGTCGATGCCATTGCCTTTTAAATCGCTTACCATGTTGTTGTAGGTCATATTAAAGTCATCGTCACCAGGACGCACATACCGATATGTGCCATCCTTCTGTGTCACCTTAATTGTCCCGTTACTGCCGGCCACGCTGTACTGCTTGCCGGTCGCACCGTTATAGTTATTCCAGATCGTATCCAATGCCCCACCGCCGCCACTTTGTGTTGGCTGCTGCACTGCGCCGGAATTACCACCGCCCGTGAACGTTGGCGGACGCTGCCCTGTATTACTGTTTACCACCTGACCGCCACTGTTTGTGCCATATTGATAGCCACTATTACTGTTGCCGGTCGTGTTAAATGTTTTGCCGCCGTCCGTGGAAACACTTTCAGTAACAGTGCCGCCCGGCTTTCCACCGCCAGAATATTTGATGATTGCCATTCTCTGCACCCCTTTCCTCAAAAGAAAAGCGCAGCCCACAGGCCACGCCATTATGCTAACAGTTCTGTCAGTTCGTTATATTCTGCTTCGGTCAGTTTATCCGCCGCAAAGAAGATATCAATCTTTTCTGCCAAGCCTTCTGTCTGGCCTTTTTCAATCAGTCGTTTCAGTGTACGGTATAACATCTAAATCACCCCCAGTTCTAATAATGTAAGCCTATATTCCTGGTCTACAATCATATTCATGATATCATCCTCAGCAGTTGGCTCTGGCTTTGGTCTGGCTGCCAGCTCCGCTACCTTTTCTGCTGGTGTAGCCAGTCGCACTGTGCCATCGTAGATGTAGTTGTGGCAGCCCTGCTCGTCATAAAGCGGCTGTGGGAAGTAGTTGCCCTGAGCATGGTGGTACTTGTCCCCTAAGCCTGCATCAATCTCTGTCCAGCCTGTTGTGTCCAATAAAAAAGCAGATGAGTTGACGGCAATAATGCGGCCAGATTCATCTGCTTTGATATATACGATATAGTTTTCAGTTTGCAATGTGTTCACCTCCTAAAGTTCGGCGGAAAGAAGAAGTAGTGCACCTTCCTTTAGCGCTAACGGATAGTTTTCTCCAATAGCAAAGTTTGCATTGTTAAATTGTAAAAAACCGCTTATCCATCCTTCTGCATAAAATCTATGATCCATACCTGTTGCAGCAATGCTATTGGTAGAATATCTCCCTACAATAGCTATCAAATTTTCAATACCTGTTAAAGTTGGTTTAATTCTCATTGTACACACCAATGGAAACGAAAAATATCCTGCATCTATGTCATAGGTATGCAAATTTCCAAGCTCTAAAATGCCATCTGCTTTTATTACCTGTAGATACCGTTGGCACTTCCGCAGCTCTGCTGCATAATCGGATGGCTGCATTAGGTCTAGGGCTAGGGTAGAGATAGATCCGACTTCTAGTTTGACGGCGTAAAGGTCAAAACTCGTGTTATCCTCTGGTGGCTGAATAATTACTTCTAAATTATTCAAATCTTCTGAAAGGGTATAACTTAATTCCACAATTTCAATGCCTTCTTCTCTCTTAAATGCATATGCAGAATAATTACCATTAACATTAAGAGTCATATTTGCTTGCCCACCCATACAAGCAGAGAAAGTGATTGTTTTACCTGCTAATTCAGATGTTTTTTCAATTTTTTGAAACATATTTTCAAAATCTATTTTTCTAAAGACACGAATATAACCGTCCTCTATGTTTAGCGATCCATTTCCACCGATTTGCCAACAATCCAGAGAATAGACTATATTCGTTTCTGTTGTATAACTTGTCTGTCCTCTCTGGTTTACCGGGTTTCTAAAGTCCCAGTTAACCAACAGATTCGGATTACTCCATCCTGGGGACTGCCAACCTGAACATTGGGTCATTATTTATCACTCCTTCATAAAAATAACAGCCCAATTTCTCGGGCTGTTTTATAGTTCTGCACTAAACAATGTAACTTTTCCTGTGGATGTCAATGTAGCATCACTAAGCCCATGACCGACTTTTTTAGCTGATACAGCGATTCCATTAGGCGGCTTTGAAAATATACTAAATTCAAAACCACTCTGGTTTTCCCCTTTTTTACTTCTTACAATTAAATTTTCAGCACTTACAATGCTGGGCGTCACCCGCATGTCTTCTTTTGTCGGCAGCATAAAAAATAATGTCTGTGTACCAATAATTGTTGCTGGAGCTATATCGCTGCCATACACTTGCAGATATCTCTGGCATTTCCTTAACTCAGTAGCATAGTCTACTACTTCATTGGCAAGGGTAGAGAATGTGCCCAGTTCTAGTTTCCACATATACATATCAACACTTAGCGCATCTGTCGTCTTATTCATGATTAAAAACTCTGTTCTAACATTTTCAAAATCCGTAGCTGGTGTAAATGTCGTTTGCAACACCTGTAACCCTGTTTTTGTTATTCTTTTACTAATGTCTGCGCCTATAGGGCTACCATTTTTGTCTGATGGTCTAAAATATGCTTCTCCACTATATGACAAAACATTGCACAAGCATGACATGGTATAGGTTCGTCCAGCTTTCAATGTCAGTTCTGTCAATTGGACAAAACGCTTGTATTTCGATATTTCACTTGATGTGAAATTTACACAGTCTGGTTTTACAGTTACTATCGCCCCTGTATCATCATTGACCTTCCACATATCAATCCCATAACCTACACCTGTATAGCTACCCCGCCCTCTCTGATTCACTGGATTTCTGAAATCTGCGTTAATCAGCAAATTCGGATTGCACATACTCTCAACCCGCTCTGTTAAGCGATTCCAATTAGTAAGGGTTACCCCCCCCCACTGGAATTTGCTGTAAATGTAGCAGTAGCAACGCGGCCATCTTCATAAATAAAACTGGCAGTGCCTGTGTCTGCTCCTGTCTTGTTGATACACAGTGTGCCGGATGCTGCCGGGTATACCGCAGTGCTGCCGTTTGCAATATCGCAGACTAAGCGGCTTGGCGTTGCCATAGCAGCAAAGATGGTTAATAAATCTGTGCTTGCTGTGGCAGATAGTTCAGACAGGGATTTGTAGCTTCTAATTTTGAAAATATCTTCGCCAACCCCCTGTGGGTCATAAATTTCTGAAAGCATATCACCACCGCCTAGTTCTGAAAAGCGCTTCAAAACTGCTGCCGATGTTGGAACTTCTTCATTGCTGTTATTCAAAGCTTCCTTAACATTTTCTTTTGGCAATGCCAACACATTTTCTACGTTTCCTAAGCCAACCTGTTCTTTATTCACATTATGCGGATTCATTTTATCAGCCTTATGATTATCAGTATGATCTTTTAAAGCTGCCAACAAACCCCCTACCGTATTACCAATGAGACCTTCTACGTTTGCACCAATGCTTTCCGCGCCGGAGTTTTCTAAATACTCCAGCAATGCATTCCACTTTGGCATCACGATATACTTTACCGCAGCGTCAAAACGTTCTTTCAGCGCCGTAGCGCTCATCCCTGCCTCGGACGGCTTATCCGGCAGGCCGGTAATATCTCTATTCGTAAAGTCCTCACTCTTAATCTTATAATCTGTTATCGCCATATCATCACCCCTTATATTTTCCACCCATCACATAGGATACTTCCATCTCATAAAAGCCAAAGCCCTCATTGACGGCTGCATTCTCTACCCGGAACTGTATCAGCATAAATTTTTTCGCTTTCGCATTGGTTGGCACAATTGCCGGACTATCGTCTGTGACAAAGGTAAGGCGCTCAAAATCAATGTCATTAAAGTCAAAAATATCCATGGTGCTATGCTTTTTCAGCTGCAAATCACCCTTCAAACGATAGTACACGTCAATAGACGAACGCCGGTAGGGTGCTTCCATCACCCAGAACCCCTTTATGGTTTTGTAATGGGATAAACTATTCATCGTAAGAATCGGTGTATTCCAATACGCCCGGATTGGCTCCCCGTCATCACTATAGGTTGGATGGCTCGCCTTGTCTTCTTCGGACAGCTTAAAGCGCTTCACTTTCCCATCACAATCACCAAAGTACAACCGGCCATCATATTCCCACCAGATGCGGGCATCAATGTTCGTTAAGTAGTACCACTCGTATTGATATTTATTCTGCGGCGCGTTCTTCGCATAGGTTTCCTGCCGGCCATCTGCCATATACACATGGCCGTTCACACACAGATAATAGTTGCCATTGTATTCTTTTGCGACTGCCTCGGATAAATCCGCTTCCTTCGTCAGTCGTGGGTCAATATAATAACTCCTGTTCTGCGCATATTTTTCCGCCGTCATATACTGTGTCGTTAAAGAAAACACGCCCTGCCGGCTTAAAAATAATGGCTCGGTTCCAATCCTTGCAAACGCGTATTTGCTGATTGCTCCCACACCTGCTACAGAGCCGGAAATGGCAAAACTATACCCCGTATCGGCGTTATAACTGCCTGTCACTAAAAAAATAGTTTGGTCCTGCTCATTATCCTCTTTATGCACAACCAGAGCATCACCTACAAGAGAATAGCCCATGATGGCGCTGCTGTCCTGCCCCAATGAGGCATAATTGTACGCCTCGAAATAGCATGGGTCATTGACCGCGCTCCAGTAATGAAAGTTCTTCACCTCTGGATTGCCAGAAACAAACACTCTGTCTGTACTGCCACGATACCCATACTGGACAGCAATCGTACATTTATTGATGATTTCCGTGGTGTACTTATAATCAGTATCTGCCACAAAGGTTATTTCCACATTATCTGCACTGCCCGATGGAGATACCCCGGGTGCTGTCTTAAAGGTGATAATTCCTTTTGCGCGGTCAACAGTGAAGTCTGTTGTTTCCACCTTATCTGCCCAGGTTCCATCGGCCTTCATTACCTTAACCGTTACTTGATTTGCTTTCAGTTTCACGTCAGATCCGGCCAGATGATATTCTTTCGCATCTGCTGTACCAAAAAAACCGTAGGTGCGCTTCTGGGTCAGTACATTCAGTTGCCTCTTTTCCGTACCGCCTGTTCCATCCGGGTTGCGGGAAATTACTACCTTCGGAACCGTAGCAATGTCCGTTACCTTCTTCACCTTCCACGCCCCGTCAAACTCTCCATAACACAGATAGGTTTTGCCATCCAACAAATATAGCTTCTTATCATTCTGAAATGCCACAGAGCGCTGGTTATTCATGTCCGCGTAAATCTCTGTGCCAGAAGCTGAAAACTCACCGTTCGTTCTGACCCACTCATACAGCTTTGTACCTGCATGTACCAGAAATTTTTCTGTATTCTCTGTAGCCAACCGAAAGATGCCATTAATTTGCGCATTAAAGTTCGCTATGGTCTCATAACCGGTACGTTTTACAGGTTTACCCGCAAGGTCAGAAATAATATTCTGCGCATCGGGGCTGCGGAAATTTTCTACCTGCGTGGCATTATTGGCAAAATCAACGCCTCTGAAATTCTCCAGCTTTACCGTATAGATTTTTGCGGATGCTGGTACCGTAAATTGTTTTGCCATACCTACCACCACCCCGTCTTACTGCTAAATTCAGCCGCAACACTGCCATTTCGATCCTTTAGTAATTCTTCTCTGGCTACCTCAAACTCGTTACGGTATGTGGTGGCAATGGCAATATCATCATCCTTATACAGCTGCGAGGCGATATAGAGCGGAATGATAGCAGCAACATCATCATCCAACTGCATATCGGTATCCCCTGTAGTAGTCGGTGTAGCTTTCAGCGGATAGGCTCTGTAAAAGATATGGTAAGTGCCTTTTACACCAGGCAATACCAAAAAATCATCGCCATATAGCTTATAGTTATATGTCTGTGCCAGTCCGTTCTGCGTCTCTATATATACACCATTCGGCTGTAACTGGTAAAACGAAGGAATATCCTTTCGCAGACGGATCGTTACATACCCACCAGCCCCAATACTTCCAATCGCATATTCTTTATTGATATATCGGCTGGTTGTGCTGAGCAGCTCAATTGCTTCATTGTACGCCCATGGCATGGCCGCCAGATAGGACTTTGTGCCATCGTTTACCTCTATACTTGCACCATTAATCAAAAACATTTTTTGCAGCGCCGCTACTCTGATTTCATCCCATGTAGCACTCATAACATCACCTCCTATGTAAAAAAGAGGGCGCAAAAACGCCCTCAAAGAAACTACAGTGTTGTACCGCCAGTTACGCCGCCAATCGCAATCCCCCGCCAGTTATTAAAGCCGGTAGACCAACGGGCATAGCCATTGTAACGGGCGCTGTCGTTTTCATTGTCTACGAACGCCTTCACTTCCAGAGGAACACGGTCATACCAGATAGCTGTGCCATTTGTTTTATTAAAATGGCTATCAAACAAAATCCATGGTTTGTCGGTAGTTAAATCCATGAACTGATTCAGATATGGCCAGACAATCACATTCCACATACCATATTGATAGTTAAAGCCGTTGTTACTGGTATCTGGGTCCTTATCCGCGCCGATTGCTTCAAACACATCATATTTTAAGCCTGCATCGTTTGGAATAATGATGGTATCCGGTGCTAACGCAAGAATTTCTCCCTTATCACCTTCAAAGTTCTGCATCGCAGTTGCGAGCTTTCCTAAGTTTGCGGCAGAAAAGCTGCCGGCAAACAGATTGGACTGATTTTTGGTCGGCTTGAAGAAATAAGGATGGCTTTTGCTAAACAGTGCTTTCCCATCTGCGCAAGTAGCATCAAAGGTTTTGCCGCCAAACGTAAAGCTGCCAGTTAAACCACCGGCCAGAGCCGCAGCGCCAAACCGTTCCCGAGAGCGGCCATAGGCCTGCGTAAATTTAATCGCACGGTCTTTCATCAGGTTAAACTTCGCATCGTCCACCATTTCACGGGAGATATTAAATCCTTTTTTGAAGGTTTCATGTTCAATGACTTTGTTAAATACTTCGGAAAATTCACTGGTTGGATGGCCGCCATTTTCTCCAACTGGTTCAAAGTCATCCATCGCAGATAGTGCTGTCATTTTTTCCGCAAAATTTTTCGATTTTTTCATATCAAAGATATTTTTCAAAGCACTACGCTGTTCAAATGCTTCAATATCCTTTTCCATTACCATGGAAATTGGTTCTGCGGACTTGCCGAAAATCGAATCGTTAAAGCCGCCTACCTTGGTCATTGTAAATCCTGCCATTTATATCGCCTCCTATTAGCGTTT
>ERZ1027229.1147-NODE-1147-length-12394-cov-10.005592_pt1 | contig 12394 bp, 18 predicted proteins | sample MGYA00519245_ERZ1027229 | MGnify/ENA primary metagenome ERZ1027229 (study PRJEB26926, sample SAMN06164466) | human gut metagenome | biome: ENVO:00009003; feature: ENVO:2100002; material: ENVO:00002003 | host: Homo sapiens | place: USA | collected 2012 ...
GAGATAGGAGTCCGTCTCGTGGGCTCGGAGATGTGTATAAGAGACAGTAAAAAAATTTTTACGTTGGCGCAAACCACGCAATGCGATATTATATATAAATTAATTGGCAAAGCATTTATACGTGTTACATATCATAATCCTGAGCTGCCGGATGAGGCAGTCAGAATGACCAAAACCCTATTATTGAGTGAATATGAGATTTACAAAAACATATGAAAGAGAAATTAGAAAAAGAATACCGGGAGAGGTATGAGAAGGAATTCCGCTAACGGTACGATAAAGATTGTCAGCAGCAGCGGCAATAGCATCAGCAGGATGCTGACCAGATTGCCGCTCTTAAAGCTGAAATTGAACGTCTGCGTAAGCTGCTTGCTCAGCAGAGCAGTTAAAGACCGGTTAAATCAGACGGGCATGCTTAACCCAGTATACATTCACCTGTAAGTGGGTCTTCAAGCCCCATGAAAGACATCAGCAGTGCCATTCTGACATAGACACCGTTCTGCACCTGCTCAAAGTATGCAGCTCTACTGTCGAGGTCCACATCCCTTGAGATCTCGTTGATTCGTGGAAGCGGGTGCAGGACTGCCATGTTGCTCTTTGCAAGCTGCATTTTTTCTGCATTAAGTATATAGCTGTCACGCAGTCTCAGATAGTCTTCCTCGTTGAAGAACCTTTCCTGCTGCACTCTTGTCATATAGAGTATATCAAGCTCAGGAAGCGCCTTTTCAAGGCTTCTCTCTTCACGCCACTTTGCATCTGAATCTATCGGAAGCTCATCAAGCATATATTCCGGCATTCTGAGTTCTTCCGGAGATATGAACACAAACTCATTGCCTTCATATCTTGACAGGCTCTGAACAAGTGAATGAACGGTTCTTCCAAACTTCAGATCTCCGCACATTCCAATTTTGAGGTGGTCGAGCCTTCCCATTCTGCTCTTAATAGTCATAAGGTCTATCATTGTCTGTGACGGATGATTATGACCGCCGTCTCCTGCATTTATTACAGGTATTTTGGAATAGAGTGAAGCAAGCAGGGGTGCGCCTTCCTTTGGATGACGCATGACAGCTATATCAGCATAACAGCTTATAACTCTTATTGTATCCTCTACAGTCTCACCTTTGTTGGCACTTGATACATTGGCAGAAGGAAACCCTATCACGCTTCCGCCAAGATTAAGCATTGCAGTCTCAAATGACAGCCTTGTTCTTGTGCTTGGTTCATAGAACAAGGTTGCTACTTTTTTTCTTTTTGCAACTTCTGAATAGCTGTCCATATTGGCAGATATTCTGCGCGCAAGTTCAAGTATTCTATTAGTTTCCTCAAGTGTAATGTCCTGTGGTCCTATCAGATGTCTGAGTTTCATTTTCATTCTCCATTCATGTAGTCTGTATAATTCATGCAATCTGTATAATTTAACCGATGTAATCCGTACAATTAAGATATTGTTATATATTCGCTGCGTTCTGCTCCCGTTGACACAAGATAAATTCTGTGATTAACAAGTTTTTCAATTGCCAGCACGTATTCTCTTGCCTCTTTAGGAAGCTCCTCCCAGCTTTTGCAGCCTGATATATCACAGTGCCATCCCGGATACTCCTCAACAACAGGCTTTACTCTCTCGAGACTGCTGTCAGCAGGGAATGTGTCAATCGTATGTCCGTCAAGCTCATAGGCAGTAACTACCGGTATTGTATCAAACTCACTCAGTACATCAAGCTTTGTGAGGGCTATATCATCTGCCCCCTGACATTCTATCCCATACCTGCTTGCTACCGCATCAAAAGGTCCTACCCTTCTTGGTCTTCCTGTTGCTGCCCCGAATTCACCTCCGGCATTACGGAGCTTATTATTCCACTCTTCAGGCATTGCATCTTCAGCAGCAAATGGTCCCTCTCCTACACATGTTGAATATGCTTTCATTACACCTACAACACGGTCAGGCGTTCTCTGTGGAATTCCTGCACCTATAGGCGCATATGCTGCTATGGTATTTGAACTTGATGTATAAGGATATATACCATAATCAATATCCCTTAAAGCGCCAAGCTGTGCTTCAAAAAGAATATTTTTTCCTGCCTCGGCAGCATTGTTAAGCAGCTTTCCGGTATCGCATATATAATTACGGAAATATTCAGCCTGACTTTCGCACCAGTTATATAATTCTTCAAATGAAAGCGGATTCTGTCCATAGACATTTTCCATGATGAGGTTTTTACTCTCAAGTATAACCTGAAGTCTTCTCTTTATTGCAATCGAATTCAGATTCAGAAGATCGCCCATTCTAAGTGTCTTTTTCATATACTTATCGCCGTATGCATATGCTATTCCTCTTCTTGTGGAGCCAAATGCTGCACCTTTTTCAAGAAGCCTTTCTTCCTCAAGTACATCCTGACGCACATGGAAAGGCATACATATTGTTGCCTTATCCGAAATCCTGAGATTGTCCGAATCTATTTTAACTTTCATATATTGCAGCATTGACATCTCATGTCTGAGATGATCAAGGTCAACTACCATTCCTCCGCCTAACACACATACTGCTTCCGGATGCAGTATTCCTGATGGAATAAGATTCAGCACATACTTTCCTTCAGGTGTCACAACTGTGTGCCCTGCATTGTTACCGCCCTGATACCTGACAACATAGTCAGCCTTCTCACTTAACAGATCAACTATTCTTCCTTTGCCTTCGTCTCCCCAGTTAATTCCCGTAACAGCCGTAATCATAAATTCTCCTTTCAGTGCAGCCAGTAACCGCCAATATATTTTTGATTATTGATTTTTCAAACCGACTGTATTATACTTTTTACGCAGTCAGATGTAAAATGTATATTTGATATGTCGGTTATACACATTTTGTATATGGAGGATAGCATGGCAAATTACGATTACTATAGAATATTCTATTATGTTGCACAATACAAAAGCTTCTCGAGGGCTGCTGAGATTCTTGAAAATAACCAGCCTAACATAACACGATGCATGAACAATCTTGAAAATGAACTGGGATGCAAGCTTTTTGTCCGCACGAACCGCGGTGTAACACTTACACCTGAAGGTACAAGGCTTTATGAACATGTTGCGGTTGCCTTTGAACAGATTGAAGTTGCAGAAAAAGAGATATCAATGGATAACAGTCTTGAAAGCGGTATTGTTACTATCGGTGCAAGTGAAACAGCGCTGCGCCTTATGCTTCTTAACAAGCTTGAAGAGTTCCATGAAAAATATCCACGTGTAAGGCTGCGCATTTCCAATCATTCCTCTCCACAGGCTGTCAAAGCCCTTGAGGACGGACTTGTTGATTTTGCAGTTGTAACAACCCCCATAACTATAAAAAAGCCCCTTCAGAAAACCTCACTTTACTCATTCCGTGAGATTCTCATCGGGGGAAGAAAATATTCAGATATCGCTGCAAAGATGCAGAGTATTAATAATCTTGCCGATATACCTTTTATATCACTTGGCGGCGAATCAGCAACCCGTGAACTGTATATGCAGTATTTTTTAAATCACAATATGCCATTTAATCCCGATATGGAAGCTGCCACTACAGACCAGATTCTTCCTATGGTAGAGCACAATCTCGGACTCGGCTTTTATCCCGAAGAAATGGCATCCGAATTCATTCAAAAAGGAACTATACTGCCAATCCGTATATTTGAACCCGTTCCCTACAGAACCGTATGTCTCATTCAGGACACATCAAAACCTCACAGCGTTGCCGCCGGCAAGCTTGAGGAAATACTACTTAAAAGATAGCAGCTGTCCTGTCAGGCTTTGCTCGTTAATATTATAGTGCATATCTATTGCTCTGTCACATGCAGACTTATCCCTGCTATGCAGAGCATTTATTATATCTTCATGTGCCTTCTTAAGATGTAACTTATCATCACCGTTTATCGCTTCGAGTGCTTCATCTATCCACTCACGATACACGTCTATGAGTGCGCTCATAAGTATATCGATAAATGCATTGCCTGATGCCTTTACAAGCAGATAATGAAATCTTCTGTCCGTCTCACTGTCACTGCAGTCCATAGAATAAGCCAGTTCCGCTGCCATATCAAGCTCATCCGGTTTATCACTTCCAGCTTCCAGCCTGTCTATTACAGCATGGCACACTGTCTTTTCCATGCTTCTTCTGAAATCACATATATCATGACGAGAGACCTGTTTAAGTGCCAGCATCATATGTATCATATCCGATATTGTTCTCTCCATGTTGCCGCTGATATAATTGCCTGAGCCATGACGTGACACTATGATGCCCATATTTTCAAGCATTCTCATGGCTTCCCTCGTTGAATTACGGCTTATGTCAAGTTCAAGCGACAACTCCCGCTCTGTCGGAAGTCTGTCCCCTACATTCAATGAACCGCTGCTAATCATTCTGCGCACATAATCAACGGCCTTCTCATATTCCCGCCCCATCTTAATCTATACTCCGTTATTATATAAAATGTGCAAATACAGACGCACCGACCACAGTCAATATGCCCGCTACTGCAATTGAAAGGCTGCTCATTGCGCCCTCAACTTCACCGATTTCCATTGCCTTGGCCGTACCGATTGCATGTGCTGCGGATCCGATTGCTATTCCTTTGGCAATAGGCTCCTCAATTCTGAAAATTTTACATATAAATTCTGCAAGAATATTACCAATAACACCCGTTATTATAATAACAGCAACAGTAATAGTTACATAGCCGCCAAGTTCTTCGGATACACCCATTCCTATTGCCGTTGTTATTGACTTTGGCAGAAGTGTTACATATTCCTCATGAGTAAGCCCGAAAAACAGGGCAAGGACAAGAATTGTTATAAGGCTTGTAAGCACGCCTGATATGATTCCGCACATTACGGCGCGTACATTACTCTTAAGCAATTCAAACTCTTCATAAAGCGGTATTGCAAGGCATACTGTTGCAGGTGTCAGAAGCCAGCTCAGATACCTGGCTCCCTCATTGTATGCATCATAATCAATGTGTGCCAGCACAAGAAATATTATTGTTACTGCTATTGATATAAGAAGCGGATTAAAAAGTCCGACATTCAGCTTCTTTTTGAGATATACTCCTATCATGTACGATATAAGACTTACGCTCACACCTGCAAATGCAGCGTTAGCAAAAAATTCATTCATCTATGGTTCCTGCACTTTCCTCATTTTTCTGGCCTGCACGGATTATCGCCTGTGAAATCCTTCCGCTGACAGCCATTACCGTAAATACCGTTACAACCGTAATAATTCCTACCGGAAGAATAAGCGGACGCAGAACATTCCACGATGACATAAGGCCTACACCGGCCGGTATAAACATAACCGGCATTATTTCTATAAGAAATTTGCCTGTCTCTCTGACATCTTCAAGCTTAATAACCTTAGTCAGCAGACATACAAAAAGAATTACCATGCCGTATATACTTGCCGGAATAGGCAACGGCAGAATCTCCTTAAGAATCTCTCCGATAAATGATATTATCAGAATAATTAAAAATTGCTTCAGATACTTCATTAGTTTACTCCTTCAAAAATTGGTACTACCAATCCATTTTACATCCAAAATCTTCTTTGTCAACTTATTTTTATCAGCAGGCGTAAAAAGCAGCAGTCATAAAAAAACAGAAGCAGGACATTCGTAAAATACCGGCTGCCCGCTTCTGCTGCTTTATATAAATTCTTTATACTCTTTTATAAATAATCGGAGCATCGTATCCAAAAGTTCTCTTTCCGTTAACTTCCATACTTTCAGATACTTCCAGACAGCTATCGGAAAACTTTTCCCAAAGCTTAAATATCATTACCGGAGAGAAACGGCTTGTGCTGCCACCTTCCCAGACACCACCATTTTCATGGTACAATGCCGGAGTAAACTTTTCAGATTTTTTCAGTTTGCTATAATCAACATTTTTCATAGAATCATATGAAAATGTGTTTTTATCTTCTACAATAAATATCCCGTGAAAATCCTCAGGGATGTTATTTATTTTGTCATTGCAGACTGTATTCACATGCTGTGCATTATCAAAATGCCCTGTCATAAGTTTTACAAATTCTTCTGTCTTCATTATGCCTGCCTCCTGGTTAAATCACATATTTTAAAATAAAAGCTGAAGCCCCATGATATAAAAATAAGACTGTCAAATTGAGCACTGTGTCCCTACTGCAAAAAAAGCACCCGCAGCTACACATATACTGACAGTCAGGAACCGTCTGCCATGCGCCACAGGTGCTTTTTTATATATTCCATTTGTATTATATTGATATTACACCAAAAGCAGTATATCCGGCTTATAGTGCCTGCCAATATACCTACGCCTCTGATTCCTTCTTATGTCTCTTAAAGAAGTCCCTTGTCTCTGCTATAACAACACTACTGAGTGCAAATATTGCAATCATGTTAGGTATTGCCATGAGTCCGTTGAATATATCTGCAATTGTCCATACCGCTTCAACCGTCATATATGGTCCGATAAACACCGCAAGGATATACAGCCAGCGGTATATTCCAACCATCTTCATGTTACCTCCGGTAAGATACTCAAGACATCTCTCCGAATAGTAATCCCAGCCAAGAATTGTTGTGAATGCAAAAAATACAAGACACATCATCAGCAGAAATGAAGAAATTACTGTCGGAATAGGCAGTCCGTTATTGAATGCATATGTTGTAACCGCAACACCCTTAAGTCCGTTAACCTGCCATGCACCTGTCATAACGATTGCAAGTCCTGTCATTGTACAAATTACTATAGTATCAATAAATGTACCTGTCATAGATACAAGCCCCTGACGTACAGGCTCCTTAGTCTTGGCTGCTGCTGCCGCAATAGGTGCTGAACCGAGTCCTGCCTCATTAGAGAAAATACCTCTTGCAATACCATTCTGCATTGCAACGATTATTGAGCCTGCCACACCGCCTGTCACTGCCGCCGGATTAAACGCTCCGTCAATGATTGTTACAACTGCTGAAGGAACAGACTTGATATTGCATATTACAAGTGCTATACATATAACAAAATAGATTACAGCCATAAACGGAACTACAACCTGTGATACATTGGCAATTCTCTTAATTCCGCCAATAAGTACGAGTGCAACACATATACTGAGTATAAGTGATGCAATTACAACTGTCCATGAATATGTACCGATTCCCGGAATTACTACTGTCATCTGATTAGCAGGGTCGAAGAAATTATTAACTGCTGAAGCTATACCATTAACCTGTGAGAATGTTCCTATTCCAAACAGACCGACACAGATACCAAAGAAAGCAAAAAGCTTGGCAAGCCATTTCCAGTTCTTACCCATTCCCTTCTCTATGTAATAGAAAGGTCCGCCAAGAGAATGATTATTCTCGTCAACCACTCTGTACTTTACAGCAAGGAGACCCTCAGCATACTTGGTAGCCATACCGAAGAACGCCGCAATCTCCATCCAGAATAATGCTCCCGGTCCACCCGCACATATTGCAGTTGCAACACCTACGATATTACCGGTACCTATAGTTGCTGAAAGAGCCGTACATAATGCGCCAAATGACGATACTTCTCCATGTCCGTCCTCTTCGTTCTTAACCATCCACTTAAGTGCCAGCGGAAGCTTACGTATCTGAAGCAGCCCCATTCTAATTGTAAGATATATGCCTCCTGCAAGGATAAGCACCATAAGAGGGATGCCCCATACCATACCGTCTATCTTAGACAGTATCGTGTTAATCGACTGTAACATATTAATCTCCATTCCGCAGGCACAAAGTGCCGGAGGAACCGCGAGCCAAATATCAGATTTGGCTCTGCGATAGATGCTGTTTGTGGCGCCTGCTGCACAAACAGCCGTGTAAAAAATCAGATATCAATCTGATTTTTTACACTATCTCCATTCCGCGAATATTAAATCGCATTATATGATGTCGGGGTCAAAAGCCCCGACTTTGATACCTGTGGATTGTTCCGTGATTCGCACTCCCACAATCCTACCCACCTATGAGCAAGCTCATGTGGGTTTATACCTTTTGACCCTGATATCATTATATAAAAATACATTTTAAAGTAAAATGAATTATTATTCAATATTAAATTATATTCTTTATGCCTTCGGTGAGACGCTTTGCGACCTTTACATTATTCATTGTATACAGGTGTACACCATCGACATCAGATGCAAGAAGCTCAATTATCTGGCTCTGACAGTATGCCATTCCTGCATCAAAAAGTGCGTCTTTATTATCACCGTATTTGCGTATAAGCTTCTGGAAACGCTCAGGGAACTTAGCACCGCACATTGTTACCATTCTCTGAATCTGTGCCGCATTAATACATGGCATAATACCCGGAACAATAGGCACTTCAATCCTCGCCCTTCTGCAATCACTTACAAACTGAAGAAATGTGTCATTATCAAAGAACAGCTGTGATATAAGGATATCAGCCCCTGCATCAGTCTTAATCTTAAGATTGTTAATATCATCGACACGATTTTCCGTCTCCGGATGTACATCCGGATAACATGCCCCCGCTATACAGAATCTGTCTCCTGTAGTTGCCCTCAGATACTTAATAAGGTCACTGGCATGCGCAAAATCTTCCTTGGCAGGAACATCCGGGTTGCGGTCTCCTCTCAGTGCCAGAATATTCTCTATCCCTTCTGCCGTAAGCTCCCTTACAAATTCGTCTATCTCTGCTCTGTTATAGCAAAGGCACGTAAGATGCACAACAGGCTCTACGTGATACTTTTCTTTTATCTTTCTGGCAAGCTGTATTGTCTTATTATTATTAGAGCTGCCTCCTGCTCCGAACGTAACACTTATGTAATCCGGTCTGCAGTCGCACAAGATCTCAAGCGTTGCGTCAATATTTTTAAAATCTTCCTCTTTTTTAGGTGGAAAAATCTCGAATGAAAGCGACTGTTTCTTATCATGATGTATCTGTGAAATCTTCAAAATAAACTCCATTCCGCAGGCATAATATGCTGTAAAAACCACAATCCAGACTTTATATACGGGCTTGTAGTATATGGCTATCCGTGGTGCCTGCTGCACCAATAGCTGCAATAACTATATTATTATACATTTACAACGGCAATCAGGCAACAAAAAAGGAGACAAAAAATCAGGCACCGTCTGCACTGACGATACCTGATTCTTATAGAGAGTCTATTATGATGTTAGCTGTTTTAATCTATTCTGCCTTAACAATTCTTCTCAGTGGCGGAATAATCTGTGCCGCAATGACAGCCTTTACAAGGTCGAGCGGAATAAACGGTACAAATCCCGCAAGGAATGCGGCACTTAAGCTCAGATGATTCTGAAGCATGAGCCACAACATTCCGAGTATGTCTATTATAAGTACTCCGACAATAGCTGCTGCCGTGTAGCGGATACGATTATATTTCTTACCTCTGATGAGTGGAAGTACAACTGCAACAACAAGGAATGTTGCTGTGTATCCGCCATATGGTCCTATTATGTAGCCAAAGCCTGAACCACCCGCTATAAATACAGGTACACCTAAGATTCCAAGGAGCATCCATACAAGTATTACAAGAAATGACTGTTCAAGCGGAAACAGCAGCGCCACAAGCAGAATCACAAAGTTAAGAAGTGTTATATGTGGATTGCTTGGAAGCGGAATCGGTATACTTGCATATGCTGACACGCTGAGTATTGCTGCAAATATAGCCATTGTCACAAGGGACTGCGTGCTGATGGCAGGTTTTTTATTAGTGGTCTTATCCATTTGTTTTACCTCACATATTTTCATGATAGTTCACAGTATACTAACCCGCCATGTAATTGTCAACCTGTTTTTCGTTTTAGTTAACATTGCAATTGACATACGCTTCTGCGACATCTATAATATGTATGTCTTAGACGGTTAGTCTTAGACAGTTAGTCTTAGACAGTCAGTACCCTTATAATTGACAGATTTGGAGAAATATCAATAAATATGATTAAAGCAGATATGATTAATGAGTTAAAAGATAAAGTTATTGACGGATATTCCATAAGCAGGGACGAAGCACTTCTGCTTGCGGATACTCCGGACAGCCGCCTTGATGAGCTGTGCCGCGCTGCCGATGAGATACAGCGTCACTTTTTTGACAATGACTTCGATATGTGCGCCGTCATAAGCGTAAAGGGCGGCCGCTGTTCTGAGAACTGCCGCTATTGTGCACAGTCATCATGTGCCCAGATTCCTGTTCCTGCGCACTCAATGATATCGCCCGATGAGCTCGCTGCCAATGCCCAATTACGTAACATTAACGGAATCAGGCATTACTGTCTTGTTTCAACCGGCAGACGCGTGAGTGACCGTGACATCGACTATATCTGTGAAGGTATCAGCCGCATATGCCGTAATACACATCTTACAGTATGTACCTCTTTTGGTCTTCTTAAGCCGGACCAGCTTCGCAGGCTTAAAGAAGCAGGAGTTGCACGAATCCATAATAATCTTGAGACATCAAGACGTTATTTCCCGACACTCTGTACAAGCCACACCTACGATGAAAAGATTGCAACAATCCGTGCAGCCCGTGAAGCAGGTCTTGAGGTATGCAGCGGTGGTATATTCGGTGTTGGTGAGACGACGGAAGACCGCATTGATATGGCTCTGACGCTGCGTTCGCTTGATGTACAGTCAGTCCCTGTCAACATGCTCGATCCTGTTCCCGGAACACCTTTTGGAGAGACACCGGTTCTTACACGTGATGAAGTTCGCCGCATAATCGCAGTCTACCGGTTCATACTGCCAAGACAGTACATACGTCTTGCTGCCGGACGCGATTACCTTAGCGACAGTGGCTTTTCATGTTTTCATTCAGGCTCTAATGCAGCAATTACCGGAGATATGCTCACCGTTAAAGGCATTTCCATAGATGAAGATATCAACACAATAAAAAATATGGGGTACCGCATGTAACCGTCTCATATAATACTACTGCCTGTTATAGTATCTTATACCGCTGTCCGGCTTAAAATATGTCCTTATATAGCCGTCAGCTGATACAACTACAAATTCGTTCGTGCTTTCAATATAATATACATCATCTCCATCTTCAGCTTCTGTCTTGTGAAGTGCCTCTGAATTCAGGACGACTGCCGCTGCTGCACTCTGATACTCTTCCGGACTGGCAAATCCCATCTCCCTGCCATGCTTCTTATAGTGTTCCTCCAAAAGCCTCCGGCTTCTGAAAGTAAGATGCTGCGATATCTTTACATTACCTGCCGCTGTCTGTGATTCGTCACTCTGTGTCAGGGTGCTGCTGACAGCTGATGTGTCCGTATTGTCAAGGAGTTCTGCACCGCAGCCCGCTACTGCAAACATCACCAGCAGGCCGGCCATAATTAATATCCTGCGCATATGTCTCATATAATATAACCTCTCAATCTCTCTGCCAGACATAGCTCCTGTCTGACATTCTAAACATATCTATATCATTTTTCCCGTCACCAAAAGAAATGACTTTTTCACATTCCAATAACTTTTGCAATTGTTTAACCGCATTTGACTTTGATGCTGTTATTGGCATTATTTCCGTTTTTTGTATTTATCATAGAATGGCTTCAGTTTACCGGCTCATCAAATTAATTCCTCCTGTGATATCTTAAGGCGTCGGATTCGGCACAATCAACTGAATTTCCCACCAACTCTTCATATTTTAGCTGATAAGCAATAAGTCTGGGTATATATTCCGGAGGAGTTCTTCTTGCTGCTTCCCAGTCCTCTAATGTACGAACAGGAATGCCGGTATGCTCAGAAAACTCTTTGCGTGACATTCCTATACTTTCTCTTAATTCTTTTATCTTCTTAGCTAAATCCATATTACCACCTCGTATTGCGTGTTTTTATAATTATAACACAGAGCAATGCAATACGCAATGCGTGGAATTGGCTTTTTATACCCTGAAACTATGCGCTTACTTACAGGCAAAAAGGCCCCATAGCAGCACCTTCACCGCACTTTTTCATTCAATGTATAAACGAAAATTTTTCCACCCCATTAATGTATGCGTAAACAATGGGATACACGTTATTGCTAAACAAATCTTCTAGCACTGAATGTACTGAATCATCAAAATAATTAGCAATTAATATTTTTTCTGTAATATTATCAATCACAAAGGCTCCATTGTATACAATCAACGGAATTTTTGCATTTATTCCTTCGGTCACTTTTTTAGCTGTAACTAAAGAACGTGCCGTAGCATAGGAGAAAATCATCCCTTCTTCAACCAACGAATTGATTATTTGATTTGTGTATTTAGAGGTTACTTCGTTACTTCTCAATAATGTCCCATCTAAATCTGAAACATACAAATTACTCATGCATTTTCCTCTGTCTCTTATACACATCTGACGCTGCCGACGACTCCTTACGTGTAGA
>ERZ1027229.1175-NODE-1175-length-12236-cov-12.672030_pt1 | contig 12236 bp, 10 predicted proteins | sample MGYA00519245_ERZ1027229 | MGnify/ENA primary metagenome ERZ1027229 (study PRJEB26926, sample SAMN06164466) | human gut metagenome | biome: ENVO:00009003; feature: ENVO:2100002; material: ENVO:00002003 | host: Homo sapiens | place: USA | collected 2012 ...
TTAGCAAGGCTTTGATAAGGATGGTAGTAGAAAACCAGTAAAATCAAGGCTTTGCAGACAGCAGGCAGACGGTGCTTTTATAAAAAATGAATATGAAGATGGAAAAAGACGCATTTTGAGATTTGCGTCTTTTTCTATTGGGCTTTCTGCTTTACCTTGAGAAATGAGCAGACAACAGCAAACGCCATTGAATGGACTTCCATTGATGGTGTTTTTTTATTGTCTGGAAAGGAGCAGAAAAATGGAAACAACACATGAAAAAGCAAAACGAAAGGCGGTCTATGTGTGCCCTTAAATTAGGAAGCCTGTTTGACGGAATCGGCGTGTTCCCTCTTGCGGCTTCCCGTAATGGAATTATTCCCGTTTGGGCAAGCGAGATTGAAAAATCCCCGATAGCCATAACAAAACGCCACTTCCCAGACATGGAACATTTAGGGGATATTACAAAGATACACGGAGGGAACATCCCTCCTGTTCACATTATTACATTCGGTTCTCCCTGCCAGAACCTGTCTAAAATCGGAAAGCGTGAGGGACTGGCTGGAAGCAAATCAGGACTGTTTTTTCAGGCTATCAGAATTATAGAAGAAATGAGGTGTGCTACAAATGGGTTATATCCAGTTATCGCTGTTTGGGAAAACGTCATGGGAGCGTTTTCTTCAAATGACAGGATGGATTTTAGAGCCGTGCTGCAATCATTTTCCGATACCGAAATTTCAATGCCTTCTACTGGAGGATGGGCTAACGCCGGTATGGTGCGAGGGGGAAAGACTGACCTGTGCTGGCGGCTCATGGATGCCCAGTATTGGGGAAAGCCCCGGCTTGTTCAGCGAAGAAAGAGAATCTTCCTTGTGGCAGATTTTAGAGGACAGCGTTCCGCAGAAATACTATTTAAGCCCCGTGATATGTTCCCGCTTCCTCCGCCTTGCACAGACTACGGGCTGCCCGCCGCCGGAGCCAGTCGAATATCTCTTGATAAAACAAGGGGGAAAATACCCGTCATCCGCCCCTTTCAGGAACGGCGTATGCGGAGTGCTGCAAAATCAGGAAACCAGTCTGCTTTCCTCGCAAGTTTCGGACGGCCAGATGAACCTTTTCCAACTTTACTGGCAAAAGCAGTCAATATGATTTCATTCTGGTATGAGGGGGAAGAAAAAGACGGAGTTCTCCGAAATTTGACACCTGTTGAGTGTGAGCGCCTGATGGGATTACCGGAGGGGTGGACAGCATATGGAAATTTAGGACAGCCCATTAGTGATAATGCACGGTGCAAAGCACTTGGAAATGCAATCGCCCTGCCGTGTGCTGATTACATCATGGCAGGAATAGCAGAAACCATACATGAATAAGAAAGGCGGTTTTGTATGACAGAGAAAAATCGTTCACCTCCGTTGTCGGATGGAACATCAACAGAAGCTATCGAGCCAACTATATTATTTCAGAAAGGACAGGTACATCTATATGGAATTAAAATTCGTTATCCCCAACATGGAAAAGACATTCGGCAACTTGGAGTTTGCCGGAGAAGACAAAACAGAACAGAGAAGAATCAACGGACGCATGGCGGTACTCTCCCGCAGCTTCAACCTGTATTCAGACGTACAGAGGGCGGATGATATTGTAGTTATCCTCCCTGCCGAAGCCGGAGAGAAACATTTTGATTTTGAGGAACGCGTGAAGCTCGTCAATCCCCGTATCACCGCAGAGGGCTATAAAATCGGCACAAGGGGCTTTACCAACTACATTTTACACGCTGACGATATGGTAAAAGCGTAAGGAAAAGGAGGACATCAGACTATGAGATTGGCAAACGGAATCGTGATTGATAAGGAAGCAACTTTCGGGGCATTGAAGTTTTCTGCCCTCCGCCGTGAGGTTCACCTCCAGAATGAAGATGGCTCGGTATCAGAAGAAATCAAGGAGCGTACCTATGACTTAAAATCCAGAGGACAGGGGCGTATGATTCAGGTTTCCATCCCTGCCAGCGTGCCATTAAAGGAGTTCGATTACAACGCAGAGGTGGAACTTATCAATCCGGTTGCAGACACCGTGGCAACGGCTACTTTTCAAGGGGCAGAGGTGGACTGGTACATCAAGGCGGAGGATATTATCCTGAAAAAAGGGGCTGCCATGAATCCGCAGCCGCCGAAGAAAGACGCTCCCCCTGTAAAATAACAGGAACCTAAAAATGAAAGGAGGATTGTTCCCATGAAGCAGCTTTTCCCCCGTGGAAAACGTATCCGCCCCACGGATAAAGACCTTGTGTTCCATACTGCCCTTGCCGCCCTGTTCCCTGTCTTCCTGCTGGTTATCCTGCTGTTTCATATCCGGCAAATTGCCGGAACCAACTGGCAGGAAGTGTCCCTCTCCCAGATAACACAGGATGTAAATATCCCTTACCTGTTATTCAGTATGGGTGTGGCAGGGCTGGTGTGTCTTGCAGCCGTTCTTCTGTTCTGGCGATACCGCAGGGATGAAGTAAAGCAGCTCATCCACCGCCAAAAGCTGGCAAGGATGGTGTTGGAAAACAAGTGGTATGAATCAGAGCAGAGAAAAGAAGACGCTTTTTTCAAAGACTTGTCTTCCAGCCGTTCCAAAGAAACCATCACTTACTTTCCCAAAATCTATTACCGGATGAAACAGGGCTTGCTCCATATCCGTGTGGAAATCACCTTAGGGAAATATCAGGAACAGCTCTTAAACTTGGAGAAAAAGCTGGAAAGCGGCTTGTACTGTGAGCTGACGGATAAGGAATTAAAAGATTCCTATGTGGAGTACACCCTGCTCTATGATACCATTGCCAATCGTATCTCCATTGAGGACGTACAGGCAAAGGACGGCAGGCTCCGGCTCATGGAAAATATCTGGTGGGAGTATGACAAGCTCCCCCATATGCTCATTGCCGGAGGAACCGGCGGTGGAAAGACCTACTTCATCCTGACCCTTATTGAAGCCCTGCTCCGCACCAACGCTGTCCTGTTCGTGTTAGACCCGAAGAACGCCGACCTTGCGGACTTACAGGCGGTTATGCCGGATGTGTACTACAAAAAGGAAGATATGCTCGCCTGCATTGACCGTTTCTATGAAGAAATGATGAAACGCAGCGAAGACATGAAGCTCATGGAGAATTACCGGACAGGGGAAAATTACGCTTATCTGGGGCTTCCTGCAAATTTCCTTATCTTTGATGAATATGTGGCATTTATGGAAATGCTCGGTACAAAGGAAAATGCCGCTGTCCTTAACAAGCTAAAACAAATCGTTATGCTTGGGCGGCAGGCTGGCTTTTTCCTGATTCTCGCCTGCCAGCGTCCAGACGCAAAGTATCTGGGGGATGGAATCCGTGACCAGTTCAATTTTCGTGTGGCTCTGGGACGGATGTCGGAAATGGGCTATGGAATGATGTTTGGGGAAACCACAAAAGACTTCTTCCTAAAGCAGATAAAGGGGCGTGGCTATGTGGATGTAGGAACCAGCGTTATCTCGGAATTTTATACGCCCCTTGTGCCAAAAGGACACGATTTCCTCAAGGAAATAAAAAAGCTCATAGACAGCAGGCAGGGAGTGCAGGCGGCGTGCGAAGCGAAAGCCGCAGAAACGGACTGACCTGCTGTGGCTGGTGTGCCGCAAGGCACGCCAGCATAAACCCCTCGTATCTAACAGAGGGGTACAAATCGACAGGCAACAACCAAACAACAGGGAAGAATCCCAAGGTACATAAGGGATTTTCCCCATATCTGGCGTGTGTCAACAAGGCTCCTAAAGTTGACATACGCTTTTTTAGACAGGAGGGATTTTCACTGAATGAAGAAACATGGGTACGGGACATCAAAGAGAAACGGGAAGTTTACGGTATCTCACAACAGAAACTTGCGTTAGCTGCCGGAATCACCCGTCCGTACCTGAGCGATATTGAAACGGGCAAGGCTCACCCATCCGAAGCATTACAGGAAGCCATCACGGAAGCTCTGGAACGCTTCAATCCAGACAATCCCCTTGAAATGCTCTTTGACTATGTGAGGATTCGCTTTCCCACTACGGATGTGAAGCATATCGTGGAAGACGTGCTGCGGTTAAAACTACCCTACTTTATCCATGAAGACTACGGCTTCTATTCTTACACAGAGCATTACTATCTGGGTGATATTTTCGTTCTGGTATCGCCGGAACTGGAAAAAGGGGTGCTGCTGGAACTGAAAGGGCGTGGCTGCCGCCAGTTTGAAAGCTATCTGCTGGCACAGGAACGGAGCTGGTATGAGTTTTTCATGGACGTTCTCATGGAGGACGGCGTGATGAAGCGGCTTGACCTTGCCATCAATGACAAAACGGGAATCCTGAACATTCCCCATCTGACAGAGAAGTGCCGGAATGAGGAATGTATCTCGGTCTTCCGCAGCTTCAAAAGCTACCGCAGCGGCGAACTGGTACGGCGTGAGGAAAAAGAATGTATGGGGAACACCCTGTATATCGGCTCCCTCCAAAGTGAGGTGTACTTCTGCATTTATGAAAAAGACTATGAGCAGTACAAAAAGCATGATATTCCCATTGCAGACGCAGAGGTAAAGAACCGCTTTGAAATCCGGCTGAAAAATGAGCGTGCCTTTTACGCCATCCGTGACCTGTTAGAACATGACAATCCAGAACGGACAGCCTTTCAAATCATCAACCGCTATGTCCGGTTCGTGGACAGGGACGATACGAAGCCCCGTTCTGACTGGCGTATCAGTGAGGAATGGGCGTGGTTTATCGGGGAACACAGGGGAAGCCTGAAACTGACAACCAAACCGGAACCCTATTCCTTTGAACGCACCCTGCACTGGCTCTCCCATCAGGTAGCCCCCACGTTAAAGCTGGCTCTCCGTCTGGATAAGATGAACCACACCCAGATTGTCCATGACATCATCACCCATGCAAGACTGACGGAGAAGCATGAAAAAATCCTGAAACAGCAAGCCGCCGATGCAAAGGAGGTGGTGCTTTAACGGCGGCAATCTTGAAACATAAGGAATCTTACAGGAAAGAAAGGAGCTTTTATGAATTTCGGACAGAATCTTTACAACTGGTTTTTATCCAACGCCCAGTCCCTTGTGCTGCTGGCAATCGTGGTGATTGGACTGTACCTCGGATTTAAGAGGGAATTTTCCAAACTTATTGGCTTTCTGGTGGTGTCCCTTGTAGCGGTTGGTCTGGTCTTCAATGCGGACGGTGTAAAGGACATCTTACTGGAACTGTTCAATAAGATTATCGGTGCATAGGAAACCCATTTTACACTTCCGTTATGGAGCAAGCTCTGATTGCTTCATGGCGGAAGTCCACTAGGGGCTTGGGGAGCGTAACTCCCCAAAAGGAGCATGACAGAGAATGGAGGTGACACTGTGGAAGAAATGCGGATTTACATTGCCAACTTAGGCAAATACAATGAGGGCGAACTGGTAGGGGCATGGTTCACGCCGCCTGTAGACTTTGAGGAAGTCAAAGAACGTATCGGTTTGAATGATGAATATGAGGAATACGCCATCCATGATTATGAGCTGCCCTTTGAGATTGACGAATATACCCCCATTGAGGAAATCAACCGCCTGTGTGAAATGGTGGAGGACTTACCGGAATACATTCAGGAGGAACTATCAGAGCTGCAATCCTACTTTGGCAGTATCGAAGAACTCTGTGAGCATGAAGATGATATTATCTGCCATTCCGGCTGTGATGATATGGCGGATGTGGCTCGCTACTATCTGGAAGAAAGCGGACAGCTTGGCGAACTTCCGGCACACTTACAAAACTATATCGACTATGCAGCCTATGGGCGTGACATGGAATTGGATGGAACCTTTATTGTCACGAACCACGGCGTATATGAAATCTTACGGTAGACTCGTCTGTATCTCTTTCAGGAAATACAGGCGGGTTTTTTATTCAGGGGCGGCTTTTGCTGTCCCCATTTTTTTAGAAAGGACGGACAACATGAAGAAAATACGAAGCTATACCAGTATCTGGTCGGTGGAAAAGGTACTCTATTCCATCAATGATTTTAAGCTGCCATTCCCCATCACGTTCACACAGATGGCGTGGTTCGTGGTATCGGTGTTTGCAGTTATGCTCTTGGGGAACCTCCCTCCCCTTTCATTCATTGACGGAGCATTTTTGAAATACTTCGGCGTACCCTTTGCCCTCACTTGGTTCATGTGCCAGAAGACCTTTGACGGGAAGAAGCCTTACGGCTTCCTGAAATCCGTACTGGCATATCTGGTACGCCCGAAACTGACCTATGCAGGAAAGCCCGTGAAGCTGGAAAAGGAATATCCGGCACAGCCCATCACGGCAGTAAGGAGTGATATTTATGGCATATCCGATTAAGTATATCGAAAATAACCTTGTGTTCAACCATGACGGGGAGTGCTTCGCTTACTATGAGCTGCTTCCCTACAACTATTCCTTTTTAAGCCCCGAACAGAAATATCAGGTACACGATTCCTTCCGGCAGCTTATCGCCCAGAACAGGGACGGAAAGATTCACGCCCTGCAAATCAGCACGGAATCCAGCATACGGGCAGCACAAGAACGCTCCAAACAGGAAGTGACAGGCAGGTTAAAAGACGTTGCCTGTGCAAAGATTGACGCACAGACCGAAGCCCTGATTTCCATGATAGGGGAAAATCAGGTGGACTACCGTTTTTTTATCGGCTTCAAGCTGCTTGTCAATGAGCAGGAAGTCACCATGAAGCAGTTTCGCAGGGAAGCAAAGACCGCTGTTTCTGACTTCCTCCATGAAGTCAACCACAAGCTCATGGGGGATTTTGTTTCCATGAGCAATGAGGAAATCTGGCGGTTTCAGAAGATGGAAAAACTGCTGGAAAGTAAAATCTCACGCCGCTTTAAAGTCCGGCGGCTTGATAAGGACGATTTTGGCTATCTGATTGAGCATTTATACGGACAGACCGGAACCGCCTACGAAGATTATGAGTATTACCTGCCGAAGAAGCGGTTTCAGGAGGAAACACTGGTGAAATACTATGACCTCATCCAACCCACCCGTTGTCTGATAGAGGAAAACCAGCGGTATCTGAAAATCGAACAGGAAGACGGGACAGTGTATGCCGCCTACTTTACCATCAACAGCATTGTAGGGGAACTGGACTTCCCATCCTCGGAAATCTTTTACTATCAACAGCAGCAATTCACCTTTCCCATTGATACCTCTATGAATGTGGAGATTGTGACAAACCGGAAAGCCCTCTCCACGGTGCGGAACAAGAAAAAAGAGCTGAAAGATTTGGACAACCATGCATGGCAGAATGACAGCGAAACCAGTACAAACGTGGTGGACGCTTTAGACAGCGTGAATGAGCTGGAATCCACCTTAGACCAGAGCAAGGAATCCATGTATAAGCTGTCCTATGTGGTACGTGTGACGGCTCCCGACTTGGAAGAACTGAAACGACGTTGCAATGAGGTGAAAGATTTTTATGACGATTTGAATGTGAAGCTGGTTCGCCCCTTTGGGGATATGCTGGGGCTGCATGGGGAATTTCTTCCTGCCAGCAAACGGTATCTGAACGATTACATCCAGTATGTCACCAGTGACTTCCTCGCTGGTCTTGGCTTCGGGGCAACCCAGATGTTAGGAGAAACGGAGGGTATTTATATCGGGTACAGCCTTGATACAGGAAGAAACGTGTACTTAAAGCCTGCCCTTGCCAGTCAAGGGGTAAAAGGCTCCGTCACCAACGCCCTTGCTGCCGCTTTTGTCGGCTCCCTCGGCGGTGGAAAATCATTCAGCAACAACATGATTATCTATTATTCCGTATTGTTTGGGGCACAGGCTCTCATTGTTGACCCGAAAGCGGAACGGGGACGCTGGAAAGAAACCCTGCCGGAAATCGCCCATGAAATCAATATCGTAAACCTGACTTCGGAGGAACAGAACAGGGGCTTACTTGACCCGTATGTGATTATGGAGAACCCAAAGGATTCCGAATCACTGGCAATCGACATCCTGACTTTTTTAACGGGCATTTCCAGCCGTGACGGGGAAAAGTTCCCTGTTCTTCGGAAAGCTATTCGTGCAGTAACAAACAGTGAAGAACGGGGGCTTTTCAAAGTGATTGAGGAACTACGGGCGGAGGGAACCACCATCAGCACCAGCATAGCCGACCATATCGAATCCTTTACGGACTATGACTTTGCACACCTGCTCTTTTCGGATGGGGATGTCACACAGTCCATCAGCCTTGAAAAGCAGCTCAATATCATTCAGGTAGCAGATTTGGTGCTGCCGGATAAGGAAACCTCATTTGAAGAATACACCACAATGGAGCTGCTTTCCGTGGCAATGCTCATTGTAATCAGCACCTTTGCCCTCGACTTCATCCACACCGACCGCAGCGTGTTTAAGATTGTGGATTTGGACGAAGCATGGAGCTTCTTACAGGTGGCACAGGGCAAGACCCTCTCTATGAAGCTGGTTCGTGCCGGACGTGCCATGAACGCAGGCGTTTACTTTGTCACCCAGAACACGGACGATTTGCTGGATGAAAAGCTGAAAAACAATCTGGGCTTGAAATTTGCGTTCCGTTCCACGGACATCAACGAAATCAAGAAGACCCTCGCCTTTTTCGGGGTGGATTCCGAAGATGAAAACAATCAGAAGCGGCTCCGTGACTTGGAAAACGGACAGTGCCTTATCAGTGATTTGTACGGGCGTGTGGGGGTGATACAGTTCCATCCTATCTTTGAAGACCTGTTCCATGCCTTTGACACCAGACCGCCCGTGAGAAAAGAGGTGGAATGATGGTGATACATAGAACATCCAACCAACAGCAGCTCCCTGTTCCCTATTCAGCAAAAAAGGGGTTGTCTTGGAAAATGGCAGGAAAAGTGATTGGCAGGGTGCTTCTGGCACTCCTGCTCATCCTCCTGCTGCTTGCAGTCTTCGGCACAGCCGCCCACGCTGCCGGACTGGTGGATGATACGGTGGACACTGCCAACGAATACAGCAAATATCCTCTGGACAACTACCAACTTGATTTTTATGTGGACAGCGGATGGGACTGGCTCCCGTGGAACTGGCTGGACGGTATCGGAAAACAGGTGATGTACGGGCTGTATGCCATCACAAATTTTATCTGGACAATCAGCCTGTACCTTTCCAACGCCACGGGGTATCTGATTCAGGAAGCCTACTCACTGGATTTCATTTCCTCTACGGCGGATTCCATTGGAAAAAATATGCAGACCTTGGCAGGCGTCACCACAGGCGGCTTGTCCTCGGAGGGATTTTATATCGGGTTCCTGCTGATTCTCATTCTGGTGGTGGGGCTTTACGTTGCCTACACAGGGCTTATCAAACGGGAAACCACAAAAGCCATCCATGCCGTTGTCAATTTCGTGGTGGTGTTCGTGCTGTCCGCTGCCTTTATCGCCTATGCTCCTGATTATATCGGGAAAATCAATGAATTTTCCGCAGACATCAGCAATGCCAGCCTGACCCTTGGCACAAAGATTGTGCTGCCGAACTCGGAAAGTCAAGGAAAAGACAGCGTGGATTTGATACGGGACAGCCTGTTTTCCATACAGGTCAAGCAGCCGTGGCTCCTGCTGCAATATGGCAACTCGGATGTGGAAAGCATTGGGGCTGACCGTGTGGAACGCCTGCTCTCAACCAGCCCAGACGAAAACAACGGGCAGGACAGGGAAGAAATCGTGGTGGAGGAAATCGAAGACAGGGAAAATACCAACCTTACCATCACAAAGACCATCAACCGCTTGGGAACCGTCTTCTTCCTGTTCATGTTCAATATCGGTATCTCCGTTTTTGTATTCCTGCTCACGGGGATAATGATTTTTTCACAGGTGCTTTTTATCATCTACGCTATGTTCCTGCCTGTGAGCTTTCTCCTTAGCATGGTTCCCTCTTTTGAGGGGATGTCCAAACGTGCCATTACGAAACTGTTCAATACCATCCTTACCAGAGCCGGAATCACCCTGATTATCACGGTAGCGTTCAGCATTTCCACCATGCTCTACAACCTGTCTGGGGAATATCCGTTCTTCCTGACGGCGTTCTTGCAGATAGTGACCTTTGCCGGAATTTATTTCAAGCTGGGGGATTTGATGGGGATGTTCTCCTTGCAGAGTGGGGATTCCCAAAGCATGGGGAGCCGTATCATGCGAAGACCCCGTATGCTCATGCACGCCCATATGCACCGTTTACAGCATAAGTTAGGACGTTCTGTGGCAGTTCTTGGGGCTGGTACGGCTGCCTACCATGCAGGAAAACAGGCTGGCTCAGACCAGAGAACTGCTTCCAGCTCCGGTTCTTCCAAACGGACACAGGCAGACCACAGCAGACCAGACGGGCAGGCAGCACCGGAAAAGGAATCTGCATGGAAACGGGCTGGCTCTGCGGTAGGTGCGGTGGCAGATACCAAAGATAAGATAGCCGATACTGCCGGACAGCTTCGGGAGCAGGCAAAGGATTTGCCCGTCAATGCAAAGTATGCCCTTTACCACGGGAAAACACAGGTATCAGAGGGAGTACGGGACTTTACTTCCAGCGTGACCCAGACCCGAACTGCCAGAGCCGAACAGCGGAACGCACAGGCAGAACGCCGCAGACAGACCATTGCAGAACGCAGGGCGGAACTGGAACAGGCAAAACAGACGCAAAAGACAGCTTCCGAATCCCCCAAAGGGGCGGCTCCCGTCCATGAACGCCCTGTTACTGCAAAGCAGCCGGAAGATTTCCGAAACCATACCATTCATGTAGGAAAACCAGCCATGCAGCCAGCTTCCCCATCCATCAGGGAACAGGGACAGGTTCCTTATGGGGGAACTGTGGCAGAACGGGCTTCGGTTCCGGTGGTAAAAGCGGCTTCCATCCACCATGAACAGACACCGCCTGTAAGGACAGAACACCAGATAGTCCCTCCGGCTTTCCCAGACAAACCAGAGGAAAGACAAAAGACAACTACTACACCTGCTGCTCCCCATCCGGCAAGACCTGTCCAGAACGATACGGCTCCTGTGATACCGGAAAGAAAACGGGCTGCCCCTGCGGTAAAAGAATCGAACTTTACCATCCGGCGTACCACCGCCAGAAAGGAGTGGACAAAAACGGTAACAGCGGCTGCCAAACAAAAGAAAGGGGAGAAACCATGAAGTTAAGACACTTTTTCTTTGCCTGTTCCGGCGTGTTCGTGATGATGTTCTCCCTGCTCCTTTTGGTGGTGATTGTCTTCTCGGATGAGGAAGACGGCGGAAGCGGCGGAAACCTTATCTATGGGGGCGTGAGCGTATCACAGGAAGTCCTCGCCCATAAGCCTATGCTGGAAAAGTATGCAAGGGAATATGGCATAGAGGAATACTTAAATGTGCTGCTCGCCATCATTCAGGTGGAATCCGGCGGCACGCTGGAAGACGTTATGCAGTCCTCGGAATCTCTGGGGCTTCCCCCGAACTCCCTTAGTACAGAGGAATCCATCAAACAGGGCTGCAAATATTTCTCGGAACTGCTCGCAGCGGCAGAAACAAAGGGCTGTGACTTAAACAGTGTGATTCAGTCCTACAACTACGGCGGCGGTTTCCTAGACTATGTGGCAGGACGTGGAAAAAAATACACCTTTGAACTGGCAGAGAGCTTCGCAAGGGACAAATCCGGCGGAAAGAAAGTCACCTACACTAACCCTGTTGCGGTAGAGAAAAACGGGGGCTGGCGGTATTCCTACGGGAATATGTTCTATGTCCTCTTGGTATCGCAATACCTGACCGTGGCACAGTTTGATAATGAAACGGTACAGGCTATCATGGACGAAGCCTTAAAGTATGAGGGCTGGACGTATGTGTATGGGGGCGATTCCCCCTCCACTTCCTTTGACTGTTCGGGACTGGTGCAGTGGTGCTATGGCAAGGCAGGAATCGCCCTGCCACGGACAGCACAGGAACAGTACAATGTGACGCAGCACATCCCCCTGTCCGAAGCAAAAGCAGGGGATTTAGTCTTTTTCCACTCCACCTACAACGCCGGAACCTACATCACCCATGTGGGGCTGTATGTGGGAAATAACCGGATGTACCATGCCGGAAATCCCATTGGTTACGCAGACCTGACAGGCTCCTACTGGCAACAGCACCTTGCCGGAGCCGGACGAATCAAACAATAAGAAAGGATGAACCGATATGATTCAGATTAGAAAAGAGGAAAACCAGAAAAAGCAGAAAGAAAAGAAACTGAAAGT
>ERZ1027229.1184-NODE-1184-length-12182-cov-20.298260_pt1 | contig 12182 bp, 10 predicted proteins | sample MGYA00519245_ERZ1027229 | MGnify/ENA primary metagenome ERZ1027229 (study PRJEB26926, sample SAMN06164466) | human gut metagenome | biome: ENVO:00009003; feature: ENVO:2100002; material: ENVO:00002003 | host: Homo sapiens | place: USA | collected 2012 ...
TTAGGGAGACGGGCAAGTCCTGACTGAGCGAAGTTTGGGCTTGCCCGATTTTTTTGCAGGCACAAAAAAGGCCATCTCAAATTATATTTCAATTTGAGACAGCCTCTTTTCTCTTTCCCTTCCCCGCCTGTGGATGAAACAGGTTATTCACCTGACAGTCACACGCTTGTAATATGCTTTCTCTTCCTTTGTGAAGCGTTAAGAAAAACATATATCTATGGAAGATAGACCTTATTACCGAACCATCGTGGTTTCGGATATCCACCTGGGAACCACCCATTCAAAGGTGGATCAAATCAGCGATTTTCTGAGCAGAGTCGATTGCGGACGGCTGATTCTGAACGGTGACATCATCGACGGATGGCACTTGCAGAAATCGGGTATCAGCAAATGGAAGCCGGCACATACGCATTTCTTCAAAATTATCATGAAGATGATGGAAAAGCATGGTACGGAAATCATTTACATCCGCGGAAACCATGATGACTTTCTGGACAACCTTGCCCCGCTGCAATTTGCCAATCTGACCATCACGAAAGATTACATACTGGAAAGCAACGGCAAGCATTATTTCGTGACGCACGGCGATGTATTCGACAAGGTGACCACCCAGATGAAATGGCTGGCCAAACTCGGCGACATGGGCTATACGCTGCTGCTGTGGCTCAACAGCCAGTATAACCGCTACCGGGTGAAAAAAGGTAAACCTTACTTCTCGCTCTCGCAGGCCATCAAGCAGAAAGTGAAATCGGCCGTGTCTTATATTTCTGACTTTGAAAACGTGCTGGTGGATTTCGCCCGCAGCCGCCAGTGTGAAGGAGTGATTTGCGGCCACATCCATCATCCGGAAAACCGCATGATCAACCACATCCATTACCTGAATTCGGGCGACTGGGTGGAAACGATGTCGGCCTTGACGGAAGATGAAAACGGGGTGTGGAAAGTGGTGTACTACACCGAACTGGTACAGCAAGCCGACAGGGAAAAAGAAAATAATGTCATACCTTTCATACCAATTGCCTCATGAGAGTGTTATTTATTGTACAAGGAGAAGGACGCGGCCATCTCACACAGGCCATATCCATGGAGAAGTTGCTCCGAAGCAACGGGCACGAAGTGGTGGAAGTGCTCGTAGGAAAAAGTGAATCCAGAAGGCTCCCCGGTTTTTTCAGCCGGAACATCAAGGCACCCATCAAACAGTTTATCAGCCCGAATTTCCTGCCCACACACGCCAACAAGCGGGTGAACCTGACCAGAAGTGTGCTATATAACCTCCTGAAACTTCCGGAATACGCGGAAAGCATCTCCTTCATTCATCGACGTATCAAAGAAACGGAGGCCGACCTGGTCCTCAATTTCTATGAACTGCTCACCGGACTGACTTATCTCTTCTTCCGCCCGTCGGTACCTCAAATCTGCATCGGACACCAGTATCTGTTCCTGCACCCGCAGTTCAAATTACCCAAGAAAAACAGAGGAAGTCTGTTCATGCTCAACTTCTTCACCCGACTGACAGCACTGGGAGCTTCGCAGAAACTGGCCCTCTCCTTCCGGGCCATACCACAAGACAAACATCAGCATATCAGTGTGGTGCCTCCCCTGTTGCGTCAGGACGTGCTGCAACAGGAAAGCCAGCCGGGCGATTACATCCACGGCTACATGTTAAATGCCGGATTCTCGGAAAACATTCTCCAATGGCATCAGAAGCATCCGGAGGTACCCTTGCGTTTCTTCTGGGACCACTGGGAAGAAGAGCCGGTGAAAAAAGTCGATGACACCCTCTCCTTCTACCAGCTCGACGACACAGAATTCCTGCGTCAGATGGCGGGATGCAAGGCCTATGCCAGCACGGCCGGATTTGAATCCGTGTGCGAAGCCATGTACCTCGGAAAACCTATCCTGATGGTACCAGCTCATATCGAACAGGAATGTAACGCCCTTGATGCACTGCAGAACGGCGCCGGCATCATCGACCGGAATTTCAACCTGAGCAACCTGTTGCGCTTCGCACAGACCTATAAACCCAACCGACTGTTCGGCGAATGGGTAAGGTCGGCCGAATACATCATACTGAATGAAATAGAGCGTTTTGCACCGCAAAATACCCTGCAAGGCATGTACATGGTAGAGGAGTTTGTGTAAAAAATTCTAAAAAATCGTTTTGAAATCATCTTGTAACATAAAATCCTTTTCTTTGCAAAAAAAGTGATTTTATGGTAACAAGAAATAGAAAAAAAGAAAAGCCTTATTTGGAAAGAGACATCAGCTGGATGTACTTTAACCGCAGGATTCTGCAAGAAGCAACCCGTAGTCATGTGCCCTTGCTGGAACGGATGGCATTTCTTGGCATCTATTCCAACAACCTGGATGAGTTTTTCCGGGTAAGAGTGGCTTCTCAGAACCGTATTGCCGAGTGCATGGATAAATCGGCTGTCAAAGAGCGGGAGAAAGCCAAAAAACTGCTTAAACAGATTGGAAAACTGAATGCACGCTATGTAAAAGACTATGAAGAGGCGGTAAGCACGGTTACGCAGGAACTGAAAAAGGAAAATATCTATCTGGTATCCGATTCGGAAGTCACTCCCGAACAGCTGCAGTTTATCCAGTCTTTCTACAAAGAGAAACTGAACGGGTTCATCGTGCCGGTATGGTTCTCGGCCATCAAGCTGCTAGACTGTGAAAACGACGAAAACATTTACCTGGCTGTGAAGGTGAGCAAAAATGGCAGCAAACCCTCCCCGGACTATGCCTTTCTGGAACTTCCGGTCAATATCTGCGGTCGTTTCGTACAGCTGCCCGACCATGATAATAAGAGTTACCTGATGTATCTGGACGATGTCATCCGCTGCTGCCTCCCGTTGGTTTTCGAAGGACTGGGTTACGACAAGTTTGAAGCTTATGCCTTCAAGTTTACCCGCGATGCGGAAATGGAAATCGACAACGACCTGCGTACGGGTACCCTTCAGAAAATCTCCAAAGGGGTAAAGAGCCGCAAAAGAGGCGAACCGCTCCGTGTGATTTACGATAATCACATGCCGAAGGACCTGTTGAAAAGGGTGTTGAAAAAACTCGACCTCGACAGCCTGGATACGGTGATTGAAAGCGGACGCTATCAGAACCACAAGGATTTGATGAAATTCCCCGACTGTGGACACAGCAACCTGAAATATCCGAAATGGCCGCCTATCCTGAAGAAGGAACTCGACGGTCCGGAAAGCCTGTTGAAAAAAATCCAGCAGAAAGACCGTTTCATCCACGTGCCTTACCATAGCTTCGACTCGTTTATCCGGGTGCTGCAGGAAGCAGCCGTGAGCAAACAGGTCACAAGCATCAAAATCACACTCTACCGTCTGGCCAAGGAATCGAAGGTGGTAAAAGCACTTATCGGGGCAGCCCGTAACGGCAAGAAGGTGACCGTGGTCATCGAACTGCTGGCCCGCTTTGACGAGGCTTCCAACATCAACTGGTCGAAGAAGATGCAGGATGCAGGCATCAAAGTGATTTTCGGGGTGGAAGGCCTGAAGGTACACTCCAAGATTACGCACATCGGCATGAAAACCGGGCCGGATATCGCTTGCATCAGCACGGGTAACTTCCACGAAGGAAATGCCCGGATGTACACCGACTGTATGTTGATGACGGCTTACCCGAAACTGGTAAAGGATGTCAATCAGGTATTCGAGTTCATCGAACGTCCTTACACACCAATCCGGTTCAAGGAGCTTCTTGTTTCGCCCAACGAAATGAAGAACAAGTTCATCACCCTCATCAACAACGAAATCAAGAACAAGAAAGCGGGAAAACCTGCGTACATCAAGATAAAAATCAACCACATCACCGACCCGATTATGGTCAACAAACTGTATGAGGCTTCCGAAGCGGGTGTGGACATCGACCTGGTGGTACGTGGCAACTGTTCCTTGATTACCAACATTCCGAACCTGAGCACCAACATCCGGATTCACGGTATCATCGACCGCTACCTGGAACATTCACGTATCTTCATCTTCGCCAACGGAGGAGAAGAGAAAGTATTCCTGGGTTCTGCCGACTGGATGCCGCGTAACCTCGACCACCGTATCGAGGTGATTACGCCAGTGTATGACCCGGCCATCAAGGGTGAAATGAAACGGATTGTGGAATATGGATTGAAAGATACGTTGCAGGGGCGTGTGGTAGACGGGCTGGGCGACAACCAATTCTGGAGCGAAGAAGGACAGGAAACTCCTTTCCGTTCACAGGAGGCACTCTACAACTATTATCTGGCCGAAAATTCCGAAGAATAACTTAAATACTATTATTATGGACAATCTCATAAAAAATTGCGAAACCAATTATGGAGCCATTGATATCGGTTCCAATGCGGTGAGGTTACTCATCAAGTGTGTAGAGGAAGACGAGCAGGGCAAGGCTTTCTTCTCGAAAGTACTCCTGCTTCGTGTCCCCCTTCGTCTAGGATTCGATGTGTTTGCCATGGGCAAGATTGCCGAGAAAAAGGAAAAGAACATGCTGCGTCTGATGAAGGTGTTCCGCCATCTGATGAAAATCTACGACGTGGAAGACTACCGAGCCTGCGCTACTTCTGCCATGCGGGATGCCAAGAACGGAAAGTCTATCATCAAACGGATTGAGAAGAAAACGGGTATCCGTATCGAAATCATCGACGGACAGGAAGAGGCCCGGATGATTTACAACAACCACATTGAATGTATGGAAGACCGGAATGGAAACTACATGTATGTGGATGTAGGGGGCGGCAGTACGGAAATCAACTTGCTTTCGCAGGGCACACTGGTGTGCAGCCGCTCGTACAATATCGGCACGGTCCGTATCCTGAACAATGCCGTGAAAGATACGGAATGGGAACGGTTGAAGACCGACATGCAGGAACTGGCTGCTTCCTATCCCGGCACGAACATCATCGGTTCGGGTGGAAACATCAACAAACTGTACCGCCTGGCAGAAAAGAAGGACAAGAAGAAACAAAGAATCACCGTAGAAGTGTTGCATAAGCTACATGATGAATTGAAAAGTCTGTCCGTAGAGGAACGCATGGAGAAATACCAGCTGAAACCCGACCGGGCAGATGTCATCGTACCGGCAGGAGATATTTTCCTGACCATTGCCGACATCATTCATGCCACTTATATCTATGTGCCTGTCATCGGTCTGGCCGACGGTATCATCGACGGTTTATATGCCAGTCACCTGGAAGAGGCACAACCACTCGCAAAGAATGCAATTGAAAAACAAACAGACACTCCGGAAGAAGTGAATAAATAACGTACATAACGACAGATTATGGAAACGGCCCTATAGGAAATCCACCTGTAGGGCCGCTTTGTTATACACCGGTTTATCCACAACCTGTGAACAACCTGTTATTCTACAAAAACATTCTGTATCTCAACAATATACATCTTATGAAATCCTCCATGTTCTTCTCCATACCAACGGCTTATCAACAACTTATCCACAAAGTTATCAGCATCTATGAAATCGGCATACAGCTTCTTGCACTCCAATATCAGGCGAGCCTGTTCATAAGCAATGTTCCCATTTTCCGTCACATACGGTTTCAGGCCGGAAGCAGCTACTTTATCGATGTCCCTACCCGATTGGCTTCCACAAATTTTATGTATGTCCCGATGCGCTTCTCCCAGGAAAGACAGGGTCAATGTATCGCCCTTTTCAATGAACTCGTAGGTATAACGTTCGGGACGGATAAAAATAAATGCCACCGGTTTTCCCCACAAGATACCGGTACCTCCCCAGCTGGCCGTCATCATGTTAAACTTGTCAGGCGTGCCGGCAGTCACCAGCATCCACTCCTTGCCAATGGCATCAAACATATTGTCCTTCAATTCGGACACACTTATTTTCTTCATAATCTCTTTACTTTAAATTTCCACAAAGCTAAGGAAATTCTGGTTCCCGTTTTTCGTTTTTTAAACCGAATTTAAATAGCATCCTAAAAAATATCTTTTTTCATTTCGGGCTTTTAAAGTATCTTTGCAGGAAATATCATGAACTAAAAAAGAAAGGACTGAACCGTGGCAAAAGATACAGAGGTGGTATTGACCCCGATGATGAAACAATATTTTGATTTAAAAGCCAAACACCCGGATGCTATCATGCTCTTCCGGTGTGGAGACTTTTATGAAACTTATTCCGAAGATGCCGTGGCAGCAGCCGAAATTCTGGGAATCACTTTAACAAAACGTGCCAACGGACAAAGCAAGACAGTAGAAATGGCTGGATTTCCTCACCATGCCCTCGATACGTACTTGCCCAAGCTGATTCGTGCCGGACGAAGAGTAGCCATCTGCGACCAGCTGGAAGACCCGAAAACCACGAAAAAACTCGTCAAACGTGGAATTACGGAACTGGTGACTCCCGGTGTGGCCATCAACGACAATGTGTTGTCGTACAAAGAAAACAACTTCCTGGCTGCCGTGTATTTCGGCAAAACAGCCTGCGGTATTTCCTTTCTCGACATATCCACCGGTGAATTCCTCACTTCCGAAGGGCCTACCGATTATATTGACAAACTTCTGAACAACTTCGCACCGAAAGAGGTGCTTTTCGAACGGGGTAAAAAGCCCATGTTCGAAGGAAACTTTGGCAATAAGTTCTTCACGTTCGAACTGGAGGACTGGGTGTTCAATGAAACTTCTGCCCGGGAAAAGTTACTGAAGCACTTCGAAACCAAGAACCTCAAAGGTTTTGGAGTGGAAAATCTGCACAATGGCATCATTGCTTCCGGAGCCATTCTTCAGTACCTCGACATGACCCAGCATTACCAGATTGGACACATCACGTCACTCTCCCGTATCGAGGAAGACCGCTACGTGCGACTGGATAAATTCACCGTACGCAGTCTGGAACTGATTGACAGCATGAACGAAGGGGGTACTTCCCTGCTGGACATCATCGACCATACTATCAGCCCGATGGGAGCCAGAATGCTGAAACGCTGGATTGTCTTCCCTCTAAAAGATATCAAACCCATCAACGAACGGTTGGATGTGGTGGAATTCTTTTTTAAGGAACCGGATTTCAAGGATTTCATCGAAGAGAAACTGCATCTGATAGGCGATTTGGAACGACTCAGTTCGAAAGCAGCCGTAGGACGTATCTCACCCCGTGAAGTGGTACAGCTGAAAACAGCCCTTCAGGCCATCGAGCCGATAAAAAATGCCTGTCTGAATGCTGACAATGAGAGTCTGCGCCGTATTGGCGAACAACTGAATCTTTGTGCTTCCATCCGCGACAAGATTGCCAAGGAAATAAACAATGACCCTCCCCTGCTGGTCAATAAAGGCGGGGTGATTGCCGACGGTGTCAACGCAGAACTGGATGAACTGCGCAAGATTGCGTATTCCGGCAAAGACTACCTGCTGCAAATCCAGCAACGGGAAAGTGAACTGACAGGTATTCCTAGCTTGAAAATCGCTTACAACAACGTATTCGGTTACTATATCGAAGTACGTAATACGCACAAGGACAAGGTACCGGCCGAATGGATACGCAAGCAGACGCTGGTCAACGCAGAACGTTACATCACGCAGGAACTGAAAGAATATGAAGAGAAAATTCTGGGAGCGGAAGACAAAATTCTCATCCTGGAAACCCGATTATATAACGAACTGGTCACCGACTTGGCCGAATTTATCCCGGCCATCCAAATCAACGCCACACAGATAGCCCGGCTGGACTGTCTGCTGTCGTTTGCCAACGTGGCCCGTGCCAATAAGTACATTCGCCCGAATGTGGTGGATGACGATGTACTCGATATCCGTCAGGGACGCCATCCGGTGATTGAAAAACAGCTTCCTCCGGGAGAAAAATACATTGCCAACGATGTGTATCTCGACACGGAAGAGCAGCAGATTATCATCATTACGGGACCGAACATGGCCGGTAAGTCTGCCCTGCTCCGCCAGACAGCCCTGATTACCCTCATGGCACAAATCGGTTGTTTCGTACCTGCCGAGAGTGCCCACATCGGACTGGTGGACAAGATTTTCACCCGTGTGGGAGCCAGCGACAACATTTCCGTGGGCGAATCTACTTTCATGGTCGAGATGAACGAGGCAGCCAATATCCTGAACAACATCTCCCCGCGAAGTCTGGTACTTTTCGACGAACTGGGTAGAGGAACTTCCACCTACGACGGTATTTCCATTGCCTGGGCCATTGTGGAACACATCCATGAGCATAAGAAAGCCCGGGCTCGTACGTTGTTTGCCACCCACTACCACGAACTGAATGATATGGAAGGACAGTTCAAGCGCATCAAGAACTACAACGTATCGGTCAAGGAAGTGGACAATAAGGTGATTTTCCTCCGCAAACTGGAACGCGGCGGAAGTGCACACTCCTTCGGTATCCATGTGGCCAAAATGGCAGGTATGCCGAAATCCATTGTGAAACGTGCCGATGAAATCCTGCATCAGCTGGAAGCAGAAAACCGCCAGGAAGGAATTTCCGCAAAGCCACAACCGGCCAAACAGGCTTCTTCCGACGGAATACAGTTGAGTTTCTTCCAACTGGATGACCCTGTGCTTTGCCAGATTCGCGATGAGATTCTGAACCTGGACGTGAACAACCTCACCCCACTGGAGGCACTGAACAAACTGAATGACATCAAAAAAATAGTAAAAGGAAGATAAACCGTCACGCCTATGTCAACTATTATTTATCCGGCCCCTATCTTCGGCCCTATCCACAGCCGCCGTCTGGGCGTATCGCTTGGTATTAACCTGCTTCCCGCCGACGGCAAATTCTGTACGTTCGACTGCATTTATTGTGAATGCGGATACAACAAGGACTTTCGTCCGAGACAGAAAGTACAAACCCGTGAAGCCGTACGTGAAGCACTCGAAAAACGCCTGGCTGAAATGAAGGAAAACGGTCCGTTTCCTGATGTACTGACCTTTGCCGGCAATGGAGAACCGACAGCCAATCCGTATTTCCCGGAAATCATTGACGACACCTTGGCTTTGCGCGACAAGTATTTTCCCAATGCCAAAGTCAGTGTATTGAGCAACTCTACTTTTATCCACCATCCAAAGGTCTTTGCTGCCCTGAACAAAGTAGACAACAACATTCTGAAACTGGATACGGTAGACCCGGACTATATACAGACCGTCGACCGACCGACCGGAAACTATCAGGTGGAAGATATCATTGAAGGTCTGAAGGCTTTCCACGGCAATCTGATTATCCAGACGATTTTCCTGAAAGGTACTACCGACGAAGGTAAAGATGTGGACAATACCACCGACAAATATGTACTGCCTTGGCTGGAAGCCATCAAGCAGATTCGTCCCCGTCAGGTGATGGTCTATACCATCGACCGGGAAACCCCCGACCGGAAACTCCAGAAAGCCACTCACGAGGAACTGGACCGCATTGTCCGGCTGGTAAAAGAAGTCGGTATCGAAGCCAGTGCTTCTTATTGAAAAAGTACATCTCACCAAAAAAATAACAGCGTGTACGCCTGCTTGAAAAGCATTTGTACACGCTGTCTGTTTATTCATCTATACGTCCTTTTTTCTCACTTCATAAAAGCCGGCACCGGCAGGTGCATGCCCGCCATTGTCAGCCCGTTCTCCCGGGCATATTGCAAGTAATACTTACGGCTCTTTACGGCTCCTTTCTTGTCCATGTCATACTGTGCACAGATTTCCGGATGTGCCAGCTGCAAGGCTGCTCCATGGAACAAATCTCCTATTACCAACAGTTTTCCCACTTGGAACACCGTGTGTCCGGGCGTATGTCCCACCGCATTCATGGCCATTACATTTTCTGGGAGCGTATCCCCGAAAACAAAGAGATGCAAACGGTCCTTGTAAGCCTTCATGGTTTTCTCTACCTGTGCTTTCTGGTCGGCCGGCATCTTCATCCACGCATCGTATTCCAGCTGGGAAGCATACACTTCCGCACGCGGAAAAACCACACTGTCGTTTTTCATCATGCCCCCGATGTGATCTCCATGAAAATGGGTTATGAACAAGTAGTTGATATCTTCCGGATGGATGTGCAAAGCTTTCAAACCCTCGAGCAACCGGCTATCGGGCGCCCCCATTCCGGTATCGAAAAGCATGCGCACGCCATCCTTTTCAACCAAGAACGTACTGATAGAAGCCGATATCCCGTTCTGTAACGATAGACTGTCTATCTGTACGTCACTGGCATCCGGAAACAAAGTGCGCGGCATCAGACGCGCCTTGGCATTGTCGCGAATCCAAGTCACTTTCATCCCGTCCAGTGTCAATGTAGCCAACATGCTGTCTTTCTGCATCTGAACCTCGCCGTATGCCACTTTTGTACTGTCTGTATTCATTTCCTTTTCTGCTTTTTGTTTGGATTGTCCGCCGCAACCTACAAACCACATTGCCGCAATCATTACTGCGACATAACTCCACTTACTCTTTTTCATTGTTATCTCATTTTTACATACAATAAATATCTTCGGCTTTTCCACAAAAATATATATTTGCAAAAAATAATGAAAGACTTGATAGCCGTAAAAACACTATAACGAAAAAAACAACAGCGCATACACTTTCCTGCAAAGGTAGTCTGTACACGCTGTTTCCTTATATATAACTGATGTTAGGGGGGTTCTATAATAATGGATTGATAATCCTGATATTTTGCTTTATAAAGGCTCAATTTGCCCTTAGGAACCATTATTTCCGTAATACTTTCCAAGAAAGGCAGCGAATAATTTCCAATTTCAGGGACCTCATCACCTTCAAATCTAATTCTGTCTAATTTATAATTTGTCCTTAATCCGTAATCTTTGATTCTCCTAACATATTTTGGAAGGATTATCTCTTTCAGCTTAGAACATTCCATAAACACTCCTTCCTGCAATTCAGAAATACTTTGAGGAAGAATAATCTTCGTCAAAGACTCACACCCCTCAAAAGCCGAACTTTCCAGAATACCTCCAGCTACTGTCACCTGCCCTACATAATTCACTTCCTCCAGGTGAGTACAAGCATAAAAAGCTCTATAACCTATTTTTCGGAGATTATTGGGAAGAGTAATCGTCTTCAAAGTTGCGATTTCTCTAAAAGCCTCATTACCGATTTCCTGCAATTCTTCAGGAAATATTACATTTACTAATTGAGTATTCAAAAAAGCCTGAGGAGCTATTTTTTTCAAGGAAGCAGGAAAAGTCACCTTCTTCAATCCTGTATCACGGAACGCACTGGAACCTATTTCCTCTAAATTAACTTTAGAAAGATTTATTTCGGTCAATGCAGAACAATCTTCAAAAGCATGTTCTCCAATTCTTTTCAATGAAGAAGGAAATGTGACAGAAGTCAATTTCTGACTCTTGGCAAAGGCTTGCAGTCCGATGGATTCTAACCCTTCATTCAACACCAAAGATTCAATCTTTGACTCCCAAAAAGCTCCTGGAGCAATACTTTTTACACTTGCCGGCAATACAAGACGAGTCAAAGAAGGGTCTTTCAGCCCCTTCAATACTCCATCCTCAAGAACCAACTTACTTTCATCTGTAGAAAGTCCAGGGTTTTCTGCTATATTTTTACGATCGATTTCAATTCTAAAAGAATGCTTCTTCCCTGCATGATAGTACCTCCTCTGCTCCACCAATTATAATTACCTGCATCAATTGCATCAAGAACCACAAACATGAATTCTCTGGAACTTACCCCTGAAAACCACTTTTTGTTTTCCAATATGAAACTTACCTTACCGCTCTTGTCTGTTGTAAGTTCGCATAATGCTTTGGTCGTATGATTTTCCTTAAAAGCCTCATAAGTGGCTTCATCATACATTCTGACAACCTGATTCTCCAGAAGCTCTCCTTTTGAAGTGCATACGGTAATTTCTACTATAGAAGAATCGCTATTCACAGAGGGATTCTCTTTCTTGCATCCTCCAAAAAGCAGGCACATTCCTAATAAAATAAAGGATAAAAATTTAAACATGTCCATTGGGTTATATAAAATTCATAACTAAAAATTCTATCAAATGATGAAGGCGCACTCTCTCTTCTCTAAAAAAGACAATGATTTTTTTCATCTTCCAGCAGATCAAACTCTGCCTTAACAAGGGATTACAAAAATACAACAAGTTAATGAATATATATCTGTCTCTTATACACATCTCCGAGCCCACGAGACGGACTCCTATCT
>ERZ1027229.1187-NODE-1187-length-12143-cov-18.517869_pt1 | contig 12143 bp, 9 predicted proteins | sample MGYA00519245_ERZ1027229 | MGnify/ENA primary metagenome ERZ1027229 (study PRJEB26926, sample SAMN06164466) | human gut metagenome | biome: ENVO:00009003; feature: ENVO:2100002; material: ENVO:00002003 | host: Homo sapiens | place: USA | collected 2012 ...
GGCAAAACGATGATTATATAACGAAAAAGAGGATGCATCATTTTGACACACCCTCTTTATTTTAAGAGTTCCGATAATTCGTTTAAACTTTTTCCTTCGTAGTCACAGATGGCCTGTTTGTAGGCCAGAGGAATTTCTACGGGTTCTTTGGTTAGGATGTCGTAGCCTACCAATACGGTGCGGCACTGGCATTTCAATACGCCACTGGCTTTGTTGAAGGCCCGTTGTAGCATGGTGAAACTTTTATGCCCTAGATGGATGACGGTAGTTTCGATGATAAGGTCGTCGGAAAAGAAGACGGGAGCCAGAAAATCCGCATTGATATTGACCACTACCACATTGAATTTTTTGCATTCATCTTGTCCAAAGACATCACGGAAATAGGAGGTCTTTGCAAAGTCGTACAAGGAGAAATAAACCGAGTTGTTCATGTGACCGTACTGGTCAACATCGCTGAAACGGATTTGTACGGGGACTTCGTGTTTGAATTTGATTTCTGCGTTCATAGTAATGTTTTTAAGTTTTTCTCAAATGTACATCTTTTTTTCATAAATCTGCTATCAATGGTGGAATATTTCTTACTTTTGTCCGTCATAATGAATTGTGGATAAAAAATATAACATAAGATGAAACAGAAATTCAGCAAAGAGACACTTTGTGTGCAGGCAGGATGGACTCCGAAGAAAGGAGAACCCCGTGTATTGCCTATTTACCAGAGCACTACCTTCAAGTATGATACCAGTGAGCAGATGGCTCGCCTTTTCGATTTGGAAGACAGTGGTTATTTTTATACTCGTTTGCAGAACCCGACCAACGATGCGGTGGCTTCGAAGATTGCAGCCCTCGAAGGGGGGGTAGGCGCCATGCTGACTTCTTCCGGTCAGGCTGCCAATTTCTATGCCGTATTCAACATCTGTGAGGCGGGCGACCATTTTGTTTGTTCGTCTACTATCTACGGCGGTACTTTCAATCTGTTTGCCGTGACCATGAAGAAACTGGGCATTGAATGTACTTTCATCGATGCCGATGCACCCGAGGAAGAGATTGACAAGGCTTTCCGTCCGAACACCAAGTGTTTGTTCGGTGAAACCATTTCCAATCCGAGCATCAATGTGCTGGACATTGAGAAGTTTGCCCGTATCGCTCACAAACACGGGGTACCTTTGATTGTGGACAACACGTTTGCCACTCCGATTAACTGCCGTCCGTTTGAATGGGGAGCCGATATCGTGACTCATTCTACGACAAAATACATGGACGGACATGCCACTTGTGTGGGAGGAGCCGTGGTAGACAGTGGTAACTTCGACTGGGAAGCACATGCCGATAAGTTCCCGGGACTGACGCAGCCGGATGAGTCCTATCATGGACTGACTTATACGAAGGCATTCGGAAAAATGGCTTATATGACCAAGGCTACTGCCCAGCTGATGCGTGACTTGGGTTCTATCCAGTCACCGGAAAATGCCTTCCTGTTGAACCTGGGGTTGGAGACTTTGCACTTGCGTATGCCGCGTCACTGTGAGAATGCACAAAAAGTGGCAGAGTGGCTGGAAGCTAACCCGAAGGTGAAATGGGTACACTATTGCGGCTTGAAGAGCAACAAGTATTATGAACTGGCACAGAAATACATGCCGAACGGTTCTTGTGGTGTGATTGCTTTTGGACTCCATGGCACACGTGAAGACGCCATTAAGTTCATGGACCATCTGAAACTGGCTTGCATCGTGACACACGTGGCCGATGCCCGTACCTGCGTCTTGCATCCGGCGAGTCATACACACCGTCAGCTGACAGATGAACAGCTGATTGAAGCGGGAGTAGCTCCCGACTTGATTCGTCTTTCTGTCGGTATTGAAAATGTGAACGACATCATTGCCGACCTGGAACAGGCGATGGAACAGATTTAATCGATATCAATCGGAAGAAATAAAAAAGGAGGGCATTTTGAATGTCCTCCTTTTTTGTGCATATACGGGCGATTATCTGTAAGATTTCTGGTAAATCTGAAGCACCTCTTCGTCGGTCATCGGATGCGGATCGAGGGTGAAGAGTGAGCCCATGGTGTCGCGGGCGTTCTGTACCATTTTGGGGAAGTCCTCCGGTTTTACGCCCCAGTCGCTCAGTTTCAACTGATATACGTTACATTCCTTTTGCATGCGGACGAGTGCATCGATGAAGTCGCTGGGTCGGTTGCTCTTCTGCTGAGTCATGATTTCGGCCATCTTCATGTAACGTTTCATGCTGTCGTTGCGGAACGTCTCAAAGTAGGCCTCACTGATGGCAATCAGTCCGGCTCCGTGCGGCAGTTCCGGATAGAAGGCACTCATGGCATGTTCCATGGAGTGTTCGGAAATACAGCAGGAAGTGGATTCTACCAAGCCAGCCAAGGTACTGGCCCAGGCCACTTTGGCACGTGCTTTCAGGTTACGTCCGTCTTTCACGGCTACCGGCAGGTATTTATACAGCAAGCGGATGGCTTCGAGGGCATACAGGTCGCTGATAGGAGTGGCACAGTTGGCCAGGAAACCTTCTGCTGCATGGAAGAAGGCATCAAATCCCTGGTAGGCGGTGAGATGAGGCGGAATGGAAACCATCAGTTCAGGGTCGATTATGGAAAGAGCCGGGAAGGTCAGCGGACTGCCGAAGCCGATTTTTTCCTTCACTTCCTCGTTGGTGATGACGCTCCACGGGTCGGCTTCCGTGCCGGTACCGGCTGTGGTCGTGATGGCAACTACTGGCAGAGCTTTGGTGACGGGACGTCCTTTTCCGGTACCTGCCGGAATGTAATCCCAGTAATCGCCTTCGTTGCAAGCCATGATGGCAATGGCCTTGGCAGAGTCGATGCTGCTGCCTCCTCCTAAGCCGACAACGAAGTCACATTTTTCTGTGCGGCAGATGGAAGCGGCTTCCATCACGTGTGCCTTTATCGGGTTGGGCAGAATCTTGTCGAATACGACCGATTCCGTGTTGTTTTCTTGTAACAGTTCGATAACCTTGTTTAGGTAGCCGTATTTCTTCATGGAAGTACCACAGGAGATGACAATCAGGGCTTTTTTACCTGGTAGTTTTTCTGTCGCTAACTTTCTTAACTCGCCACATCCGAACAAAATCTTGGTCGGAATGTATAGACTGAATACAGGATTTGCGTTCATAATATAACCGTTTAAAGTTCGTTTACCCAAAAATACGAAAATAAAAGCAGAATGGATGAGGAGGTGTGTTAAAAATCGCTTTTATATTATGAGGTAGGGGGTATAAAAAAAGGCTGCCTCATGGCAGCCTTTTATGAAAAGTACGCTTAAAGCGGATTATTCTTTGTCTTTGTGGTCCTTGTGGTTCTGCTGAGGACGACGTTCCCGTTTCGGGTGGTTCTCTGTCATACCTTCCGGTTTCGGAAGCAATGCTTTGTGTGACAGTTTGAACTTGCCTGTCTTCGGATCGATGTCCAACAGTTTCACTTCGATTTCGTCTCCTTCTTTCAAACCGGTTTCTTCGATGGTTTCAAAGCGCTTCCAGTCGATTTCAGAGATGTGCAGCAGACCGTCTTTTCCCGGGAGGAATTCAACGAAAGCACCGTAAGGCATGATAGAACGAACCTTACCAGTATATACTTCGCCTACTTCCGGAACTGCTACGATAGCTTTGATCATGCGCAATGCATCATCGATGCACTTCTTGTTGGTACCGGCGATTTCGATGCGGCCTACACCGTCTACTTCTTCAATCGTGATAGTAGCACCGGTTTCTTCCTGCATACCCTGGATAATCTTTCCGCCCGGACCGATTACCGCACCGATGAATTCTTTCGGAATGGTTATCGTTTCGATGCGTGGTGCATGCGGTTTCAGTTCAGGACGCGGTTCAGCGATGCATTCAGTCAGTTTGCCAAGGATGTATTCACGTCCCTGTTTTGCCTGCAGCAAGGCTTTTTCCAGAATATCGTAAGTCAGTCCGTCGCACTTGATATCCATCTGTGTGGCAGTGATACCGTCGCGAGTACCTGTTACCTTGAAGTCCATATCACCCAGGTGGTCTTCGTCTCCCAGGATATCTGACAAGATAGCGTATTTATCTTCTCCGGCGTTCTTGATCAATCCCATCGCAATACCTGAAACCGGCTTATTGATAGGTACACCTGCATCCATCAAAGCCAGTGTTCCGGCACAAACCGTAGCCATAGAAGATGAACCGTTAGATTCCAGAATATCAGAAACCACACGTACGCAGTAAGGATAGTCAGCAGGAATCTGTCCTTTCAATGCACGCCATGCCAGATGACCGTGACCGATTTCACGACGGCCTACACCACGCTGTGCCTTTGCTTCTCCTGTAGAGAACGGTGGGAAGTTGTAGTGCAACAGGAAGCGTTCCTTGTGCTGGTCGAGTACATCGTCTACAATCTTTTCGTCCATCTTGGTACCCAGTGTGACTGTACTCAAAGATTGAGTTTCACCACGGGTGAAGATAGCTGATCCGTGAGGACCCGGCAGCGGGCTGGTTTCACACCAGATAGGACGGATGTCGGTAGTGGCACGACCATCCAGACGTTTGCCTTCATCAAGGATGCAACGACGCATCGCTTCTTTTTCTACATCGTGGTAGTAACGGTCAATCATCGGACCCTTTTCTTCCAGTTCTTCTTCAGTGAACTGAGCCTTGAATTCGTCGCAGATAGCAGTGAAAGCATCTTCTCTTTCGTGCTTGTTCTTGTTGCCGGATTCTGCGATGGCGTATGCTTTTGCGTAGCAGGCATCATGTACGGCCTTACGCAGGTCTTCGTCGTTTTCTTCGTGGCAGTATTCACGTTTTACGGTCTTGCCGACTTCTTCCATCAGTTCCATCTGCGCCTTGCAGTGAACCTTGATAGCTTCATGAGCGAACTTCATGGCTTCCAGCAAGTCCTGTTCAGAAACTTCTTTCATTTCACCTTCTACCATCATGATGTTTTCATAAGTAGCGGCTACCATGATGTCCATATCGGCACGTTTCAAAGCTTCGAAAGTCGGGTCGATGACAAACTGTCCGTCGATACGGGCTACACGTACTTCTGAAATCGGACCTCCGAACGGAATGTCAGAAACAGCCAGTGCGGCAGAAGCGGCCAGACCGGCCAGTGCGTCCGGCATATCCACGCCGTCGGCAGAATAAAGTATGATATTTACGTAAACTTCAGCATGATAGTTGTCCGGGAACAGAGGACGCAACGCGCGGTCTACCAGACGGCAAGTGAGGATTTCGTAATCTGAAGCCTTTCCTTCACGTTTGGTAAAGCCACCCGGGAAACGTCCGAATGCGGAATATTTTTCTCTGTACTCTACCTGGAGAGGCATAAAATCTGTACCGGGAACTGCATCTTTTGCTGCACAAACAGTAGCCAGCAACATGGTGTTACCCATGCGTAGCATAACAGCACCATCTGCCTGTTTTGCCAGCTTTCCCGTTTCGAGTGTGATGGTTCTTCCATCATTCAGCTCGATCGTCTTAACAATAGGATTGATCATAAAAATTGATTTAATATTATTTCATCTAAAAAAGCGTACAAAGATAGTGTTTTATTGTGGATAAAAGCAGGTATTTAGCTAAAAGTTTCAGGGTGAAGTGCTTTTTATCCAATTATTTGTGACAAAAACTTCTAATTTCAGGGATTTGATATTGGATTTATCTTTTAAAAACTTTGTGACATCGTGAAAAGCCGTATCTTTGCACCTTGAATTTACATTTGAGTGTGAGATAAAAAAGAAAATAATCAGGTATGAAAAAAAATACTTATCTGTTTGTGGCATTGTTGTCGGCGGGGTTGGTGGCCTGCAACAATGAACCTTCTTTCAACGTAGAAGGAACCGTGGCCGGTGCGGCTGATAAAATGTTGTATCTGGAACAAACTGGTCTGGAAGGAATTGTGGCGCTTGATTCTGTCAAACTGGGTGACGGTGGGTCGTTCCATTTTTCCGAGGCTCGGCCGGATGCGCCGGATTTCTATCGGCTTCGTTTGGGTAACCAGGTAATTAATTTTGTGGTCGATTCTACGGAAACGGTAAAGGTGAATGCAGATGCCAATGGATTTGCTACAGCCTATCAGGTGGAAGGTTCGGAAAACAACCAGAAGATTAAGGAACTGGTTTTACTGCAGGCAGATTTGCAGGATAAGGTAAACAAGCTGGGACGTTCCGGACTGCCGGCAGGCATCGCACAGGATAGTTTGGTATCATTGGTCAATGCCTATAAGAATAATGTAAAGCGTAATTATATTTTTGCAGAACCCAATAAAGCGTATGCCTATTTTGCCCTGTTTCAGGAACTGAACGGGTATATGATATTCGATCCGCTGACCAACAAGGAAGATGTGAAATGCTTTGCGGCAGTGGCTACCAGTCTGAATAATATGTATCCTCATGCTGACCGTTCCCGTAACCTTTACAATATGGTCATCAAGGGGATGAAGAATACCCGCACACCTCAGGTGCAGAATGTCGATATTCCTGTGGATAAGATTAAGGAGACTTCTATCATCGATATTGAATTGAAGGATTTGAAAGGGAAAATCCATCATCTGACCGACTTGAAGGGAAAAGTGGTGCTGGTGGATTTCACAGCGTATGCTTCCGCCGTTTCGGGAGCCCGCAATCTGGCATTGCGCGAACTGTATGATAAATACGCTTCACAAGGGTTGGAGATTTATCAGATTTCCCTGGATGCGGACGAACATTTCTGGAAAACTGCGGCCGACAACCTGCCGTGGATTTGTGTGCGTGACCCGCAAAGTACCTATTCCACTTACTTAAGTCTGTATGGAGTGACGCAGTTGCCGACAGCTTTCTTGGTAAACCGCAACAACGAGCTGACCTTGCGTATTGATGAGAAGACCAATATGGAAGAAGCCATCAAGAAATTGTTGTAACATGTTGAAAAGCATGCATTGATAAACTTGACTGGTATCATAAAAAGATTTATCTTTGCCCCCAAGATATAAGACTCTGTGCAAGAGAGGCTGTATCAAAATAAAAATTGAATTGTCAGATTGTCATTCTGAACAAAGTGAAGAATCCGTTTGTTTATCTATTCATCTGGGGTTCGCTCTTCGTTCAGAATGACTTTACTTTTGTGATAGGCGGTTTTTATTTTGGACAGCCCTTTACTTTTATCGAAACAAATCAATTAATAACGAAAATATTTAAGGAGAAAAATTATGGCTTACATGTCAGAAGAAGGCTATCAGAAGCTGGTGGCCGAATTGAAACACCTGGAATCAGTGGAGCGTCCGAAGATTGTCGCTGCCATTGCGGAGGCTCGTGACAAGGGTGACTTGTCGGAAAATGCAGAATACGATGCGGCAAAAGAAGCCCAGGGTATGCTGGAGATGAAGATCAACCAGTTGAAGGCAACCATCGGCGATGCCAAGATTATTGATACATCCAAATTGAAAACCGATACGGTACAGATTTTGAGCCGTGTGGAATTGAAGAACGTGAAGACCGGCATGAAGATGGCTTATACCATCGTATCCGAAAGCGAAGCCAATCTGAAGCAAGGCAAGATTTCCGTCAATACGCCGATTGCACAGGGTTTGCTGGGCAAGAAAGTGGGCGAAGTGGCAGAAATCACTATCCCGCAGGGAAAAATCTCATTGGAGATTACAGGTATATCATTTTAATTTGTAAGGCAGGTCTGCTCCGGCGGGCTTGCCTTATTTAATATTCTATCAATATGGCAACAATATTCAGTAAAATCATTGCAGGTGAGATTCCCAGCTACAAGGTGGCTGAGAATGACAAGTTTTATGCTTTCTTGGATATCAATCCGCTGGTAAAAGGACATACGCTGGTAGTGCCCAAACGGGAAGTGGATTACATTTACGACCTGAGTGATGACGAACTGGCTCAGATGCATGTGTTTGCCAAACATGTGGCACTGGCCATTCAGAAGGCTTTCCCGTGCAAGAAGGTGGGTGAAGCGGTCATCGGCCTGGAAGTTCCCCATGCACACATTCATTTGATTCCTATCCAGAAGGAATCGGATATGCTGTTCTCCAATCCCAAGCTGCAACTTTCTCAAGAAGAGTTTACCGCAATAGCCAAAGCCATCAACGAAGCTTGGAAAGCTGAAAGCAAATAATTTTCTTCTAAAAAAATACCTTAAATATAAAGTATTCTTCGTATTTTTCAGGTGTGGTTTCCAGAAAACTGAGATTTCTGGAAGCCGCACCTGATTTTTTTATCGAAATACTGTGTGCCTATGTTTTACAAACGAATTGCTCCCTTTATCCTTTTCTTGTGTTTTGTGCTGAAAGTGTTTGCCGTTGAATACCAGATAAAAGGAACCGTGATTGACAAATCCACTCGCCAACCGCTGGAGTTTGTGAACGTGCTGGTGGTGGGGTTGGGCATCGGCGCTTCGACCGACAGCAATGGAAACTTTACCATTACGCAGGTGCCTCCGGGCATCTATCGCCTGCAGGCCTCGTTTCTGGGGTATAAAACGGCACTGACTCCCGAATACCGTGTGAACCATGTCACTCCCTATGTGCAGATTGAGCTGGAGGAAGAAAACACCTCCCTGAATGAAGTGGTGGTCACTGCTTCTCCATTTCAGAAAGTGGTGGAGAGTCCGGTCAGCCTGCGGGTCATTGGTTTGCAGGAGATAGAGAAGGCTCCGGGTGCCAACCGCGACATCTCAAAGGTGGTGCAGAATTATCCGGGAATGGCTTTTTCTCCCATCGGTTACCGTAACGATTTGATTGTGCGAGGCGGTGGGCCTTCGGAAAACCGTTTCTATCTGGATGGAGTGGAAATTCCGAACATCAACCATTTCAGTACCCAGGGAGCTTCCGGCGGGCCGGTCGGACTGATTGATGCCGACCTGATTCGTAGTGTGAAGTTTTACAGCGGGGCCTTCCCGGCCGACAGGGGCAATGCCCTGAGCAGTGTGTTGGATTTTAGTCTGCGCGATGGCGACATGGAGCGGAACTCCCTGAAAGCCACTTTGGGCGCTTCGGAAGTTTCTTTGAGTTCCAACGGGCACTTGGGCAAAAAGACCTCCTATCTGGTGTCGGTCCGCCAGTCCTACTTGCAGGCTCTGTTCAAGGTGTTGGGACTGCCTTTCTTGCCTGCGTATACTGATGCTTCCTTCAAACTGAAAACTCGTTTCGACAGTCACAATGAACTGACTTTGCTCGGACTGGGAGGTCTTGACCGCATGAAACTGAACTTGGGTATTGAAGGAGAAGATGCCGAATACATGCTCAGTTACCTTCCCAAGATAGAGCAGGAAACCTATACCGTAGGCGGGGTGTACCGGCATTATACCCCTATACACGTGCAGACCATCGTGCTGAGTCAGAGCTATCTGAACAACCGGAACATTAAATACCGTAACAACGATGAAAGCAGTGAGGACAATCTGACGCTGCATCTGGGTTCCGTGGAACAGGAAACCAAATTGCGAATGGAGAACACTTCCTCGTGGAGTGTGTGGAAGGTAAAAGCTGGTTTTGACCTGAACTATTCCCGCTACAAAAGCGATGAATACCGGAAGATATTTGCCGATGCACTTCGGGAATACAATTACCACACCGACCTCTTCCTCTGGCGGTGGGGACTGTTTGCTTCCATCGATTATGCGGCTCCCGATAAAAGTTTTACAGCTTCCATTGGCGTGCGTACCGATGGCAACAATTACAGCGACAAGATGAAAGAACTGTGGCGCCAGCTTTCTCCTCGTCTGTCCGTGTCCTATCGTCTGGCCGACGGACTGTTCCTGAGCGGTCATGTGGGGCTATACTACCAGCTGCCCTCTTATACTGCCTTGGGCTTCAAGGGAGAAGCCGGAGATTACGTGAACAAACATTTGGATTACATCTCCGTGTCGCAGGAGAGTGTGGGGCTGTCCTGGACTCCTAATGAAAACATGGAGTTCTCGGTGGAAGGTTTCTACAAACTCTATGGAAACATGCCGTTCTCTTTGTCCGACCAGATACCTTTGTCGTGCAAGGGAAATGACTACGGGACGATTGGCAACGAAGCTCTTTCTTCCCAGGCCAAAGGACGTTCCTACGGAGCGGAACTGATGTTCAAATGGTTGCTGACACAGAAACTGAACCTCTCTTCTTCACTGACCATTTTCAAAAGTGAGTTCAAGGACAGCAAGCAAGGCAGCTATGTGCCTTCCGCTTGGGACAACCGTTTCATCCTGAACGTGAGCGGTACCTATAACTTTCCCAAGCATTGGAGCTTGGGTGCCAAAGTCAGCTGCATCGGAGGTTCTCCGTACACTCCCTATGATGAGGCGAAATCGTCTCTGGTGGAGGCCTGGGACGTACAAGGACGGGCTTATTACGACTACAGTCGTTATAACCAGGAGCGTCTCCCCGTGTTCGGTCAGTTGGATGTACGGGTAGACAAAACCTTTTATTTGAAGAAATGCATGCTGGGCTTTTACCTCGACATCCAGAACATCACAGCCAGCAAGCTGCGTCGGCCGGATGCCCTGATGAGTACGGGCCAGATTGAAAACCCCTCTGCTCCGCTGGCTGAACAGCGTTACGTCATGAAATCTATCCGTCAGGAAAGCGGCACCCTACTTCCCACACTGGGTTTACTTTTGAATATTGAGAATAAGACGACATAAGAAAACGGTCTGCTTCTTTCTTCGAGGAAAGCGGCAGACCGTTTTCATTATCTGAATGGACGGATTGCTTTTTGCGGGTTATGAGTATTGTTCTCCGAATTTCATTTCCGCATCGTTGACGAACTTCCGGATAGCGTTCTGGTCGTCCTTCTTGCAGATGAGCAAGGCGTTCCCCTGTTCGGCAATCAGGTAGTTTTCCAAGTCCTGCACAACGACCAGTTTGTCCTTCGGCGTCATGATGATATTTCCCTTGCAGTTGTACAACAACGTGTTGCTGTGTGTAGTCACATTCTGGTTCTCATCCTTCGGTGAGGCATCGTAGAGCGAGTTCCACGTGCCGATGTCCGCCCATCCGAAGTCACACAATAACACGTACACATTGTTCGCCTTTTCCATGATGCTGTAGTCGATGGAACTGTTCGGACATGTACTAAACTTTGGTATGTCACATTCCACTTGCGGACACACATCCGCCATCATTTCATGAAACGCTTTCAGGATGGTATTGACATGCCATACAAAGATGCCCGAGTTCCAGTAAAATTCATTGCTCTGTACGAACACTTCCGCAAATTCCCGCAGCGGTTTTTCGACGAACGTTTTGACTTTATAGAAGTCTTCTTCCTTATCTTCTTCAGAAATCTGGATGTAGCCGTAACCCGTTTCCGGATAGCTGGGTTTGATGCCCAATGTCAGAAGCTTGTCCGTGCGGGAAGCAAATTCCAGTGATTTCAGGATATCCCGTTTGAACTCATCCATTTTGAGAATCAGGTGGTCGGACGGGGCGACGACGATACTTGCGTCGGGGTTGATTTTCTGGATGACATACGAAGCGTATGCGATGGCAGGAGCCGTATTTCGGTGTTCTTCCTCTACGATGAGCTGCGATTCCTTGAAGTCGGGGAGCGAGTTCAGCACCAGTTCCCTGTAATGCTGGTTGGTAGTGATGAAAATATTCTCCGCAGGAAGTATTTGCTTGTATCTTTCGTAAGTCTGTTGCAAGAGCGTCTGCCCAGTTCCAAAGAAGTCGAGGAATTGTTTGGGTAAGGCTTTGCGGCTATATGGCCAGAACCGACGCCCGGTTCCTCCGGCCATGATGATGCAATAAAAATTCTTACTGTCCATGGTAGATGCTAGCGTTAAAGTTTGATGCTAAGATAAAGTTTATTTTGCAAGAAACGTCAGAAAAGGATTCTAAATAGTGTTAGAAAACTTTTTTTCGTTTTTTTCGGTGGGAATCCTTGCAATATCGGAAAAGATGTGTACCTTTGCACTCGCAATCGAAAATTATGCCCAGATGGCGGAATCGGTAGACGCGCTGGTCTCAAACACCAGTGGAGTAACATCCATCCCGGTTCGACCCCGGGTCTGGGTACTTCAAACCCTTGGTAATCAACTGATTATCAAGGGTTTCTCTTTTTATCGGGCGTACTAAAAGTATACTTCCTGACGAAAAGAAAAAGGCTCAACGTAAAAATCTGAGGGATTCGTTGATTAAGCATAAATTTTAGCCAGTC
>ERZ1027229.1189-NODE-1189-length-12130-cov-3.719089_pt1 | contig 12130 bp, 8 predicted proteins | sample MGYA00519245_ERZ1027229 | MGnify/ENA primary metagenome ERZ1027229 (study PRJEB26926, sample SAMN06164466) | human gut metagenome | biome: ENVO:00009003; feature: ENVO:2100002; material: ENVO:00002003 | host: Homo sapiens | place: USA | collected 2012 ...
TTTGCCGCACGCAACTTTTCCAGAAAACCTCCGGCTTTTCCGGATTCTTTTGTCACCATCCATGAAGCCTGTGCCTGCCTGAGCATCGCCACATTCAGATCTTCCGTAAACGGTCCCTGCATACAGATCAGATTCTTCCCGGAAAATCCCAGCATGGCACACTCCGATACTGCCTCCGGGGTGGAAAGCACTCTTGCCACCACCCGGTCCTGATAATCCGGGATCACCTGATAGGCAGAAAGCTCTTTGCTTCCGGTCGCCGCAAAGATCCGCCCCTCTTTTTTTGCAAGAAAAGCTGCCGCTTCTGCCACGCTTGCAACTTCTGTGACATCCTCCATCTCCTGTTTCCAGGAAGCGTCCGTCTCTTTTCTCGCAAGACGGATGTACTCTGTTCCCGTCCGGCTGCATGCCCTGCGGATATTTTGAGATACGATCACCGCATACGGATGCGTCGCATCTATGACCAGCGTGATCTGCTGCTTTTGGATCTGCTGCTCCATCTCTGTTTCGTCCAGTCTTCCGGCGTGGACATGAAGATACTTCCCTTCTTCTAAGAGCGTCTCTCCATACTGCGTTGCCACACAAACTTCCGTCGGTATCTGATTTTTCTCCAGAAATTCTGCCAGATTTCGCCCTTCTGTCGTCCCGGCAAACAATAAAATCTTATCCATGGATATAACCTCTTGGTGTGACCATTTTCCCATTCAGCATTTTGGTCTGAGAATTTCCGATATAAACCGTTGTAAACATATCCACCCTGGTATCCCGCAGCTCTTTTAACGTCATCACACGAAACGTTTCTCCCTCACGCCCGATATTGGAAACCGTTCCGCACACGGTATCCGGATCTTTGCTTCTCATCATCAGATCACAGGCCTTCTGCAGATAGTCGTGACGTTTTTTGCTGGATGGATTGTAAAGGCAAATCACAAAATCCGCTTCGCTTGCACAGAGCAAACGTTTTTCAATCTTTTCGACAGGTGTCAGAAGATCGCTCAGGCTGATCAGGGCGAAATCGTGGATCAACGGTGCACCAAGAACGGCAGCGCCTCCCGTTGCGGCGGTCACGCCTGGAATTACCTTAATTTCAATATCAGGCCATTCTTCCGAAAGCTCATACATCAGACCTGCCATACCGTAAACGCCGGCATCTCCGCTGCAGATCATAGCAACCTGTTTTCCCTCTGCCGCAGTTTCAAATGCCAGACGGCAGCGTTCGATCTCTTTTTTCATCGGCGTTGTCAGGAAACGTTTGTTTGCAAAATGTTCCTTTACAAGCTCCACATAAACGGTATAGCCCACGATCACATCACACCTGCGAAGTGCTTCTGCCGCCCGCATCGTCATCTGCTCATAAGCTCCTGGTCCAATTCCTACCACATATATCTTATTATCCAAAATCCACACTCCAATCTTTGAGAGCCAGTGCGACGGTCACGCCGTTTGCCGCCCGCTTTTTCAGAAGCAGCTCTGCACCGCCTCCTGCAAGAATGGCACTTCGTTCACAGACACAGTCCACACCGGTTGTCTCTTTTACAAATGCTGATGCCGTGAAATCTCCTTCGAGATCCATCAGTTCTTCTTTCGTATAAGTACAAAATGGAATCGCATGCTTTTCACAGAACGCAAGGATTCCCGCTTCTTCTTTTTTCAGATCAATGCTGGCTGCCGCAAAAATGCTGTGTATCGACACATGACAGCTTTGCAGTGCTTTTAAAACTTCCTGCTCGACCGTCTCCTGCGGTGTACCTTTTTTGCAGCCGATCCCAAGGCTTACGATCCGTGGGATCAGGTGCAGCGTCACGGCAAACGGGTTCTTTTCTTCGTTCAAGGAAAGCACCATACCGCAGTTTCCCTCAAATCGCTCTCCATCCGCAAGTCTTTGCAGTTCGCATGGGATTTCGCCTGTCACCGGAAATTCACTGAAAAATCCGACCGGCTCTTCATCGAGCACCGCCGCAGAAACTGCTTTTGCCGCTTTCAGATCTGAGATCCACAGATTCTGCTTTTTTGCAAACACATCGACCGCAAAACGTCCGTTGATATCGGTTGCTGTCGTAATGACCGGAATCGCACCGGTCAGATTTGCGAGCACCGCTGTCAGCTCATTTGCCCCGCCCAGATGCCCGGAAAGCAGGGAAATCGCAAAAATCCCCCTCTCATCGAGAACAACAACGGCCGGATCTTTGTCTTTTCCCTGAAGATAAGGTGCTATGCTCCGCACCGCAATGCCGCACGCACCGATAAAAAGCAAAGCATCCATGCTTTGGAACATTTTTTCTGTCCACGCTTTTGCGGAAACCTTCAGTGGAAACAGATGATATTTTCCTGCATATTTTTCCGCTGCATAGGACTCGCATACATATCCGGAACGCTCCAGCATTTCCCGCAGCCGCTCATTTAACTGACTGCCATGCTCCGTAAAACTGACGATCCCAAGTTTCTGTCCCATTTTCCTGTCATCTCTCTTTCGTTGCCTGACGAAATTCTGTTGTAAAGGCCGGATTGTAAAGCTCCGAACGTTCATAATGGCTGTGCGTTACCGCATCTCCGATGATCATCAGTGCAGTCTTCGTGATGTTGTTTTCTTCTGCTGCCTTTGCTAATGTTCCTACGGTGCAGATCACCGCTTTCTCATCTTCCCAGGTTGCTTTATAGACAATCGCTGCCGGCGTATTTTCCGAATAACCTCCTGCAATCAGACGCTTGGATAATTTTTCTGCCATACCAGTGCTTAAAAAGATTACCATCGTTGCCTGATGTGCCGCAAAGGAAGCGATCTCTTCTTTTTCCGGCACCGGTGTACGGCCTGCCATGCGTGTGATGATCACGCTCTGTGATACACCCGGAAGCGTGTATTCCATATTTAAAGCAGAGGCTGCCCCACAGAAGGAACTGACACCTGGGCAATAATCATAAGAAATATTTTCTGCATCCAGTACATCCATCTGCTCACGAATTGCACCGTAAATGCACGGATCTCCGGTATGCAGACGCACCGTCGTCTGTCCGTCTTTTTCTGCCTGACGCATCACATCCAATACTTCCTCCAGCGTCATCTTTGCACTGTCATAAATCTTGCACGCCTCTTTTGCATAATTTAAAAGCTCCGGATTGACCAGAGAACCGGCATAGATGATCACGTCCGCTTCTTCCAGAAATTTTCTGCCTCGAACAGTGATCAGATCTGCCGCTCCGGAACCGGCTCCGACAAAATGTATCATACTAATTCTCCTTTACGATAATAAGCGAATAATATCCGGCATTTTCCGGAATCTCATCCACCGTTTGATAAATTTTTTCATTTTCCATACCGCAGTTTTCGATCATCATCGCCTGCATACCGGCTTTTTTCAGAAGCTCTTTCACCTGTCCGATCTTTCTTCCTGCTTTCATCAGGACTTTTGTTCCGGGCAATTTCAGGGCATCTTCGATCTGATAGGATGCCGGTATCACATGAAGCTCTTCTGCCTTTTCTACAAGACCGATATTGAGCTTTGCCGCTACTGCACAAAATGAAGTGATCCCGCTTGTCAGTTCCGTCCTGTAACCACGCTGTGCAATCCGTTTATGTACATAAAGATAAGTGGAATACACAGTCGGATCTCCAAGTGTTAAAAATACTACATTCTGTCCTTTTTGCAGACACTCCTCCACGCGGTCTGCCGCCTCTTCATGACTTTTTTCCAACAATTCCCTGTCTTTTGTCATCGGCATCGGCAGTTCCAGAAACGTTTTCTGTTTTAATTCTTCTACTGTCTGCACGGCGATCTGGTATGCCACGGTTTCTTCTGCTTTTTCTCCGGGCAGGGCAATGATCTCATTGTCACGGATCAGTTCCGCCGCCCGGAAGGTCATCAGTTTCGGATCTCCCGGTCCGATCCCGACGCCATATAAGGTACCTGTATTCATTGTTGCGTATACTCCTTCTGTTTTTCCATTTAATACGTTTTCAGTGTTCAGCGTGTCAATAAGTCTAAAGTGCTCATTTGTGGCAGGCACAATCGCAGTTCAGACTTTTGACGCTTATATTATATCATCTGAAATCTTATTTAAAGTAAGCAACTCCGGATTCAAAGATCTTCATATCCTGCTCGCCAAAGATATTGATCGCAACGGAATCTCCTCTTCTCTCTGCATGAGCCATCTTACCAAGCACACGTCCGTCCGGGCTTGTGATACCTTCGATTGCATAGTAGGAACCATTGACATTCCATTCTTCGTCGTTAAGCTGAACATTGCCGTCTGCATCCACGTAACGTGTTGCGATCTGGCCGTTTTCATAGAGTTTTTTGATCCATTCTTCGCTTGCCACGAAACGTCCCTCGCCATGCGATGCCGGACTGCAGTAAGTTGCTCCGAGCTCTGCCTGTGCCAGCCATGGGGATTTGTTTGTCACAACTTTTGTATAGACCATCTTGGAAATATGACGACCGATGGTGTTGTAGGTCAGTGTCGGAGAATCCGGTGTCTGACCGGTAATCTTTCCGTAAGGAACCAGTCCCAGTTTGATCAGTGCCTGGAATCCGTTACAGATACCAAGGGCCAGTCCGTCCCGCTCTTCCAGAAGTCTGGTAACGGCTTCTTTCATCTTTGCATTCTGGAATGCTGTTGCGAAGAATTTTGCGGAACCATCCGGTTCATCACCTGCTGAGAATCCGCCCGGGAACATGATGATCTGTGCCTGATCGATCGCTTTTGCAAAAATATTGACAGAATCACGGATATCTTCCGCTGTCAGGTTTTTGAATACTTTGACATCCACTTCTGCACCTGCACGTTCAAATGCTTTTGTGCTGTCGTATTCGCAGTTTGTACCTGGGAATACCGGAATAAATACGCGAGGTTTTGCCACTTTATGTTTGCATACATAAACGCTTCCTGCATGATAGCAGCCGTTCTCGTCGATCGTGCCGCCATCTGCTGCCTGCTGTGCTTCTATGCTCTCCGGTGCCGGTCCGTCGTTTTTCTCTGCTCCGGATACGGTTTTAAATACCTTCTCCAGCGTACCTTTCCATGCAGTCAGAGCCTCTTCCATTGTAACTTTTACATCCCCATAGGAAAGCACTGCATCGTCTTCTACTTCACCAACCACAACGCCTGCGATCGTAAGCTCTGCCACTTTATCTGCCGGTACTTCTGCTACGATGCTTCCGAAATCTGCTGCAAAGAGGTCTTCTTTTGCTACCTGTGCATCAATCTTGACACCTTTGTGGTTACCAAATGCCATCTTGCTGACAGCTGCTGCCAGACCATTTCCGTCCAGTGCATAGGCAGATACGATCCTGCCTGCTTTAACATCTTCAAAGAATTTATGATACTGATCCATGATCTTCTCATAATCCGGCAGATCATAAGCATCACGCTCGATTTTCAGCAGAACCAGTTTGTTTCCCGCTTTTTTCAGTTCCGGTGTAATCATGGTCTTGTCACTTGCCACATCTACAGCAAAAGATACCAGTGTCGGCGGAACATCGATCTCATTGAAGGTTCCGGACATACTGTCTTTTCCTCCGATGGACGGCAGTCCAAATCCGAGCTGTGCATCGTATGCACCAAGCAGTGCCAGGAACGGCTGGCTCCATCTTGCCGGATCTTCGGTCATACGACGGAAGTACTCCTGGAAAGTGAAACGGATCTTGCTGAAATCTCCGCCGCCTGCAACGATACGTGAAACGGACTCGATCACAGCGTAGATTGCTCCATGATACGGGCTCCAGCTTGACAGATACGGATCAAAACCGTAACTCATCATCGTTACAGTGTCTGTCTTACCTTCCAGTACCGGAAGTTTTGCAACCATTGCCTGTGTCTCTGTCAGCTGATATTTACCGCCGTACGGCATCAGCACAGAGCCTGCTCCGATGGAACTGTCAAACATTTCCACAAGACCTTTCTGTGAACAGCAGTTCAGATCAGCCAGCATGGAGAGCCATTTTTCTTTTACATCTGTTACTTCCGGTTTTGTGAAATATTTATTTTCCTGTGAAGGAATCTCTGCTTTTACATCGGTCTCCTGATGTGCACCATTTGTATCCAGGAATGCTCTGGAAATATTTACGATTTCTTTGTCTCTCCAGATCAGGACAAGACGCGGGGATTCTGTGACAACTGCCACTTCTACTGCTTCCAGGTTTTCTTCGTTTGCGTATTTCAAGAATTCCTCAACATCTTTCGGATCTACGACAACAGCCATACGTTCCTGAGATTCGGAGATGGCGATCTCGGTTCCGTCAAGACCTGCGTATTTTTTCGGCACTTTGTCAAGGTAGATGTTCAGTCCGTCTGCTAATTCTCCAATCGCTACGGATACACCGCCTGCACCAAAGTCGTTACACTTTTTGATCAGTCTGCTGACTTCCGGACGGCGGAACATTCTCTGGATCTTACGTTCGGTCGGTGCATTTCCTTTCTGTACTTCTGCTCCGCACACTTCGATGGAAGCTTCGGTGTGGACTTTGGAAGAACCGGTTGCACCGCCGATACCGTCACGGCCGGTACGTCCGCCAAGCAGAATGATGATATCGCCCGGATCAGATGTCATTCTCTTTACATCTTTACGCGGAGCGGCACCCATAACAGCTCCGATCTCCATTCTCTTTGCAACGTAATCCGGATGATAGATTTCTTTGACATATCCGGTTGCAAGACCGATCTGGTTACCGTAGGAACTATAGCCGTGTGCTGCCTCACGTACCAGTTTTTTCTGTGGGAGCTTACCTTTGAGTGTTTCTTTAACAGAAACGGTCGGATCCGCCGCACCGGTCACACGCATTGCCTGATATACATAGGTACGTCCGGAAAGCGGATCTCGGATTGCACCGCCAAGACAGGTTGCCGCACCACCGAAAGGTTCGATCTCGGTCGGATGATTGTGTGTTTCGTTCTTAAAGTTAACCAGCCATTCTTCTGTCTTTCCGTCAATCTCAACCGGAACTACGATACTGCAGGCATTGATCTCATCGGATTCTTCCTGGTCATCGAGTTTTCCTTCTTTTTTGAGTTTACGCATTGCCATCAGTGCCAGATCCATCAGACATACGAATTTATCTTCTCTTCCTTTGAAGATCTCTGCACGGTCAGCCAGATATTTCTGATAGGTGCCTTCGATCGGCTCACGGTAATATCCATCGGTAAATGCAACATTCTTCAGTTCTGTTGAGAATGTTGTATGACGGCAGTGATCAGACCAGTAGGTATCCAGAACACGGATCTCGGTCATGGACGGATCACGGTGTTCTTCGGATTTGAAGTAATTCTGGATATGTAAAAAGTCTTTGAAGGTCATTGCAAGATTCAAAGAATCGTACCGTTTCTTCAGTTCTGCCTCCGGCATATCCTGAAATCCGTCCAGGATCGCCACATCTGCAGGCTCTTCAAATTTTACAACCAGCGTTTCCGGTTTTTCCATGCCAATTTCCCGGGAATCAACCGGATTGATGCAGTGATGTTTGATAGCTTCGAACTCTTCATCGCTCACTTCGCCTTCGATCACATACGTGGTGGCAGAACGGATCACTGGTTCTTCCTCTTCATTCAGGAATTTCACACACTGTACTGCGGAATCTGCTCTCTGGTCAAACTGTCCAGGAAGAAATTCTACAGAAAAGGCGCGTGCATTCTCTGCCATCTCGAAACTTTCTTTGTAAAGGGTATCTACCGGCGGTTCTGCAAAAACGGTCTTGCATGCTTTTTCAAAAACATCATCCGATATATTTTCCACATCATAACGAATCAGTACTCTGACTCCGGTCAGTCCGGATACTCCCAGATATTTACGGAGTTCATGCCGAAGATCCTTTGCCTGTACAGCAAAAGCCGGCTTCTTTTCCACATATACTCTTCTTACGCTGCTCATAAGTTCCTCCATGCTCTGTATTGGTTGGTTAGTTACCTGTCTGCTATTGTATCACCTGACAGATTTTCTGACAAGTCGTATTTTAGTGCTCGTATTCTGAAAGCTCCCAGAAACGCCCGAGTTTGTCTGCTACATTACTCCGGCTGCAATACTCATACTCCTCCCATTCTCTCGGAAACATCTTCCGGTATTCACTTTTCGCAAAGCGTTCGTCAAGCAGCAGCACTACGCCCCGATCCTGTGCAGTGCGGATCACTCTTCCCGCGGACTGCAGAACTTTGTTCATCCCCGGATAGCGATAGGCATAGGCAAAACCGTCCTCGTTTCTTCCATCATAATACTGTTTGAGAATCTCACGTTCCCGGCAGATTTGCGGAATACCGGTTCCGACGATGATTGCTCCGATCAGACTGTCCTCTTTCAGGTCGATCCCTTCTCCAAAAATCCCGCCCATCACACAGAATCCCAGAAGTCCCTCGTCCTCTTTTCGCTTCTGCTCAAATTCATGCAGAAATGCCTCTCTTTCCTCCTCAGTCATTCCGGATGTCTGGCAGATACAGCGAATACTGGTATCCAGCTGCGGCCCGGTACACGCCATCACATCCTGAAGCATACGATAGGATGGAAAAAATGCCAGATAATTTCCCTTTTTCTGCATGACCGTCTGTTTGATATAAGCTGCGATCCTCATATATTCTTCCTGACCTCTTCTTGTATAACGGCTGCTGACATCCGTTCCGATCAGAACAGCACGTTTTTTTGGATCAAACGGAGACCTGGCATAGATTGCATAATCGTCCTTCGCCTCACTCAGCAGACTGATGTAATACTGCACCGGAAGAAGCGTTGCCGAGAAAAAGACAGCTGCGTTCGCTTTGTCCAGACATTTCTGGATGTTTGCCGATGTATCCACACAGTAGAGACGCACTAAAAAACTTCCGTCCGGTGCATAGTACGTGTAGATCACATAATGATCATCCACCAGATCATAAATATTCAGGAATTTAGAAACTTCAAAATAAAATTCCAGCAATTTTTCATGCACTTCTCCATCCGGTTCCTCTTCCAGAAAATCTTCCAGTTCACCACAGAGATTCATCAGCGGCAGGATCAGCTCACTTATATTTTTTCGTATCTGATAATCTTCGCATTCCCGCTTCCATTCCAGAAGAACCCGGTTGCATTTTTCCAGCGTACGGCTGATTTTTCTGCTTTTGCTTTTTAACAGGCGGCGAATTTCAAGAAATCGCTCTTTGCAAAGACTTGCACTGTACATTTCCCGTCCTCGTTCCACCAGATTGTGTGCCTCATCGATCAGAAACAGATACTCTCCTTTTATATTGTCCCCAAAAAAACGCTTCAGCCTTGCATTCGGATCAAATACATAATTATAGTCACAGATCACGGCATCCACCCACATCGAAAGATCCAGCGTCATCTCATAGGGGCAGACTTTCCATTTTTCGCTCTGTTTCCAAATGGCTTCCCGGTCAAACACCTCGGTCTCATTCAGCATTTCAAAAACTGCTTCGTTCACCCGGTCATAATGCCCTTTCGCATACGGACATTCGATCGGATTGCATTTTACCTCTTCCAGTGGACAGATCTTTTCTTTTGCTGTCAGCGTCAGTACTTTATAGCGAAGCCCTTTGCCTTTTAAAACAGAAAAAGCTTCTTCTGCAACGGTCCTTGTGACCGTCTTCGCCGTCAGATAAAAAATCTTTTCACCAAGATTTTCACCGACTGCTTTTACCGTTGGAAAGACCGTGGATATGGTTTTGCCGACACCGGTCGGTGCCTGGATAAAGAGTTTCTTCCTGTGTGCGATCGTCCGGTATACAGCTGCCGCCAGCTGTTTCTGCCCTTCCCGGTAAGGAAACGGAAAAACACAGGCATGGATGCTTTCCTGCCGACACGTTTTCCATTTCACCTGCATTTCACACCACTTGCAGTATTGCTCCGTCAATTCATCAAACCAGCTTTTCAGCTCTTTTACTGAAAACTCCTGCACAAAACGCCGAATCTCTTCTGTTTCCAGATTGCAGTATGTCATCTGCACCGAAATCACATCCAGTTTCTGCTCACTTCCGTAAATCGCCGCATAACACTTCGCCTGTGCCAGATGCAGTAGATCCGGCTTTTCCATAGCATCCAGACTGCGGTACACCCCTTTTATTTCATCCACCGTGATCCGCCCGTCCTGTTCCAGGATACCGTCTGCCCGTCCTTCTACGAAAAGTGTAAACGTTTCTTTTACAATCTCGGCCTTCAGAGAAACTTCCGGTCGGTATCCGGCTCCCATGCTGCCCTGTATTTTCCTGTGTATCCGGCTTCCGAGCTGCATGGCTTCCTTATCTGCCATACCGCCCTTTCCGCCGTCAATGTCGCCGCTGTGCAGCAAAAACTCCACCAGCGAACGTACCGATATCCGAAACTTTTCCACTTTACTCCCTCCCATACTGATTCTGCAAAAAAATTGCTGCAGGACAAAGCTCTGTCTTTTGGACTCACTTCGTACTGCAGCATTTTTATGATCGGAATATGATCTCAGATCATATGCTCTTCTTTATGCACATGCGTATTTACATAACACATTTTCAAAAGCGTTATTTTTACCGCCATATTTTACGGTTAATTCTCTTGACAAATCCAGACTCAGCACTCCCAGCATAGATTTGGCATCAATGATTATCCTGTTATAAAATACATCAATGTCAAAATCACACTTTTCAGCGGCATGAACAAATTCCTTGACTTCTTCATATTCCGTAAGTTTGATTTTCTTTTCCAACATAATCTGCATCCTCCTGTTCTGCGAAATGTTGTGTCTCGAAATCATTCCCGCAATCTCTGCAAGAAAAATCTCTTTGTTTTTACATTGCACGTATTATGACACCAAGCTCTTTATTTGTCAATGTGATTTTTTACGTTTTTTATGTAAAAAACAACAAAAAAAGCAACATTTTGACAGGATACAACGCTTCTATTTGGAAAAAAGTGCACATTTTTCTTCTTTTTTAAGGTGCTCCGTCTGATATGGGCGGTATTTTAATGGCAGAAGCTGCTGCTGCAATTTTTCATTTTTTCGTTCCTGAATCGCAATCGTATCAAAGAAAATCTGCCATCCCCGGCTCATTTCTTTCTCGTTATCGGACAATTTCAGTTTTGTTTCATCGAAAGCTTCGATGTGTTCCCAGATTACCCATTCCTTTCCTGCTTCATGCACCAGCATCGCCTGATGCGTCTTGTCATAGATCATAAAATGCTCCATTGGAAAACGGTCTGCAAAATGCTCCCCGATCAACGCCAGAACCTGTGCCTGCGGTGCGATCACAGAAAACAGAATCCCCTTTTCCAGCTCCCGGAATCTCAGAAATTCACAACAGTGCCCTGCCTCCCTCCCGGTTTTTCTCGCCATCCGGAAAATGCGAAAAATGGTCGGATGCTCCAGTGCATGGATGAGCTTTTTCCCGGTATGCAGTGCCAGCACAATCATTCTGTAGATGTCATCTGCTTTTTGATCATCCGCTGAGAGGAGAGCCTGATAGAGAGCTTCAAAATCTTCCAGGTACATTTTTCGATCCAGAGTGCGAAGTACCTTATCTGCCTTCTCTGCATCCGGTCCCACCTCCTGACAGTCTATAAAAAGCTCGGGCTGATATCCTTTTTTCAGGGCAAGTTTTATATTTGCATGTCCCAGTCTACTGTCCCACGCATCATAAACCCCGGTCAGGATCCCGCACACACTGTCCTCGCACAAAAATACGGTCATACTATCCATCCTCCTAATACCAGCAAGTCCACACACTGCTTATTGCTTTTCGCAATTGAAGCAGGGAACTTACTTGATTTGCTTAAAAAATGTCCTGTAAATAATTCTCTGTTTTGTACTCCTGTAATACGTCTCTGACGAAGTGTAAGTCACCTCATATTTGGCAGATCCGCAAATGGCATAGTATCATCAAAAAGCGACATCTGATGATATTTCGGCACTTCCATACGGGTATCCTGCTTCTCTCCAGCAAGCAGATTACGGACGATCGCATCCTCTTCCAGCTTGACCGGATAGTACATCCTGCCGCTGCAGGTGATAAAATAGATTGCTCTCTTTAAAACAACCCCCATCTTTTTCAGGCCTTCAAAAGAAAGACTTCCGTATCTTCTCGCCTGGACGATCCGCTTTGCGGACTTGACTCCGATCCCCGGGACACGCAGAAGGATATGGTCTGTCTCTTATACACATCTCCGAGCCCACGAGACGGACTCCTATCT
>ERZ1027229.1195-NODE-1195-length-12101-cov-3.819110_pt1 | contig 12101 bp, 11 predicted proteins | sample MGYA00519245_ERZ1027229 | MGnify/ENA primary metagenome ERZ1027229 (study PRJEB26926, sample SAMN06164466) | human gut metagenome | biome: ENVO:00009003; feature: ENVO:2100002; material: ENVO:00002003 | host: Homo sapiens | place: USA | collected 2012 ...
AGGAGTCGTCGGCAGCGTCAGATGTGTATAAGAGACAGGGGCCGCACAGCCGTGAGCAGCATGATGAGCGTGTCGCCATGGTGCAGATCGTTGAGCACCTCCGCCCAGCCGAATGGGAACAGGCGGCCGTCGGAGTGCTTGAGCGCGGGTGAGGGGTCGAGCGTCGTGACGCCGAAGGCGACGAGGTTTTCCTGCTCATCGAGCACGAAGCACACAAACTCCGGGTCGACGAGCGGAATAAACTTGTTGGCGTAGCGCTCGATCTGCTCGTCCGAGAGCTCCACAACGCCGTAGAGCGGCGCGTAGGCCGCGTTGACCAGCTCAAATACCTGACGGACGAACGGGCCATACTCGCTCTTGTGATGCACGGTGGCCACGTGCAGGTTCTTGCGCTTGAGGATAAACTCCGAGAGCTTGTGCAGGCGCTCGGCCTCCGCGCCGCCCGGCGCAGGCACCGTGATGCGGTACTCGATCCAGTCGACGTCCTTGCGGTAGCCGAGGCGGGTGAGGTGCTCGAGATAATACGGCGCGTTATAATTGGTGAAAAACAGGCTCCGGCGGTCAAAGCCCTCAACGAGCATGCCCTCGCGGTCCATGTCCGTGAAGCCGAGCGGGCCGTGCACCTGATCGCACCCCTTCTGGCGCGCCCAGCGCTCGACCGTGCCGAACAGCGCCGCCGAAACCTCGGAATCGTCCACGAAGTCCACCTGGCTGAAGCGCATGCGGTGCGTGCCGAACTTGTCATTGGCCTTGTGGCTGAGGATCGCGCCGATGCGGCCGACGATCTCCCCGTCGCGCCAGGCCAGCCAGCAGCGTGCCTCGCAGTAATCAAACGCGGGGTTCTTGCCCGGCGTCCAGTCGGAGAGGTCATCCCCGTAGAACGAGGGAATGTAGTTCGGATTATCGGCATAGAGCCGGTTGGGATACTGCATAAACTGGCGCAGCTCGTGTTTGGTCGTGACCTCGGTCACGACGACTGGGCTGTGCTTTTCAAACTTCTGCATGAGAATGTGCTCCTTACAACAATGACCAGCGGAAATCTGGTCTGGCGATAGTATAGCGCGCATTCCGCCGGATTTCAACCTTTGTGTGCGTGGTTATTCACCCAATCGGCACCGTTCGACACGAAAAAGCCCCCGGAGCGATGCTCCGGGGGACCGGTTTTCCTGTTTCTGCTTACAGGAGCTCGGGATACCAGTTGTTGATCGCGTCAACGATCGCGGCAGCCTTGCCTTCCTTGCAGATCTCCAAAATGTCGGATGCGAGGCCGAGGCCCCAGTGGACGAATGCATTTGCGTTCATGTTACTTTACCCCTTTCTTGATGCTCCGCCGCCGTACACACACTTCGGCGCCGGATGGTTGGCGGCAATACCGGTTACAGGTTTATTTTACCGGTTTTGCGTGGGATGTCAAGCGGACAAACGGCGCCATGTGCGCAATTCCCCGACCGCTTTCTTAGCACATTCCTGACAGATTTTCGCTGCTTTTCCCGCCGGGCGGCTTGCACTGCGCGCCGGAATCGGCTATAATGAGCGTTGCGCCGTGGTTCTATTGAACAGGCGCGACCATCGCGAGGGGGGAAAAAGCACATGCAATGCCGCGAATGCCACGCGGAGCTGCCGCAGGGCGCACGCCGCTGCCCGCAGTGCGGACGGCCGGTCCTGCACGAAAAAATCTGGCGGAACAAGCGCCTGCGCGCGCTGCTCATCGGCATCGCCATCGTGCTCGTCGCCGTAGGCGCGGGGTTTGCCGTCGTCGCCTCGCAGGACGCCGCCGTCAACAACCGCGTCAAGGACGCGATCTGCAGCTTCCAGTTTGACACCGCCGAGACGCTGCGGCGCGACGTCAAGCTCTTTCCCGCCGGGGACAATGACCTGCGCACGGAAATCATCCGCACCGGCCGGCTCTATCAGGCCGGGCAGTACACGCAGACACTCATGTATATTGACGACCTGCACGAAAAATACACCGGCGCCGAGCTGGCGACCTACAACGGCGTGCTCGACGCCATGGAGGCCAAGAGTCTGCCGCAGATCTACACCGAGGCTGCCAACGCCTACAGCGCGCAGGACTATCAGAATGCACTGGCCGAATACACCGTGCTCGCCGCGCGCAATTATTCCGACAGCGACAAGCGCCTGTTTCTCACCAACGCCCACCTGTGCGACAGCCTGGGCCAGCTTGCGCTCACATCCGGCATGACCAATGCGCAGGCCGCTCAGAAGCTCATGGAGCTTATCGGCTTTTCCGACACCAATCAGGTCATCATGCGCGACGACAGCTACGCGCAGGCGTTCCTGACCGGCAGCTGGAGCAGCGATGCGGGTGAGCTGACCGTAACGGACGACGGCACCGTGACGTGTTCCCTGCCCGGCCTGAGCGGGAAGGAATGCACCCTGCGCGATGACACCATCTGCGCCGGCGCGGGCGACGATGCCGTGGCATTTTACCGCTTTTCCGTGCTCAGCGACCGCATGATGATCGCCGACGCTGTCGGCGACGGCCGTGCTTACACGATGTTCCGGCAATAAAAACTGCATATCCTCTACCCCGCAGTGCCCATGAACGCTGCGGGGCATTTTTTTGCCGGTTCTGAACAGTTGTCCGGCAGTTGTTACTTGCTATTTACATTTTTTATATGTATAATTAAATTGGTTGTATCTGAACTTGCAGACCAACGACAAATGGGAGGAGAAAGAACATGAAAAAGCGCATCATCAGCCTGCTGCTGTGCCTGGTGCTGATCGTGTCGCTCGTGCCGGCCGCCGCCGCGGCGGACACGGGGGACGCCAGGACCGTCACGGTACGCTACGCTTCCGGTCACGGGGTCGACACCCATGACTACGAGACGGACTTTACCTACAGCGACGATCTGTTTACCAAGAGCGGCTACACGTACCGCAAGGATCTCGCACTGATGTCCATGGGCCTCGCGTTTGCGGCCTACACGAGCAAGGACTCCGAAAAGACGGACGACTATGCCACCGGCAACCGCAACTTTGTATCCATGGCCGAGCAGTGCGGCTTTGAGAATATCCAGTCGAACAAATGGATGTTCCAGCCCGCCGAGGCCGACTCCATCGGCATCAGCTGTGCCAGCAAGACCATCCGCGACAACGGCGGCAGCTATACGCTCATCGCCGTCGGCGTGCGCGGCAACAACTACCACGCCGAGTGGGGCGGCAACGCCCGGCTCGATGCTGCGGGCGAGCACAAGGGCTTCGCCCTCGGCCGCGACCAGGTGCTCGACTACCTGCGCGCCTACATTGCTGACACCGGCATCTCCGGCCGGCTGAAGATCTGGATCGCGGGCTACAGCCGCGGCGCGGCCGTGTCCAACATGGTCGGCGGCGCGCTCGACAACGGCTACAGTCTCGGCGAGGGCGTCAGCCTCAGCCCGCACGACCTGTACTGCTACTGCTATGAGCCGCCCATGGGCGCGATGAAGGATCAGGTGCAGGGCCGCCTGTATGACAACATCCAGAATCTCGTGAACGAAAACGACCTCGTGACCTACGTCGCGTTCGACAACTGGGACTTCGCCCGCTACGGCGTCGACCACGTCGTGCCGACCAAGGGCGACGACAACTATCTCGGCTACAAGGTCGCCATGCTCAAGGAATTCGTGAAGATCCCGAACAACGGTGGCATCTACTGGCCCGACCACTTCCAGGCCTGGGGCATCGACCCGAAGGACATCACGAGCGGCGATCTCGGCAAGATCTTCAAGGTCAACATGACGCAGAAAGACTTCTACGCCGACCTCTGCGAGGCGATCACGACGTGCCTCGCCTCCTCGCGCGAAGACTACGCGGAGAATATGCAGGACTTCCTCGTCGCCATGCTGGCGGACATTTTCGGCGCAGCCGATAAGAACACCTCCGGCGTGGCCGAGGCCTTCGCCAAAAAAGTGCAGGACAACTGGCAGAAGCTCTTCTACTCGCTGACCATCCCCGGCATGATCAAAAACGGCACGGCCGCCAGGCTCCTGACCGGGTATCTGGTCGAGGCGCTGCAGGAAAACGGCGTTCTGACCTACGATCTCGCGGGCATCAAGGCCGCGATGGGCATGCTCGCGCCGCGGCTGTCGAAGATGGCGTGCAAATACCCCGGCACGACCATGACGCTGCTGGCGAACCTGCTCGTGATCGGGCTGGCCCACTGCGGCGAGCCGGGCCTCGCCTGGCTGCGCAGCCTGCCGGACGACTACATGACCAAGAAGCAGACCGTGAGCTATGCGGGCCTGTTTGACGACGTGGGCGCAGACGCCTGGTATGCATCCAGCGTAGACTATGTCAAGTATGGCCGGCTCATGTACGGCACCGGCAATAACCTGTTCCAGCCCGACGCACAGATGACCCGCGCCATGTTCGCGCAGGTGCTCTATGCACTCGAGGGCAGCCCGTCCGTGCGCGGTCTGAGCTGCCCGTTCACCGATGTGGGCGGCAGCTGGTACACCGACGCCGTTATCTGGGCGTACCACGCGGGCGTGGTCGCAGGCGTGTCCGCGACGCAGTTTGCGCCGAACGAAGCGCTGACCCGCGAGCAGATGGTGACCATGCTCTACGGCTACGCCGGCCGCGATGAGCAGCTCTCCGGCTCCGACGGTGCGCTTGCCAGCTATCAGGACCAGGCGAGCGTGTCCGGCTGGGCGCGTGAGGCCATGGCCTGGGCCGTGAGCACCGGCGTGATCACCGGCACGTCCACCACCACCCTCGCGCCGCAGAAGATCGGCACGCGCGCCGAAGTTGCGACCGTGCTGATGCAGTTTTGCGAGCAGTGATATCAGCGCAGCGCCCGGACTTCCTGAGAAGCCCGGGCGCTTTTTCATGCGTGCAAAGCCCGCCCCCGGCGAATGCCGGGGGCGGGCTGTTTTTGTATGCGGTTTACTGGTCAGCGGCTGCGGCTTTCGCGCTGCGGCAGTTGGCGCGCAGCACCGGCATGAGTGCCGTGAGCGCGATGTCCAGCTTGCGGGAATAGTCCCCTTCCATGCCGTTGTTGATCCAGTCGATGAGCATGCCGAACATCATGTCCGTGTACATGCGGATGATCGCCTCAAGGTCCTCGGGCATGATGTCCATGTTCTGCGCATAGCGCGTGATGACCTGACGGGCATAGTAATCGCTCGTCTCCCACGTGAAGCGCTCAAGCTCTTCCTTGCCATAGCCGTGGTAGATGTTCAGGATGGCCTGCCGGTCGTTCGAGAGGTTCGCCGCCAGCGTCAGAAAACCCTCACGCACGGTCTCGAAATTGCCGTTCGTGTCCAGAAATTGCTGCACGCGCAGCTCAAACACATACTGCGTGAGCACATAAATATCCGTGAAATAATAGTAGAATGTCTTGCGGCTGCAGCCCACGGCGTCCGTGATCATCTTGACCGTGATGCGGTCGATCGTATAGTCGTTGAGCAGGCGCATATACGCATCCGCGAGCGCCGTGCGCGTCCGGTTCTGCTTCATGAAGTGTGCCTCCGTTCCTGCGGCCGGGTAAATGCCGGCGCTGTTTTTCCTAGCCCTATAGTAACCCACCTGTCACCATAATTCATTGGCCATTATCACGTTTGTGTAACGTTTTTGCACACTTGGCGAAACGATTCTACCCGTTTGTCCGGATTTTTTCAGGAATCCAGCTCGCCCTGCAGCTGGCAGGTGCGCATAATGATTGCGGCGAGCTGTGCGCGGCTGGCACCGTCGTTCGGGCTCAGCTCCCAGCTGCTCGTGCCGTAGAGCAGGCCCATGGACACGGCCCACGTCGTGGCGGAAAACGCCCAGTCGGGCACGGTGTTCCAGTCCTCGTAGCCGCCGATGGGCCGCGGGCGGACGCCCTTTTCCGGGCCGAAGACGCGGTAGAGCATCGTGACGAGCTGCGCGCGCGTGAGGCGCGCGTCGGGCGCAAAGTGCGTGTCATCCACGCCAACGGAGACCTCGTTGGCATAGGCCCAGCGCACGGCGTCGGCATACCAGGCATCGGCCGTGACATCTTCAAATGAGAGCTCCGGCAGCCCGGACACATCCGGCTCACCGGCTATGCGGTAGAGCATCGACACGAGCATGGCGCGCGTCGTCTCCCCCGCCGGGTCAAACAGATCGTTGCCGATGCCGCTCATGAGCCCGAAGAGCACACAGTAATCAATGCCCGCGTGCGACCAGTCATCCGCTGCCGGCATGTCGTCAAACACGCCGCCGGCACAGTACTTGTCGCCGATGCAGGGATCCGGGATCTTGGCCGTCTCCGTCTTGCCGCAGATGGAGCAGGTGCGCTCCATGTTCACGACACCGTCGTCCGTCTCGATGGCCGTCCAGGCGCTCCAGTGGTGGACGGGATAATAATACTGCACCGCCTCCGTGACGCGCTCGCTGCCCTTAAAATAGTGCACGGTGCTGCCGTTGGTGAGCGTCATGGTATAGATCGTCTTGACCGCCGGGTCGAGCACACGGTACTCCGTGGCCGAGACCTGACCGATGATCATGACATAGTGGCCGTTGGCCGAGTAGCCGTTGAGGTGGATGATCGGCGGGCTGTAGCTGCCCTCGCCGCCGACGTAGCGCGCGATGGCCTCGGCGAGCGAGGTCTTGCTGTACGTCGCGCCGCTGAAGGCAACGTCGTCCGGCGTCGTGGCGAAGGGCGTGCCGTAGTGGCCGCCGCTGCGCCAGTAATCGCCGAGCGCGCCGGGCGTGGCGTCGATGCCGAGGTACGACAGCGCCATGGAGATGCACGCCGTGAAGCACTCGTGGTTGGCATAGCCCACATAGCTGCCCCAGTACTCGGGGCAGAACAGATCGGTATAGGCCGGCACCTGGCAGATATAGCGGACCGTGCCCGTCTTCACGCCGGAATTCTGCGTATACTCCACGCCCGCATACGGCGCGGCATCCACCCGGCTGGCCGCCGCGGCGCCCATCGTCAGACAGGGCAGCAGCCCCGCCAGCAGGCACAGCGTCAGCGCCAGGCTGAGGATTCGTTTCTTCATAGATGACTCCTTTGGTTCCGGATTTTTGCTGGGTGTTGACATAACGTACACACACATTTGCATATCTTACACCTTCTGTTACGAAATTGCAACCTTTTTTGCTTCCTCTTCCAGCATTTGTGGGGGACGGCGGCCGGTCGGGGGCCGGTTTTGGCGCGAAAAGTGGGGATGCAGAGATCTCGACAGGATTCGCAAAAATCGTTATGTAAACCGATACAAGCAAAATATGGTCGTGCGCACGCGGACGTGCGCGGACGGTGCGGAATATTTTCTGTGACATACATAATATTTCTATTGACAGATATGCAAATGCATAATAAAATGGAAATAGAAGGGGCCGCTTCCGACGCCGCGCGGCCGCAGGCGGCCGATTTCCCATGCGAAACCGGGCGAATGCGCCGCTTCGATGTCCAAATCTGCTCTTTGAGCGGCAAAAACGCCGCCGAAACGGCGCGAACGTGGCGTTATGTAAACTTCAAGGAGGTGAGGGGCCGTCGGAATGGAACGGCAAATTTCTTTTGCGTCCGGCTGCGGCCCGGGGCATGGCATGGATTGAACTGCACCAGGCGCTGCCGCAGCACCGCAAACTGCTGGCGCTGCGCGACGCGCTGCGGCTGCGCACGCCGGCAGCGCTCGGGCACATGTGCCTGCTGTGGCTGTGGGCGCTGGACAACGCGCCGGACGGCGACCTGTCCGCCCTGCCGCCGCGGCAGCTGGCGGAGATCTGCCAGTTCAACGCGCGCCGGGCGGGCGAGCTGGCCACGGCGCTGCGCACGTCCGGGTTCGTGGACGCGGACGGGCGGCTGCACGACTGGGGCGACTACACCGGCCGCCTGATCGACCAGCGGGCGGCAAACCGCGAGCGGCAGCGGCAACGGCGCGCACGGCTGAGGGCGGCCATGGAAGAAAGCAAGGAGGATGGTACATGAAAAAGCAGACAAGCACCGACCTGCGCCGCGCACTGCGCGAGCAGCGTGCGGCATATGAGGAGCTACTGGGCCTGTCGGGCGCGATCTTGGCTGCGCTGTGCGTGCGCTGCGGCGACGGCGCGACGCTGCGGCTGCCGAAGCAGGCCGTGCACGACGCGCTGGAGACCTACGAATTCGCGGCGGCGGCCGACGGCGAGGACTACGTGCTCTCGTACCGGGAGCGCGCGACATGATCGACCTCGAGGACGAGAAGGAGCGCATCCTCGAGCAGCTGGCGGCCATGGTGGCCGACGCATCCGTGAAGCCGGAGCTGCGGCTCAAGGCGGCGGGCATGGTGCTCGGCCACGAACGAGGCAAAGCAGCCTCTGCAAAGGACGAAGGCGAGACAGAGCCGGAGGTGCTGCGCTTTGAGGGTGCGCTCGAGCAGTGGAGCCGGTAGTGAGGAGGCGCGATGGCACGCAAAAACGAACCCTATATTTATCAGGTACTGCGGCGCGAGACGCCGAACCCGCGGCAGCAGGCGTTCTTCCGTGCGGAGGCGGCCAACGTCGCCTACGGCGGGGCGCGCGGCGGCGGCAAGAGCTGGGCCATGCGGCGCAAGCTCGTGCTGCTCGCGATGCGCTATCCGGGGCTGAAGCTCCTGCTGCTGCGCCGGACACTGCCGGAGCTGCGCGCCAACCACATCCTGCCGCTGCAACGGGAGCTGGCGGGCTACGCCGCATGGAGCGGCGCGGAGCGCGCGTTCCGCTTCCCGAACGGGTCACGGCTCGTGATGGGCTACTGCGACAGCGACAGCGACTGCGCCCAGTATCAGGGGCAGGAATATGAGGTGATCGGCTTCGAGGAGGCAACGAACTTCGAGCCCGACTGGCTGACGTTCATTGCGACCTGCCTGCGCACGACGCGCACGGATTTCGTACCGCGCATTTACTACACCTGCAACCCCGGCGGGCCGGGCCACGCCTACATCAAGCGCCTGTTCATCGACCGCGCGTTCCGCGACGGCGAGGACCCGGCGGACTACGTGTTCATCCCGGCGAAGGTCTACGACAACCAGGTGCTTATGCAGCGCGACCCCGGCTATCTCAAGCGGCTGGAGGCACTGCCGCCGGCACGGCGGCGCGCGCACCTCGAGGGCGACTGGAACGTGTACGAGGGGCAGGTGTTCGCCGAGTGGCGCGACGACCCCGCGCACTACGCCGATGGGAAGTGGACGCACGTGATCGAGCCGTTCGACATCCCGGACACATGGCGGGTGTACCGCAGCTTCGACTTCGGCTACGCCAAGCCCTTCTCCGTGGGCTGGTGGGCGGTGGACTTCGACGGGCGGCTGTACCGCATCCTTGAGCTCTACGGCTGCGTGCCCAGCGAGCCGGACACCGGCGTGCGCTGGACGCCGGAGCAGATCTTCGAGCAGATCCGCACCACGGAGGCCACGCACCCCTATCTGCGCGGCCGGGACATCCGCGGCGTGGCCGACCCCGCGATCTGGGACGCGTCGCGCGGCGACAGCATCGCCGACATTGCCGACCGGTACGGCGTGTACTTCGAGCCCGGCGACCACAAGCGCCTGCCCGGCTGGATGCAGGTGCACTACCGGCTGGCGTTCGATCAGGCAGGGCTGCCGATGCTGTACGTGTTCCGCAACTGCCGGGATACGCGGCGCACACTGCCGCTGCTGCGCTACGACGCGCACGCGCCCGAGGACGTGGACACGCGGCAGGAGGACCACATCGCCGACGAGATCCGGTATCTGTGCCAGTCCGACCCCATCGCTCCGCGGCCCGTGGTGCAGCGGACGCCCAAAGTGTTCGACCCTCTGAGCCGTGATTAATTATGTAAACAGGAAAAGACTGCGACGGCAGTCTCTTTTTCTCGCAAAATGCAAAAAGTTATGTAAATCATTTCGCCGGAAACGGCAGCAAAGGAGAGTCTATGACAAACGAGAAAACGAACCCCATGCCTTACCGCGCGGCGGATGCGGCGGCGATGTTTGCGGCGGCCGGTACGGCAGGGCCGCTCGGGCCGGATATGGCCGCGCCCATGATCACGCCGGACGACGTGGCGCGCGGCACGGAGCTTCTGCGCCGGTACAAGGACGGCAAGCGCGCACTTGAGGCGCGCATCATCGCCGATGAGCAGTGGTACCGCCTGCGGCACTGGCAGTACCTGCGCGACCGCCGGCGCGAGCAGGGGGCCGACGTGGTGGAGCCGACGAGCGCGTGGCTGTTCAACGCCATCGTCTCAAAACACGCCGACGCGATGGACAGCTTCCCGGAGGCGGTGATCCTGCCGCGCAGCGAACAGGACGAGCCGGACGCGAAGGCGCTGTCGGCCATCGTGCCGGCCGTGCTGGAAAAGACGCACTTTGAGCAGGTGTGGTCCGACGCGTGGTGGTACAAGCTCAAGCACGGGTGCGCGGCCTACGGCGTGTTCTGGGACAGTGCCGGGAGCAACGACCTCGGCGACGTGGCCGTGCGCCAGCTCGACCTGCTGAACCTGTTCTGGGAGCCGGGCATCACCGACATTCAGGCCAGCCGCAACCTCTTCGTGTGCGCGCTCATGGACAACGACGACATTTCCGCCGCCTGGCCCGACGCGCGGCCCGGCAGCTGCGGCGTGGAGCTGGCGCAGTATCTGTACGACGACGCGGTGGACACCTCGAGCAAGAGCATCGTCGTGGACTGGTACTACAAAAAGCCGCTGCCCGGCGGCGGCACGGCGCTGCACCTGATCAAATTCACGGGGCGCGACCTGCTCTATGCGAGCGAGAACGACCCCGCCATGGCCGGCGGCTTCTACCCGCACGGGCAGTACCCGGTCGTGTTCGACGTGCTCTACCCCGAGGCGGGCACGCCGTGCGGCTTCGGCATGATCGCCGTGAGTAAGGACCCGCAGCAGTACATCGACCGCCTGAGCGGCAACCTGCTGGAGATGAGCATGAAGGCCTCCACCCCGCGCTTCTGGGTCAAGAAGGGCTGCGGCGTGAACGCGCAGGAATTTCTCGACTGGTCGAAGCCGCTCGTTGAGGTCGAGGGCAGCATCGACGACGAGCGCCTGCGCCAGATCAGTCTCTACAACCTCGACGGCCAGTGGGTGAACATGCTGCAGCTGAAGATCGACGAGCTCAAGGAGACGAGCAACAGCCGCGACGTAACGCAGGGCAGCGTGTCCGGCGGCGTGACGGCGGCGAGCGCCATCGCGGCGCTGCAGGAGGCCGGCAGCAAGTCCAGCCGCGACACGCTGCGCGCGAGCTACCGCGCGTTCGAGCGTGTGGTCGAGCTCGTGATCGAGCTCATCCGCGCGTACTACACCGAAACGCGGCCGTTTCGCGTGGCAGCGCCGGGCGCGCAGGGCTACGCGTTCTGCACGTACTCCAACGCCGGACTGCGCTCACGGACCGTGGGCATGGACGCGGACGGCATGGCACTGCAGCGCGCGCCGGCGTTCGACGTGTCGGTGCACGCGCAGAAGGAGAGTCCGTATGCGACCGCGTCGCAAAACGAGCTGGCGCGGCAGCTGTATCAGCTGGGGGTCTTTAACCCCGCGTTCGCGCAGCAGGCGGTGCCGATGCTGGAGATGATGCAGTTTCCGGGGCGCGACAAGGTACTCGAGGCCGTGCGCAGCAGCATCGTGCCGCCGCAGCCGGAGACACCGGACGCGGGCACGAATACGAACGCCGACCCGCTGCTGAAAGCGCAGGCGGAGAAAAACCGCGTCATCACAGAAAGCGCCCGCTGAGGGCAGAAGGGAGCACAGAATATGAGCGAAACCAATCTTTCCGCCGCGCCGGAGCAGAGCGCTCCTGCCGCCGCACCGGAAGCGGCCGCGCCGCACGAGGCCACTGAGGAAACCGTGACCGTCGGCGCGCTGCGCGGGGCCATCGAACGCCGGAATGCGCAGCGGGCGCGCCGCGCGGCCGAAGAAGCCGCCGCGCGCTGGTCGCGCGAGGCGGACGAGCTGACGGCGCAGTGCCCGGACTTTGATCTGAGCGCGGCGCACACGATGTCTCTGCCCGGGCAGAAGTCCGCGTGGCCGTCCGCGCGCAGCACGCACCGCCCGTCCCGGCGGATGTACGCGAAGCGGGTCACAGGCTCAGCTTCACGCGCTCGCCGCGCTCTGCGCGCGCAGCGCTCGCTGCGCGGTCGGCGCGGCTCATGCGCGACACGTCCTGTCTCTTATACACATCTCCGAGCCCACG
>ERZ1027229.1201-NODE-1201-length-12050-cov-5.384327_pt1 | contig 12050 bp, 14 predicted proteins | sample MGYA00519245_ERZ1027229 | MGnify/ENA primary metagenome ERZ1027229 (study PRJEB26926, sample SAMN06164466) | human gut metagenome | biome: ENVO:00009003; feature: ENVO:2100002; material: ENVO:00002003 | host: Homo sapiens | place: USA | collected 2012 ...
CTGTTCGATTGTATAACGATATTCCTTACAGGACTTGTCGGATTAACGGCAAATCTCAGACTTTATAAGGAACGTAAGTGTTCCGGAAGCTTTGCGGCTTTGAATTCTGTATGTCAGTTTGTTTTTTGTATAGATGTTATAAGCGCTGTTATTGTTTATATATGTTCAAGAAAAGAGCCTGTGCAGTGAAATTATATTGAATAAAATGCTATAATTCAGTGTGTTGACTTGCTGTGGTTGGCACGCTTTTTTATGCTATAAAAAATGCTGATTAAAACTATTGAAATTCGCAGAATAAAGCGATATAGGCATACAGCAAATGAGTTTTATATAAAAAGGTTATTTTTAGGCAACAAAAGCGCACTTTTTTGAAAAAACATATTTTTTCTATAAACCGAAGATGGATCATATAGGCGATAATAACGATGACAGAAACCGGCTCGATGAAATAGCTTTGAAAGAGGCGATAATCGGACTTGACGACAGGGAAAAGAATATTCTCAGACTGCGTTTCGCGGTAAAACACAGGTTGAGGTCGCTCAGGAAATGGCATCAGTCAGGCGCAGGTGAGCCGTCTGGAAAAGGCGGCACTGGAGCAGTTCCACCAGCAGACATGACAAAAGCGGCGGTACACAGTGCACCGCCGCTCTTGTTATCGGGGCTTATGGTACTTCTCCCGGGTGGCCGCGCCGCCCCGCAGATGGCGCTCAGCCTTGTTCCGGGCCAGCACCATCTGCACCTGCCGGAACAGCTCCGGGCCTACCGTCCGCAGCCGCACCGACACGTCTTTGTGTACGGTGGACTTGCTGCAGCCGAAGGCCCGCGCCGCCGCCCGCACGGTGGCCCCATGCTCCACGATGTACTCTCCCAGCAGCAGCGCCCGCTGTTCCGGATCACCTTTCATGACTGCTCCCTCCCGCCAAAGTGTGCTTGTTCCAGAATATGTGACCCGGCGGGCCGATATACCGCCGGGGGCTTGACTTTTGGCGGAGAGCGGCTATACTGAAAGCGGACATGAAAACAGGGGCGCCGTGAGGCTGAGATCTGCTGGAAGCAGAGACCCTTGAACCTGATCCGGGTAATGCCGGCGTAGGTAGTTTGCGGAAAGGTCCCGATTTTCACAAACAGCCCGTGCGCCTGCCAGTAAAAGCAGGCGTATTTTTGTTTTTGTGTACTATTATTATGAGAAGAGGAATCCTCATGTCGAAATCCTACTCCAAGACCCGGGTGCTGGTGGAGTGCGCGCTGATGGTGGCTATCGGCACCGTGCTGGCCAACATCAAGATCTTCACCATGCCCAACGGCGGCAGCGTCACTCTGCTGAGTATGCTGCCCTTCGTGCTCGTCTCCTTCCGCCACGGCGTCAAGTGGGGTCTGTTCACCGGTCTGGTGAACGGCTGCCTGCAGATGCTGCTGGGCTTCTGGGCTCCCCCGACGCCCACCTTTATCTACTTCCTCGGCGAGATCCTGCTGGACTATCTGGTGGCCTTTATGGCTCTGGGTACCGCAGAGTTCTTCGCCCGCCCCTTCAAGAACCGGATGGTCGGCGTGGCCGTCGGTACGGCCATCGCAGGCTTCCTGCGCTTCATGTGCAGCTTCCTGTCCGGCGTCCTCGTCTGGGGCAACCTGAATGAGGGTCTGAGCGCCTGGACCTACAGCCTCGTGTACAACGCCAGCTACATGCTGCCGGAGACGCTCATCACTGTGGTGGGCGCTGTGCTGCTCATCAAGGCAGCACCCCAGATCTTCGACCGTCAGTACACCAAAGCCTGAGTTCTCCTGAACGCAGGTCCCGCCGGAGGCAGAAATGTCCCCGGCGGGACTTTTTTGTACGAATTTGAAAAAAGCTGTTGACAACTCTCCTTTCAGCTGGTATAATAACACACGTCGTCAGGGACGACACAGGCTATGGGGGATTAGCTCAGCTGGGAGAGCGCTTGCATGGCATGCAAGAGGTCAGCGGTTCGATCCCGCTATTCTCCACAAAAAAAGCACTGTACTTCGTTTGAAGTGCGGTGCTTTTCTTTTTGATTTCTTAGAGGTTGCATCGAGAATCAGCCAAATGCCTGATTTTGCAGGCGCATGGACGGCAACCCCCAATTCTTGCTATTTCGTTGCTTTTGAAAATGCTTGTTCGATGTCCGACTGTTTTGCAGGTGGACGCATCACGCCCCCTCAATGTAAGGAGTGAGATCGAAGTTGAAGGTAATGTTGAGCTGATACCCACGATAAACATCTACTCTGCGGATAAGCTGATTGACAATCATTTTCTTTGCTTCAAAACTGGCACTGTCGTACAGGTCAGCATAGGAAATCAGCTCATCATACAAGTGCCTGTCGTTATGCGATTTTTTCATCGTTCAGCATTTCTTCAAACTGTGCCATATATGCCTTGTGCTGTTTGAGAATCTTCGTGGTCTCCACTTTCACATAGGCATCATCAGGCACCTTGGGGAGATACTTCATCAGGAAATCAACATCCTGTTGGATTCGCCGGACGGCAGCTTCCAGTGCAGAATAGTTGATTCCGTAGAATAGAAATTCTGCTTGCTTTCATAATCTACTAAAAGTACGCAAGTATGAAGGAAAAGCAAGAAATACGCAATGTACCCTCTTTTAAAAAGAGGGTACAAAGAAAGGAAATTCAAAAACTGTAGTTTGAGTTATAAATACTGGATAAAGAATTTCTGCGCGGCCTGCACTCGTTCCTTTTCACCAGCCTCATGGGCGAAGCCCGGAAGGATCGTCAGCTCCGTATGGACGCCGTGCTCCTGGAAATTTTTCTGCAGGCTCTTCATACGGGCTACGCGGTTATCGCCATACGGGGAGTCGCCGATAAACTTGTTGTCGAGCTCGCCGACACTGATGAGGACGGGTACCTTCTTTACGGCTTCGAGGTCGACATCATAACCGAAGTAATCCTTGAAATCACGGATACCCCAGAAGTAGTCCTCGTCTGGATTCAGGAAGGTCGGACGGCCAGGTGCACCGATGGAGCAGGCCTTCAGACGATCAGGGTGAGCGAGCAGGAAGCGGTTTACGAACTGCCCGCCACCAGAGTGTCCGAACATGAAAAACTGATCTGTGTGAACGCCTGGATAGCGCTTCGCCATATCCTCGATCATATCGAGGAGAATCAGATCATAGCGGATGCCGTCGCAGGAGAGGAGCTTATAGCTGTTGAAGTCATCGCGCTGAATGAGTCCACCCGGGAACATAGGCGCAAGCACAGCCATATGATATTTGTCGGCGAGTTCCTTCGCCTGCTTGATGTACTCTTCGATTGCACAGCCGGTTCCATGGATGATGACGAGGAGAGAGTACTCATGCTCCTCTTCGTCGTAGTAGTAGTCTGGGAGATGCACCCAGTAGTGGAAACGCAGGTCGGTCGGACAGTGCCAGAGCATATTTAAGTAAGCATTGCCGAACAGGTTTTTCTGCTGCTCAAGCGTGAGATTCGTAGCCAAAGGATTCTGATTTGCCATATAGTACCTCCAGGATTACAGGAATTTACCGAAAATGAAGCTTGCGATGACGAGCATGATGGCACCACCGATTCTGGAAGAAATCTGAGCATAGGACATCAGCTCCATGCGGTGCGCAGCGCCGAGACACTGTACGTCGCCGGCACCACCGCCGTTTGCCATACAGAGTCCGGCAGTCAGCATTCCTTCTACAGGATAGAAGTGGAACAGCTTACCGACGATGAAGGTTCCGATCATCGCACCGATGACAGTCGCCATGATGATGACGATATACGCTGGGTTTGTGAAGACCTTCGCGTAGTCTGTGAGGTTCGTACCGATACCAACGGTAATCATCAGTGGGAAGGACATATACTTTACGAAGAATTGCTGCATGCCCCTTGCGCCGGCCTTCACGTTTTCCGGCAGGATATTCGTCATATTCAGAATCGCCATCAGGATGACCATGAAAGCGAAGGTATGAATACTGAAGCCGAGGTTTGCATGGTTGATGATGGAGATGTGCTTTGCGTAGAGGTTAGCTACATTGAAGCATACGACACCGAGTGCGAGACCGGTTGCGTAGTCGGCTGCGGTCGGCTTCACGTCACTGGACTTCGTGCTGACATTTTCTTCACCGACCATGAGACGACCATTACCCGTCATGGATGGCTTGATCTGGCCGAGCTTGTTCAGCAGTGCAGACATGAAGACGGCGCAGAGATTGCCAATGCTGATGATTGCAAAGGCAGATGCATACCAGGAGGAGGCATCACCGCCGGTTGCAGCAGCCCACATCTTGCTCATCGGTGTGATACCGGCACCATTGCCACCGCCCATGACTGGAATTGCATAGGTGGCGATCGCCTCGATTGCGCCGACGCCAGTGATGGCACCTACGAGACCAGCGAGGCCGAGTGCACCTGCAATACCTGCAAGAATCGTCGGAATGAATCCGGCGAAGGATTTGATGAGCATCTTACGATCAACCGAGAGCACAGAGCCGGTGATCAGGACGAGAATGTAGAGATCGAGGAAACCGGTGGAGCCGTTGAAGGTATTCAGGGCTTCCATCGAGCCTTCACCGATCAGGTGGAAGGTGTTCATCGCGCCGGCTACGAGGCAGGAGAAGAGCATGCCGCCGCCGAACCAGGTCTTCCAGACCGGGATATGGTCACCGACCCAGCCGAGCAGCGTGCCGATGATCATCGCGAAGGCGAGTGCGCCGACCATGTTGGTCAGCATCCAGTCATTGGCTGCCATCACCATCATCAGTATACTGAATATAAGGTACATCCACAGAGGGAACCCAAGGATTTTCGTTTCTTTTAACTTATTCACAGTAAATCCTCCCAAAAAGTGATACAGAATTTTTAAAGCACTTTTATTTGCCGGCAAATTTGATAAATGTATTGTACAAAAATGGGAATAATTGTGCAAGACTGTGACAATGGCGATTCTTCTATGGGACGATAACCATTTGGAATGGACATAGCGCCATAAAACAGAAAAAGAAGCACTCGCTCTGTACTGCAAATTGAATGACGAATGCTTCTCCTTTTTCTGTTATGAACCTGATTCCAAAATGTTATCGATTTTTAGCAGATGCGCTGATCATGTAGCGCCAGACGATTTCTGCAGAAGGGGATAAGTTGCGGCCCTTCTTTCGGGCGACGATGACATAACGATACAGAGTATCGCCTTTTATCGTGCCATAGACCGGGTTTTGACCAGTAGATGAATTACGAATCGTCGTGTGCGGCAACAGGGCGATGCCACAGCCGCTGCAGGCAACGAGATATCGTGTGTCAACATAATCAATGCGCTGCGGATGAATCGGTGTGATGTGATATTTTCTGAAAAAAGATTTTTCGGCATCATACAGCCCCTGACCTGGCGTCGCCAGAATATATCGGAGCGACGGATTACGGAAACGGCTGATGTCGATTTCAACCGGATGCTCGAGTGAATTATCGGAGATATCTAGGTCCTCCAGAATCGGTGATTCCTGTGGAATGACAAATACGAGCGGATCCTCCTGTACTGGCATATACTCGATGTTTTCGGAGTGTACAGGTTCAGTATAGATGGCTAAGTCGATGGATTCGCTTTCCAGCTCTTCTTCGCACTGCTGAGAGTTGCGATTCAGGTAACTGAGATGTATCTCTGGATGTGTCATCATGAAAGGTGCTGCCTGAACAGCAGCGTAGGCGCCACCACGATGCGTTGTGGCAATCAGTACAGGCTCTGCTGGAATCTGATTAAACTGTCGAAGACTATCCATCATCTCGCTTTCGAGCTGCACATAGCGCCGAGCAAAATCGAGAAAAATTTCACCCTGTGGTGTAACGCTGATCGGGCTGTGCGTGCGGTCAAAAGGCGAAAAGCCCAACTCTTTTTCAAGCTTATTCAGCTGTTTGGTCAGTGCCGGTTGCGAGATAAACAGTCGCTTCGCCGCCTGGGTGATGTTTCTGTATTTTTCTACCTCGAGCACATAACGGAAAATACTTGTATCCATGTGGACCTCCGAAATCGATGTCTTAACGATAGTATATCAGAATCAGAGCGGAAAATAATTAAAATTTCGGGTGATGCGCTGTTTCTGCAAAGCAATAAGGCCTAGCTTATCCATGCCGTTGAAAGAAAACAGCTATCGAAACTATAGATTCCAATTGTAAAAACATTGAAGAAAATGCCAAAAAAGAGACTCCGGATACTGAAATGAACCCCAAAAGTTAGACAAAAATGGGTCTTTCCCAAATTTTGTGTAAAGTCCAGACAGCTATAAAACAAGAGCGATTTTAATATGAGGCGAAAGACGGCGAAACCGGCTGTCGCCTTAACAATAACATAACGCCGGCAAGGGGGAATGTCAAGGGCGGCAGTGGCATTCATGCCGGGCATGAGGCTGCCGGTGTCGTCGATGCGGATGGTGACGGGGTAAGTGGTGGTGCCGCCGCTGGTGGTGCCTGCAGAGGAGATGCTGGTGCCGACGCCCTCAAAGGTGCGGTCGCTGATGGCGTCGGCGGTGATCTCGGCCTTCTGGCCCACCTGAATGTCGAGAATGTCCAGCTCATCGACGTCCAGCGTCATCTCGAGGTAGCTCAAATCGTAGATGACGCACATCGCCCTTGTTGACCGTGTCGCCAACCTCGAAGTCGGCGGTCAGGACAGTACCCTTGACCATCGGCTTGACGGTGTAGGTGTCGGCGGCGGTGATGGTGCCGTCGGCGCTGTAGCTGTTGACGATGTTCTGCTTTTCGGGTCTCGTCTCGACATACTGGGCGCTGGCGGCAGCGGGCTTTGCACTGTTCTTCGGGACAAGCACGGCTGCGGCTACTACTGCCGCGCAGATGGCGGCGGTGATGGGCTTCCAGTGCTTTTTGATAAAGGGCTTCACGCCCGCCGGAGCCGGTTGGGCAGAGGCTGTGTCAAGGCCGACGAGATATTCAGGATCGACCTTGTCCTGTGGTTTCTTTTTTGATAGCATGGTGATTTGCCCCTCCTAAGAGATTTCGCGGGGAGCACTTCTCCCCATCTGACAGGGAGAAGTATACATTCCAAATATTGGGAAATGCCCGAGAAATTTATTAAGAAGGACTTAAGAGGTTTGAATTTTTTATGAAACCCTCTCAGTCACGCCTGCGGCGTGACTGAGAGGGCTATGGGAAACAGCAGCGTGATGCAAAAGCGTTCGCCGCTCTGCTCGATGCGGCATGCTGCGTGCATCTTTTCCATCATGGTCTCGATGCTGGTGAGGCCGACCTTGGTGCTGTCGGTGCGGTGCTGGCCGGGGAGAACGGCATTTTCAAAGGCAAGCCCGGCTTTGCCGTTCTCTTTGACGAAGCGGACGGAAATGTCCTGCGCCGGGTCGGCGTATTTGAGCAGGTTCGAGGTGATGTTGTCGAGGATGCGGCGGACGTACTGCTCTTTTACGGTGAGGGTGTCGTCCTCCTCGCCCAGCTCGAGGGCGCAGGCAAAGCCCCGCTCCTGCAGCTCGCCCACCATCTCGGTCAGCGGCTCCTCAAATATCTGGGAGAAGCGGGCCGGCGGGTCGAGGACGGCCACGGTATCCCGGGTGACGAGGGCGTATTCGAAGAGGTTGTCCGACAGCTGCTTGAGCTGGCGGGCCTTGGTGTCTATCTTGGCAAGGTAATCTTCGGCCTGCGCCGTCGTCTCATATTTGCGGTGGCGAAGGATCTCGGTGTAGAGCAGCAGGGTGGTCAGGGGCGTACGGAGGTCGTGGCTCATCTCGGTGATAAGGTTCTTCACCTTGGCGGCGGCGGCCGCCTCGTCCTCGTGCTGCTGGCGGAGGGTGAGACGCATGGAGTCGAGGCTGGACGCCAGCGTCGTCAGCTCGTCGCTGCCCTGCACCGTGATAGGGTGGTCGAGGTCGCCGCCCTCCATGGCCTGGATCTCTTCGCTGAGCTGGACGATGTACTTCACGATGCCCCGGCTCCCCCAGAGGAAAAAGAGGGGGAAGGATGCGAGGCAGATGATGAGCAGGAGGTCACAGCCAGTGCTGTAGCAGGCGTCGAAACCGTTGTAGTAGAGCAGGGCCGTGATCTCACCGTCCGAGAAGTTCAGGGTGTAGACGGGCGACCAGTCGTAGAAGGGGCCGTGCTGGTGACTGTCGGTCAGCTCAGGGGCCTCCGGGTTGTTGTTCTTGTAGTAGTGGCGGGGGGCGTAGGACGAATAGATGAGCTTCTGGTCGCGGTAAAGCTCCAACAGGTTATAGCGATGGCTCCGCGTCCAGTCGGTGAGCTTTTTGATGTCTGCGCTGGAAAGGGAATTTTCGGTGATATAGTTCTGCAGCTCGTTGACCTGATACTGGGAAGCTTTGGTCTGAACCTCGGGCTGGTCGAAATAAAGACGGAGGCCCTTGTTCAGCACCACCTGCAGAAAGCCCAGAAGCAGAAAGCTCGCCAGTCCCGACAGGACGATGAGCCGGGTGAACTGTTTCGCCAGACCGTGCTTTTCAGGTGTTGCCATTGCCGTCCTCCTGCGCCGCAAAGCGGTAGCCTTTGCCCCAGACAGTGCAGATGCGCTGAGGATTCTGAGGGTTATGCTCTACTTTCATCCGCAGATTGCGGATATGCACCATGACGGTGCCGTTGGAGACGTAGAAATACGGCTCGCCCCACACGGTCTCGTAGATGACCTGCACCGGGAAGATGCGCTGGGGGCTCTGCATCAGCAGCTTGAGGATCTTGTACTCGGTCTCGGTCAGGTCGGCCTCCTGCTCGTCCACCCAGACCCGGTTGCAGTCCAGCGCGATGCGCACGCCGTGGAGCTCCAGCATCTGGGCGTCGGGCCTGGGGTGGTGAGGTTCAGCCTGGTCTTTGCCCTGATAGACGCAGTAGCGCCGCAGCAGAGCCTTGACCCGGGCGCTCAGCTCCGCGAAGGAGAAGGGCTTGGCCAGATAATCGTCGCCGCCCGCCGTCAGGCCCAGAAGCTTATCGGATTCCTGCGATTTTGCGGTGAGAAAGAGGATGGGGACGGTGGAGGTCTTTCGTATCTCCTCGCAGACCCGCAGGCCGCTCATGCCGGGCATCATGATGTCGAGGATGACCAGATCGACTTCCGGTGTGAGCAGGCTGAGGGCGCGGGGGCCGTTTTCGGCTTCGAGGATGCGGTAGCCCTCCCCGGACAGAAGGATGCGCACGCCGTCCCGGATGTCCGGGTCATCCTCTACGATCATGATGGTCTGCATAGTCTATGATTCCTTTCCTGTATTGCATAGTGTCAGTATAGCAGATTTTCTGCATTGTGGACAGCTTATCACATACTTCTTGGGATTTGTGGGATAAAATCCTAAGGAATTCTTAAGAAAGCGGCCATTTTGCCTCTTGCGGAGCGGGGCGGGGGAGAGTATTCTTATAGAAGAATACACAGGAAGTGAGGGTATCCTTATGCACAAAAAAGTTTTGGTATGTCTGCCCCTGAACGACGCCCACCGCGCCGCGCTGGAGGCATCCGTGCCGGAATTTGAATTCCGTTTCAACGCGCTGGACGACGTCCACGCCGAAGATGTGCTCTGGGCCGATGTCGTGCTGGGCAACGCACCGGTGTCGATGATCAGCCAGAACAAGCACATCGAGTGGTTCCAGTCCAACTCCGCCGGCCCGGACCCCTACCTGAAGCCCGGCGTCCTGCCCGAGGACTGCGTAGTGACCAACGCCACCGGCGCATATGGTCTGGCCATCAGCGAGTGGATGCTGGCCATGTGGTTGGGCATCCAGAAGGATATGTTCCTCTACCGCGACCGCCAGAACCAGCGCCAGTGGGCTCCCATCGACCGCCCCGTGAGGGGCATCACCGGGGCGCGGGTGCTCTGCGTCGGCATGGGCGACATCGGCTCCAACTTCGCCCGCCGCGCTCATATGCTGGGCGCTGAGGTGGTGGGCGTCCGCCGCACGGTCCACCCCGACACGCCCTGCCCGGACTACTGCCTGCGTGTGGTGGCCCAGAGCCAGCTGGACGAGGAGCTGCCCGAGGCCGACCTCATCGCCCTGAGCCTGCCCGGCACCCCTGAGACCAACAAGCTGTTCAACGCCGAGCGCTTCGCCCGCTGCAAGGACGGTGCCATCCTCATCAACGTGGGCCGTGGCACCACCGTGGACAGTGACGCCCTCGTGGAGGCCCTGCGCAGCGGCAAAATTTTTGGCGCGGGCCTCGACGTCACCGACCCGGAGCCTCTGCCTGCCGACCACCCGCTGTGGGGTGAGCCGGGCGCTATCATCACGCCCCACAACTCCGGCAAGTTCAGCCTGCCCAAGACGCTGGACAACATCGTGGACATCTTCATCCACAACCTCAAGCGCTACGCTGAGGGCCTGCCGCTGGACAATCAGGTCAACCGCACCACCCGCTATGCCGCCGACCAGAACGGCGGCCACCGCCTGCTGAGCACCCTGTAAAACGCTGTAACGATGAAAACGCCATCTGCGCCGAGACGCAGATGGCGTTTTTGCTACTTCACAGAGATGACCGGCGGCGGGAAGCTGTCCAGCGCCGTCCAGTCGGGCTTATAGATGCGGAGGAAAAGGTGGAATTTTTCGTCCGAGACGGGGAGCCAGTTGGTAGTGTCCTCGGGCGCGTCCTTGGAGAGGGTGACGTCCACCGAGCCGTCGGCGTTCCGATGGAGGCCGGAACGATCGTTCACGCAGTAGCGGCTGATGGGGTTGTCGATGAGGAAGTTGTCCTCGCCGTAGGCCGTCACCGACCAGAAGCCGTTGCCCACTGTGGGCGGGAGGGCGTCGAAGTGGAGCGTGTAGGTCTTTTGGCCCGTAAGGTCGGCCCCGGCGCTGTCGGTGGAGGTGCGCGGGTAGATGGCGATGTCGGTGGTGTTGGCCCCGAGGCCCATCAGGGCGACCATCGTCCGGTAGTCGTAGGCGGTGCCGAAATTGCCGATGGGGTCGCCATAGTAGATCCACTGGCCCATCTGGCGGGAATAGCGTGCTGCCTGTGCCCGGAGGCTGCTCTTGAGCTGAAGGAGCAGCCGCTTCCAGCGCAGCCCGCCGAGAGGGCCGAGGGCGGAGGCGTCGAACTGCTGGCCCGGGCCGACGGAAAGGGCCGCGAGGCTGCGGAGAAGAGGCGCGTCCGCCTCGGCGGGCGGGTCTGTCTCCATCAGCCGGTTGGCGGTGTCGAAAAACTCCTGCGGCGTCATGGCGAGTACCTTCTGCACCGGGACGAAATCGTTCTCCGGAGAATAGCTCCCTTCCGGCGCAGCGGCCAGCCCGGCGGGGTAGGCCGAGAGGGGCATCAGCTGCATCCGGCCCTGAAGCGCCGCCACGTTCGGCAGGTCGTCCGGCCCAGAGAGCATGATGCGGGCGATGGTCCAGACCGTCCGGGTGGGAATGTCGATGCGCCGGACGCCCTCGGGCAGCGTGCCCTCCCAGCTCGAGTAGGCGATGGCGTAGGCCCCGGGTGCTTCCAGCACGGCGGCAGTGTTCGTCCATGCGTCCAGTACCTGCACGTTGAAAAAGCGGTCGGCCTCCGGCACGACGTAGATTTGAGGCTCGGCGCTGACGTCCAGCCACGCCTGCGTGTAGATGGTGTCCACATTGGGGCTGACGACCGTGCGGCTGGAAGCGTCCAGCAGCTTCCGGGCGTGGATGAACTGGTTGACGGGGGCGCGGCTGGCGGAAGCGGTCTTCGTGTTGGTGGAGACGGTCTTGGTGGCGTCCACGAGCACCAGCGGGAAGGCGTAGAGATAAGCTTCTTCCAGCAGGGTCTGGATCTCAGAAGCCGCATCGGCTTTCTGGGCCGGCAGAAGGGTGACGCCGCAGGCGGCGGCAGCGGCGGAAGAGAGCCTGAGAAAATCGCGTCGGGTCATTTTCATGGCAGGAGCCTCCTTTTTGCAGATTCAGCGGGCCAGAACGATGGAAAGGGTGACTTCCTTGGCGTCGGAGGAGAGGTCGAAGCTGCCGCCGTCCTGTGCGGGGACGCAGACGGTGTAGACCTTCTTCGCGCTGAAGCGGGCCGGGGCGTCGTCAAAGCGCCAGCCGGACACCTCGTGGTAAAGACCGTCGGTGCCGAGGGCAAAGAGTTTGTAGTCGGCGGGGTTCCCGGTCAGGCCGTTGA
>ERZ1027229.1211-NODE-1211-length-12015-cov-6.875167_pt1 | contig 12015 bp, 4 predicted proteins | sample MGYA00519245_ERZ1027229 | MGnify/ENA primary metagenome ERZ1027229 (study PRJEB26926, sample SAMN06164466) | human gut metagenome | biome: ENVO:00009003; feature: ENVO:2100002; material: ENVO:00002003 | host: Homo sapiens | place: USA | collected 2012 ...
ACGAGATAGGAGTCCGTCTCGTGGGCTCGGAGATGTGTATAAGAGACAGGACTTGAAGGGTGAAGCAGGTGATGCTGCTGAGACTCCGATTTTCTCTGTAGGAGAAGACGGCCACATCTATGTACAATATGGCAAGGATGGCGAGAAGCAAGACTTGGGTGTTTCTACAGGTGGCATCTACTATGTAGAAGATGGTGCTAAGTTGACTATCCATATCCCGAATAAAGAAGGTGTTTACGAAGATATCGTATTGCCGAGAGCTGCTGCTATTTCCAGCATTAAAGCTGTTACTGTAAAAGAAACAGATGATAAAGCTACAATTGCTGAAGGTGCAACTGTTAATTTGGTATATGGTGTAGCTGCAGATAAAGGTGAATACTTTGATGGTACTCCGTTTGCTAAAGGTGACATCTTGTTGCCTACTAAAGAAGCTAATGGCGTACTTAACGCTCAAGTAAATCCAACAATTGCAGATGCAACGGTTTATAAATTCCAATTGGTTGACTCTAAAGGATTCTCTATCTTTAATTTGAACGCAGCTGTTCCCAATATGACAGAGAATGCTTTGACTACTAAGGCTCCTACTGCTAATAAGGGTATCTATGATATGGCTATTTCTTTTGCAGCTGGTGTTACTACTGAGGAAATCAATAAGGTTAAAGGTCAAGCTTTTGCTATTGCAACAAAAGATGCTTATGACAACGAAGTACTGTCTGCTTATGATGTAACGGCTACTGCAACAAAGGCTGGTACCTCTAGTTTGACAGTTAAAAAAGCAACAGTAGAAGCAGAAATTAATCAAGATTTTGACTTGAGTGCCTGCGTTGATATGGAGAATGTCATTGATGTGAAATATTTCATCGATACAGACCAGACAGCTGCTGCTGATGCTGCTAAGGCTAAGATTACAGGAACTAATATTAAGGGCGAAGTTGCTGGTAAGACAGTTGTAGTGAGTGTTAAGTATTTGACTGCTACAGGTAAAGTTGCCCCTACTGCTACTAAGAAGATTTCCGTTAAGTTTATCAATCCTGCTATTGAAAATGCCTTTACTCAAGAATTGGTATTGAAAGCCGATAATAGTAAGAATGTATTGGTATTCGATTTAACTAGCTTGTTTGATAATACTACTACTGATCTTAGCTCTTATAAGATTGAGGTTGGTTATGCCAAATTTACTGTAGATGTCAAGGATGCTAATGGCACAGTGGTATTTGCAAAGGGTACTGAAGCGAAAGCTATAACAACGGGCAAAATTGTATCTGGCAATGCTACGGAAAAACCAAACGGTTATTACAAGCACACTTTGACTTACTCAGTAAATAATACAAAGGTGGTCCCTGGAACCTACGAAGCCGAAGTAACTTATGGTTCAAGCCCGAAGAATACAGTTAAGCTGACTTTGATTGTAAAAGAAGATGCTACTTCTTATGATTTCAAACCGCTGCCTCTGTACTTCAATGGTAACGCTGCTGTAGCTTATGGTACTCCTGTTAATGATAAGATCAATTACAACTTGAAGGGGCTGTTTGGTGTAGAAGACTGGACAAATGTTACATTCTCAGAAACAGTTCCTGCAGAGTATGAAAAAGACGGTGTTAAATGGACTGCTAATAAGTGGATTGTTGATGCTGAAGCTGCCAACTCCGGCGACATCATTGTAGATAAGGTGGCTGCTAAAACCGGCGATAAGACTGGTAACTTCGGTGGTGCTTACGAACCTCGTTCATTGAAGGCTATTTACACTCCGTATGGTAATACTTACTTGACAGTTGTAGAATATGACTTTACCTTGACCATTAAGTCTGCTGTATTCGAAGGTACACTTGATTATGTGAAGTATGATACAAAAGCCAAGAAGTATGTGGCAGGTACTCCTAAAGAAATTTCAGTTGCTGACGAAGAAGCAAAAATAACTTTGAAGGGAGATGAAATCCGTGGTGTTACTAAGACTAATGTAGAATATCTCGGAAATAGCGAAGCTGACAAATTTACTAAAGCTGGTGTAGAAACTGTTTCTATAGCTTTGGATGACACAGCTAAGAAGTATTTGAACATAAGTGCAGCTGATTTCACAAATGAGATTACACTCACTCCAATTGCCGATGTTACTGCTCCTGCTACTACACTGACTTGCAACATCGTAGTAAGTGTTGTTGACGAATGGGGTAAGACTAAGACTGTCAATGTACCTGTAGTACTGAAATAAGCCGAAACAAGTTACTTCTCTTAATTTGAGGAGTCCTTGATACAATATGAATAGGAGGAAAACAATAAAACGTTTTCCTCCTATTTTGATTTTAATAAATCCACTCTGAAATTTATTTTCCATCACTTTGCTTCCACACTTCCACCCATCTCCTGCATCCCCCTATCCATCGGCATTTACCCCGCTGTGGAAGCAACCAAAAAAGGTGGAAGCAAATTTTGCTTCCACCTACTCAAAACGCTATAGTTTTACCGTAACCTACTCGTCTCTACCATAATACCCCGTGCAAGGTACATAAATCGGTTGGTTCAGTTTTCCTGCATTCTCGAGCTTGCCTTCGCTACGAAGCAGGCGAATATGAAGCTGTGCAGTAGAGCGCATCATTCCGCAGAGGCTCTGAAAATCACTGCGCGTAAGGAACTGATGCGTAGAGAAGTAGCTCGTCAGCCGCCTGTCAATCTCCTTGTCACTCAGCTTTTGGGAATGCTCATTCAGTCCCAGCGGTTTAGCTTTGATAGCGCCTATCTCATTCTTCAGCACCTGGTCGGCACGAAACTTGATGCCCTTCAGCTTAATCTTGGTGGTTTTACGTTTGGTCGCGGCAGTCACCGGTTCCGTGCTCGTCAGTACGGGATAAAAATAGCCGATACCGTCCAGATGTACCTGCCGCCCCTCGGCGAGGTCTTCCCCCATGACGTGCGACAAGGCATCCAGTACCGCCGAGACATCAGTCTCCGTCAACGAGCTGCGTTCCTGAATTCTGCGACGCAGTTCGTCGGTAGTGGTAGAGCCGTTCAAGCGGATGCGCGGATGAAGTATCTTTTCTTCCCGCTGTTTGTCTTTAGGTTCCGGGAGCTCATACCAATCGAATAAAATTGCCATAGTTCAATGTCTTTTAAGTTGTTGTACAATACGTTCGCGCCCTATGCGGAATAGGTGCGGGTTACGTACTTCATCCGTAAAAGCTTTGGGAAGAGAAACGCCTAACGACCATGAACAGCTCTGCTTACGGCCATGAAGCAATTGCTTGACGACCGTAAGCAGAGCTGTTCATGGCCGTTAGGCGTTTCTCTTCCCTATACAAAAGTAGACAAACAAAGGGAGAAAAGCAAAGGAATGCCTATGTTTTAAAAAAGAAATCCAAAGGTTTCCGACACCACGCTGTATAGTTTGTGGAAGCAGGCATTTATTTAATAATTATTCTGCTGAATACTTGTTTTCCGCCTTCTGATGTCGTATCTTTACGAGAATTATATTTACCCAAACAAGCTGACAAACAGAATGAAAATTACCTTGATTAGAGCAGAAAAAGAGAGCGGAAAGGAAGCCCTCAGCACCCTGGAAGCGGACGCACTGATTAAAAAACTGAAAACCGAAACCAAAGCCGGACATGTATCGACCCTCCGGGCCATCCTTCCTCAACTGGAGGGTACTTGCGCCCAATACGAACATATAGACAAACTGCCACGCATCTACCCTGCCGTGGAATATAGCCGTACACAAGAGGGAGAACGGCGGATGAAAAACTATAACGGACTCGTACAACTGGAAGTAAACCGTCTGTCGGGCATTGCCGAAGCGGAATATGTAAAGCAACAAGCCGCCCTGCTGCCACAGACCTTTGCCGCTTTCTGCGGTTCCAGCGGACGGAGTGCCAAGATATGGGTATTGTTTGCCCTGCCCGACGGCACAACGCCGAAGCGGGAGAGCGATGCCACCTTGTTTCATGCCCACGCCTACCGTATGGCGGTGAAGTGCTACCAGCCCTTACTGCCGTTTGCCATTACATTGAAAGAACCTTCCCTTACCCAGAGTTGCCGCATGACTCTGGACGGATATCCATACTACAATCCTGCCGCTGTGCCTTTCTGCTTGGAACAACCCCTCGGCATGCCCGAGGAAGAGAACTTCCGGCAACGAAAACTCGCAGAAAAGAATCCGCTGTTGCGGCTGCATCCGGGCAGTAAAGCTTCGGACACCTTCGCCGTACTCTTCGAATCAGCCCTTGACCGTGCATTCCGCGAATTGGACGGCTGGAAACGGGAGGGGGATTTACGGATACTGCTGGTGCCTCTGGCCGAACATTGTTTCAAGGCAGGCATCCCCGAAGAGGAAGTAGTCCGCCAGACATTGATGCACTATTACCGGGAAGCGGATGAATTCATTGTTCGTCAAACGATTCATAACCTATATCAAGAGCTTAAAGGCTTCGGGAAAAAGAGCAGTCTGACGCAAGAGCAGGAGAGCGTTTTCCGGCTGGAAGAGTTTATGGGCCGCCGGTATGAGTTCCGCTACAACACCGTTCTGGATGATTTGGAATACCGTCAGCGCGACTCCGTCCATTTCTATTTCAAGCCTGCTGACCAGCGTGCCCGCAGTACGGTCTCCATGAATGCCCTGAAGGAGGGTATCCGCGTATGGGACCGCGACATCAACCGTTTCCTTACTTCAGACTACGTGCCACTCTATAATCCCGTCGAAGAGTACCTTTACGACACCGGCCGCTGGGACGGGAAAGACCGCATCCGGGCGTTGGCCGACCTCGTTCCGTGCCACAATCCTCATTGGCAGGAGCTGTTCTACCGCTGGTTCCTGGGCATGGTGGCACACTGGCGTGGAATGGACCGGCAACACGGAAACAATACTTCTCCTCTGCTTGTCGGTTCTCAAGGGTTCCGGAAATCCACCTTTTGCCGCATTTTGCTGCCACCGGAGCTGCGTTTCGGCTATACGGACAGCATCGACTTCAAGAGCAGGCAGGAAGCGGAGCGCAGCCTGGGACGCTTTCTGCTCGTCAACATCGACGAGTTCGACCAAATCAGCATCAACCAGCAGGGTTTCTTGAAGCATCTGCTGCAGAAACCGGTTGCCAACCTGCGCAAACCCTACGGCAGCACCATCCGGGAGATGCGGCGGTATGCCTCCTTCATCGGCACCAGCAACCAGAAGGACTTGTTGTCCGACCCCAGTGGCAGCCGCCGTTTCATCTGCATTGAGGTCACCGGTCCCATCGATACGAATGTCACCATCAACTACCGCCAGCTCTATGCGCAGGCTCTGAATGCCGTAGCCAAAGGTGAGCGTTACTGGCTGGATGATGCCGATGAAGCCATCTTGAAGCGGACGAACCGGGAATTTGAACAGCTCACCCCACTGGAACAACTCTTCCACAGCCATTTCCGTGCGGCAGAAGAGGATGAGGAGGGGCAATGGATGATGCCCATGCAGATTATTTCCGCCTTGCAGACAAAGACGCGTGACCGTCTGGCTATCAATAAGGTGGCCGTATTCGGGCGGACGCTCAAGAAGCTTGAAATACCGAACAAGAAGTCAAGGCAGGGGACACTGTATCATGTAATGCCGCTGGATTAAATGCTATGCAGTAACCCCGCACAAGCATCTTCCAGAATGTCTAGCACATACTCAAAACCTTCGGAACCGCCGTAATAGGGGTCCGGTACATGGTCGGCATGGGTAAACTTTGTACAGTATTCCGTCATGCGGTGTATCTTGCTCCATTCGGCGGTTGAAGGGGCACGATCTTTCAGGTCGTCGATGTTGCGGTCGTCCATACCGATAATCAGGTCAAAGTTGTAAAAATCCTCGGTACGTACGGGTCGCGAAAGATGCGTCAGATTGTATCCACGGCGGGCAGCATGGGCACGCATCCGGCTGTCCGGCAGTTCGCCCTGGTGATAGGACAGAATGCCTGCAGAATCGATTAAAAACTCATCCGCACGTCCGGCTTCTTCTATCAGATGTTTCATGACTCCCTCTGCCGAGGAGGAACGGCAAATGTTGCCGAGGCAAACGAAAAGTATCTTCTTCATATTTCTTTAGTTACGAGTTATTTACATCGGGTCTACATCATAATACACTATCAGCGACTTGAAGCGGTCTTCCGCCACCATCTCCTTTTGCACCTGGACGAGCAGCTCGCGGGCACGTGCCATTGGGGCATTGGTTTCTATCTTCAAGATAATCTTTCGGATGAACAGGGTCTGTACGCGTGCTACGGGCGGCTTGTCCGGTCCCAGCACACGGTTGCCAAAGACGGTGCGGAGCTTGGCGGCCATAGTCTGTGCCATGAGGTCGAGCAGGGTCTCGTTCCGGTTCTTCAGGTAGACATACACCAGGCGGTAGTAGGGCGGGTAGTGGAACATCTGGCGTTCGGCAAGCTGCCCGCCTACCATGGCTTCGTAGTCGTTGGCAATGACTTGCGAGATGATGGGATGGTCGATGCTTTTGGTTTGTAGCACCACCCTGCCGCGCTTGTTCTTCCGTCCGGCGCGTCCGGCAACCTGCGCCATCAGCTGGAAGGCGCGCTCGTAGGCGCGGAAGTCGGGATAGTTCAGCATGGTGTCGGCATTGAGTATGCCCACAATGCTGACGTGGTCGAAGTCCAGACCCTTGGACACCATTTGCGTGCCTATCAGGATGTCCGTCTTGCCTTGCTGGAAATCGGAGATGATGCGCTCGTAGGCGGTACGGGTGCGGGTGGTGTCCAAGTCCATACGGGCTACGCGGGCGTCGGGGAAGAGGGCTTTGATGTCATCTTCTATTTTTTCCGTGCCGAAGCCGCGGTTGCGCAGGTCAGTGCCCTCGCAGGCGGGGCAGATGCGGGGCAGTTGGTAGGTGTAGCCACAGTAGTGGCAGGTCAGTTGGTTCAGCCCCTTGTGGTAGGTGAGGCTGACGTCGCAGTTCTTGCACTTGGGTACCCAGCCGCAGGTGTTGCACTCTATCATGGGGGCGAAGCCGCGGCGGTTCTGGAAGAGGATGACTTGTTCTTTCTGTTCCAGCGCTTCGCGGATGTATTGCAGGAGCAGTGGAGAGAACGGACCGTTCATCATCTTCTTGCGGTGCAGCTCCTTGATGTCTACGGGGATAATCTCCGGCAGTTGTATCTCTTTATAGCGTTCTTTCAGTTCCACGAGGCCATACTTACCGGATGTGGCATTGTGCCAAGTCTCTACAGAAGGGGTTGCCGTACCCAACAGAGTTTTGGCGCCGTACATGGAGGCGAGTACAATGGCTGCATTGCGAGCATGATAGCGAGGGGCAGGGTCTTGCTGCTTGTAGGTGTTTTCGTGCTCCTCGTCCACAATCACAAGACCGAGGTTGCGGAAAGGAAGAAAGACGGAGGAGCGGACACCGAGGATAATGTCATAGTCTGCTTCCGACAGCTGCTTCTGCCAGATTTCTACCCGTTCCGCATCGGGGAATTTGGAGTGGTAGATGCCCAGACGGGAACCGAAAACACGTTGCAGGCGCTCTGTGATTTGCGCAGTGAGGGCTATTTCGGGCAGGAGATAGAGCACCTGCTTTCCTTGCCGGATGGTTTCTTCTATCAGATGAATATAGACTTCGGTCTTGCCGCTTGCCGTGACACCATGTAGCAGGCAGACGTTCTTGCTTTGAAAATTCTCTAAGATGGAGTGATAAGCGCGTTGCTGGTGCTCGTTCAGCGGGTTGACGGGGATGACTTCTTTGAGGAGTGCTTTGTCTATGCGACCTATTTCCTGCTGGTAGACTTCGAATACACCACGGTCCACAAGACCGTTGAATACGGCAGGGGTGGTGGAGGTGCGTTGCAGCAGTTCGGCTTTGGAGACTTCTTTTATATCTCGTCCGCTGAGGTAGCCGGAGAGTTCCAGGTACTTCATCAGCAGGTCCAATTGCTTGGGGGCACGGCGCTGCAATTCGTCGAAGAAGATATGCAGGCGGTGTTCGTTGCGCGCAACGGCGGTGAGGCGTACGCGGGTTTCGGTCTTGGGCTTATAGGTACGGCGCAGTTCTTCCTTTACGAAGATGGCCTCTTTGTCGAGCAGTGACTTGATGACAGAAAGTATGTTCTTGATGCCGGTCTCCTTCTCCAGTTTCGTCACGCATTGCTCCGGGTCGGCAGAGAGCATATCCAGTATCTTCTGTTCCTTCTCCGGCAGGCGGACATCGGATTCGAAATCGGGGTTGTACTCTACGATTGTTTCGCTTTCCAGCTTCAAGCCAGAGGGTAAGGCAGCTTTGTAGACGTCTCCTTGCGTGCAGAGATAGTAATCGGAGAGCCATTCCCAGAACTTGAACTGCCGCGGAAGCAGTATCGGGCGGGCATCCAGCAAAGCGGACACTTCCTTTACTTCGTATTCGGTGGGGGCGCAATAGTGCACGTTGCGCACGATGGCTGTATAGTATTTCTTCCGTCCGAATGGTACTACCACCCGGCAACCGGTTTGCACTTCATCCGCCCACTCGTCGGGCAGGGAGTAGGTGAAGCAGCTGTGCAAGGGCAAAGGCAATATGACGTCGGCGAACTTTTTCATCGTGGGGACAAAGATAGTGGAAAGTGGAGGGAGAATGAAATGAACGGGGCATTTTTTATGCTGAGGAGAGGAGGAGGCTGTTGTGGATTTGGATGAAGATAAGGGAGAGGTATTGCAGATTTTATGGGTAGGATGGGTGTAGAAGTATGGGGAAACTGGCGTCAGTGTTTTATAAAATTTGTTCGATGTATTAAAATAAAAATGAGTGAGTTGCAGTAAAACCATGGCGTTTTGAGTAGGTGGAAGCAAAATTTGCTTCCACCTTTGGAGGGTGCTTCCACAGAGGGGCAAATGCCGATGGATAGAGAGATGCAGGAAGTGGGTGGAAGTGTGGAAGCAAAGTGAGGAGAAAAAAGTTTCTGGAGAAAAAAAGGAGGATGTTCCCATAGAACATCCTCCTTTTGATTTTATAATTGTCTATTCAGACAATTTTCTACTACTCAGATTATCTAGTAGCTTGTTTACGTGTGATAGTTACGTTGTATGCATACTCACTAGTACCCCAGTCGTGAACGAACTGCAGAACCACATTTACTGTATGAGTAAACTCAGTACCTGTCGGGAGTGCAATACAAGTCAGCTTACCAGTTGTAGGATCTACCTTGAAGTATTCATCTTTGTCTGTTCCGTTGGACATAATGTAGCGGAGACCAGTTTTAACAGACTTCTTGTACAAAGCAGCACGAGCAGTGACTTCTTCGGCATTGAATGTAGTTCCATTGAATTTAACAACTGTCTCACCTGCATAGTCTTTCAATATCAGATTCTTCCAGAAGTCTTCAGCCTTAGTCTTAGTGCCAGCTACAGAATTTTCAATCAATTGCTTCAAAGTAATTTCTGTATCCTTGGCCAAGTTCGGATCGTTGAATGCTTTCAGTGCAGCACCACCGGTGAAATCTGCTATCGGACGAGCTACAGTCCATAATTCTTCTGCATCAGGTTTACGGTTCTTGTCAGTAGCATCGTAACCATTTGCATCATAAATATCAACTTTCAGATTGCCAACCTTCTTGATATCAATCGGAGCAGTGAATGCTATTCTCCATTCTCCATTTGTACCTTCTTCAACTACCAATTGGTTGTTCTTCATCAATTCTTGTACAAATGCATTCTGCTTGTCTTTATTCAATTCGAATACAGCCTTAGCGTCAGCAGGAGTGACATTGTACATCTTGGCAAAGTTCTCAGACTTGATACCGAAGTTACCATTAGCAGCATCACTCCAGTCACCAATGATTGTACGTGTATTGTATGCATCCTTGATAGAAACAGCAAATGTGCGATTTACAGAAACTTTATTCAGAGTCAACATAAAGAATTTCTTGTCATAGTAGTTGTCAACTGCATAAGGAGCACCATTTTTCCAGCCACCATTCCAAACAGAAACATCTTGGTTGTCGCTAACTCTTTCAGCCATAGGTGATACATAAAGAGTTGTCTCTGCCAATTCTACCTTTGGCCCTACAACCAGGAATAAAGAGTCTTTGTCTGCATTGTCACCACCGTTTCTGTAGTACAGGTAGATATCTCCTGCGCCAACATTCAAATTATCAGAATTCAAGGCAGAACCAACATTCTGCATGTATGCTTTACCGTCTGTCTTAGAAAGTTGCGTGTATGCTTTTGTTTTAGTATCGTATATAAAGAGAGGTAACAGATGATTTGCAGCTGCGTTATTGTTACCAGCCACAAGGTCGCGTCCACCAATTTCAGACTCAAACTTACGAACATTCAATGCAATGACAGTTTCTTTGCTGGCATTATAATTCATTGTCAGAGTACCTTCGTTCGGAACCAGCTCAATAGAATCATATGTATATGGGTCTTCAGTCTTACGAATAGCTTGAATAGGGAATGTATTTTCAAATACATAGTCAGCAACACCTTCAACTTGTGACTTCACAGTTGTTGTAAGTTTTATTGCTGCATATTCATAAATGGCAGATGCTTGATATTGTTCTTTTACAGAAAGAATACCATCGTTGATTTGGAAGATACCTTGTTTGGATTTTATTTCCTTGCCATTCAACATGAATTTAGTATCGTTTGGCAACAACTCAAATTTCTGAGTATACTCAAGACCTATTTCAGACAATTCCGGTGTACCGGCTAAGCTAGACATATAGGCATTGATAGAGTCATTCAAATTATAGGATTCATTATAAATAAATGAATCTTTCTTGGGATGCTTTTCATCATAGGCACCAGGTAAATCAAAAGGCCAGCCGTTCTCAGCTCTGTGAGAGTGGGCTGCAAAAATCCAGTCTGTATTTACCCAACTTGATTTGATGCTAAAATAGTCAGAAGAAGAAGTGTATTGCTTATACATGGTGACATCCAAAGAAGACATATACATTTGTCCATCTACGATATTTTCCTTAGCAATCATCTTCACTGACAGAATACCATTATTCAATTCAGGAGTTCCTTTCACACTCCAAACCGGAGTATCAACAGCACGTGTTTTATAAGAATCAGAGAAGAAGTATTCAGCATCTGTTTGACTATATTGATTAGGCCAAACTTTAAATTCAGCGACACCCGGTATGGCAGCAAACAATTTGAATTCTTTGGCAGATTTGTCATAAGAATAGAGTTGATAAGCATTAACATCTGCTTTTTCACCTAAACCGGTTACAACATCTACCAGACGGAAAGGCTCTTGAGAATTTTCCGGATCGAGTATTGGGTTGTTTTTCCAGTTTTCGCTATTGTATTCTTCATCTTCTCTGGTTGCCTTTCTGTATTCCCACCCAGAGCCATCAGCCTTTTTGAACCAATTATAAATATCTAATTTAGCAACCTCAGAGCTACCAACAGTTGAATTATCCGCATAGGGCTTTCTGAAAGCAATGCTCTGTAAACCGTTGAAAGCAGAGCCTTCCATTAACAAAGTATATGACTGACCGCCAATAGTAACCTGCATGGTTCCATCCTTTTCATTGTAAATCATTGAAGGAATGTTAGCATTGTATTTGAATGAAGTCTTATACTCTCCAATGCAGATATAACCCTCTTCGTCTACCTTCACGTAGTTTCCGATAGCTTCTTCAACATTAGCTTCTGAACCTGCAGCCTTGATTTTCTCACCTGCGTCATTCAATACATACTCATAGGTTGCACCTTCATCTACGCTAATCATCCAGTAGTTCTCGGCATCTACCTTGAACTTCGGAACGATTGTAGCCCCGGTTTCACCCTTCGGGCCTTGAATACCCTGAAGTCCTTGCTCACCTTTTTCGCCTTGAGCACCATTCTTGATAGTTAAAGTTTCGCCACCGGTAAAAGTCAGTAAATAACCACCCTCAACAGGAGCATAACTTTCGATGAATTTCTTGCCATTGATTGCAGCAAGGATGTCATCAATCTGTTTTTTGTTTGCATCGATCTGCTCCTGCAAGCCATCGATGTCATCATCATAGTCCTTACAAGAAACAAATGTACTTGTGGAGCCAACCATTAAAGCTCCAAACAAGATTGCACTTAGAA
>ERZ1027229.1234-NODE-1234-length-11861-cov-5.332966_pt1 | contig 11861 bp, 9 predicted proteins | sample MGYA00519245_ERZ1027229 | MGnify/ENA primary metagenome ERZ1027229 (study PRJEB26926, sample SAMN06164466) | human gut metagenome | biome: ENVO:00009003; feature: ENVO:2100002; material: ENVO:00002003 | host: Homo sapiens | place: USA | collected 2012 ...
ACGAGATAGGAGTCCGTCTCGTGGGCTCGGAGATGTGTATAAGAGACAGTGTTGACAGAGTCTATGCAGTTACTTTGTCAGGGGAATTGAGCGGATCTTATAACAGTGCACTTCTTGGAGAGAAACTTTATAAGGAAGAAGGCGGAGAAGAAAAGATCCATGTATTTAACTCTCGTTCAGCATCTGTCGGAGAGACGTTGATCGGACGAAAGATTCAGGAATGTGAAGAAGCCGGAATGGATTTTGAACAGGTAGTTGAAACGGTAGAAGCTTATATTGAAGAACAGCATACGTATTTTGTTCTTGAGAATCTTGATACACTTCGTAAGAATGGACGACTGACAGGACTGAAATCTCTGGTAGTCAGCGCATTGAATATCAAGCCTGTTATGGGTTCTACCCCAGAGGGAACAATCTGTCAGTTGGATAAGAGCAGAGGGATGAAGAAAGCTTTGGCGAAGATGGCAGAGCATGTCGCGAAGGATGCTGTAAAACCGGAGGAGAAGATTCTTGCAATTGCACATTGCAACTGTCCGGAACGTGCAGAGGCCGTCAGAAAATTGATTTTGGAGAAAGTAAAGGTGAAAGATTCCTTTATTGTAGATACAGCAGGAATTAGTAGTATGTATGCGAATGATGGTGGAATTATTGTTGTACTTTAAGATGTGCTGTGGTAAAATAATTGCTAAAGACCTAATAGGAAGGGAGCAGGCAAGAGATGAGTCAGGCGAAGGTGGATCGTTATAAGAAGGAAAAGGCGGACCGAAAAAAGACAATGCGTAAAGAGAAAATTATGCGCAATGTAAAAAGATGTGTAGCAGGAGTAATTGTACTTGCAATTGTTGGCTGGTTCGGATATTCAGCATATGATCTGCATTCTTCCAATCAGGAACGTGCAGTTGCAGAAGTGAATTATGACTCTGTTAAGGATTATCTAAGTACACTTTCAGCAGAATAAGGTTGTTATAATTACATATAGTGCAATAAAAAGAGGTTGTCGTATTAAGTGATACGTCCTCCGGTTATAGGATTTTTATATTTCGTTATCCTATAGGAAGGTGGCATATCATTGTTAAAGCGGCAACCTCTTTTTGTGTTTCTTGCAACCAAAACAGGAAGTGAACAGTAATATGAACTCTAAAAAGAAACGAAAAAGTTCATAAAAAGGACTTGAAAAAGGTGGAAGTGTGGTTTACAATGGAGCTAAGTGGTGAGAAGTGGTAGAATGTGGTGCAATATGGAGAAGGAGTGGAAGCAAAGGGATTACGGTAGTGATACCTTTAGCGAACGCGAACATTTCCATAGATTCCAGAGAAAGGGTTTCGTATGTTATTAGGAGAGTTTAACCATAACATAGACGAAAAAGGCAGACTGATCATCCCGGCAAAGTTAAGGGAAGATCTTGGTGACAGCTTCGTGATCTGTAACGGATTAGAGGGCTGTCTATTTGTCTATTCCCAGGAAGAATGGAATAAATTCGTAGCCGAACTCGAAAGCTTACCACGAATGAACAAGGATGCCAGAATCTTTAAACGCTACTTTTTTGGAAGTGCATCTGAGGGCAGTTTCGACAAGCAGGGGAGAGTTCTTGTCCCACCGTCACTTAGAAAGAATGCACATCTGGAGAAGGAAGTAGTTCTGGTCGGAGTCCAGGATCGTGTTGAGATCTGGGACAAGGCACTCTGGGAAGAGAAAAACCAGATCAGCGAGGAAGATCTGGATGCGATTGCAGAACGTATGGAAGCGATCGGAATTCGCATCTGATGACAACAAAGACCGCTAAGTGAGGCAGTCAGAAGGAGGAGTCTATGGCATTCGAGCACGTTTCAGTGCTGTTGCATGAGACAGTAGACGGTTTGAACGTAAAACCGGATGGCATCTATGTAGATGCCACGTTGGGTGGAGGCGGACATGCATATGAAGTCTGTACAAAGCTTGGCGAGCAGGGGAGATTAATAGGTATAGACCAGGACGCTGATGCGATTAAAGCAGCAGGAAAACGCCTGGAAGGTTTCGGGGAGAAGGTCACAATAATCCGGAGCAATTATTGTGATATGAAACCGCGGCTTCATGAGATAGGAATTGACAAAGTAGATGGAATCACAGTAGATCTTGGAGTTTCTTCTTATCAGTTGGATACAGCTGAGAGGGGATTTTCATATCGGGTTGACGCACCTCTTGATATGCGTATGGATCAGCGTCAGAAGATGACAGCCAGAGACATTGTCAACGACTATAGTGAATCGGAACTTTATCGTGTGATTCGTGATTATGGCGAGGACAGATTTGCTAAAAATATCGCGAAGCATATTGTTGCAGAACGTACAAAAGGTCCGATTGAGACAACAGGACAATTGAATGAGATTATTAGTCATGCAATACCAATGAAGATTCAGAAGACGTCAGGACATCCGTCAAAACGTACATTTCAGGCTCTTCGAATTGAATTGAATCATGAGCTTGATGTTTTGCGGGATACATTAGATGATATGATCGATCTGTTGAATCCAGGAGGAAGACTTTGCATTATTACATTTCATTCGCTTGAAGACAGAATTGTGAAGAGTTCTTTCCGTAAGAATGAGAATCCGTGCATTTGTCCAAGTCATTTTCCGGTTTGTGTATGTGGAAATGTATCCAAAGGGAAAGTGATCACCAGGAAGCCAATCCTTCCGTCAGAAGAGGAATTGACGGTAAACAGCAGATCAAAGAGTGCAAAGCTTAGAATCTTTGAACGTGCATAATTTGATATCACAGGGAGTATTTAGAGTATAAACGAAACGTTCCTCCGGGAAGGGGAGAGCCCGGCGGAACAAGAATCCAGAGAAAGGACAGGAAAGCGATGGCGAGAAACACAGGTCGCAGACAGCAGAATAGACCAGCAGCAGACCGGAACCACTTCTATGTGTACGGTAGTGCCGTGCGTCAGCCAGAAGCTTTACCGTCTGGAAATGGGACAGTTCGTAAGCCGAAGGAAAAAAGAACAAGCCGTCAGGTGATTAAAAACCGGCATCGTGCGCAGCGGATCAGTCCGGCATATGCGACTTTTCTAATTGTGGCGGCAGTCTGTGCAGTTTTTATTTGTGTTATGTATTTACGCTTACAGGCAGATGTTTTGAATCGTGCAGATCAGATCACAGCGCTGCAGCAGGAACTGACGGATCTGAAGGAATCAAATGATACTGCACATCAGGCAGCGGAAGATTCTGTTAATCTTGAGACTGTTCGTGAAAAGGCAATGAACGAGATGGGAATGGTTTATGAGTCTCAGGGCAAAGTGATTCATTATCAAAGCCCGACAAGTGACTATGTAAAACAGTATGATAACATTCCGGAAGATGGCGTTTTAGCGCAATCCAAGGATGTGAAAAATAAGGAATAATGGAAGATGGCAGGAAGAAAAAGAAGGAAGAACAGATTTCAATTTCTGACTAAAAAATTCCCGGTAAGAATGCAGAGAAAGCTGGTACTGCTGTTTATAGCAGTTATACTGGCTTTTCTTGTTCTTGTAGGAAGAATTACATACATTAATGTTACGAAGGGAAGCAAGTATACAAAGCTTGTACTGAATCAGAAAATTTATGACAGTAAGACAATTCCATATAAACGTGGAGATATTCTGGATAGAAACGGTACAAAAATAGCGACAAGTGAAAGGGTTTATAATGTGATTCTTGATGTTGCTGTAATGACAGATAAAGAAGAATATATAGATCCTACGATTAAAGTATTGAATAAATGTTTCGGAATCAGTGAAAAGACAGTACGAGAGATTGTAGAAGAAAAACCTAATAGCAGATATGTTATATTGAAAAAAGGAATCGATTACGAGACGGCTCAGAAATATAATGAGATAAAGAATGATACTGAGAATTATCCAAATGTAAAGGGAATCTGGCTGGAGGATGATTATAACAGAACATACCCATATAATACGCTGGCAAGCGATGTGATAGGCTTTACTTATTCCGGAAATATAGGAGCAATTGGAATTGAGAGTGCTTATAATGATGTCATGACGGGGACAGATGGCAGAGAGTATGGTTATCTGGATGAAGATGATACAGTCGAACAGAATGTAAAAGCAGCAAAGAATGGGAATAATGTTGTTACAACAATTGATATTACCTTGCAGAGTATTGTGGAAAAATACATTCAACAGTTCAATGAAGAACATGCCGGAGAAGAAGGAAGTGGAGTGACCGGTAGCAAGAATACAGCGGTTATGATCATGAATCCGAATACCGGAGAGATTCTGGCTGAAGCCTCTTACCCTAATTTTGATTTGAACAAACCAAGAGATCTGTCCAGTATTTATTCCGAAGAAAAATGGAATGCGATAGATGAGAAGGATCAATTGAACATATTGAGTAGTATCTGGAGAAATTTCTGTGTCAGTGATGCATTTGAACCGGGGTCTACGATGAAACCATTCACTGTTGCAGCCGGATTGGAGACAGGAACTCTTACCGGAGAGGAATCTTATTATTGTGGTGGTTATCTTCATGTGGGAGATAATGATATCGGATGTCATCTTCGTTCTGGACATGGAATGGAAAGCACAATGGATGCAATTGCCAATTCCTGTAACGTTGCATTGATGGAAATGGCGGAAAAAATCGGAATTGATAATTTTATCAGGTATCAGCATATCTTCGGATTTGGAGAATATACGGGAATTGACCTTCCGGCAGAAGCATCAACAGCAAGTCTTCTGTATACAACTGATACGATGACACCGGTTGATCTTGCAACGAATGCTTTCGGACAGAACTTTAATGTGACAATGACTCAGCTGGCAGCAGGGTTCAGTTCTCTGATCAACGGTGGGTATTATTATGAACCGCATGTTGTAAAGCAGATCCAGGATGAGAATGGAAATGTGATTGAAACGAAGAATCCCGTATTGCTCCGTAAGACAGTTTCGACAGAAACATCTGAATTAGTAAAAACATATTTACAGGCGGTAATGCAGTATGGTACAGGTAAGAGAGCCCAGGTGGAAGGATATGATATCGGAGCGAAGACTGGTACGGCGCAGAAACTTCCACGTAAAGATGGGAAATATCTTCTTTCTTATATCGGATATGCTCCACAGGAGAATCCGGAAGTTGTTATCTATGTGGTAATTGATGAAGCAAATGTGGATGCACAGGATAATAGTTCATTGGTTCTTGAACTTGCGAAGAATATCATGTCAGAAGCATTTCCGTATCTTGGTATCACAACCATAGAAGAGACAGGGGAAAGTCAGACACAGCAGAGCGGTCAGAGCTTTGAAGATACAGAGTATTCTGATTATGATCAGGACTATACAGATGATTACAGTAATGAAGATGGCTCATATGTTGATGAAAATTATAAGCCGGATTTGGACAGTTGGGCAACGTCATCCAATATAGATTAAGTGTTATAGCAGACAGGCAAACAGGAATAACTCCGAAAAAGACATAATACATTGTAGAAATGTCTTTCTCGGAGTTATTTTTTGTGAAAAATAAAACATATAACCGAAAAAAAGCAATGGTTGTTTTTTCCTGTGCGGTTCTATTGATTTCAGCTCTTTTCGGCAGATTGGTTTATCTGATGATTTTTGATGCTGCACACTATCAGAAGCTGGCGAAAGATCTTCATGAGCGAGAAAGAAAAATCAAAGCGGCAAGAGGAGAGATTGTTGACAGAAATGGAGTTGTCCTGGCAACGAACAGGACGGTATGCACAATTTCCGTGATTCATAATCAGATGAAAGATCCGGAGCAGGTGATCGCAGCTCTCTGTCAGGAACTTGGAGAAGAGGAAGAAAACATCCGTAAAAAAGTAGAAAAAGTGTCTTCGATGGAAAAAATTAAAACAAATGTGGAAAAAGAAACGGGGGATAGAATCCGTAATCTGGATCTTGCAGGAGTAAAAGTAGATGAGGATTTTAAAAGATATTATCCTTATGATACATTTGCATCCAGAGTTCTTGGATTTACAGGTGGGGACAACCAGGGAATCATCGGACTTGAAGTAAAATATGAAGAGGTATTAAAAGGAACCGATGGAACCATTCTTACAGTGACGGATGCGAGAGGAGTCGAACTTGAGAAAGTAGCAGAAGACAGGATTGAACCTGTGGCTGGGAACACGCTTCAGATTAGTCTGGATCATAATATTCAGAAGTACTGTGAACAGGCAGCAAAAAAGGTTCAGGAGGAAAAACAGGCGGATAGTGTATCTGTATTGCTTATGAATCCGCAGGACGGAGAGATATTTGCAATGGTAAATACACCGGAATTTAATCTGAATACCCCTTTTGAATTGATTGATGTGGATGAAAACACAGAACAGACGGATGAACAGACTCAGGAGATGTTAAATCAGATGTGGCGAAATCCCTGTATTAATGATACATATGAGCCGGGATCAACGTTTAAAATCATTACAGCATCAGCATGTCTTGAAGAAGGTGTCGTTTCTTTGTCGGATACATTTTCCTGTCCGGGATACCGGATTGTAGAAGACAGAAAAATCCGGTGTCATAAGGTTGGTGGACATGGACAGGAAACGTTTATCCAGGGGATACAGAATTCCTGTAATCCGGTATTTATTGATATTGGTCTTCGGCTTGGAGCAGAGAAATTTTATGCTTATTTTAAACAGTTTGGATTACTTAGTCTGACGAATATTGATCTTCCGGGTGAAGCGGGAACAATTATGCATAACGTAGAAGATATTGGTCTTGTGGAATTGGCAACGATTTCATTTGGACAGTCGTTCCAGGTAACACCGGTTCAAATGGCAACAACAGTAAGTTCGCTGGTTAATGGGGGATACCGGGTGACACCGCATTTTGGAGTGGCAGTTCTTGAAAAAGACGGAACAGAGATACGAAAGCTAAAATACAAAAAGAAGAATGGGATTGTATCTGAAAAAACATCGGAGACGATGAGAATACTTCTGAAGAGTGTGGTAGAAGAAGGATCTGGTAAAAATGGATACATTGAAGGATATTCGATCGGAGGCAAGACTGCAACATCACAGACTCTTCCAAGAAGCGCAAACAAGTATATTTCATCATTTATAGGGTTTGCACCGGCGGAAGATCCGCAGGTTCTTGGAATTGTAGTGATCCGTAACCCACAGGGGATTTATTACGGAGGAACGATTGCAGCTCCGGTTTTGCGCAGCATCTATGACAATGTGCTTCCGTATCTCGGGATTGAAAAAAACTGACCAATGGAGTATACTGTAAAGTGCATTTTGAGAATCTGATGATGTAAGTGTCAAAAGCATAAATTGCGTTTGTGCTCGCACAAATAAGCAATTTATACTTATTGACACGCCGAACACCGAAAACGGAATAAAATGGTGTGAACACGCCATTTTATGGGAGTTTGAGGTGTTCGAGGATTGCGGGAATTGCATAGCAATGGAGCAATCCGGTTACATCAGTGAGTGGCAAAATTTACTTTTGACACTCACATCATCATGATGTAAGTGAAAAACGAGAAAACAATGAAAGGGGCAGATTTTATGGGGAATAACTCAGAAAATAAGCCGGACAGATATATAAATATAGGTATTGTAGCGCATGTGGATGCCGGAAAGACGACATTGTCAGAAAGCATGCTCTATCATGCCGGAGCAATCAGGAAGCTTGGCAGAGTGGATCATAAAGATGCGTTTCTAGATACAGATCAGATGGAAAGAGAACGTGGGATCACTATTTTTTCCAAGCAGGCAGTATTCCGGTGGAAGGATCGCACGATCACACTTCTTGATACACCGGGACATGTGGACTTTTCTGCGGAGATGGAACGCGTTCTGCAGGTTCTGGATTGCGCGGTGCTTGTTGTCAGTGGAGCAGATGGTGTGCAAGGACATACACAGACATTATGGAAGTTATTAAAAAGATATCACATTCCGACCTTTCTTTTTGTGAATAAAATGGATCAGGAAGGAACGGATGGTGAAAAACTTCTGAAAGAACTCCGCAAGCGTTTTGGGGAAAATGTCGTTCCATTTGTGGATATCATGACAGAATCCGACTGCCCGGGTGGAAAAGTATATTTACATACGAAAGAGAGCGCAGTGGAAGAGGTGCTGGAAGAGCTGGCTGTCTGTGAAGATGATATGATGGAAGAATATCTGGAAGAGGGAAGAATCTCTCTGGATAAAGTACAAAAAGCAGTTGCAGGCCGTCAGGTGTTTCCATGTTATTTTGGTTCGGCACTACATTCTCAAGGCGTGGAAGAACTTTTGGATGGACTTGATCTGTATATAAAAGATAAGACTTATCCGGCAGAGTTTGGGGCAAAGGTTTATAAGATTGCAAGGGATAATCAGGGAAACCGTCTGACCTATCTGAAAGTGACAGGTGGAAGACTGAAAGTAAAAGATGTAGTGGAAGGACTGAATGAAAAGATCAATCAGATCCGGATCTACTCCGGTGAGAAATTTGAGGCTGTCCAGGAAGTAGAAGCCGGAAGAGTATGTGCAGTGACAGGATTGGAAAATACAAGACCCGGGCAGGGAATCGGAGCAGAAGAAGAGTCGGATTTACCGGTATTAGAGCCGGTGTTGACATACCAGATCCTTCTTCCGGATGACTGTGATGTACATAAGATGCTTTTGAACCTAAAGATTTTAGAGGAAGAAGAACCAGAACTTCATATTGTATGGGAGGAACAGACTTCTGAGATTCATGTACAGTTGATGGGAGATGTGCAGATTGAGATTTTACAGCGGATGATAAAGGAACGTTTTGGTGTGCTGGTAGAATTCGGTGAAGGGAGTATTGTTTACAAAGAGACAATCACAGCACCGGTAGAAGGTGTGGGACACTTTGAACCATTACGTCATTATGCAGAAGTGCATCTGCGTCTGGAACCGGGAGAACGGGGATCCGGAATGCAGTTTGCAGCAGAGTGCAGTGAAGATATTCTGGACAGAAACTGGCAGCGGCTTGTTCTGACACATCTGGAAGAGAAGGAACACAAAGGTGTGCTGACAGGTTCACCAATCACGGATATGAAGATTACGCTGACTTCCGGACGTGCACATCAGAAACATACGGAAGGCGGAGATTTTCGTCAGGCAACTTATCGTGCAGTGCGTCAGGGATTAAAGAAAGCAGACAGTATTCTTCTGGAGCCATATTATGAATTCCGAATGGAACTCCCATCAGAAAATGTAGGACGAGCTATGACAGATATCCAAAATATGTCCGGCAAATTCGGAACACCGATGATAGAAGAAGAGACAACAGTGCTGACAGGAAGTGCACCGGTGTCCCTGATGCGTGGATATCAGAAAGAATTCACTGCCTATACAGGTGGACGTGGAAGAATGGCAGTTTCGTTGAAAGGTTATGATATTTGTCATAATCAGGAAGAAGTTCTGGCAGCGTCAACCTATGATTCGGAGGCAGATCTGGCGAATCCGACAGGTTCTGTATTCTGTGCACATGGAGCAGGATTTGTTGTGGATTGGGATGAAGTTGAAGAATATATGCATATGGAGCATACATTGGAATCAGGAAATGATGATGAAATGGATATAATGGAGGTGACACTTCCAAAACGCAGGCACTCCAATATTGAACTGACACAGGAAGAGTTGGATGCGATCTATGTTCGTACACCGGATCCGAAGAAGCATCGTTCTACAGGTCCTGTAACTGTCCGGGCAAAGGAAAAGACAAGAGAGCCGGGAAGCGCTTATCAGGATCCGAAGTGGGAAGCACGCCGGAGAGCGAAAGCCGGAACAGAAGAATACCTTCTGGTAGATGGTTATAATATAATTTTTTCATGGAAAGAACTGAAAGAACTTTCAGAAAGAGATATTGGTGCAGCAAGAGGAAAGCTTGCAGATATTCTAAGTAACTATCAGGGATTCCGCAAATGTACCCTGATCCTTGTGTATGATGCTTATAAAGTAGAGGGGAATCCGGGGGAAGTGATGAAATATCATAACATTTATATCGTCTATACGAAAGAAGCAGAAACAGCAGATCAATATATTGAGAAGGCAGTCCGCAGGATTGCGAAGAATGCAGATGTAACAGTAGCCACATCAGATGGACTTGAGCAGGTGATCATCATGGGGCAGGGGGCTCATAGAATGTCTGCGCCAGGTCTGAAAGAAGAGGTTGAGTTGGCATTAAAAGAACTCAGAGGAGAGCATCTGGGCAGGCAGGTAAATCTGAAAAATTATCTTCTGGATTATCTTGATGAGGAAACTGCAAAACAGATGGAAGAAATCCGTTTGGGAAAAGAAAAGTGTTAATTTTTAATGAAGATACAAGTTTTTTGGTGATATTAATGTTATGATATAAGAAATAAAGTCGCAAAACGAACAAGTGAGCAAATTGGTCAGTGCTATGGGAAAGTGAGAATTGTGACTTACGAAAGCGAGGTAGAGATGATGAGATGTATGAACTGTTATCAGGAGATACCAGATAGTTGTAAGTTCTGCCCGAATTGCGGGGCGAAGCAGCCGGTACAGAAGATGGAACCTGTATCACAGGTGAAGGAAGAGACAACAGATAACATAACAGAAGATACAGCAGAGGTACAGCAGCCGACAGAAAAAGTGCAGTCAGAAGAAGATGTGCTGCCGGAAGAAAAAGTGCAGCCAGAAGAAGATGTGCTGCCGGAAGAAAAAGTGCAGCCAGAAGAAAATGTGCAGCCGACAGAACCAACACAGCCAGAGGATGTGGAAGGTTCATATCAGAACGATCCATACAAAAGTGTGAATCAGGAGCAGAATACTTCCTATGGTGAACCAAACAACTATGAGTATGGACAGGGGGATGGTCAGCAAAATCAGAATTATAACCAGCAGAATCAGAATTATACTCAGCAAGCTCCAAACTATGGTCAGCAGAACCAGGGATATTATCAGCAGAATAATTTCAATGGAATGCCACAGAAGCCAGTGAACTGGGTTCCGTATCTTATATTATCGATTATTTCAACGTTATGTTGCTGCCTTCCGTTTGGTGTAGTGGGAATCGTATTCTCGGCGAAGATCAATAGTGCTATGCTGGCAGGAAATCTTGAAGAAGCACAGAATAATGCGAAGATGGCAAGAATCTGGATTATCGTATCCTTTGCAATTGGTCTTCTTACATGGTTGATCTACATGGTTCTGATCGTGACAGGGGCAGTTTCCGGTTCGGCTTATTACTATTATTAAAAAGTGAGCGGATGATGATTTGGAAGAGAAAGATGCGTGAAGCATTTCAAACAAAAAGGTCAGCCAGGATCATCGCAGTTCTGACGGGGGCAGTGATTGCAGTGGCCGCTGCGGGTTATCTCTTTTTTCATAATCCGCACCAGTATCCGCTGCCCTGCCTCTTTCATATTATTACCGGACTGTATTGTCCGGGGTGCGGTGCCGGGCGGGCAAGCTATTCTATTTTACATGGAAGATTTTATATGGCATTCCGGTATAATCCGATGTATGTGATATTACTCCCGTTTCTTGGTGTGTATATTTTAGCACGATTGATTGACTGGGTTTTGACCGGTGGTAATCATGTGGATCAGAAGATTAATCAGAAAGTCCTATATGTGGTATTAGTTATAGTGGTGGGGTTCGGAATCGTGAGAAATATTCCGATTTATCCATTTACATTGCTTGTGCCGGCGGGATATTAAAAAATAAAATCAGAGAAACGAAGTTCTTTCAGATTCTGTTTAAATGAGTGACAGAGAAAGAACTTCGTTTTTTATTGGTTTTTATTTTTGATTTATTAAAAAGCATGACTAGGAAAATTCTCAAGAATATGGTATTATGAAAAATGATATATTGTGATGTAAGTGTCAAAAGTAAATTTTGCCACTCACTGATGTAACCGGATTGCTCCATTGCTA
>ERZ1027229.1245-NODE-1245-length-11778-cov-5.556513_pt1 | contig 11778 bp, 8 predicted proteins | sample MGYA00519245_ERZ1027229 | MGnify/ENA primary metagenome ERZ1027229 (study PRJEB26926, sample SAMN06164466) | human gut metagenome | biome: ENVO:00009003; feature: ENVO:2100002; material: ENVO:00002003 | host: Homo sapiens | place: USA | collected 2012 ...
GATAGGAGTCCGTCTCGTGGGCTCGGAGATGTGTATAAGAGACAGCTTAACAGACAGTACGCACTGGAACAAAGCACCTGTGTTGCTTTCCAAGAACTCGTTTCCTGCCTTATGCCTGTTAAGAACAGATACTGTAATAAGCTCACTGTTATCGCTGCCTATCTTCCTAACATGGAAATATACCGTAATATCCTGATCTCCGCTATCGGAAATAATCTGATGACAAACCTTATCAGGAACGATCACTTTTTTGGAGAATGATTTAGCTTCTCTTGAATAATAATGCCGTTTGACTTCCTTTCCGTTGTCGGTTATCATCTGCTCTGAATGATGATATACGGCATAGGTAAATGAAATGCTTAATTCGTCACCTGAAAATGAAGCAAAGGATACTCCCATAGTTGAAGGCTTGAATACGCTGACATTCTTAGGTTCTTCGCTGTCTTCCGAATCGTCCTCAAACATTTCCTCAGCCGCACTGTCGGTTAAAACAGCATCAGAGTCCTTACTTTTAGGCTGCGCCCAAAGGATTCCGAGCGAATAACGGTTTAAAGGTTCTTCCATCTCTAATACTTCATTATCGTCAACCGGACCGATGAAATCAGTCCTCAGATGTTCTGCAATATCGTCTATTGCATCGTAAAACTTTGGAAAATGCGACATATCATCACTTCTTTTCAAATACAAGTTTAGCAAGTCCTGTTATCTGAATACCAAAGCATATCCTTGATTTTTGATATTCAATCGGAACACTTGCATCAAACTGCTTCAGCACTTCCGTAGTGATACCGCTGACATAAAGATTTTCTAAGCTGTCAGGCAGATTGTATTTATAATCTGTTGAACTAACGCCCAGATCAAGCTCCGCTGTCATTTTCTTTGAAAGGCAGCCTATACAGCGTCCATTATGATAGATCTTATACTTATTTGAAGTTGCTGAACGCTTAGCGGAGAGCTTGTCATACAGTTTAACACTGTGAATGATGTACTCCTGTAAGTCAAGAATAGAATCAAAATCTCCCGAAACAAAAGAATTGTTATCAATATCTCCGGTCAATCCGACGGTTATGCACTTGCAGTATTTATTGTTCGTCTTATAGATGTTATGCAGTCCTGTTTCAATAACTCGTCCTGACATGGTGCGCTTAAAGTATTTTGTATTCTTTTTCATCGTGACGAACTGTGTCTTAGGACGTGTGAGAGCAACATATCTTACTCTTGCTTCTTCTGCGCTGTCAGAAGATGGTTTTATATCCGATTCAATAAGGATTACCCTGTCAAATTCACTGCCTTTCGCCTTATGGATTGTTGAGACAGTCAGCATTGGCGCATCGCCAAAGAACTCGCTGGGGATATTATTGGAAATCGTAAGTGCTGTTATCAGCTTTTGAATGCTGATAACTGTTTTATCCTCAGAATCGGTAAGTTTGCATAGCAGTTCCCAAAGAACTTCGGAATCCAACTCAGTGTCACACCTGAATGTAAATCTTTCAATGAAGTCCTTCTTACTTATGGTCGGACGGCAGCAATCCCAGAATACGTCAGCGATCCACCGAGGAAGCGGAAATACATTGTTTACGCCTCTGTTAAGGGTATGAAGTATACCTTTTTCACATAATAATCCGCTGATATACTCAGCTTCACCATTATTTCGGCATAGAATTGCGGTAGATACTGTGGGGGCTTTCGTAAGTGTTTTTATATACTGCTCAATTTTGGTTTTGCCTGAATATTTCGATACAATGCTGTTTGCATACTTATTCTGGTCGGTAAAGCTCTTATTAAGCAATACCTGACGCATGTTTGTCGCTTCTTTGGCTAATTCGGCAGATTGTCTTCTGTTTACTGTTATTTCGTATCTGAGCATATCATCGGGGAACAGCTTTTCTGCAAGCTCATAGAACTTTACAGAATCCAGTGTAGCATCATCGTCTGCCTCATAATCGTAAATTGACTGACAGCGATCTCCTGCAAGCAAATACCCACATTTTAAGTTCTTCAGGATCTTCAAAACCATCTCTGCACGTTCATTGACAAGATCCTGTATCTCATCGACGATGAAATACTGAATACCTTCAAAATCTTCGGCTGATATGTATTTATTAAAGAGCTTTATACGCTCATTATAATCGTAACCATCGAAATTTTCCTTAATAACTCCTTGATCTCTCATAGCCATAAGGAAATATGTTGCATACGAGTCGAACGTAAGTACACATATGTTTTTGGCGGAAGGCTGGATAATACCGTCCATAACAGCCTGTTCGATCTTGCTTTCGACAACATTTTTAGCAGAACGGGTGTAACATAGAATATAGATTTCATCGGCAGGGCAGAGCTTATTGGCAAGGATATATATCAAGCGTTGAATAATGGTATAAGTTTTGCCTGTTCCCGGTCCCGAATTTAATATGATATGCGAACCCAGCGGAGCGGAAACAATGGAGTCAGGTGTCGTTATCTCCATATACTGACGGCTTTGCTCCTTGATTTCCTCAACGGCTTGCTCAGTAGGAGCAGTATATTCTTTTGGACTTTCCTCTGTTTTTGCAGTATTTCTGTCCCTTTCAAACACAACAGTATCATCTTGTATGATGATTCCAAGTGCTTCAAAGAACTCCTGCAAGCTCTTTTTATCCTCAGCATCATCTTCCGTAACAGTTTCACGGGGAATTTCTCTCGGAACACAGCCGTTAAAGCCCGGACAAGAGGTATACTCACATCTGCTTTGCCAACGCAGAACACCGTCAACCATTACCGGACCAAATGACATCTCACCATTTTTAGCGTATGAACAGGTCTGGTTTCCCGATAGGATTCGGTTCTGAACGTCGGTTAATGGAATTGCTTCAAATCCCACAAAACGCCTGCGAATATCGTATAGTAATTTTGCACCTGTTATTTTTTCAGTGTATTTTCTGTCCCGTCTGATGTCGGGATCGCTTCTGATGTATATATTTGAAGCAATACTGATATTAGACTTAATCATAATAATTATTCCTCAATATCTTTCAGGTCATAATAGAATCTGAGTTTATTGATCTCACGCTCTACCCGATAGCCGTTGCCAATATAATCGTTTTTAATGACAACCCTTGCTATCTGATCTTTACCAATCCCTACTGCAAGATCAAATTTCTCGTCAACATAGCCCTTTGCATTGACAGAAATCGTAGCATATCGGTTTTTGCCGGTAGAATCGGTAAAGATAAAGTGTGCATCATAGGAGTCTGTTGTCAGAGAGAATGAAATAGGCTCACTCTGGTCTCCGACTTTATTGACATCTTTCTTTAAGATAGGGTAAGTTTCACCATCACTCAGCAAGATACAAATATCATCGCTCAGTCTGAAATCGCAATCTATCGCAGATGTTATTGCAGCTCCTTTCGCAACCATCCACTGATACCTGTTATTCTCATCATCAAATATTATCTTATCCTCACCAAATAAGGAAAGAATAATGTCAGCAAACGGTCTTAAACCGCTTGATCCGCCTGCAAGAATAACGGCATCAATGTTTTCAGGGCTGACATTTGCCTTTTCCATTATCTTCAAGATAGAGTTAAGTACATTTTCCGTAATCAGCGGCGTTATTATATCAGAGAACATATCATAATCTATATCTACGGGCTTTGAGCCTTCGCCTAAAGTCATAGTATAATCATCGTACTCCGAAAATTCGATTTTCATACGCTCCACTTCATTCATGAGCTTATCTTTTCTTCTTGATTCAAGCTCCTCAAATGAAACACCGGGGTAAACCTTCGGCATAATTCTTAAAGCAAGTTCCTTATCAATATCGTCACCGCCGAACTTGATACCATAAACAGCATCTTCATATACCTGATTATGTTTCAGGTTGAGGATACTCAAATCGAGTGTACCGCCGCCAAAGTCAATAACCATAACCTTTGAAAAAGCCTTTATATCCTTAACTTTAGAGATATACGCAGAAGATGACTCGCTGACAAAGCCTTTTACCTTGATGCCGACACGCTCAGCGGCCTCAAGCAGTTCTGTTCTTGCTCTTGCTGAAAAGTCAACAGGAATAGAAAATACCGCTTCATCAAAATCAGGTCTGATACGCTTGACTGTATCTTTTACATGGTTCAGAAAGAGCGCTGCAAGCACCTTACCTGTAAATCTTAGACCGTTTACAACGATCTCCTGATCAGTTCCGAGCAGTGACTTAAAGGAAGTAATGATCTGATAATCATCAGCATATTCGTTGATTTTCTCCTTTACTTCACGCCCGAACTTAAAGTCATTCTTAACTGTCTTTGATATTGCTATGCAGGAACTGAACGGAGTAAGGTCTTTACCGTCCGTACCGTATCCTGCCTCTCTGGAGCCCTTGCCTTGCTCATAATTATACAAGTAGACAGAGGTATTTGTTGTACCAAAGTCAATACCGTAATATGATCCATTCTTCATTAGTTATTCCCCTTAAAATCTATCCCGTTCCTTTCAAGCGAACGGAAAATCTTCTTGATGATAGCCTGCAATGATTCGTAATTATCCTCACTGACATCAGAAAACTCATATTCAAGCCAATCCTCGTATAAGAAAGCAAATGCTTTTTTCAGTTCCGAACGTATCTTCTCGGCTTCAAGCGAGGATTCACGGCTATTTATCGCATAGGCATCATTCAGCTTGCTGTCAAGTTCAGCATTCTGGCTTTCAAGAGAGAAAACTCTGCCTCTCAATTCTTCATTCTCGGTTCTGGCAGCCATTAAAGACTGATTTACCGTTTGGAACCTGTCTCTCTGCTCAGACAACTGTCTCTCCAGATCGGCAACCTTAGCTTTCAATGATACGTTCTCAGCGCCTATTTCACGGCTTTTACTGATCTCACCCTGAATAGATTCAAATGCCTTGCCAACAGGTGTTATCATATCAGTGAAGGCTGTTATGATAGCTTCCTGCTCCTTGTCCATATCTCGTTTCAATCTTTCATAGAGAACCTGAACAGAACTCTTTTGGGCAGGGGCTTTTTTACTGACAGCAGCTTCGGAGGTATTAGTTGAAGCTGCTTTCTCATCGGCACTTGCAACAGACTTTTCCGCAGGAGCGTCAGCTTTCGTGGATTCAGGAACTGCTACTGGCTTTTCCGCAGGAGCATCAGCTTTCTTAGATTCAGGAACAGTTACCGGCTTTTCCGCAGGAGCATCAAATTTCTTAGATTCAGGCACACTTATCGGTTTATCTTCCTTTTCGCTTACAGCAGTATTGGTTATGGGGGTTTTAGGTTCTTTCTTTTTGGTAGTAGGAGTAACGCTTTCTGTCTTAACTGGCGGTTGCACAGCGATGGAAGCTTCTTCCTTGGGCGTTTCCTTAGCTACTACAGATTCTTCGATTTTTACTTTATTATCAGTTGGAACTGGTTCTTCCGCCTTTGCAGGTGTGATAAAGCCGTATTTGGTAGCCCATTCCATAATAAAAGACTCGTACTTAGCTTTAGATAAATCATGAAAAACATCATTGGTTACGTTCCAAATGTTTTTCATTGACTTACTATTCACGTTTGAATAGTCAAGAAGATAGATAGCGCCATTGGTTTTATTAACAGTATTTTGAAAAACTTCTTTAGAGTTACGAGAATTAACAGCGAATCGAGCGATGAAAGATACAAGAGAAGAGATCACTTTTGATTCAAATACTGCATCTTTATAGTTTTTTATTATGGGTATAATAGTATCAGCAAATCGCTTGACATAATGTTGTGGCTGTTTAGCACTATTAGCGATTGTAAGAAAGTCTCTTAATAAGTCGTCAATTACCAAAATACTTGGTTTAGTTGTTTTAGTTAGGGTATCAAAATACATCTGGCATATCTTAGCAGAAAATCTTGAAAGCTGCTCGGCAATCGTCTTTGTATTGCAGCTAGGATCTCCTGTCATTCTGGCTAATAACAAAACAACTTCGTTTGTTTTACCATCGCTAAGGCTGTTGCCTTTTTTAATATACTCGTCATAAAGAGCGTTGAGCTTTTTATTGATTTCGGTGATATTATCCATTATAAATCTCCTCACTTGCTAATAATAGCTATCATATCATCATCTATCTGACAATACTTTTGTACTGCTGCTGTAATTGCTTGTAAATCGGAAAGCGTAGCAATGGTTATGATCTGTAATCCGTTGGACAGTTTATTATACCCGTCAACGGGCACTGATTTTCGATAAAATACGCTGTTTCCGTGAATTTGTATAGCTTGTCCTGCTATACGAGCCATTCTGAACGGCTTATAGTTGATCGAGAACTCACATACCTTATTCAGTGCATCAGAATAATCATAAGCCCCGATTTCATTACCATTGAGTCTAAGAACAATATGTCTTGCGTCGGTATCGCTTTGCTGCGGTTTATCAGGAACACTTGTCGTTATTGGCGATTCTGCGACCTCAGCTACGGTATCTTCTGCACTATTATCTACGCTATCAGATACCTCAACAGTGGTTTCCGTGGTATCTTCGACCTCTGCGAGAGTATAATATCCTTCCTCTATCTCTCGGAGTTGTGAACAGTCAGACATCAGAGCCTCGATCTCATCTTCTACCAGATTGGTGAACCCTTTCTGCGAAAGCAAGGTCTTTACTTCGTATGCTCCAAAGCCGTCCTCATACTGTAGGTTGTCGTAATTTTCTCTAATTACAGCTATAATCGGCTCAATTGTCAGTTTATTCTCGTTTTCAGTAACAATGGCATCATCTACCGCTGTTTCTTCATGAATAACAGTCCGAGTAGCTGTTGGCATCGGTTCAGGTAAGGTTTTGGTAGGCTCTGCAACTGTTGGGACTTCCTGAGTATTTACTGGAACAGGTTCAGTAACGACTTTTACAGGCTCGTCCTTTGGGGCAAACTCAGATTCAGGTTCGCTATGGGGAATAGCAGCTTCATTCACTATATAACAGCCTTTACCGACTGACTGGAATGTTTTGTCTAACATCAGGAGCTTGGAAATTTCAAACAATCCGATTGTTTTTCCGTAATACGCTTTTATCAGTTCGCGGAGGTTCTTTGATGAAATACCGCCCTTATGCTCATGATATTTAGTGATTTCAGGGGCTTCGGTCAGCAGAATTTCGATAACAGCATCTTTCAAGACAAATGGTTTTGTGGTGTCGGGAGTGAAAGAAGCTGGTGTAGGTGCAGTATTCTCATTTATTTTTGGCTGATCATACTCAGTAGTTGTCAGCGATGAAGTGATTTCCTGAGATGGAGTGTTTGACTTAGCCAACATATAGCTTATAAGTTTTCTTACACCCGCTGTTAAGCTGTTGTGTGCAGTAGCATTCATTTTTATGAAAGCATCACATTTAAGGAGTTCATCAAATGTTTCTCTTGCCTCTGCATAGTTTTGTGCTGATAACAGCCTTTGAGATTTAAGATTCTGTTCCCGTGCAATACGTTCAGAAGTAATAATAGATGAGTAGTAGCTTTGAGCAGTTGCAGGAGCTAAACCGAATACACTTGTAAGCCATTCAATAAAGCTATCCTTAGCGATTCGCTCCTCATCAGTTGTAAAAGTCTTATCCACGGAAGAACCCGTATCTATCTTTTCTTTGATTTCGCTGCTCGTATTATTCTGATCAGGCTCAGAATCTATAGAAAGCTGCTGGAATTCATTCGTCTCGTTACCGTCATCATTATCAGGCAGAACGGTATCATTATCCTTCTCTTGCGTAGAGTATTCGATGATCATATGCTCATCGTCAATAGAACAAAGTTCCATAAGGCACTTGATACGCTTTATAATATCAATAGCAGATAAATTACCCTCTGCAAAGAAATTAGTAGATACCCTTATAGGTCTGCGCAGTTCATGGGTAAGCGTTTTGTCTGCAAAATCTATGCGATGACCATACAACGATTTTCCGTTCAATCCTTTTATTGTTTCAGAATAGGTATTGTCTGTATATAGCAGAATAAGAAACTTGGAGTACAACTCTCTCCAACTTCCGACAGAATACCTCAGCTCATTCAATATAAAGGAACACGGCTTATAGTATGTGCAGTTGTGTGGATTTTCAAAATCCACTGTTTTAATTACATATGGCTGTGTGCTGACAGGCGGCTGATAGTTTTTCTTTTCCGCTGTACTTTTAAGTCCGGCAACAGATATATCAGCAAATTGTGCGAACTTGCTTAAAGATACACCAAAACTATTGTGTCTTCGCTCATTTGCATCAATATACTCACTTCGCTGAATAAGTGTCTCTATCATTGATTTGACTGCGTCAGCAGATGGTGCGCCGAGAATATTTCGCCTGATACCGAACAATGTTTGATATAGCTTTTCTATGCTGTGTATATTCGATATATATTGTTTGGCGGTTGATTCGGATACTCCGCCCTCAGATACAAGCCACTCAAAGAACGCCTGTTCCGTCAGTTGTGGCGTATCTGGTATATTATTTATAGGCTCCGGCTCATTTGTTACAGCCGGAACGGATTCAGCTTTCTCAGGTTCAGAAATGGTTAATGCAACTTCATCTGTTGGTGTTGTGCTTTCAATATCAGTGTCATGGACCTCCGGAGCAGGTGAATGTGGCTGTGTAGCGATATTGGCATATGATGTTACTGTATCAAGCAAAGCTGCCAAAAGTTCATCATATTGGCGAAATCTCTTTCTTCTCTCACGAATCTCACTTTGCACACGATGATATTCCTCTTCATCATCAATATCAAGGGATTCATTGTATGCCTTTTGTATCTTCTTTAAGACGTCGCTAACATCTGCCTTCAATTCACCAAGATACTGAGTCGAACTCTCCTTAGTGAACAGAGTGACCTTATCAGAATTCGGCTTTATAGCACGATCTTCGATAATATCATTTGCACAAGAAAGCAGTTTTTGTATCAATCGAACTCTATCTAATGCTGATAGTAGATTTTCAACATTAACTTTATCAGAGTAGATAAATGTTAAATAGTCTTTTGTTCCCTGAGCATAGCCATTAACGATATTCTGAACAAAGCCGAGAATATCTGATTCTATGTCTTCCTCACTATGACTTGCCAGTTCAGAAATGATTTTTACTATAAGTATCGGTCTTTCGGGATCGGGTTCTGCTTTTACGATCTCAATAGAAAAAGTGTATCTGCCACTATCTATTGCAGGAGCATATAATGAAGCGTAGCCTTTGGGAAGAAAGCCTAGTTCTTTACCGTCCTCAGTAAGTAAAAGAACAGCGTTATGGTCATGGGAATTGTCACTCTGATGTTTGAGTATAAGACCTTGCTGAAGAAACAGAGGATTGTGGTTTACAGCTCGACCTTCGTACTGTGTCCCGACTATCTCTATAATAGCTTCTCTTTGTATTTCCATATTTTTATTCATGTTATCAAACCTTTCGGTGAAATCGTTGTCCGAGTAACATATACATAGAATTATTATACCACATTTTTACCAAAATTTCAATAGTTCAAGCAGCTTTTTCTCTCCTTTTTCACCGAGGAATAATCAATATGCATATTACAAAAAGTAAAAAAATCCTTGATCTCATCGAAATGAAATCAAGGATTTTGGTAATTATAGTCGGTATGTACTGCTACTGGTATAGTGTTACTATTTGGAATGGGGATAGTAGTTCCTACGACGCTGTGTCCCATGTCCGAGGATACCGCTACTACATCAACTCCCTCAAATATCAGGAGGCTTGCATGGAGATGTCGCAGTGAGTGGATATTCTTGAACGGCACTCCGATACGCTCACAGTAGCCTTTCAGCCATTCAAACGGTGTCTGCGGATTCATCGGTGCTCCGTTCCATTTGGTGAACAGCCTGTCATGGTCTTCCCACTTTGTGCCGAGCTGCTCAGCTTCCGCTTCCTGTTCGGCTTTGAACTGCCTGAGCAAGTTCATTATAGAGACAGGCATCTTGGACACTCGCTTAGACTTTCTCGTTTTCGTAGTGTCGGTATAAATACCCTTCTCAGCAGTATACTGTGATGTTCGGCGGACATGGATAATGCTATTTTCAAAGTCGATGTCCTTCCATTCCAAGCCAAGCATTTCACTGCGGCGGTAACCACTGTATATTGCAAGCAGCAGGTAGACCTGATACTTCATCGGCTCGCCTCTCAGGTTCTCATACAGCTTCTTCACCTCATCAATTGTGTAGATCTGCTTTTCGTCCTGTTCCTGTTTCGGCACATATACTCGTCTGCAAGGGTTGTCCGTCAGCATTCCCATGCGTATCGCATAGCTGAATACGTCGCTGATGAAACTCAGATGATGCACTGCCGTTTTCCTCGACAGCGGCTTACCTGTGTTCATATTCTTGCCATTGACAAGCATATCTGTCACGAACTTCTGAATATCCCGAGCTGTTATTTTGTCGAGCCGCTTGTGCCCTATGGCAGGATAGACACGCTTGGTGAGCTGTTTCATTCGTGCGTATGAGGTCGGTCTGAGGTTAACTTTGGCATATTCCTCAAACCACTGCTCTGCGAATTTCTCGAACTTGACAGCCGATGTTATCTGTCCCCTCTTGCATTCTTCCTCGAACAGGACAGCCTGACGAGTGAGTTCCTTTTCAATTTGCTTCGGCGTCATCCCCGGCTCAGGCTTGTAGCTCTTGAACTGATTTCGCTGCTTGCCGTCTACACCATAGCCGCATGACACTCTTATCTGATACGTTCCCTCGGAACGCTTTCTTATTGTCGCCATATATTTAAAAACCTCCGTTTCAAAACTATGGCGCATTTCCTCCACCGACATTATACCACAGGTCTGCGGAAATGTCTATCAGAAATGCGCCGTTCGTGTCAAAAATCTACTTTACTGATAAAATCGCTCACGCTGTTTCTCCACGAAGGTATCTAAGGAAAAGCTCCTTATTGATGAGATACTTCTTGCCTGCCATGATGTGCGGTACTTGATCATTGATGCACATCTGACGGACTCTGTACTCAGTCAGCCCTTCCACAAGAGCTACCGCCTCCTTTATGGTCAGCATTACGATTTTAGCTTCTGTTTTGTTTTCAGCCATTCGATCATACTCCTTCTATTTGTCTTGTTCATGTTTCCTATGTGATTTGAATTGTTCATTTTAACATTCTCCTTTTTAATAACGTAAAAAGGGTACGGCTTTGTCCGTACCCTTTCCGTTTGATTGTTATGCTATTTCAGGTTCTCGCTCCTGCCGAACATCACGTCTATAATAAGTTCGGCACAGTCACGGAACCCCTGTATGTAGCTCTCCGCTGCCATTGTTTCGGACAGCATTCCCTGCATATACGTTATCTCGTTTAGCAGCTTCTTATCGTCAGCCGACAGCCTTTTCTCCAGTGTATCGCACATCTCAAGCAATTCCAGACTTCGCTTTGCGTAGTTGGCGTCCTTCCTCACATTGTGCTGACACGGTATGACGTTTCCGTAGTATAGATCCTGCAACTTCATCGCCGCGTTCACCTCCTGACCAACAATCATACCACAGCACTCAGACGAAATCCATTCATCAGACCTGACGAAAACCGACTGTTGAAACAAAGCACACCTCACAGGACTATCCCATGTGTATTCCAAGTGCTTCTTTACGCTCTCGTTCCTCGGCGAGAGCTTTGCTGTCAATGTGTTCCCGAGCGTACTCGGTATCGTCGGCAGGCTCGTCCTCGATTATCGAAGCCATAGCTGCAACGCCGCCGACAACGCTATCAATACCGACTGCGAGATCACTATCCACTTGACTGCTTTTGATCTTAGCTTGTGCTTGTATTCGTCGAGCTCTTTCAGCTTCAAGCCATATTCCTGTCTCTTATACACATCTCCGAG
>ERZ1027229.1248-NODE-1248-length-11758-cov-11.250961_pt1 | contig 11758 bp, 10 predicted proteins | sample MGYA00519245_ERZ1027229 | MGnify/ENA primary metagenome ERZ1027229 (study PRJEB26926, sample SAMN06164466) | human gut metagenome | biome: ENVO:00009003; feature: ENVO:2100002; material: ENVO:00002003 | host: Homo sapiens | place: USA | collected 2012 ...
TCGGCAGCGTCAGATGTGTATAAGAGACAGGATAAATAAACGTTTCATATTTTATATCAATATCATGTAAAATGCCCGGAGTACACTCTGCGATGCACAATACCCCGCATAAGCGACTAGCGGTGCTGTTTAGATGCTGTAGAATTATGCTTCACAAATAGAAATGCCCCACCATGGACGGTGGGGCAAGGCGTTACGCACCACGGACGGTGCGTAAAAGCCAGTTTCGTCATTCTGTGAAACTCTATATGCATAATTCATACAGCATCTTAACTGCAAAGCGTTAGCGCATGCGAGGTATTGCGTGTCACAGAGTGTACTCCGGGCGCCAATATTTCTGATAATTAATCATCATATCCGTTAGGATTGTTCTTCTGCCATCTCCATGAGTCGGCACACATCTCCTTAATACCATACTGTGCTTCCCAGCCGAGCTCTCTCTTGGCCTTTGATGGGTCACAGTAGCATGTAGCGATATCGCCAGGTCTTCTAGGCTTTATTGTATAAGGAATCTTAACACCTGTTGCAGCCTCGAAATTCTTTACGATATCAAGCACACTGTAGCCGTGTCCTGTTCCAAGATTGTAGATGCAAAGACCTGCATTCTCCTCAATTTTCTTTAAAGCCTTGACATGTCCAACCGCAAGGTCAACTACATGGATGTAATCTCTCACACCTGTTCCGTCAGGAGTATCATAGTCATCTCCGAATACTCCAAGCTCTTTGAGCTTGCCTACTGCCACCTGTGTGATATAAGGCATAAGGTTGTTTGGAATACCGTTTGGATTCTCACCCATTGTACCACTCTTATGAGCTCCGATTGGATTGAAGTAACGAAGAAGAATAACGTTCCACTCATTATCTGCCTTATAGATGTCCATAAGTATCTGCTCAAGCATAGACTTTGTCCAGCCATATGGGTTTGTACACTGTCCCTTTGGACACTCCTCTGTGATAGGAATCTGTGCAGGATCTCCGTATACTGTAGCTGATGAAGAGAAAATGATGCTCTTGCAGCCATTCTGTCTCATCACATCAACAAGTGTAAGTGTTCCTGCAATATTATTGTTATAGTACTCCCAAGGCTTTGCCACAGACTCTCCTACTGCTTTGAGTCCTGCAAAGTGAATACAGCTATCTATCTTTTCTTCCTTAAAAATCTTATTTAAGATGTCTCTGTCAAGGATATCTCCCTTATAGAACTTTACTTCTTTGCCTGTAAGAGCCTTAACTCTGTCAAGTGACTTCTCAGATGAATTTGAAAGATTGTCAAGTACTACAACATCGTAGCCTGCATCAAGAAGCTCCACACATGTGTGGCTTCCGATATATCCGGCTCCACCAGTAACTAAAATTGCCATAATAAATATCTCCTTTTCATTTTTGTTAAATTTATTGTAGCGCATTTGCTCATTTTTGTATAGAATAAAATGTAGAAGAAATATGTAAAAATGTTGTAAAGGTAGGCAATATGAACAATAAATACAAAAATTCCTATATCGTAAAAGAAAAAGAGCTTGTATCTCTGTCCGTATATAACGTAGGCTTCCAGAGCTGTGATAGCCTGTATCAGTGGGGTCCCGGTATCAGAGACCATTATCTGATTCACTATATCATAAGCGGTAAAGGCCGCTACACTGTAAATGGCAGTGTTCACACATTAACTCCCGGCGATGCGTTTCTCGTATATCCAAATACCGAAGTGATTTATCAGGCTGATGCGCAAGATCCTTGGGAATATACCTGGGTAGGCTTTACCGGCAGCGATGCTGCAACCATTTTAAGAGCCACTGATTTCACAAAAGCGCATCCATACATACACAGTGTATCAAACGGAAACGAAATCAAAAGACAGCTCATGCATATATACGACGCCAGAGGCACAGAATTTGAAAATGCACTCGAAATGACCGGGCGACTCTACACCACCCTCGCTCTTTTTGTCAGTGCCGCCACATCAAAGCCACCGCAAAACAGTGCAAACTCCTATGTACAAAAGGGCATCGAATACATCTCCGCCAACTATTCATACCCTATCACCGTTGAAGATATCGCATCATATATAGGATTAAGCCGAAGTCACCTGTTCCGTTCCTTCCAGAGCATTCTCGGTGTATCGCCAAAGGAATATCTGACCGATTTCAGAATCAAACAGGCATGCTATCTGCTTAAGCACTCCTCATTGTCCATCACAGCAATTGCAGGCTCTATAGGATTTGATAACAGCCTTTATTTTTCAAAGACCTTTCATAAAATAAAAGGCCTTTCGCCTAAGGAGTATCGCAGTAAATATAAAAAAGCTCAAGAATAAAAAAACTGCCGGGCTTCACATGAAGCCCGGCAGCTTTTTTCATATATCTCTTATGCCAAACTAAGCAAGCTTAGATTTAGCAACCTCTACTAATTTAGCAAATCCTGCTGCATCTGTAACAGCCATATCAGCTAATACCTTACGGTTAAGATCAACGTTTGCTAACTTTAAGCCGTGCATGAACTGGCTGTATGAAAGTCCGTTGAGACGAGCTGCTGCGTTGATACGGGCAATCCATAACTGACGGAACTGTCTCTTTCTCTCTTTACGTCCAGCGTATGAGCTTGTAAGTGCTCTCATAACTGACTGCTTTGCTACTCTATACTGCTTAGATCTAGCGCCTCTGTAACCCTTTGCTAACTTTAATGTTCTGTTATGTCTTTTCTTAGCGCCTAAACCGCCTTTAACTCTTGCCATTTGTTGATTCCTCCTTAACTAATACTACCGATTACATGTATGGTAAAATCTTCTTCATATTCTTAACATTTGTCTCATCTGTCATTGTTGCTTTTCTGAGATTTCTCTTTGTCTTTGTTGTTTTCTTAGTTAAGATATGTCTCTTGTAGGCTTTATTTCTTTTTAACTTTCCTGTTCCTGTAACTTTGAAACGTTTTGCAGCTGCTCTGCTTGTTTTCATTTTTGGCATTGTGTGTTCCTCCTTAAATTGTTATCTCTTTTCTGCCAGCACCATACCGATGCTTCTTCCTTCAACCTTCGGTGCTTTCTCCACTACCGCTACATCTGAAAGATTCTCCGCTATATCATCAAGGATATGTTTGCTTGCATTCATATGAGCCATCTCACGTCCTCTGAATCTGAGTGTGATCTTTACCTTATTTCCTTTTGCAAGAAATTTCTTTGCAGCATTCATCTTGGTATTCAAGTCGTTAGCCTCAATGTTAGGTGAGAGACGAATCTCTTTCAATTCAACGGTCTTCTGCTTTTTCTTTGCATCCTTTTCCTTACGGGCCTGCTCATAACGATACTTACCATAATCAATCACCTTACATACAGGTGGCTTTGCATTTGGTGCTATCTTTACTAAATCAAGTCCTGCCTCGTCTGCAATCTTTTGAGCTTCTCTTGAAGAAACAATTCCTAACTGCTCTCCATCCGCTCCAATCAGTCGAACTTCTCTGTCTCTGATCTGTTCATTAATCATTAATTCGCTAATGGTCTTGTACCTCCATAAAAAATAGTGGATAGGCAGACTATCCACTATACAATCTTCAACACAAATGTTTGAAAATATTAACGCTAAGTCGCTCCATTGCGCTTAGGTGAGAGTGGATACTCTACTTTGTTTTCATACAACTACTAGAATATAGCACAGACAATTTCTGTTGTCAACACTTTTATCTAAATTTCTATCATCTAATATGTACCAAGAATCTTAAGGGCAATTGCCTCTTCCCTTATGCCTCTTAACGCATTCTGCACCGCTGTATCCGTAAAACGTCCTTCAAAATCAACAAAGAACCTGTACTCCCATGCCTTATCAGATATCGGACGAGACTGGATATTTAACATATTGATTCCATTGTATATAAAGTGTGCCAGCATATGATACAGTGCACCACTCTTGTGAGGTGTCTCAAAGCATATGCTTATCCTGCCCGCATCTCTACGGCATACCCTTTTAGCCGACACAATTATAAACCTTGTTGCATTGTTTTTATTGTTCTGTATGCGGCTCTCAAGCACCTGAAGCCCGTATATATCAGCCGAGATATGGCTAGCTATGCCAGCCTGTGTGATATCTCCGTCATCCTTTACCTTCTTTGCAGAAAAAGCTGTATTCCTGACAGCCACCTGGTTGATATCCTTATGCTCATCAAAAAAATCTGAGCACTGCATAAGTGCCTGTGGATGTGAGTACACAGTCCTGATATCAGAAATCTTTGCACCCGGAAGTCCCATCAGACTGTGGTCGATGCGTATAATCTGCTCCCCAACTATATAATTGTCGTATTCAACAAGCAGATCATAGTTTTCCGATACAATACCGGCTGAAGAATTCTCTATCGGAAGCACTGCATAATCGGCCTTTCCGCATTTGATATCCTCCATGGCATCCTTCCAGGAATCCACGTTGTAGCCATTACAGTTCTCGCCAAAGTATGTCTTCATGGCAAGCTGTGAGTATGCACCCTCAACTCCCTGAAACACAATCCTTGCATTGGAAAAATCCAGGCTGTCTACCTCAGTAAAGTTTTCCTTCTCCACTATGCCATGCTCAGTCATAAGCTGATACTGCTTCTTTCTACTGGTCGACATAATCTGTTCAAAAAGCTCAACTATACCGTGCTTCAAAAACTCATCATCTGCAAGAGACGATAATTTCTCAAGCTTTTCATCCTCTCTCGTCTTGTCAAAGACCTTTTTGCCGGTGGTTATCTTATACTCGGCAACGTGCTTTGAGATATCCATTCTTTCCTTATATAATCTGACTATTTCACTGTCTATCTCATCGATAGACTCTCTCAATTTCATTAAATCTTCCATTATTGTCTCCTAAAAAAGATATAATAAAATATTATTACAAAATTTATAGAAAGGCAAGTAATCCTTGAAAGATTTATCATATATAGATATCATTTAGTTAATATCTAAGCATAAATCTCATATACCCTCGGGAGAATTACATGAAAAAAGAACACGCATGATTAATCAACTCATGCGTGTTTTTTATTAATTCATATAAAATTCAAATCTTGATCTGTATATATCACTGCACTTTCCGGTATTCTGGTCTATCGCAATAACAGAAAGCACATTATTTCCTTCAGGAACAGGTATTGGAGCTGTATACTCTGTTGATGCAGCACTCGGATCTGACGAATCCCAGGTATAGTATACCTTGCAATTTTCAGGTACTGTGATTGTAATGTCTGTCTGTGCACCAAATGTACCTCCGTCAGGGTCTATCTCCGGTGCATCCGGCGCCTCAAACTCGATTTCATACTTGGCAGATGCCACCTCGCTTTTGATTCCTCTGTCATCAACTGCAACAGCTGTTATCTCATATGTACCTTCCTTGTCCAGGGTAATCGGGCTATAATATCTTTCTCCTCTGGTCAAAGGATCATCCGAATCATATGAATAGTATATTTTGGTATCGCTGTCTGCATCTATAGAAAGCTCAATAGTCTCTCCATACTTACCACTGCTCTTGCTAAACTGCGGTTTAGATACAGTATAATCCGCAAAAAGCTTTAAAACAGATGCATCCTTAGCACTCTCACGCAGCGCAACAATTGCATCATAATCCTTTTTTGATTCATAAATCGAGATAAGCTTCTTATAAGCCTCTTTGCTCTTTGGATCAATATTGATAATTTCCTGATACAGCACAAGAGCGGCATCATAATCCTTCTTCGACATATATATATCAGCCAAAGCAAATCTGACATCTGTATTATCCGAATCAATCGACAAAGCCTTCTCATAATAAGAAACCGCGGAATTTATATTCCCCGCCGAATAAGCTGCCTTTGCCTGCTTCACCTGATAATCAAATGAATTGTCATGTGATCTGCTTACATTACGTGTAATAGCTGCAATAAGTATTACAATTGCTACAACGCACACTACAGCTGAGATAATAATTATCTTCTTCTGCTGCGCTCTCTTTGCCCTCTGTCCGTCAGACTGCGGCTTCTCATAACACGGTTGTTTCGTCTGAGACTGCTGCTTACCTGTCTGAGCCTGTTTATTTTCATACTGTGACATTCTGTCCGGTTTTTGTCCGTTCCGCTGACCGGCACTATGAAGCTGTTCCCTCACCGGCTCATCAAACCTGATTGTCCTATCAGACACAGGCTTTACAGTCTTTTGTCCATCAGTTCGCCTGTCATCATTTCCAACCAGATTATCAAGATAATCATCAAATTCGTTGTAATCAGGCACTATCTGAACCGGATGCCCACAGACATCACAGTACAGACTGCCCGCCTTCAATTCATTACCACAATTGGCACATCTCATACATCTAATCCTCTTACTTATTGTCTAATTATCTCTTCATAGCCTCAACACAATTGCTCATGAGCATCGCAATTGTCATAGGACCTACACCGCCCGGTACAGGTGTGATATGTGACGCTTTAGACACAACAGAATCAAAATCCACATCACCACACAGCTTATTTTCGGCATTTCTGTGGATTCCAACATCAATGACAACCGCACCATCCTTCACATATGAAGCATCTATAAACTTAGGCTTTCCTATTGCCACTATAAGTATATCAGCATTTTTACATACATCTTTTAAATCCTTTGTATGTGAATGACATACCGTAACAGTTGCATTCTCCCTAAGCATGAGAAGTGACATAGGCTTGCCGACTATATTGCTTCTGCCAACCACAACACAGCTTTTACCATCAATATCTATATTGCTTCTCTTTAAAAGCTGAATGATACCGGCCGGAGTACACGGCAAAAAACCAGGCTTTCCTATAACCATCGCTCCAACACTCTGTGGACTGAAGCCATCAACATCCTTTTTGGGATCAATAGCATCAATAACCTTGTCCTCATCGATATGCTTTGGCAGTGGAAGCTGACAGAGAATACCATTTACGGAAACATCAGCATTGAGCTTTTCGATAAGTTTTAATATCTCATCCTCCGTAGTCTCCTCTGCAAGTTCATATGAAAGCGATTTAATTCCGACATACTCACACGCCTTTTTCTTGTTGCGCACATACACTGATGATGCAGGGTCATTTCCGACCTGAATCACCGCAAGGCAGCCCTCGATGCCTTTTTTCTTAAGCTCTGCCACTTCTTCCTTAAGCTCATCCTTAATCTGTGTTGAAATCAATTTTCCGTCTATTAGATTAGCCATATTTCCTCCTAGAATAATCCTGTGATCACACCATTATCATCCACATCAATGCCGTATGCAGCCGGCTTCTTCGAAAGTCCCGGCATAGTCATGATAGAACCGTTTACTGCTACAACAAAGCCTGCACCTGCTGACGCATAAACCTCACGTACGTTGATTTTAAAGCCGCTTGGTCTGCCAAGCTTCTTTGCATCATCAGAAAGCGAATACTGTGTCTTTGCCATACATACTGGAAAATCTCCCATTCCAAGGTCTGTAATTCTCTTAAGTTCTCTCTCTGCTGCCGGAGAATATGTAACACCATCTGCTCCATATATTTCTTTTGCAACAGTTTCAATCTTTTCCTTAAGTGACAGGCTATCATCATAGAGTACTTTGAAATTGCTTTCCTTGTGCTCGATTGTTTCAAGTACCTTGTTGGCAAGGTCAATTCCGCCTTCGCCACCCTTCTCCCATACCTCTGAGAGTGCAAATTCACAGCCTCTTTCCTTACAGAACTGCTCTACAAAATCAGTCTCAGCCTTGGTGTCTGTGACAAATGAATTTAATGTGACAACTACAGGCACACCAAACTTGTGAAGATTCTCAATATGCTTCTCAAGATTTACGATTCCAGCCTTAAGTGCATCAAGATTCTCTGATGAAAGCTCATCCTTCGGCACGCCGCCATTATATTTTAATGCTCTGATTGTTGCAACAAGTACAACTGCATCCGGCTTAAGCCCTGCCATACGGCACTTGATATCAAAGAACTTCTCTGCGCCAAGGTCTGCGCCAAAGCCTGCCTCAGTGATAACATAGTCTGCAAGCTTTAATGCTGTCTTTGTGGCACGGACACTGTTACAGCCATGTGCTATATTGGCAAAAGGTCCACCGTGAACTATTGCCGGTGTATGCTCAAGTGTCTGGATAAGGTTCGGCTTTAAGGCATCCTTTAAGAGAGCTGCCATAGAGCCTGTAGCCTGAAGATCATCGGCTGTGACAGGCTTTCCGTCAAAGGTATATGCCACAATAATTCTTCCAAGTCGCTTCTTTAAATCTGCCATATCATCGGCCAGACAGAGTATTGCCATAATTTCAGATGCTACAGTGATGACAAAATGATCTTCTCTGACCATTCCGTCCATCTTGCTTCCAAGACCAACAACGATATTTCTAAGGACACGGTCATTCATATCCATACATCTCTTCCATACAATCTGGCGCGGGTCGATGCCAAGCTCGTTTCCCTGCTGGATATGATTGTCAAGAAGTGCTGCAAGCAGATTGTTCGCAGATGTAATTGCATGAAAATCTCCTGTAAAATGAAGATTTAAATCCTCCATTGGGACAACCTGTGCATATCCGCCACCGGCTGCTCCTCCCTTGATACCAAAGCAAGGTCCTAGTGACGGCTCACGAAGTGCGATAAGTGCTTTCTTCCCAAGGCGTCCAAATGCCTCTCCAAGACCGACGCTTGTGGTTGTCTTTCCCTCCCCTGCAGGAGTCGGGTTAATAGCTGTAACGAGTATGAGCTTTCCGTCAGGATTTTTCTTTGTGCGATTGATGAGCTCATCAGAAATCTTTGCCTTATACTTTCCATAAAGCTCTAAGTCATCCTCTTTAATCCCTATAGATGCTGCTACATCCTTGATTGGAAGCATTGTAGCTTCCTGTGCGATCTGAATATCTGTTTTCATTTTTCTTTGCTCCTTTGTGTTAATTATTCTCTAATATAGTATCTAATTCCTCTTTAGTCACCAGAACCTTGCGGGGCTTTGTTCCCTCCTCAGGTCCAACTACACCGGCCTCTTCGAGCTGATCCATGATGCGGGCCGCCCTGTTGAAGCCAATTTTAAGGTATCTTTGAAGCATTCCGATTGAAGCCCGTTCCTTATCTGTGATAATTGACGCTGCCTCCGCAAAGTAAGAGTCCCTGCCATCATCCGTGTTTTCCACATCTGAAATGGTAACGGTTGTATTTGTCGTATCATTCGACAGGCTCTCCATCTTTTGTGCCACATCATTACTGTACTGTGCATTCTCATTATTTTCAATAATAAATTTCACAATATCGGAAACTTCTTTATCTGAAACGAATGCGCCCTGTACTCGAAGGGGCTTCGGAACACCCTGTGGGTCAAATAACATATCTCCCTTTCCAAGGAGCTTTTCCGCACCATTCATATCAAGTATGGTACGACTGTCAACACCGCTTGTAACCGCAAATGCGATACGGCTTGGCATATTCGCCTTGATGAGACCTGTAATAACATTAACAGAAGGCCTCTGTGTGGCTATGATCAGATGTATACCGGCTGCTCTCGCAAGCTGTGCCAGCCTGCATATTGCCTCCTCTACATCCTTTGATGCGACCATCATAAGATCTGCAAGCTCGTCCACTATAATGACAATCTGTGGCATCTTTGGCGGTTTTTCTGTATCCTTGCCATCCATTGCATCAATCATGGCATTGTAACCGTTTATTTCCCTGACACCGCTGTTTGCAAACTTCTCGTATCGGTCTGTCATCTCTGAAACTGCCCAGTTTAATGCTCCTGCAGCTTTTTTAGGATCTGTAACAACCGGAATCATCAGATGAGGTATGCCATTGTATACACTAAGCTCAACCACCTTCGGGTCAATCATAATCAGCTTTACCTCATCCGGCTTTGCCTTGTATAGTATACTCATGATAATTGTATTGATACAAACTGACTTACCTGAGCCGGTAGCACCTGCAATTAAAAGATGTGGCATTTTTGCGATATCCGTAACCTTAACCTTGCCTGCAATATCTTTTCCCACCGCAAAGGTAATCTTTGATTTGGCATTTTTAAATTCTTCAGACTCCACAAGCTCCCTAAAGGAAACAGCAACACTCTGGCTGTTTGGCACTTCGATACCCACAGCGGCTTTTCCCGGAATAGGAGCCTCGATTCGTATATCCGCGGCTGCCAGATTAAGCTTTATATCATCTGCCAGATTCACAATCTTTGATACCTTCACTCCAAGCTCCGGTGTGATTTCAAACCTTGTAACAGCAGGACCGCAGCTTATATTATTCACCTTCGCATTCACCCCAAACACATTAAGAGTCTGTTCAAGCTTTGCCGCCGTCTCACGCAGATGAGCCTGCGAATCACCGGTTTTACCTCTGTCAGGAGCCTTAAGCAGATCAACAGCCGGAAATACATACGGCTTCTGCTGGATTGCATTTTCTGCGTCATTTATCGCTATCTGCTCGCTGACTTTTTCAACCTCTTTGGCAAGCTCATCCTTGTCTGATTTGACCTTTTTCTTACCTGGCTCTACTGCAGGTGGTTTTGTCATTACTGCATCTGCAGCCGGAGCTGATAATTTTGATTGCAGCTCATTATCTTTTTGTATGCCAAAATCATCAGATATATCAGGCTCCACGCAGCCCGATATAGGTATCTGCGACACATGGCTTGCAGCTGTGCCACCCAAAACCGAAACAGGCTCCGATGCCACACCAAAGTCCGGTGTCTGCACTATTTCCCCTGCATCCCCTGATGTAAGGCTTGTCGTCTTTTTCTCCTTTATTGCAGGTGAACTCGGATAATTCTCTATAGTTATCTCACCAAGCGCATCTGTAGCTGCTGCACCTTGTCCAAATATCCCCACATGCGCTGTATCACTACCTGTCATGCCTGAATCTAGCGCGTTTTCACTGCCATCAATTTTTGTATCAAGTGACACGCCTGTTATCTTATTGTCCATCCTTCGGCCGGCACGCTTACTCCTTCTGCCACCTTTTGCGGCCTCCTTTATGTCGCTGTCTGTATTATCTGAAGCTAAACCCTCTCTTGTCTGACGCTCTCTTGACTTATACTGCCGATACTCCTGATATCTCTCATTATTCTCACGCGCTGACTCGTATACCTTTCGGCCGCCGTTTCTCATACCCTTCATGAATGATTTACCGGTAATGAGCACAAGACAGATAATCATCACAACTATTGTCACCACGTATGCACCTATAATTCCTACCGCCGGAACTAAAATGCAGCCTATAAGAGCACCTATAAAGCCACCACCTGAATGCCTTTCAACACTGTCAATGTATGACTGCACCGGCGAAACCGCGAATTCACCATACACTGCCAGGTACATAAACACACATATAAACCATATGAAAACTATGGTCATAACAAGCTTCATGATAGCATATGAATTGCCCTTATTGGACACGGCAAAAAAGCTGCCCACCAGAAGCACAAGCGGAAAAATATATGCCACCATTCCAAATACACCAAAAAGGAAACCGCTTACTGCGTTTCCCAAATGACCGCCTATTCCAAAATTGCTTATAAATAAAAGGATTGAAACAGCTACTACTATCCAGAGAAATATTTCCTTTTTAAAGGCCTGCTGCCTCTCTATCTGAGCCATTCTCTCCTTTTTAGTCTGTCTTTTTGCTGAGGATTTCTTCCTCGTTGCCATCTAACTAACCTCCGTATTTTGATTTACAGAGTATATAATAACATATTTCTTCTGTTATGTGTAAATTTTCTAAAGTAATTTTTCGATTTTGTGATTAAAGGGTCAAAAGGTATCATCGATGCATGCTTGCATGCAATTCGATGTAT
>ERZ1027229.1253-NODE-1253-length-11712-cov-5.726774_pt1 | contig 11712 bp, 8 predicted proteins | sample MGYA00519245_ERZ1027229 | MGnify/ENA primary metagenome ERZ1027229 (study PRJEB26926, sample SAMN06164466) | human gut metagenome | biome: ENVO:00009003; feature: ENVO:2100002; material: ENVO:00002003 | host: Homo sapiens | place: USA | collected 2012 ...
GATATACTCATCGTACATTTCTGAAAGTCTTGCCATGCAACCGTCGCAGCTTGCAGAAATGTTGCCTAAAGATTCTTTTACAATCTGTTTTCTTTCTTCCACAGTTGTGTCTTTTATTAAAATGCTTTTGAATTCCATGATAGTTACCTCTGTTTTTCGTTTAGATTTAATAGCTATTTCTATTAAGAGTATAGCATAAAATATGATTAACTGCATAGTTTCTGGAGAATATAAAATGCCTGGGAAAAAGCTCTTTAAAAATGGGTTTAATTATAAGCTATAATGAGGTACAATAGAAAGAGTTATCATATCAGATTTGAGATTGTTTTCCGTCATCATAAGTGGTAAACAACAAATTGGTATTACTGGAGAGGCGTAGGTATGGCGAAAGTACATGGGGAATCGAAGCTGACTTTTTTGGAGTCGACGAGTATTATCATAGGACACGGTGTGGGATCTGGAATTCTTTCGGTCCCATTCCTTGCATCCAGAAATAACTGGCATGATATCATCTGGATTGCGGTAGTAGCTTATTGCATGAATCTTCTGCTGCATTTTATGATTGCGGAACTGTCTTTGAATAACAATGGCGCGCAGTTTATCAAATGCTTTGAAAATGAGCTGTTTGTGGGAAATCTGAAGATGGCATGTACATGGCTGGCGTTTGGGCTGCTTGGCTTTTCGGTCGTAGTGAATGTGAGTGGATTTATTACCGGTGCGGCAGCTGTATTTTCTGCATGGTTTCACCTTCCGTCAGTGGTCGGAATGCTGTTCTTTTATGTATTAGCAGCAAGTGTGGTCTATATTGGAATGAAACTGGTTGGAATTTGTGAGAAAATTGCAGTGATTTCCATGTTTGGAGTCATAGGGATCCTTTTTGTAGCAACGATGCTTTCAGAGACAACAGAGCTTTCGACAAAGTTCTATTCGAATAACAATATGCTGGCACTTTATAGCATGATTGCATTTTCATTATCTGCTGTTATGTCTGTGCCACAGGTTGTGAAAGGTCTAGAAGGAGACGAAAAAGGTATTCGCAGAGCGATTGCAGCAGGCACGGGCTTGAATATGGGACTGATTCTTTTGATCACATTTATGACGCTTCTGGGATGTTCTAATGTGACAGAGAATGGAGCACTGGTGGATCTTTCCGGCCATCTTGGCGGATGGGTCAGCATTATCGGATATGTATTTTCCTTGCTGGCTCTTGCAACATCTTTCTGGGCGAATACACTGAATCTTCGAGATATTGTGAATGAACAGACGAAATGGGGCGAAAAGATCAGCTGGCTTGCAGCTACATTACCTTGTCTTGTGATCGCACTTGTGGGTGTGCAGAGCTTTGTTGGTTTCACAAGAATGGCAAGTGTGGTTCAGGTTCTGACCGGAGTAGGAGTTATTGTTGCATACAATCGTTCCAGAAAACGTGCGGGAACTAGCCTGATTTGCGGAAGACTTGGTAGTTTGCCGTTCCAGATATTAGCAGTAGCAGCCTCGTTGGTAGCATCTGTAGGAGCAGTGCTTACGGTGACAGTGTGAAATTACAAATATGTTATTACAAAAGTTGATGAAGAAGGAGATAAGAAAATGCAAGGACAGATTGAAGTAAACAGTAGTATTTTAGAAAGATTTGAATTCAGGGATATTAGACAGGAAGAGGCAGATCAGGCAGTCTTGATTGAGAAAATTTGTTTCCCGCCAAATGAAGCATGTTCTGAGAAACACATGAAGGAGCGAATCGGTGTGACTCCAGAATTGTTTTTAGTTGCGGTAGATAAAACAACTGGAAAGTTAGCAGGATTTTTGAATGGAATTGCAACGGACGAGGAAAAATTCCGAGATGAATTTTTTACAGATGCATCTTTGAATAATCCAAAAGGAAAGAAAGTTATGATCCTTGGCTTAGATGTATTACCGGAGTATCGAGGACAAGGTCTGGCACGAGAGATTGTAAGATGTTATCTGCAAAGAGAAGAAGAAAAGGGAAGAAAAGAAATTGTTCTTACCTGCCTGGATGAAAAAGTAGAGATGTATAAAAGATTTGGGTTTGTAGATCTGGGAATGTCAGATTCTGTCTGGGGTGGAGAAGAATGGCATGAAATGACATATTATCTGAGATAGAAGTAAATAACGAATGATAGTGAAAGTTGTAAAGTCTAATGGAAAATATTTGCCAAAGACTTTACAGCTTTTTTCTAAAAATGTATGATAAGAAAGGAAAATGGTAACTGTTCAGAGCCAAGCAAAATTTCAAAAGCAGATATGAAATGCTTGCATTTTTAAGGCTGTTTTTGAAATTTTATTTGGCGGATACGCCACACCGACGAAATGCGTAGCATTTTGGAGGTTGGCTCTGAACAGTTACGGAAAATGAAAAACATGAGATAGGTGAGACAGGAGAAAATATCATGGAATATTGGGATATTTATGATGCAGAGAAACGGCCGACCGGAAGAACAATGAAGCGAAATGACTGGTGCTTAAAGGATGGGGAATACCATCTGACAGTACTTGGAGTTGTAGCAAGACCGGATGGAACATATCTGATCACGAAACGTGTAATGACAAAAGCGTGGGCACCGGGTTGGTGGGAAGTATCCGGCGGTGCAGCGCAGGCAGGAGAGTCTTCTGAGGAAGCGGTATGCCGTGAAGTGAGAGAAGAGACAGGATTAGATATTTCTAATGCAGAAGGCGGATATGTATTTACTTATAAGCGAGAAAATCCGGGCGAGGGTGATAATTATTTTGTTGATGTATATCGCTTTGTGCTTGATATTGATGAGAATGATCTGAAACTTCAGACAGAAGAAACAGATGGATATATGTTCGCAACTAAGGAGGAGATTGAAAACTTTGCCAAGGAGGGAATCTTCCTTCATTATGACAGCATTAAGAGAGTGTTTGAACAGTTACAATAATTTATAGAATGAGGAAAAGTTATGCATTCAGAAAAGAAGAAAAACAGATTTGAAATTGATATGTGCAATGGCTCGATCATGAATAAGCTGATTTCTTTTTCAATTCCGCTGATGATATCTGGAATTCTGCAGCTTGCATTTAACGCAGTGGATATTGTTGTGGTAGGAAGATTCAGTGGAAGTGAGTCACTGGCAGCAGTCGGATCAACCACAGCACTGATCAATGTATTTACGAACCTATTTATAGGAATATCTCTTGGAGCAAATGTGCTTGCAGCCAGGTTCTATGCGGCAGGGCGCGAGAAAGAGATGTCGGAGACGGTGCACACAGCGATTACATTTGCGATTATAAGCGGAGTTGTGATGGCATTAGTTGGATTGTTCTTTTCCAGAGGAGCACTTGAGTTGATGGGAACACCGGATAATGTGATCAATCTTTCGACACTATATATGAAGATTTATTTCCTGGGAATGCCGTTTTTTATGTTATATAATTACGGAGCGGCAATCTTAAGAGCGGTTGGAGATACGAAACGACCACTTTTGTTTTTGATCGTAGCAGGTGTGATTAACGCATGTTTAAATCTTTTACTTGTAATTGCTTTTCATTTAGGAGTAGCGGGCGTTGCAATTGCAACGGTAACAGCACAGTTTGTATCGTGTGTATTGGTATTGCGTTGCCTGTATAAATCAGACAGCAGTTATCAGCTTCGCTTCTCGAAGCTAATGATAAAAAAAGTATATTTAGGACAGATCTTTCAGGTCGGGATTCCGGCAGGAATTCAGAGTACTGTGATCAATTTCTCAAATGTACTTCTGCAGTCATCGGTCAATTCTTTCGGATCCGTGGCGATGGCAGGATATACGGCAGCGAATAACATTTTTGGATTTTTATATGCATCGATCAATGCAGTGACACAGGCATGTATGAGTTTTACAAGCCAGAATTACGGAGTCGGAAAATGGAAACGAATGGACAGAGTCTTAGTTGACTGCCTGATTCTTTCCACAACGATTGCATTAATTCTTGGTGGAGGTGCGTATCTCTTTGGACCGGAGCTTTTGAAGATTTATACTGATGATCCTCAGGTTATCAGTTGTGGTATGGAGATTCTTCTATATACAACAGTTACTTATTTTCTGTGTGGATGGATGGATCTGTTCCCGGGATCTCTTCGTGGAATGGGAAAATCAATTGTGCCGATGATACTTTCCGTAATCGGAACAGTCGGAACGAGAATCGTCTGGATCTTTGGAATATTTCCAAGATTCAGATCATTGAAGATTTTGTTTATTTCCTATCCGGTATCCTGGATCATTACGATCATCCTGCAGGTGATTTGCTTTATTTTTGTCAGAAGAATCGTTTATGTGCCACTGAAAAAACGAGAGGCTGCTATATAATGAAAAAAGAAATGCTTTATTTCCCAAAATATAAGAGGGAATAAAGCATTTCTTTTTTTATTACAGCATTTCGTAAATGATAATTATTGACAAATCCAACATCCTGGAATAAGCTAGTTTTGTATAACTAATTGATAAAAAATCGCAATAAACTAAAGAGGATGATAAAAAAATGACATTAAAAGAATTAGCGATTGGAAAGAGTGCTGTAATTCGAACAGTTGGAGCTTCCGGTGCGTTACGACAGCATTTTTTGGATATGGGTATGATTCCGGGTGCGGAAGTTACGGTGGTAAAGTTTGCACCGATGGGAGACCCGATGGAATTGCAGGTACATGGATATGAACTGACACTTCGTCTTGCAGAGGCAGAACAGATTGAAGTTGAGGAAATCAGCGAGAGAACAAACAGCCATTCCCGTGGAGAACGTTTGAAACCGGTAGATCATCCGGGACTTGGAGAAGAAGGAAAGTATCATTCTGAAGAAGATGCTAATCCGTTACCGGATGGAACAGTGCTTACCTATGCCCTGGTAGGAAATCAGAACTGTGGAAAGACAACGTTGTTTAATCAGCTCACAGGAGCAAATCAGCATGTAGGAAACTTCCCAGGAGTAACAGTAGACCGTAAGGATGGAACAATCAAAGGTTATCCGAATACGAATGTGACAGACCTTCCGGGAATTTATTCAATGTCTCCATACAGCAGTGAGGAGATTGTTTCAAGAAATTTTGTGTTGGATGAACATCCGAAAGCAATCATCAATATTGTGGATGCAACGAATATTGAGCGAAATCTCTATCTGACAATGCAGCTTCTTGAAATGGATATCCCGATGGTAGTAGCTTTGAATATGATGGACGAGGTGATTGGAAATCATGGATCTATCGATGTGAATACAATGGAAGCACTGCTTGGAGTTCCGGTTATTCCGATTTCGGCAGCGAAGAACGAAGGTGTGGATGAAGTAATACGTCATGCACTTCATGTGGCAAAATACCAGGAGCGTCCGTTGCGTCAGGATTTCTGTGATAAAAGTGATCATGACGGTGCGGTCCACAGATGTATCCATGCAGTGATTCATCTGATTGAAGACCATGCAGAAGAAGCAAAGCTTCCGGTACGTTTTGCCGCAACGAAGGCAATCGAGGGGGATCCACTGATTTTAGAACAGTTAAAGCTTGATCAGAATGAGTTGGATATGCTTGAGCATATTGTACAGCAGATGGAGACGGAGCGTGAGGTTGACCGAAGTGCGGCAATCGCAGATATGCGATTCGATTTTATTGAACGTCTCTGTGAGCAGACGGTTGTAAAACCGAAAGAGAGTAAAGAACGTGTCAGAAGTGAGAAGATAGACAAAATCTTGACAGGAAAATATACAGCGATCCCATGCTTTATCGGAATCATGGTGCTTGTATTTTATTTGACATTTAATGTAATCGGTGCATTTCTGCAAGGAATTCTGGAAATGGGAATTGATCAGTTGTCAAGAATGGCTGAGGCGGGACTGATCGCACTCAATGTAAATGATGTAATCCGAAGTCTTGTGATCGACGGAATCTTTACAGGAGTAGGAAGCGTGCTTAGTTTTCTTCCGATTATTGTTACTTTGTTCTTCTTCCTCTCTATGATGGAAGACAGTGGATATATCGCGCGAGTGGCATTTGTAATGGATAAACTGCTTCGTAAGATCGGTCTTTCCGGTCGAAGCATTGTGCCGATGTTGATCGGATTCGGATGTACAGTTCCGGCAGTTATGGCAACAAGAACATTGACCAGTGAAAGAGACCGTAGGATGACGATCCTTCTGACACCGTTTATGAGCTGTACAGCAAAACTTCCGATTTATGCATTCTTTGTAAGTACATTTTTCCCGGGTAAGGGCGGACTGATCATGTCGGGTCTGTACGTGCTTGGAATTGTAGTTGGAATTTTAATCGCATTCCTTTATCGAGGAACTCTGTTTAAAGGAGAACCGGTACCATTTGTTATGGAACTTCCGAATTATCGTCTGCCGGGTGCGAAGAATGTGGCACAGCTTCTTTGGGAGAAAGCGAAAGATTTTTTACAGAAAGCATTTACAGTTATTCTGATGGCAACGATTGTTGTATGGTTCTTGCAGAGTTTTGACTTGCATCTGAACCTTGTGGAGAATTCAGCAGATAGTATTCTTGCTATGATTGCAGGTGCACTTGTTCCAATCCTTCGTCCGCTTGGACTGGGAGACTGGAGAATCTGTACAGCACTGATCAGTGGATTTATGGCGAAAGAAAGTGTAGTATCTACACTTGAGGTATTGTTCGGAGGTGGAATTGCATCCGTACTGACTCCATTGTCAGCCGGTGTTTTGCTTGTATTCAGTCTGCTCTACACACCATGTGTTGCAGCGGTCGCATCAGTAAAGCGTGAACTTGGTACAAAATGGGCTGTCGGAATGGTATTCTGGCAGTGTCTGATCGCATGGGTTGTGGCAATCATCATGAGAGGAATCGGAATGCTGCTTTTCTAATGGGGAAAGCTGTTACTGTGACAGCAATGAAATGTCTCGGAATAAATCGTCTGGGAATAAATGATAAAATTTATTGACAAAACAGAATTCATTCGTTATAGTAAGAAACGATGTGTCAGTGAGGCAGTTGTTTATGAGACGAACCGAGCCGAAAGATAAATTAAATATATTCCGTGAGGGAGTAGTTCGCATGAAAATGTGATTTGTCAACATACCGGTGAGAATGAGTTTTAAAAGATCACCTGGCAAATCTTAAAGAATGAGACTCATGTATGTTTTAAATAAGAGGACGAGTTTGTTATGTCAAGCAGGCAGTTCTCTTATCATAGAACATACGTGGGTCTCTTTGTTTTTATATATTAGGAAAGTTCTTTCCTAATATATAAAAAACGCTCCGCTCAGGATGCGTACTGCAATTGTAGCGGAACAGATACAGAAGAAAAAAGAAAAGAGGAGAAACATGGCACTATTTATCGAGCTTTTGTTGATGGGGGTCGGGCTTGCGATGGATGCATTCGCAGTGTCCGTCTGTAAGGGTCTTGGAATGAAGAAGCTGAATAAGAAACAGGCGTTAGTGATCGGATTGTATTTTGGAGGGTTCCAGGCATTAATGCCGCTTGTAGGATGGATTCTTGGAATTCAGTTCCAAAAGTATATTACAAGTATTGATCACTGGATCGCATTTATTCTGCTTGGCTTTATCGGTGGGAAAATGATTCTGGAGGCAGTAAAAGAATGGAACGAAGAAGATATTGTTGAAGTAAAAGATCAGCCGTTGGATCATAGAAATATGTTTGTACTTGCCGTTGCGACGAGTATCGATGCGCTGGCAGTCGGAATCACATTTGCATTTCTGGACACACCGATTCTTGAGGCAATTACGATCATCGGAATTACGACAATGATTATTTCTATTGTTGGTGTAGTGATTGGAAATTATTTTGGTGGGAAATATAAACATAAGGCAGAACTGGTTGGTGGAATCATCCTGGTGCTTTTAGGTGTTAGGATTTTGATCCAGCATCTGTCTGGATTAGCATAAAATGAGGTTGAATATAGTATAGCAGAAAGGAAATAAAAGATGAGTGATTTGTTTCAAAGTGTGCCATTTGCAGTGGTACTTTTAATTATTGGATTTGTGTTTCTTGTAAAAGGTGCAGATGCATTTGTTGAGGGGTGTAGCAGTATCGCAAGACGGTATCATGTTCCGTCACTGATCATCGGAATGACGATTGTGGCGATGGGGACGAGCCTTCCGGAGACTGCGGTCAGTGTAACGGCAGCAGTTACGGGAAACAATGCACTTGCAGTTAGTAATGCGGTAGGATCTAATATTTTCAATCTCATGGTTGTAGTCGGAGCCTGCACGCTTTTTACTTCCGTGGCAGTTCAGATTAATACGTTAAAGATTGATTTTCCGATATCTATTCTGTGTGCGGTATTGCTTCTGATTCTTGGTGCAGCCGGAATGTCACTTGGACATATAGATGGAGTTGTATTTATTATCTTATTCCTGGCGTTTATCCTCTACATGATCCGCTCAGCACAGACATCTCGTGAGAAAAATGTGGAGCCGGGAGTGGAAGAGGAAGAGTATCTTCTGGAAGCGGAGGAGATTCAGGAAATGTCTATGGGAAAGAGTGTGATTTACATTCTTCTCGGCGCAGTAGCGATTGCGGTCGGAAGTGACTGGGTAGTAGACGGTGCCTGTACAGTTGCGGCGGCAATTGGAATCAGTCAGACTCTGATTGGTCTTACTGTAGTTGCATTTGGAACAAGCCTTCCGGAGCTGGTTACATCGATTGTAGCAGCAAAAAAAGGCGAGGTGGATATGGCACTTGGAAATGTAATCGGCTCCAATATCTTTAATATTCTCATGGTGCTTGGTATTGCGGCAGCAATTTCACCGGTCGCATTTTTGACAGAAAATATCATTGATATCGCAGTGCTGATCGTGTTCAGTGTTATTGGATGGATCATGGCATGGACGAAAAGAGAACTTAATAGAAAAGAAGGTATTATCATGTTACTTCTTTATGCAGTGTATGTTGTGTACATTTGTATGAGATAGTTTGTGATAACTCTGAAAAAAGGATTATGTAAAAGGCAAAAAGTACTTGTGCCAATCACATAATCCTTTTTTATTTACGCGAGCAACGAGCCAAAGTCCGTGCTTGCACGAGACCTTGGCGACTGCCGCGATAACTTGAGAAACTCGCAGAGCGTGTTTCTCATAGTTTTCCTATAATTAATGCAAAGTAGCCCCAGTCCCATAAGAGGGATTCGAAACTGTTTTCCAGATATTCATAAATATCCGCTGTTTCATATCCGGTCATTCGAGTGATAATCACAAGATATTGTCTCAGCGTTTCGTAAGAAATTTCAGAAACGTTTGCGTCTGTGCCATCCAGCATCCATCTTAAGAAAATGCTGTGGCGGATTGATGCATATTCAAGGGCAATCCATTGCATCTGTACCAGTACATTTTCCAGGTCACTGTCAGGAAGCAGGAGATCGGAGAAAATCTCGTTGCGCAGAAAATTGCGAAGCAGTGGTTCGTAAGGGCTCAAGTATTGTGTGAATTGTTCCCATTGTTCCAGTAAAGTGGATTCGTAAGCTTTAGTATCATCAGGATTTCCAGTACTGTCCGAAAGTGCTTCCGATATTTCTTCCGCCAAAGCAAGAATTGGATTCAGAGTATCCTGATAGAGCCCTTCTTTTTGATAGTTTACGGAAAGATCTTGTAATAGTTCGTTACATTCACTGATCAGATCCAAAGGTGGAAGGTCTATATCTGAGATCACATTTCCAAGTTCTCTTACTGTGTTATCAGAAAAATAATCTTCTAACAGTTCTTTTGTTAATGGCTGATGCTGGTACAATTCCTGAAGAATATAGAAGCTTTCCAAAAGTTCTTCTTCGATTGTTCTGGAAGAATCATCTAAAAGATTGAGTAGTTTTTCACGCAAGAGGAAAAGGACAGAAGTATCTGTATCGCCAGTATCGGACAAAGTGTCTGATACATTTGGGAAATGCAGGGACTTCTGTTTGTTCCACAGGTCAATCACTGCAGGGCAGCAAGGCATCAGCATTTTCTCGTTATGTGTCGGAAAGCGATGCTCCTCTCGTGGAAATGTAGTGCACGTTTCTGATAGGACTTTGTCGCCGTAAGCAACAACAAGGCGGCAGAGCTTCTCAGAGTTAAGGAATGGACAGCGATGATCACTGTCCAGACCTATTACACGCTGTCCATCTTTTTTAATCGTATAAGCGCTTAAATTTTTCTTTTGTTCAGGTACGGTTTCCGGAGCCTGGAGTTTCTTCCATTTACGGTTCGTATCTGCATCGACGCCAATCTTCCATTCCTGGCAGCAGGTGATCGGACAGCGGTCGGCGATGCAGGTGAACTTAGAATAATAATCAGGTATCAAATAATTAATTTCTGTCATTACGGTCATGGAATTCTGTATGCTGCCCAACATATTTGTATGCCGGACGGATGATCTTACCGGCATTTAACAGTTCTTCCAGACGATGCGCACTCCACCCGGTGATACGTGCAATCGCGAAGAGTGGTGTGAAAAGCTCTTCCGGAATATTCAGCATTGTATAAACAAATCCGCTGTAGAAGTCAACGTTAGCACAGACAGGTTTCAGCATCTTTCTGTGTGTCATGATCTCTTCACCGGCGATTCTTTCTACGCGGTCATAAAGTGCGAATTCATCGTCAAGTCCCTTTTCAGAAGCAAGCTTCTGTGCATAGCTCTTCAAAATCTTTTCTCTCGGGTCGGAGATTGTGTAGACTGCGTGTCCCATTCCATAGATCAGTCCCGTCTTATCAAAGGCTTTTTTATCAAGAATCAGGCGGAGATACTCACGAATCTCATCTTCGTTAGTCCAGTCTTTGACAGACTTCTTAATATCATCAAACATCCCCTGCGCTTTCAGGTTTGCACCACCATGACGAGGTCCTTTCAGAGAACCGATGGAAGCAGCGATTGCAGAATAAGTATCTGTTCCTGAAGAAGTAACAACGTGAGTTGTGAAAGTAGAGTTGTTACCACCACCGTGCTCTGCATGAAGGATCAGTGCAACATCAAGAACCTTGGCTTCTAGTTCTGTATACTGTCCATCCGGACGAAGCATGTACAAAATATTTTCGGCAAGAGAGCGGCCTTTCTCCGGATTACGGATCAGAAGTGTCTCATCTTTACGGAAATGTCTGTATGCATGATAAGAATATACTGCGATCAGTGGAAGCTTTGCAATAAGTTCAAGAGCCTGACGCAGTGCATTTTCAACAGAAATATCTTCCGGGTTCTCATCATATGTATATAAAGTAAGAACACAGCGCTGGAGTGCGTTCATGATGTTAGAGCTTGAGGCCTTCATGACAACGTCACGAACAAAACGTCCGCTTAGATCTTCTAATTCAAATAAAACTTTCAGAAAATGCTCTAATTCATCTTTTTTTGGAAGACGTCCGAAAAGGAGCAGGAAAGTTGTCTCCTCAAATCCAAAACGTTTGCCTTTCAGACCGTTGATAAGGTCATTGACATTGATTCCCTGATAGTAAAGTCCACCTTCAGCAGGAATTTTACGTCCGTTTACAACATCAAATCCACAGACATCGGATACTTCAGTCAGTCCGGTAAGAACTCCTCGGCCGGTTGAATCACGAAGTCCGCGCTTTACATCATATTCTTCATAAAGATTCGGATCAATGCGGTGTCCTTTCAAAAGAGTTTTCTCTAAATAGTCCATATCACTGCGCAGATCGTCAGTGTTTGCAATTAATATATCATTTGAATTCATAGCTTTCATCCTCACAATACATACTGTCTCTTATACACATCTGACGCTGCCGACGACTCCTTA
>ERZ1027229.1274-NODE-1274-length-11580-cov-5.631670_pt1 | contig 11580 bp, 7 predicted proteins | sample MGYA00519245_ERZ1027229 | MGnify/ENA primary metagenome ERZ1027229 (study PRJEB26926, sample SAMN06164466) | human gut metagenome | biome: ENVO:00009003; feature: ENVO:2100002; material: ENVO:00002003 | host: Homo sapiens | place: USA | collected 2012 ...
CGGCAGCGTCAGATGTGTATAAGAGACAGGTGCCGGTGGAATCGCTACACTTTGGGAAGCTGTCTTTGCCGACGTAGGCGTCGCCCTCATTGCGATAGTGAACGCCATACGCATACAGAAACTTATTAAATAGAAAAAATGGAAGAAAAGAAATATTTGGACCTATTGGCCAAAAGGGACATACAGCCCACTGCCATCCGCATCCTGGTATTGCGCACCATGATGCAGGCAGGCCGTTCCGTCTCATTGCTCGACCTTGAAACCATGCTGGATACGGTGGACAAATCCACCATCTTCCGTACCCTTACCCTATTCCTTTCTCATCATCTGATACACAGTATAGATGACGGGACGGGCTCCTTCAAGTATGCCGTGTGCAGCGACAGTTGCTCTTGCGACGTAAGCGACCTGCACACCCATTTCCATTGCGAGAAATGCAACAAAACCTTCTGCTTCACCAACATTCCCACTCCGGTGGTGAAGCTGCCTCAAGGATTTACGCTGAACAGCATCAACTATGTACTGAAAGGCATTTGTCCGGACTGTGCAGCGGAGACTAAAAAGAACGTATGACTTGAATAATTCAAAATTATCACGTACATTTGGTGGATAATTATTATCCCCATGAACATCAGGCAAAAGACATATCAGACAGAACAAGAACTTTGGCACGCATTTTTATCTTCCGATAAAGATGCTTTCGCCTGCCTGTTTGAGAAATATGCCGATGCCATGTATGCCTATGGCAGGAAAATGACTCCTGATGCAGAATTAGTCAAGGATGCCATTCAAGATGTCTTTATCAAACTCTATAACAACAGGCAGAACCTAAACGAGACTGTATCTGTGAAAGGTTACCTTTTTGTCGCCCTGAAACGGACACTGTTGAACCTATTCCAGGCTCATCCCACACTCTCCTTGGAAGAAGGGGATAATATCCGTTTCGAAATAGAACTGATTTCCCAGAATGCTTTCGAAGAAAAGTCCTCACTCTACGATGAAGAGATGAAACTGCAACTTGCCAAAGCTTTGAAAACCCTCTCTACCCGCCAACGGGAAGCCATTTACCTATATTATATACAAGAAATCCCGTTGAACGAGCTCCCTACCCTATTGGATATGAACTATCAGTCAACGAGAAATCTCATTCATCGTGCCATGACTAAATTGCGCCAATGCATCCGGCCTACCTCTTCCGTAAGTATGTCTCTTCTTTTACTCCAATACCTTTCAAGATAAGTGTTTCCCAATCTTCGGGAAGTACTCCGGTTTTCTCCTGCACAACACCCTTATCCGTTATAGCCAGTCCTCCGAATCCCATCATTACAGCCTGCAATACACCACCGGCACCCGTTATGAAATAAGGATTGGTACCCCCTTTCGTTTCGGCAATCACCCTGAAAGGCGGATTCAAATTAGGAAGATAAGCATCCTTGAAGAAATGAGTCGCTTTACCTACATCACCCAGGCGCGAGTACAACAAAGAGAAGATGGCCTGCGTCATGGCCGGAGTATTCCTTTCCGGCACTCTCGTCTCGTAATAAGCCAAATCTTTCTCTATCTGCACGGGGTCCGTAATCAATTTCAACGGATAAGCCAAAAGGTTTACATCCGCCTGCTTGATATTGGCGCCTTCATACCGGGCATGTTCACGCGTCACTCCATCGGGGAACGAGAGGATTACCAACCCTTCGCCCACTTCGTTCCATGCCGGCACCATCGGCTCTCCCAATAGCTTGGCTGCTTGTGAAGCAGCCCTAAGATTCAATTTTGCCACACCGTTCGTATAAGCATTGTCGTCCACATTCTCCGCCCATTCATCGGCAGCTACTACGTTCCGTATATGATACGCACCGTCATTCCCCTTTTCGGCCCTGCTCAACCAGAATTCAGCCGTAGCCTTCAGGATAGGATATCCTTTCTGCTTCAGCCAGTCTTTATCTTGAGTAGCCCGGTAATAATTCCATGCAGCCAATGCCACGCACCCCGTGATGTGATGCTCAAAAGTTCCGGCAAGTGCCCATACCGGAGTTTCCTCGAAACCACTGTCAGCACTTTCCCAAGGGAACATGGCTCCGCGAAAGCCATGTTCGAACGCATTCTGCCGAGCAGCCTGCAGGCGGTCGAACCGATATTCAATCATAGACTTTGCCAATTGCGGCTTCAGCATCAGCAGGGCCGGGAATATCCATGTATCGGCATCCCAAAAGATATGCCCGTTATACCCCAACCCGGAGAGTCCCATCGGAGAAATGGAAAGCGCCGAACCTTCGCGGGCAAAAGAATAAAGATGATAAATCATGCTGTGGATATCTTGCTGTGCCTGGGCATCTCCTTCCACCACAATATCACTCTTCCACAATTCCTCCCATTGCGACAAATGGCGCGCCAGCAGACGCTCATAACCTTCAAGATGGGCAAACACCGTCAGTCGTTCCACTTCATTCATCGGATCGGGATGATGAGCCGAAGTCAATGTAGAGCCGACAATGCAAAAGCGGTATTTCTCCCCTTTCCGTAAATTCCGAGAGAAACGCATCTGGTGACTGTTGCTGTTCGGGGTGTTATGAATGACACGGGGTTCCTCACCCGCCTTTTCAGGGAAAAGGAAAGCGGAAGAAGCACAGACCGTCAAACGCCCCGTGGGGCTGTTGGCTTGAGTGGTCAACAGCTTGATGGCCGCATGACGGCGGTTGATTTCATTGTAATACATTTGTCCATCCCGAAACGCGTCGGGAATCTCTTGTACATTGACGGCAGAGAGAGTCAAATCACTCTTCGGCTCAACCTCCACCACCAACAAAGCGCAGTAGGGCAATTGTCTCAACGCTAAATAAGAATAGGTGACATCCGCCTTTTCGCCAAAGGAGAAATGGGAGATGTGCATGGCATTCCTCATATCCAGTGTTTGCGTAAAACCGGATATATTACCACGGTTGATGCTCTTTCCGTCTATGGAGACCGAAGCATTCAGCATATTGAATCCATTGAGGAAATTACTGACACGCCCACGCCCGTATTTATCGTAACTTCCCGCCAGTACCACATTATCCGTACGGAACGGATATGCCGACGACACAATACCCAACATGCCATTGCCCACGGTTACCCCGTAATAATTATCCGGATGAATGCCGGTAGCAATGATTTTCCACGGGTCTTGCCCCCACAAAGAAGCAGAGAAGCATAAAATAACAAGTAAAAGATTTGTTCTCATCATATTAGTCTATTTTATAAATTCCTATTGAAAGTTCCGGTACATCCAAATAAAGAAGACCTTTACGCACCTTTAAGCCCTGTTCCTTGCCTTCCGTCAGTATAGGAGTAATCGTTTTAAAACTACCGGCATACTTCCGGACAGTTTTCACCTTTCGCCCTGACGGATTGATACATATCAAAATGCGCTGACCGTCTTTCCTACGCTCATATACCATCGGATAAGCATTCTTTCCTTCCTGGAAAAACTCTATCCCACCACGACAGGCCAGTGCCGGATATTCCCGCCTCAACTTCAGCAAACGACGTACAAAATGAAGTTGGGAAGCTGAGTCACGTTCCTGGACGGCCACATTCGGACGATTGTCCAAAGAATCCAAAGGCAGATAGAACTTATCGGAAGAAGCCGTAGAAAATCCCGCTCCAGGCGTAGCATCCCATTGCATAGGAGTACGGGAACCGGCCCGGTTTCCACGACTCAACATACTGCCTTCCTTGTTGGGAAGACCGTCTATGAAACGCATGCCTATTTCATCACCATAATAGATACAAGGTACTCCGGGTTGGGTCAGGAAGAAAACGATGGCTGTACGCACTTGCTCTTCCGCATCACGACGCCCGCAACGAATCCGCTGAAAGTCATGGTTACCGGTCGGGATACACAAATGTCCGCGATTACCCGCCACCTTCAGGCATTCGTACAGATTGCGGATGTACAAATCCGGGGTTCCCACTCCACGGACATCGAAATAGCAAGTATCCCTGCGATAGGTACCTACTTCATTGAACATCAATTCCCTATACCCCGTTCTACCGAAATGGATGATAAAGTCCATCATAAACCCCACTTTCAATGCCTTCTGAGGATTGCTCCATTCGGCCAGCAGTATGCCGTCGGGATACAATTCCTGGAAATGGGTACGGATGCCATGCCATAAAGCGGTAGTTCCGGACAAATCAGAATCGTTCTTCACCAACGATCCTGCCATGTCTACACGGAAACCGTCACATCCCATCTGCATCCAATAATCCATGATGTGCATCAGTTCCAAGCGAGTTGCGGTAGGTCCGGGAGCGGTCACCGGCTGTTCCCAAGGATTATCCGGATTAGGTTTACCATATCCATAGTTCAAGGCAGGTTGGCAATCAAAGTAGTTCTTGCGATAAGTCCCGTTTCGTTCAAAGTCGCCTTTGACAAATCTGTCAGGACATATCGTGGAGTCATTCGTCCAGATATAGCGGTCGGTATAGGCATTCCGTTCCCGTTTCTGGGAGTATTTGAACCAAGGAGACTGGTCAGACGAATGTCCCGCAACCAAGTCGAGCACCACCCTCATACCGCGTCGATGAGCCTCATCAAAGAGCCTGCGCAAGTCGTCGTTCGTGCCATAACGTGGAGCCACACGATAAAAATCAATCACATCATAGCCTGCATCCATAAATGCCGAATGGAAACACGGGTTTAGCCAAATGGTATTGCATCCCAACGAATGTATATAGTCCAAGCGGCTGATGATGCCTTGTATGTCTCCGATACCGTCTCCATCCGTATCTTGAAAACTCTGGGGATAGATTTGATAGAACACCGCATCTTCAATCCAACGGGGCAATGGAAATTCCTTTTGCCCGGCTTGCAACGAGCAGGCAAACAATAGACTGACTAAACAGCCAATACATAATCTCTTCATAAAAACAACTGATATTTTAAAACAAAGGCCCTGTCTTTACTACGGACAGAGCCTTTAGGATATTCTATAGTTTTACGGACAATTATTCGTACTTATCGCTATTCTGCGTCAGTTCCGGATTGGCTTCCATGGCACTCAGCGGAATAGGCAACAGAATTTTATAGGCTTCAGAAGCCGGCTTCTCATAGCGTGCCTGACAATATTTGTTAAAGCGCACCATGTCATTACGACGTGAAGGGCCATCCCAATAGAACTCATAACCGCGTTCATTATAAATCTTCTCCAATGTCAATTCATCCAAAGCATAGGCACGTACACCACGTTTCTCACGCACAGCATTGATATCCGACAAAGCGCCTTTGACATCGTTACTGCGCATCTTAGCCTCAGCACGCATCAAGTAAACATCAGCAAGACGATAATACTGGAAATCGTTCTCACTTTTGTTGCCATAAGTCGAATTCGGATCCGGCGCATACTTCACGACACGTGCGCCTTGTGCTTCCGATGAATTCTGTACACTGAACTCCGGCGTATATACCAAATCGGCACCGGTACGGTCTTTCAGTTTCTCTCCGTCCAAACCATATTGCTGCCCGACCAAGATACCCAAATTGAATCCGATTTGGTCTTTCAGGCGATTGTCCTGGTATCGGGGGTCGGTCCTATCCCAAGTATCCAGGAAGTCGGGAGTCGTGCAACATCCGTTCCACATCCCCTTGAAGGTTCCAAATGTCTGGCTGTAATGCAAAGTGATGTTCAGCCAGTCGATACCTTTCAAACCAGCGGTCATATTATAGATTATAGGCAGGATAGTTTCCGTCTGGTCGGAATAACTTTCATTGAAAGCCAAGTAAAGCTTCCAGAAGTCATCGGCCAACTTGTATTTGCCGGAACCTATAATTTCATCACATAGGGCAATAGTTTCTTTCCATTTCCCCGTTCCATCGGTAAAGGCAGGAGCTGTTCCCGTATATACCTGATTGTTCAGATAAAGTTTTGCCAGTAACATCTGGGCGGCCGCACGAGTGATGCGCCCATAAGCGACTTCCCCCTTTTCCTTCAGCAAAGGAATGATTTCCAGCAATTCACTCTCGATACGCGCAATGGCTTGGGGACGCTCCAGAATGACAGGTTTCTTGGAATAGTCGATTTCCGTATATTCACGCATGGGGAATTTGCCGAAACAATCCATCAGGTGATACATGCAAAGCGCACGGATGAAACGTGCCTCATTCATATACCCCTTTACATCTTCCGTCTGTTGCAGTTTTCCCAGGTATTGCAGGGCAGTGTTGCACTTGGTGATACCTATCATAAAACTGTTCCAAGCATTCCTGATGTAGGTGTTCTTACTGTCATATTCGTGCGTGAACAAAGTGCGGTAGTTCGCATTGTTCCAGTCCGTACCACGGGTAGGAAACAGCATTTCATCGGTCACACTCTCCATCACCAGCCATACACCGCTGCGGCTCTGCAAGTCGCGTAGGTAAGCATAGGCCGGAGCAACCAGCATAGGTGCATTCTTGGGGTCGGAGATAATGCCCGAACTATCTTTTTCATTCAGAATATCTTCTTTGAGGTCTGTACATCCTGCCATCATGAAGCCGGCAAGCAGCGTACAAGCTATAACTGATATTTTTTTCATTGTAGTAATCAATTAAAGGTTAAAAATCAATGGCTACACCAAAGCTGAAACTGCGTGCCATAGGATAACTGGTCCAACCGATACCGAGCGACGGCACACCGCCCGTGCTGCGTCCGGCATTCACTTCCGGGTCGTAACCGCTATAGCCGGTCAGTACAAACAAGTTGTTTCCGGTCAGTGTCAAACGGACATTGCTTGCCCATTTATTGGACTTTAAAGGAACATTATATCCCAATGTCGCACTACTCAGACGAAGGTATGAACCGTCTTCGATATAACGGCTGGAATAATCGAGCACATTATCAAACGCTTCGGGAGACTTAGTGGCATTCACCGCTGTGTTGAAGCCCTTGGAAAATAAGCTGAGGTTGTCCATCACATTGGCCAGGTTGTTGTAGACGTCATTGCCTACCACCCCATTAAAGAACAAACTCAAATCAAAGTTCTTGTACGAAAGGCTCGTATTGAAGTTAATGGAAAAATCCGGCTGGGCATTACCGATACATTTCTCTACTTTCTTGCCGTTCTCGTCCATCTCGTACTTACTTTTTCCATTTTCATCGAAACCCAGGAAGTTATATCCCCAGAAAGTACCGATAGGATAACCGCTCTTGATGACTTGCGAAGTGAAACCGTCGATGCCGGGTCCGCTAGGCTTGCCGGTAGGCAGATAAGACATGGGCAAATCCTTTACTTCATTCTTTATCTTCGAGAAGTTGGCACCTATGCTCCAATGCCAGTCCTTGTTGTCAACCAAGATTCCGTTCAATCCTATTTCCCATCCCGTATTAAGAATCTTCATGTCGGGTACATTGCTCCAGACTTTGGTGGTAGGTGCCGGAGAAATGGAATATACTTCCAGCAGAACATCACGTGTCGTCTTTGAGAAGTAATCAACCGTACCACTCAGCCGGTTATTGAAAATAGAGAAATCAACGCCAAGGTTCAACTGCTCAGAACGCTCCCATTTCAAATCGGGATTAGGAGTACGCATCAGGGTAACTCCGGGTACAACCAACGTACCTCCGTCCAGGATGGCACCTTCACTGTTTCCGGTCCCCAACAGAATTCTTGAAATCTTGTTCGGTATCTCCTGATTACCGGTAACACCCCAGCTAAGACGCAACTTCAAGTTATCAAAGAAATTCAGTTTCTTGATGAACTTCTCTTCACTCATGCGCCATGCCAATGCAGCCGATGGGAAGAAACCGTATTTATTGTTATCACCAAACTTGGTAGAACCATCGGCACGGAAGTTCACCGTAAGCAGATACTTGTCCATCAGGTTATAGTTGATACGTCCGAAGAATGACTGGAGTTCATTGACTGTGATATTGGAGTTACCCTCTATCTGCTTGTTCTTGCCGAAAGCAAAGTCGTAAATATAGTCTATGCCATCTATCTCAAAACCATTTTCAGAAAAGCCATAACGATAGTTACGGAACTTCTGGTAAGAATGCCCTGCCAACAGATTGAAACGGTGCTTGGTCCCGATATTGAAATTATAGGTCAGATAGTTCTCTATCAGGAAACTCTTTCCTTCCACATTATTAATATCTACCGTACCTTTATCGGTCAGATAAATCAGTTCGGCATCCTGGGTCACCTTACGTGATGCCTTCATTTCATCAAAAGCCACGTTCATCTTGTACTTCAGGTCTTTCCAAATGTCCAATGTTCCGGTAATATTGGCAAGCACCCGGTCTGTTTCGGTCTTGTCGTCCGTAAGGTCAATCATGGCCACCGGGTTACGTACATCTTTGCTCTTCTGGAAATAACTTCCATCCTCATTGTAGACCGGATAAGTAGGGTTTACCTTCAATGCCGACAGCAATACGTCCCCTTCAAAACCACCGGACTCTCCCAACGGCACACGCTGGTCATTGGTACGGGTAGCCGTGATGCTGGCTTCAATGTTAAGGCGATTGTTCAGTGTCTTCTGGCTAACATAGAAGCGTCCGGTATATTTCTTCATGCCCGTGCGGTTCACAATACCTTCCTGGTCCTGGAATCCGAGTGATGCACGGTAGCTTCCGTTCTTCATGCCCCCGCTGATGGAAAGATTGTGGTTGTGCGAGAAAGCTGTACGGAAAATCTCGTCCTGCCAGTTGGTGTTGGCACCTTTATCCTCAATCTCTATTCCTTTTTCCGATGCAAACGAGCGGTATTGCGATGCACTCAACATAGGATACTGCTTAGGCAGGGACGAAACACTGCCATAGGTAGAATAAGCCACTTTAGCCTTCCCTTCGGTTCCCTTTTTCGTTGTAACCATGATGACACCGTTGGCACCACGTGCTCCATAAATGGCAGTAGCCGAAGCATCTTTCAAGACATCGATAGACTCGATATCGTCAGGATTCAAAAAGTTCAGAGGATTCTTCGTGGCATTGCTGCCCACGCCGGAAATACTTGCACCGGAAGGCTGCTGGTCCTCTGAAGTATCAAGAGGTACACCGTCCACTACATACAGAGGGTCTTGCCCCGAACGGATAGAGTTGGAACCACGTACACGAATCGTTACACCACCACCCGGCTCACCGCCGTTATTGGTGATATTCACCCCCGACACACGACCTTGTATCAACTGCGAGGGAGAAGTGACCAGCCCCTTATTAAAATCCTTAGACTTGACGGCAGCCACAGAACCGGTAAGGTCACTCTTCTTCATGGTGCCATACCCCACTACCACCACTTCGTTCAGTAGTTCCGCATCACTTACCATCAATATATTCATACCTTGAGCCGCTTTCAGTTCCATACGCTTGTAGCCGATATACGAAAAGACTAGTTCCTGGCCGCTGTTGGCTTTTACCGAAAAGTTACCGTCCATATCCGTAATGGCACCGGTGGCAGTTCCTTTTACTTGCACGCTCACCCCGATAAGCGGTTCCCCGTTCTCATCCTTTACTATACCGGTAGCCGTAATTTGCTGTTGGACGTTTTGCTTACCGTCGTTCTTCGTAAAGATGAGAATCTGGCGTGCAGATATTTCGTATGCTAAAGGAGTCCCCTTCAATAAAGCGCCCATCACTTCGTTGATGGAAGAGGAAGTGAGGTTCATGGCCACTTTCTTATTCAGGTTGACAGTCTCACTGTTGTATACAAAAACAAATTTGCTCTGTTTCTCAATGAGGGTCAGCACTTCTTTGATAGATTTGTTGCTTACTTTAATAGTGATTTCTCCATCTTCAGTTATCGTGATTCCCGCATTTTCCGCAGCATGGAGCACTTGCGGACATGTTCCGACAAAAAATAAAATATAACTTGCCAGTATAAGTTTATTCCGCAAAAAATGTGTATAATTGCAGAGATAATGTTGTTTTATCTTCATTATAATAGATTTTGGTTATTAGTTTGTTTAATTTTCAAAGTCTGGGGCTGGCGAATGGTGCGAACATTTTCCGGCCCTTTTTTCATGTTTTCCTTTCTTAGATTCTATGTCATAGGCAGCTGTCTTTTTTAACGGTTATTATTCAATATTACTTTTCTCTGTGCCCCATCCAACTTTATAGGCGCTATCTTGGTGAGCCTGTCAAACAGCTCGTCCAAAGGTACACTGACATCCAACTTGCCGTTGATGCGTATCTTTGCCAGTTCGTTCCAATCATAATTGAAATTCGTCTGATAGATGGCTTCAATCTTTTTAAGGACATTGCTGAGCGGCTCATCCTTTATCTCCAGCAGGTTCTCTCTCCAGCAAATGTATAGGGCAGGGTCCACATCGCTGTCCAAGCTTGACTTTTGGGTGGCCGCATCGAATATGTACCGTTGGTTGGGAGACAACACAAGCCTGCTGCCTTGCACAGATTCTACCTCCACCTTTCCTGAGACCAACAGCACGGACTGTTCCGAAGACTTGGGATAAGCCGATACCAGGAACTCGGTTCCCAACACGGCCACATTCATATTACGGGTTTCTGTAACAAACTGTTTGCTCATATTACGAGCCACCTTCATATAAGCCTCTCCCTCCAAATGCACCCTGCGTTTTTCTCCGGCCAGATGCAGCGGGAAACTGAGCTTGGACTGTTCGCGGACTGTAATCCGTGATTCATCAGCAAGGACAACCTCCGCCTTCATCCCTACCGGCACGGCAAGTTGCAGATAAGTTTCTCCCTGCTCTGCAGCCGACAGCTTGAAAGATACGCCGTTTACCGACTTGACTTCTATCTGATTGGTTGCAGCCAAGCAACGGACTTCCACTTGTCCACCCAGTTCCACTTGCTGTTCCCCTAAATATAGAGATATATGATGTAAAGTATCTACATCCACCAGTCCGGCCATTCTTGCATAAGGATTGGATTGAAAAAGATTTTGAAAGAAGAGCCAACTTCCCACAGCAAAGGCTAATACTGAAGCTGCCGTACACCACCTCCACATCCGGAGAGAACGGCGCGAACGCAATATGGTCTGGTTTTCTATTGCCTTCCATATTTCTTTTTTTTCATTTCCGGACAGAGCCGGTTCACCCGGCAAAACATGCTTCCGCAGTAAATCCAAATGAGCGAAATTCTCAAGTATATCTTTCTCCATTGTCATAGAATTAGGATGCTTCTACAGACAATACAGACAAACTCTGAATTTGTACTCACTCAGCGTTCATTTTATTATTTTCCCATCAAAACAACAGAATGACCCGATTGATTTGTCCGGCACTCCTTTCATCATGGGGCACCATTACAACAAAAGTCCTTGAATTATTGACATTCAAGGACTTTTATTGTGAAATCCGTGGAGCTGGAGGGAATCGAACCCTCGTCCAAACGAGGAAATCATAAGCTTTCTACATGCTTATCTTTGCCTAAATTTTCGTGCAGCGGCAGAACCAAAGCCATCAACCGTTGCCTTATCCTCTAAATTTTCACCCGTGCCACGAGGCTGACACGAACTATCCCCGATTTGACTGCACCACTTTATCGGAATGCTTCGGAGCAACAGCTTCCGAGTGATGTCACGTCCCAGCACCTGGTGCCGGGATTAAGCTTCAATCTACTATACTTCGATTAAGCAGCGAGAGCGTAACGA
>ERZ1027229.1287-NODE-1287-length-11482-cov-4.660103_pt1 | contig 11482 bp, 12 predicted proteins | sample MGYA00519245_ERZ1027229 | MGnify/ENA primary metagenome ERZ1027229 (study PRJEB26926, sample SAMN06164466) | human gut metagenome | biome: ENVO:00009003; feature: ENVO:2100002; material: ENVO:00002003 | host: Homo sapiens | place: USA | collected 2012 ...
GTTAAGACGCCGCCCTCTCACGGCGGAAACACGGGTTCGATTCCCGTACGGACTGTTACTATTATAAATATAATAGCCCAACCCGAAAAAATGTTGTCGTATGACAGCATTTTTTTATTTAATCATAGGAAATTCCTTCCTATGATTAAATAACGCTCCGCGAGCTGCGCATCCTCGCGGAAATAAAGTTTATGATGGAGAAACGGCGGCAGAGGCTTTGGAAAATGTGGAAACAGTTATTTCCGAATGGATAGAGACGGCAAAGGCTATTGGGCGGGAAATTCCAGTGCCAAAAGGAAAATTGATGTACGCATAATGAAAAATCTAGTGTTTTCATGGAATCATCCGTGAAAACACTGGATTTTTACGAAATAAACTTCTTTACAATTCAATGGTCAGTTCCACCGGACAGTGATCTGAACCGAACACATCGGTATGGATAGCTGCTCCGGTGAGACTGGAATCTAACCGCTTTGAAGTGAGGAAATAATCGATCCGCCATCCGGCGTTTTTCTCGCGGGCTTTAAAGCGGTAGGACCACCAGGAATAAATGCCCTCGGTATCCGGATAAAAGTGACGGAAGGTGTCTGTGAATCCGGCATTTAAAAGTGTCGTCATTTTACTGCGTTCTTCGTTGGTAAAGCCTGCGTTCTGGCGGTTGCTCTTGGGATTCTTCAAATCAATTTCTTCATGTGCAACATTCAGGTCACCGCAAAGAATAACCGGCTTTTTCGCATCCAGCTCCTTGAGATAAGCAAGAAAAGCATCCTCCCAGGTCATGCGGTAGGGGAGACGTGCCAGCTCATTCTGGGAATTCGGTGTGTAACAGGTGACAAGATAGAACTGGTCGTATTCCAATGTGATGACACGCCCTTCATGGTCGTGTTCTTCCATTCCAATGCCGTAGGAAACAGACAGCGGCGTTTCCCTGGCAAAAATTGCAGTGCCGGAATAGCCCTTCTTTTCCGCATAATTCCAGTATTGCTGGTAGCCGGGAAGATCAAGGTCGATCTGTCCCTCCTGCAGCTTGGACTCCTGTATACAGAAAAAGTCTGCATCAATCTCGTTGAAAAAGTCAAGAAAGCCCTTTTGCACACATGCGCGGAGGCCGTTTACATTCCAGGATATGAATTTCATAAAAATACTCCTTTTGATTATTTGCCGGAATGGCAATTCTCATCATCATTATTATATAAGATGACGGATCGTTCCTGCAATATGAAAATAAAATCTGGAACCGGTTGGAACCGGTGCAATCGTTGAAGGATTATAAAATTAGTGCTTGCATTTTGCCGTTAATTATATATAATTATAAAAACAGTACTAAAGTACCATTTAGCGACTGCTTCGCATGGATCGAAGCACCTTTAGATGGGTTTTGCATTGGAATTATGAAGGTATTGAAGCATTAGGAATATAAAAGATAAGTTTCCGGGTGTGGGGATGAGAGAGGGATGAATGTGAAAGAACTGGGAACTGGAAAAAGAAATATTTTAGTTGTTGAAGATATGGAAGCAGACAACCGGATGCTGTTGGATATCCTGAAGGAGCATTATACGGTAATTCCTTTAAGGGAATGGTTCATCCGGAGGATCTTAGCCTGGTGGAAAGTGATATTTCTGCCCAGATTAAGGGAGAGAACGATATTGACTGCGTGAAATACCGGATTGTGTGCAAGGATGGGACAGAGAAGTCTGTTCTTGATTACGGCAGGTTTGTACATACGGAGATGTATGGGGATGTCTACTATGTATTTATGAATGACATCACGCAGGAAGGTTGAAAGAAAAACAACAATGACATAGGGAATATTAAGGCAGAGAGCCATTGGATCTGAGAATTGATATGATCCGGTGGCTCCTTGTTTAGATTATTCCTTTATGCGGTATACTTCAAAGTAAATCGAAGTATGTTTGAAGTGACTTTGAAGTTTACTTTGAAGTGACTTTGAAGTAACCTTGAAGTAACAGGAGTGGGAGGTAAGCGCATGTATCTGGAAGAGATTGTAGAAGACGTACAGTTAGAGAATGATAAACATATGACTTGTTCGGAATTATTTCAAAACGAAGAAATGAATTGATTTCCAGTATTCTTGTTGCCTGTAATGTAATGGAGGCGGCCGGTACAGGATTTGACAAAATTATTGAGGAATATAAAGAGGTAGATGGGGCACATAAACCATATATTTATTCTTCTTCGGATCATTTACGTACGATATTTCATGAGAAGAAGCAGGGGCATTAACGCTCCTGCTTCTTCTCTTCTTATACTAATAGGGATATGTGGCTTTTGTTATTTTATTTTGCAAAATAGCTGAAAAGGATTGAAAAATATCTCTACAGCGATATAATAAGATCAACGGCGGAACAATAAATATGAAAATCAAAAAGGAAACGTGAAATATGACGCTATATCATGGATCAGAAAGTATTATAGAAGCTCCGGAGTTTGGAAAAGGAGCACGGAACAACGACTATGGAAAAGGGTTTTATTGCACAGAGAATATTGAACTTGCAAGAGAATGGGCCTGTGCCAAAAATAAAAATGGATATGTGAATGTTTATGAGTTTGATCTGACGGATCTGAAAGACCTGAATCTGAATGATAGGCAATACCATATTCTAAACTGGCTTGCAATACTTGCAGATAACAGGACGTATTGGCAGAGAGGAAGCATTGCGGAAGAAGCAAAGGAATACATCAAAACGCATTTTCTGCTGGATGTTTCTCCTTATGATGTAATCATTGGTTATCGTGCAGATGATTCCTATTTTTCTTTTGCGCAGGATTTTGTTGCGGGAGTGATTTCACTTGAGAAGCTGTCAGAAGCTATGAGATTAGGAAAACTTGGCGAACAGATCGTTCTGAAAAGTGAAAAGGCGTTTGAACAGATCAAATATGTGCGAAGTGAAATTGTGGATCGCGAGATTTATTATGTCAGGAAAAATGAGCGGGAACGTGAAGCAAGAAAAGAATACCGAATGAGTAAATTGCAGAAGGATACCATCAATCAACTCTATATGATTGATATTATGAGGGAGGGCATGGAAAATGACGATGCGCGCTTATTCCGAGGATTATCTTAGTATGGCACAGAAGGTTTTAGGGGATATGCTTGACTTTGCAGTAAATACTTGCGATTTTGACATCGATCAGTTCTTTGCAATGTTTCTCGTATCAGATGTTTCTGTGCAGTTCCAGGAAGGAAATCCGACCTATCTTGTTGGGAAAACAGGCTGCGAACTGGTGCGGGAAGTGATAAAGGATGCAGGACTTGCCGACATAGCACTTCCGGATGAAATGTATTTGGACAAATCACCGGAGTATTGGACCGGATGGAGTCTGGCATATTATCAATGGTATACCATGCGTGCGTTTTCCAGAATTGTGAATGCCGTTAAAATAAGTGAGATTCTGGAAATGTATCCGGTTTATCATGAAATGGATATGATGCATTTCGTGGAACGGATCAATGAACTGTGGGATCATTATTATGTAGAAACAAATTTAAAGAGAATCCGGAAAACTTCGGGATTATCCCAGCGCGAACTGGCAGAATTATCGGGAGTACCGCTGCGGCAGATCCAGCTTTTTGAACAACGTCAAAGAGATATTAACAAGACAAAGGCATTTGATTTGTATTGTCTTGCAAAGACATTGGGATGTAGAAGTGAGGAACTTCTGGAAATATAAAGAAGCAGGAGCATTAACGCTCCCGCTTCTTTAATTTATCCACGTAACAACAATTCTTTTTCAATCACCTGTCCATTCCGGTAGTAAATTCTGGGAACTCGCTTGCTGACGGCGCAGGTGAGTTCATAGGGAATCGTACCTGCAAGGTCAGCCAAATCGTTGATGGAATTCTGCTTTCCGAAAATTTCCACTTCGCTTCCAACATCCACGCCCATCTTATCGGTCAGATCGATCATGCACATATCCATACAGATTTTGCCGCGCTGGGGAGCGGGACCTTCGGCAGTCATAATGCTGCATTTATTGGACAGGCAGCGGAAAAAACCATCAGCGTATCCGTAAGGAATGACACCTATACGTGTCTTATGCGGTGTGACATAAATACCACCATAGCTGATTGCAGTACCGGCCGGGTAGGTTTTAATCGTGCTGACGGCTGCTTTCAGACTCATGACCGGCTTCAGATTCAGTTCTTCGGCAAACTCGCCATATCCATAGAGCAGGAGTCCGGGACGAACCATGTCAAGATAGGTTTCCGGATAACGGGCGACAGCTCCTGTGTTGGCACAGTGACGGATGGCGAAGCGTTTCCCGAGGCGTTCCTCCACCTGTTTAATCACATCGGTGAATAACCGGAACTGATGCTCTGTATAGGCATGGCATTGCTCGCCGGGTTCATCTGAAACAGCAAAATGAGTAAAAATTCCTTCTGCATCAAGTCCGGGAAGAGAACAGCCTTCGCAGATTCCTTCCACTCCATTTTCGAAATAATCCCCATCACATAAATATCCAAGACGGGACATTCCGGTATCTACCTTAATATGAATCTTCAATGTGCCGCCGCAACGGACAGCTTCTTCACTGTATTCCAAAGCCTTTGCCTTGCAGGTGACGGCCTGGGTGATGTTGTATTTGATTAGCCGGCTGACCTGCTCTTTTGGGGTGTGGCCTAAGATCAGGATGGGCATCGTAATGTCATTGTGCCGGAGTTCAATCGCTTCATCAATACTGCTCACGGCAAGGTAATCTGCGCCAAGTTCCTGCAGCAGGCGGCTTACCTGTACGGATCCATGTCCGTAGGCGTCTGCCTTTACCACACCTAAGAACTTTACCTCGGGTCCGATTTTTTTACGTAACATATGATAATTATGAACCAGGGCGTCCAGATCAATTTCTGCCCAGGTTCTTTTTAGTGTAGAATCCATAGCGGTGTACCTCTGTAAATGTGATTAAGATTATAGAATCATATAGAATCTATATGTAACGAAACGGTTATCTCATACAGTATAGCACAAATCGTCAAATGTTTCATTAAACTGGGATAAAATGATTCGGTGATAATTTATGATTTTCTGATCGCTCCGGAATGAACACAACTCCGGAAACGTTCCCTTGACAGCTCTTCTTGGATTCGGTATAGTAAAGTTGTAACTATTCAGAGCCATGCAAATCTTGACTGATAAGACCGGAGTGCTTGCATTCCGAGGTATACCGGACAAGATTTATATAGCGAAGTAACCACATGAATAAAACTTGAGATGTGTTAGCATCGGTTGTACGAATGGGCTGAATAGATACGTAAATTGGGAGGTGAAAAGAAGTATGACACATATTACTTTAACAACAAAATTTGGAGATATTTTTCAACTGCCGGAAATTGGTGAATTAAGTTCCTACCTGATCTATTGCCTGAAGAAGGATATCTGGCTGGATGAACATGTGAACGCAATCCGTGAGAAGCCGCTTACGGCGGCAAAGGAGATCAACTGGTCACCGGGAGGGATTCAGAGGGGCATGAATTTTCTCCTGGATGAACTTGAAAAGAAGCGTTTGAAACAACATTTTATTTATACAAAGGAGGAGGCTGCGGACGATCCGCAGAAGAAAGAGGTATGTCTGCTGGAATTTCAGCCGGAGAAAATCGATCCGGACAGGCCGGTGATTCTTCTGGCTTCCGGAGGTGGATACAGTTCGGTCTGCAATCTTGCAGAGAGTTTCCCGACTGCCGATCATTTTGTGGCAAAGGGGTATTCCGTATTTGCATTAACCTATCGGGTATCCTGCCCAAAGACAATGATTGTAGCATTGGAGGATATGAAGAAGGCTGTGACATGGCTGTTCGGGCATGATACACAGCTTGGATATAACCTGAAAAAGTCCGGATATGCGGTTGGTGGATATTCGGCAGGAGGAAATCTGGTTTGCAATTACGGAGATCCTAACATTGGATGGAAGGCAGCGGGATTGTTAAAGCCGGTATGTCTTTTTCCGGTGTATCCTGCTATGGATCTGATCGACATGGAGCAGAGGCAAGAAGATGCGGCAGAACTTCTGGTACGGTGGATTGGAGAGAACTATAGGGAAGTATTGCATGAGTATAATGTGGCAGAGCATGTGGACCGGGAGTACCCGCCGTGTTACATTGTTTGTGGAAAGGATGACCAGGTGGCAGGCTTCCGTGATTCGGAACTCCTAAAGAAACTGTTGGATCAGTCTGGTGTACCGGTTGTCCTGGATGCGGCAGATCATGCACCGCATGGATTCGGAGATGGAACGGGAACTGCACTGGAAGGATGGCCGGAGAGAGCGATAGCATTTCTTCAGAAGCTTTCTTGAGATGTCCGGGATGTTTCAGAGAGACTGATCGCTGTGCTGATGGGGAACAATTCTGAGAAACTTTTCAAGACGCTGTCAGGGGAAAATGAGGATCTGTCAGGCGGAGATGAAGCGGAAATTATTGTGGCGGAAGACCTGTCTCCGAGTGAAACGGTCCAGATGGATAAGAGCAGAGTGCGCTCCTTCGTAACACGCCTCGGGTCAGCTAATTCCCACACAGCAATCCTTGCCAGGACGATGAATATATCGGCACTGATCGGGATTGATTATGAAGAAGATATCGATGGAAAAACAGCAGTCGTGGATGGATTTCAAGGAACTCTGATCGTGGATCCGGACTCTGAAACCTTGCTTAAGTATGTGAAGAAAGAAGAAGAGGAACGCAGCAAGCAGGAACTTCTGCTTACCCTGAAGGGGAAAGAAACGGTTACGAAGAGCGGCAAGGCGATTCAGCGGTATGCCAACATCGGAGGGCTTTCTGATCTGCAGTATGTACTGCAGAATGACGCAGCCGGAATCGGACTGTTCCGCAGTGAGTTTCTTTATCTGGAAAAGTCGGATTATCCAAGCGAAGAAGAACAGTTTCAGGTATATAAATCCGTAGCACAGACGATGGCGGGTAAAAAGGTAATCATCCGGACACTGGATATTGGAGCCGATAAGCAGATTGACTATTTTAACTTTCAAAAATAAGAAAATCCGGCAATGGGATTCCGTGCAATCCCGATCTGCCTGAAGCGTCCTGAAATCTTTAAGACACAATTGAGAGCACTTTACAGGGCAAGTGTCTATGGGAATATTGCCATTATGTTTCCGATGATTACTTCTGTATGGGAGATCCGTGGTGGTACTAAAGACTCTTTACTCAAAGATAAAATTGTGCTAGAATGCGTTTCATAAAAGAAGAATGATGTGCTGAATAATATATTGAATAATGTACTGATAGAAATTACGTGAATGAAAACAAAGTCGTTTTCCAGGTGAGTGCCGGAAAGCGACTTTTTGTTTTGAAATTCAATTATTTGGAATCCACCCAATCGCCAGCCGCGTAATGGGTCTGGAGAAGAAAAAAGTTTCTATAGACCCAATCGCCAGCCGCAGATTGGGTCCGGAGAGGATTTATGATTGAGAAACAAGAGTATATACCCAGTGACACTGATAGAATCAATGATCAGTGGGATGTCAAGCCAAGGTAAGGCTAGTATAACAGTTTTAAATTAACTACCCCATATCACTTGCCTATTTTCCCGATAACACAGGATAAAAATCCTCAGCGTAGCCCGCTACGCCTGCGTTTTTGAAACAGCACACTTGAAAAAACATTCTACGTTTTATAGTGCAGTTATTTAAGAAACGCTGCACCAGATACTCATGCTACGAGGGAGGAATAACAATATGAGCAGCAGAGAACAAATTCAAATGAAGGAAGAATCACAAGACCAGCAGGACCAGCAGCGTCAGGGCTGCACAGCCGCCGAGGTTTTAGTGAAGTGTCTGGAAAAGGAAGGTGTGAAATATGCCTTCGGCATTCCGGGGGAGGAAAACCTGGATATGATGAATGCGTTGGAAAAATCCAGCATCCGAGTGATTGTCGTTCGACATGAGCAGGGAGCTGCGTTCATGGCAGACATGTATGGACGGCTTACCGGAAAAGCAGGTGTGTGCTTCTCGACATTAGGACCCGGTGCGACCAATCTGATTACCGGTACGGCAGATGCAAATTCGGATGGAGCACCGGTTGTTGCTATCACCGGTCAGGTTGGAACGGAAAGAATGCATCTGACTTCTCATCAGTATCTGGATCTGGTGGAATTGTTTGCACCGATCACGAAACGGAGCAAGCAAATCGTGAATCCGGATTCTGTCAATGAAATCATGAGAATTGCCTTTAAATATGCGGAGAGCGAAAAACCCGGAGCATGCCACATTGATCTTCCTACAAATGTGGCCAAGATGACAGTAACGCCGGGACTTGCGGAAGAACCGATCACAAAACCGGTCTGCTCCAAGGAATACGCATCCTTCAGCAGTATTGATCAGGCTGCAGCCATGATTTATAAGGCAAAGCATCCGGTCGTTCTGGTAGGACACAGTGCAGTGCGGAATCATGCAGGAGAAGCACTGACCAGCTTTGCGGATGAATTGAAAATTCCGGTGGTAAATACCATGATGGCGAAAGGAATCATTCCTTATAATAACAAATACTCCATGTGGACGGTCGGCATACCGCAGAAGGATTACCAGAACAAAATCCTGGATATGGCAGATCTGGTCATTGCAGTAGGATATGATATTGTTGAGTTTTCTCCCGGAAAATGGAATGGTGGAGGCAGTCACAAGATTGTTCATATCGACCCAAGGTCGGCACATATCAACATGCTTTATCAGCCGGAGGTTCAGGTTGTCGGAGATATTTCTTATTCCTTGCAGCAGATTCAGTTTCGCTGTGAGCCGAAGGAAGAGCCGGAAGAGATTCTGGAGTTAAAGAAGGAAATGGTGAAGGAGTACGCAAGCTATGCTGAGGACCAGTCGTTTCCGATGAAGCCACAGAAGATTCTTTATGATGTCCGGAAATTCATGGGGGAGGATGACATTGTGATCTCTGATGTAGGTGCTCACAAAATGTGGATTGCCCGTGAGTACAACTGCTATAAACCCAACACCTGTATCATCTCGAACGGGTTTGCAACTATGGGAATTGCGGTTCCGGGGGCCGTGGCAGCAAAGCTGATCAATCCGGAGAAAAAGGTTCTTGCAATCTCCGGTGATGGCGGCTTTATGATGAACAGCCAGGAATACGAAACGGCACTCCGGGAGGGAACACCGATTGTGACCCTGATCTTTTCGGATGCCAGCTATGGACTGATTAAGTGGAAGCAGATTGATCATTTCGGAAAACACTGCTATGTGGATTTTACGAATCCGGATTTTGTGAAGTATGCGGAAAGCATGCATGCCAAAGGATATCGAGTGGAAAAGGCAGAGGATTTGATCCCGATTCTGGAGGATGCCTTCAGGCAAAAGGTACCGTGTATCATCGACTGCCCGGTGGATTACAGTGAAAATACGAAACTGTCCGAGTATCTGCAGGAAAAATTTGAATAACATTCAGGATGGATGCAGAGCAATTTCTATTTGATTAAATTGGGGTAAGAGATTAAACTGAAAATGATCAGGGAAATAAATTCGCCATATGAAATTGCTATTCTGTATAAATGTAAGCATAACCTCAAAATGATCTATCAGACCTTTTTCATATATACATCTGAATGACAACAGAAGCAATTTGGCATGGCTCTGAATAGTTGTGAATAAGACACAATATAGATCTTGTTACAAAAGAAATCAGGAAAGGGAGTATTTATGAGTAATAAAAAATACAGTCTGCTATATCCACTTGAATCTGCGGAATATAAGAAGATCAGTCCGACGGCTTTGCATGATCTGGGACTGGATCAGATCTGTAAGCAGCTGACACCAAAGGAATCGGAGCAGAATCTGATTATGAATACGATGTCGAAGCTGTGTGCAGATCCGTTTGTGACGCAGTACCGCTGTGATATTTTCGAGGACATGATTCATCATAAAGAAATGCGGGAGTCCCTGATGAAAATTCTGGATAAGATCAACTTCCTGAAGGACTACGGGTGCCTGAGCAAGGAATATGAAGAGCACGCAACGGTCTGGGATCTTCTGCATCGTCTGGACGAAATCAATGACTATATTGAGTGTGTGGATGCCATTTATCATTGCCTGGAGAATAAAGAGATCCATTCACAGGGGCTTGTCGGACTGCGCGATTATGTGAAGGAGCTTTATCACAGCAACGGATTCGGGGAATTGAGGAAAGATATTTCCGGGCTGAAAATCCATACTTCCCGGGTGAGGAGTATCACGGTCGGCATTAATCTGAATGACCGGTTTGAGGCAGACGCGGTCGGACTTTTGTCCATCAACAGTAAGCCGTTTACGAAGGCCGGTGTGCTGGGAAGCTTTTACGATCATATTACTTCGAAGGACAAGATCAATGAGAGTACGGAGTGGAAGGAGAATTATAAGTTCCAGCAGATAGAGGCCGGAGATTCCAATGCTGTTACGGAGGCCATGTTCAAGGTAGGAAATCTCAATGCCATGGCAGGAAATCCAATCAATGCAGCGATCGGAATTTCAGCAATTGCAGATAATGATCCGTCCAGGGATGTTACCCGGTATATGGATCGAATTGTGAACCATATGATTTCCGGAATGGTGCGCAAGATCAGGGAAACCCTCAATAAGTATGTATCGATCACGATAACGGATATGACCGATCTGATTCCGGAATTGATGTACTATATCAAGTGGGCAGAATATATGGAAAAGCTAAAGCAAAAGGGAGTCCGGCTTGTGAAGCCGACGGTAGCCTCGAAACAGACAGAGGATGCTGATACGGACTTTACGATGAAAGCTGTTGGAATTTATAATCTGAAGCTTGTGGCAGCAGAGGATGCTGACATGACGAATGTAGTAACCAATGATCTCATTTTTGACCGGGAGCATCGGGTCTATATCCTGACCGGTGCAAACCGCGGAGGTAAGACCACGATCACACAGTCCATCGGACAGCTGTTTGTACTTGCACAGGGTGGTATTTATGTTCCGGGAGAAGCGTTCTGCTTTGCTCCGGCAGATAATATCTATACGCATTTCCCGGCAGATGAGGACAAGACCTTTGACCTGGGGCGCCTTGGAGAGGAATGCAAGCGGTTTAAGGAAATGTATGCCGATGCAACGAAGCACAGTCTTTTCCTTATGAATGAAACCTTCTCGACCACATCGTTTGAGGAAGGGTATTACATTGCGCGGGATTCAGTCAGAGCCATCCTGAAAAAGGGAATGCGGACGATCTACAATACCCATATGCATAAGCTGGCGTTTGATATTGACGAGATCAATGAAGAAGATTACGATGGAAAAGCCTTTTCGCTTGTAGTGCACAATGAGGGAGAGAAGCGTTCCTATAAGATCGAAATTGCGCCTCCGATCGGCAAATCCTTTGCAAGTGATATTGCCAGGAAGTATGGTGTGACGTATGAAATGCTGACAGAAGATAAACTTGTTTGAGTCATATGATACAAGGTAACTATTCAGTACAGGTCGAAGCATTTACTGCTGAGACCGTAAGAAAATGATT
>ERZ1027229.1301-NODE-1301-length-11378-cov-5.681798_pt1 | contig 11378 bp, 10 predicted proteins | sample MGYA00519245_ERZ1027229 | MGnify/ENA primary metagenome ERZ1027229 (study PRJEB26926, sample SAMN06164466) | human gut metagenome | biome: ENVO:00009003; feature: ENVO:2100002; material: ENVO:00002003 | host: Homo sapiens | place: USA | collected 2012 ...
CCGTCTCGTGGGCTCGGAGATGTGTATAAGAGACAGAAACAGCAATGTTATCTACTCTTTTTTTGCGCATTATGTAAAAAAGAAAGTAAATACATCATATGTATTGAATGGAAAATAAGGGACAACATATAATAAAGGCACATTCAAAGAGACGTCGATTTTGAAATGAGATTTAAAACAGTAAAACAAGAGTTGAAAAAAATGAAATAAGAGAAATATGCATTTGAGGAGGAAAACACATGAGTGAATTTAGTGCATCCCCGGAACGGTTGATATTGGGAGCGTTGCTTGGATTTGCCGTATTATTGTTTTTGATTATTAAAGTAAAGATTCAGCCTTTTATCGCGATCATGTCATCTGCATTGATCATTGGTATTGCAGTAGGAATGCCGTTCAGCATGATCACAGATACGATTGCAGAAGGCGTTGGAACTACCTTACAGACAATCGCAATCCTGATTGGTCTGGGATCTATGTTTGGAGCAATCCTTCAGGTATCGGGCGGTGTTGAAGTTATCGCGGATACGTTGTTGAAGGTATTTGGAGAGAAGCGGGCACCGTGGGCACTTGGAATTACAGGATTGATCGTAGGAATGCCGGTTTTCTTTGAGTCAGGACTTCTGATCTTAATCCCGGTAGCATTCGGTATTGCACGTAAGACAAAGAAATCTGTATTTTGTTATTCCATTCCGCTGCTTGCCGGACTGGCAATCGGACATGCATTTGTACCACCGACACCGGGACCGGTGCTTGTGGCAGAGATGCTGAACGTACAGCTCAGTTATGTGATCATGCTTGGAATTGTTATCGGAATCCCGGCAATGATCCTGGCAGGACCGGTGTTTGGTAAATTTGCAGGAAGCAAGTTCTTCTGTGATGTACCAAGCTCTTATTGGAAAACGAGAAAGAATCTCAGGAAAAAGAAAACGGAAAGAAACCAAAATTTGCACTGATCGTAAGCATTATTCTGCTTCCGTTATTCCTTATCATCCTGAATAGATTATCTTCCATTATTCCATTTATGGCACCTGCACAGCCGGTACTTGAATTCCTCGGAACTCCGGTAATCGCACTTCTGCTTTCTACAATCTGTGCGATGCTGTTCTTAGGACTTCCGGCAGGATTTAATCTTGTAGAGATTACAAAGGTTATGACAAACTCCTTACATTCTTGCGGAAATATCATCCTTCTGATCTCCGGTGGTGGAATGCTTCGTTTCATTCTTCAGAACTCTGGAATCGGAGAAGTATTTGGAAACTTTGTAGGAGCACTTCCACTTCCAATGGTTCTGATTGCATTCCTTGTAGCAGTTGCAGTACGTGTATCTGTTGGATCTGCGACAGTATCTATGACAATGGCAGCAGGAATCATTGCTTCTATGCCAATGGTAGCAGGACTTCAGCCAGCTTCAGTTAGCAGCACTTACAATCGCCATCGCAGCAGGTGGAACAGCATTCAGCCATGTAAATGACTCTGGATTCTGGCTGTCAAAATCCTTGTTTGAGGTAGATGAGAAGACAAACCTTAAGACATGGACAGTGATGGAGACAATCGTAGGATTAGTCGGAGCAGTCGGTGCGACGATCGCATGGTTTATCGTATCTTAATATAAAAATGGAATTGTGACCAAGGGAAAAGAAAAGTAAGAAGAGAAGCTTAGAGTTATTAAATGATCAGATTGAATAAATTCTGGAGGAAAATATCATGGAATTAAAAAGTCAGGAAATGAGAAAACTTGCACCGGAGCTTGATCCGCTGCGCATTGGAACCGGATGGAAGAAAGAAGATCTTGGAAAAGTTCAGGTTATGGTTGAAAGTACTTATGGAGACAGCCATCCGGGAAGTGGACATCTGAATATTTTAGTAGAAGAAGTAAGAAAAGGAATCGAAGAAGAAGGCGGTTATGGAGCACGCTACTACTGTACAGACATCTGTGACGGTGAGAGCCAGGGAACAGACGGTATCAACTACAGTCTTGCCAGCAGAGAGATGATTGCCAATATGATCGAGATTCATGAAAATGCAACTCCGTTTGATGCAGGTGTATATCTGTCAAGCTGTGACAAAGGAATGCCGGGAAATCTGATGGGACTTGCAAGAGTGAATATTCCGGCAGTTGTAGTTCCGGGAGGAACAATGAACGCAGGACCGGAGATGCTGACACTTGAGCAGCTTGGAATGTACAGCGCTAAGTTTGAGCGTGGAGAGATCGATGAAGAGAAACTTGACTGGGCAAAATGTAATGCATGTCCAAGTTGTGGAGCATGTTCTTTCATTGGAACTGCTTCAACAATGCAGATCATGGCAGAGGCACTCGGACTTACACTTCCGGGAAGCGCACTGGTGCCGGCAACAAGTCCTGACCTGTTAGCATTTGCAAGAGAGGCAGGCCGTCAGTCCGTACGTCTGGCGAAGATGGAAAATATGCGTCCTTCCGATATTGTAACAATGAACAGCTTTGAAAATGCAATCCTTGTACATGCAGCAATCTCAGGAAGTACAAACTGTCTGCTTCATCTTCCGGCAATTGCACATGAATTTGGCATCGAGATCACAGGAGATACATTTGACAGACTTCACAGAAATGCAAGATATCTTCTTGATATCCGCCCGGCAGGAAAATGGCCGGCAGAGTGTTTCTACTATGCAGGAGGAGTTCCGGCGATCATGGAAGAAATCAAGGAACACCTGCACTTAGATGTTATGACAGTAACAGGTAAGACATTAGGAGAGAACCTGGAAGAACTTAAGAAAAACGGTTTCTATGAGAAATGTGATAAATGGCTTCAGGAATTTAACCAGCGTTACAATATCAATGTGACAAAAGAAGATATCATCCGTCCTTATGACAAGGCCATCGGTACAGACGGAAGTATTGCAGTACTGCGTGGAAATCTTGCACCGGAGGGAGCTGTGATCAAGCATACGGCATGCCCGAAAGAGATGTTTAAGTCCGTACTTCGTGCAAGACCATTTGACAGTGAGGAAGAATGTCTGGATGCAGTACTTAAGCATAAAGTACAGAAAGGTGATGCAGTCTTCATCCGTTACGAAGGACCGAAGGGAAGCGGAATGCCGGAGATGTTCTACACATCTGAAGCAATCAGCAGTGATGCAGAGCTTGGAAGAAGTATCGCACTGATCACAGACGGAAGATTTTCCGGTGCATCTACAGGACCGGTAATCGGACACTGCAGTCCGGAAGCTGTTGACGGAGGCCCGATCGCTCTTGTAGAAGAAGGAGATCTGATTGAGATTGATGTTATGGAAAGAAAACTGAATATCATCGGTATCGCAGGAGAGAGAAAGACGATGGAAGAGATCGACGAGATCCTGAAAGAGCGTCGTAAGAACTGGAAACCGAGAGCGCCGAAGTATAAGAGTGGCGTTCTGAGAATGTTCAGCGAACATGCAGCTAGTCCGATGAAGGGTGCTTATCTGGAATGGTAAAGGGTGAGACGTATGAAAAATACAGAGCATAAATTTATAACAATTGGTGAGATCATGCTTCGGCTGACCCCGCCGGATTATGAAAAGATCCGAACAGCGACAACATTTGAGGCGAGATATGGAGGAAGCGAAGCCAATGTTGCCCTATCTCTTGCAAACCTTGGAATCGATTCAACATTTTGTACAGTTGTTCCGGACAATAGCCTTGGAAAAAGTGCAGTTCGTATGATGCGAAGCAATGATGTGAATTGTGATCCGGTAATCTATTCCACACCAGAAGAAACACCGACACACCGTCTTGGAACATATTATCTGGAAACAGGATATGGAATCAGACCAAGCAAGGTTGTTTACGATAGAAAGCACAGCGCATTCAGTGAATACGATTTCGGAAAAGCAGATTTTGAAAAAATATTAGATGGCTATACATGGCTTCATCTTAGCGGAATCACTCCGGCACTTGGAAAAAGTTGCAGCGAAATGATCCTTACATGTCTTAAAATCGCAAAAGAAAAGAAGATGACAGTCAGCTTTGACGGAAATTTCAGAAGTACACTCTGGAGCTGGGAAGAAGCAAGAGATTTCTGTACGATGTGTCTTCCATATGTGAATATTCTTTTCGGAATTGAGCCATATCATTTATGGAAGAATCCGGAAGATACCAAAGCCGGTGATGTGAAGGATGATATTCCGTATCAGCCAGGTCTTGAGCAGCAGGAGAAAGTATTTGAAGAATTCGTAAAACAGTATCCGAATCTGAAATGCATTGCAAGACATGTGCGTTATGCACAGAGCTGCAGTGAGAATAGTCTGAAGGCCTATCTGTGGCTGGATGGAAAAACATATGAAAGCAATACACTTTCTTTCCATATCTTAGACAGAGTCGGAGGAGGAGATGCTTTCGTCAGCGGAATTATTTACGGGCTGATGAATCAGTACAAACCGGAAGAGGTCGTGAACTTTGGTGTTGCAGCAAGTGCTGTAAAGCATACAATTCACGGAGATGGAAATATTACAGATGACGTTTCATTGATTCAGCATGTGATGCAGATGAATTTTGATATTAAGCGATAAAAAGGAAGAGTTAAGATGAGTATAAATGAAAAATTTCAGAAACTTGGTGTAGTACCGGTTGTAGTAATTGAAGATGTGAAAGATGCACTTCCGCTTGCAAAAGCTCTTGTTGAAGGAGGACTTCCTTGTGCAGAAGTGACATTCCGTACAGAAGCAGCAGCAGAAGCAATCCGTCAGATGACAGAAGCTTACCCGGAGATGCTTGTCGGAGCAGGAACAGTTCTGACAACAGCTCAGGTAAATGAAGCAGTTAAAGCAGGAGCAAAATTCATCGTAAGCCCGGGATTTGATCCGGAGATCGTAGATTATTGTCTCGCAAGAGAAATACCTGTTTTACCTGGTTGTGCAACACCTTCAGAAGTAGCACAGGCAGTAAAACGCGGAATGGAAGTTGTGAAGTTCTTCCCGGCAGAACAGGCAGGAGGACTTCCGATGATCAAGGCAATGGCTGCTCCGTATCATCAGCTCAGATTCATGCCGACAGGTGGAATCAATCCAGAGAACTTAAAAGATTATCTGGCATTTGATAAGATTCTTTGCTGTGGCGGAAGCTGGATGGTAAAGGGAAACCTTTTAAAAGAAGGAAAGTTTGATGAAGTCTGCAAGCTGACAAAAGAAGCAAAAGCAATCGCAGACGCAGTTAGAAAATAAGTTAGAAAACCATATTAAGTTAACCCCCTAAAAGAATACAAGTAAAATTAATCGTAGATCAACTCTTGGAAGCTGTAAAAAAGGAATTGTTACTATACTGCCATGATAGTAACAATTCCTCATATAGCTTCTTTTTTATTTTCTTTCATATTAACAATATCTGTACATGTGTAATGTGAATATGTGTCAAACCTTGAAAACGTGTAAAATATGATGAATAAAAATCTTGAAAACGTGTAAAATACGAAAAAATAAAACTTTGAAAACGTGTAAAATAATAGTGACAAAAACTTTGAAAATGTGTAAAATAGAATAAAAGTACAAGGTTTGCAAATAATAATGAGAGTTATTAAAAAGAGGTGGACACTTTGAGAAGGAAAATATATACAGAATTATTGAAATGGAAGGAAGAGGAAGCAGGGAGAACAGCTTTATTAATTGATGGTGCAAGGCGTGTAGGGAAGAGTTACATTGTAGAGAACTTTGCAAAGCAAGAATATAAAAGCTACATTATCATTGATTTCAACAGAGTGAATCAAGAAGTGACAGAGCTTTTTGAAAATTACCTGAATGATCTTGATTTGTTTTTTATGTATTTGTCGAATTATTATAATGTGAAATTATATGAGCGAGACACATTAATTATTTTTGATGAGGTACAACTCTTTCCACGAGCAAGGGCTGCAATTAAATATCTTGTAGCGGATGGCCGATATGATTACATTGAAACAGGATCGCTCATGAGCATTAAGAAGAATGTAAAAGATATTGTGATTCCTTCGGAAGAAAGACATCTTCGAATGTATCCTCTGGATTTTGAGGAATTTTTATGGGCATTGGATAATGAGAGTTTGATGGATTTTATCAAAGTGTTTTTCGAAAAGAAAAAGCCGCTTGGTGCAGCACTTCACAGAAAAGCTATGGATTATTTCAGACAGTACATGATTGTTGGAGGAATGCCACAGGCTGTAGAAAGATATGTAGAGACGAAAGATTTTGAACGTGTCGATCGTGTGAAGAGAGACATTCTGGAATTGTACAGGGCAGATATCGTAAAGCATGCTCAAGGATATGAGATGAAGGTAGAACAGATTTTTGATGATATTCCGGCACAGCTCCAAAAACATGATAAAAAATTTAAACTTTCATCATTAAAGAAAGAAGCAAGATTCAGAGATTATGAAGATGCGATTTTTTGGTTAAGTGATGCAATGATCGTGAACGTATGCTATAATTCGACAGCGCCAAATATCGGATTAAAATTAAATATGGATCGTGTAACAATGAAATGTTACATGGCAGACACAGGCTTGCTTATAAGTCATGCATTTGATGAAAATGGAATTGTGAGTGAAGAGATTTATAAAAAATTACTGTTTGACAAACTGGAAGTAAATAAAGGAATGATTATGGAAAATATTGTTGCACAAATGCTTGTTGCAAGTGGCCATAAACTTTATTTTTATAATAACCCATCTCGTGATGATGCAAGTCTGAGAATGGAGATTGACTTTCTAATTGCAAAGAGCAAAATTACAAGTAAACATAACATATCTCCAATTGAAGTGAAGTCTGGTGGAAAGTATACATTAACGTCATTGAAAAAATGTAGGGAGAAATATACAGAACAGTTAGATACGCTATATGTTCTTCATAAAAATGATCTGAAAGTGGAAGAAGGGATTGTATATCTTCCGTTGTATATGACACCGTTGCTTTAGGATATATGAAAAAGAAAAATAACAGCTGTAAGAGAAATATTTTTCAATTACAGCTGTTATTTTTCTTCTTATTCGTTAATCTTCTACTTTTTCACTTTTATTTTTCGGCAGAATCAGACTGAGCAGCAGTGATACTACGAACACACCTGCAACAGCATTTCCGTTGAAGATATCTCCCACAGCCTCTGACAAGAGTGGCACTGCAGACGATTAATACAGGAGCAAGGTTGGCTACGAACATGGCCAGTACATGCTGCCCCCAGGCAGTGTAGAACAGCAACCCAATTCACTTTTAGACAGCGTCTGCTTCTTCGTTTTTTCCGAGTCTGCGAAGCATTGTCTTCTTGACTGCACGGAAAATGTTTTTATAACCTGTGCAGCGGCACAGATGACCGGACATCATTTTACGAATCTCATCATCTGAAAATTCTTTGCCGGCATTTAAAAGTTCAGTTGCACTCATGATGAATCCAGGTGTACAGAAGCCACACTGAACAGCTGCTTCATCAATAAATGCCTGCTGAATATCGGATAACTCACCATTTGGTCCGGCGAGACCTTCAAGAGTAAGGATTTCTTTTCCCTCAGCCCATACACCGAGATAGATACAGGAGTTGAAGCATTCCCCATCAATGATTACATTGCATGCTCCACATTCTCCGACTTCACAGCCTTTCTTTACGCTGGTCAGACGGAAGTCATCTCTTAAAACATCTGTAAGTGATGCACGGACATCGATCATTTTCTCGACTTTCTTACCGTTGATCGTGCAGGTAAGTAATTTGTACTGTTTATTCATCGATCACACCTCCTGCCAATCTGATAGATTCTGTCAGTGCGCGCTCTGCAAGAACAGTAGCGATGTGCTGACGGAATGCTTTGGATGCTCTCCAGCTGTCACGTGGATTGATATCTTCCAGAACAGCCTGACCAAATTCATGAACAACAGCTTTTGTAAGCGGTTTGCCCTTTGCTTTTGCCTCAGCAGAAGGCGCACGCATCGGAACAGGTCCTGCAACTCCGTAAGCAATTCTGACATCCTCGATCGTCTTCTTATCCTCAGAGAGTTTTACATTGACAGAACATCCTGTTGTTGCGATATCCATTGCATTACGCATTGCGTATTTAATGTAATGTCCGTGGTAGCCTTCGTATGCTTCCTTCGGAATGATGATCGCAGTCTGAATCTCTGCCGGTTTCAGATCAACGACTCCTGCTTTAATATAGAAGTCATGGATCGGGATTCTGCGAACTCCGTCCGGTCCTGTGATCTCAACAATTGCATCCCATGCATGAAGTGTTGAAGCGGAATCAGCGGATGTAACACCATTACATGTGTTTCCACCGATCGTTCCGATGTTACGGATCTGTGGTCCACCAACCATATCAACAGCTTCCCCAAGTACGTTGATATGCTTCTGGATGATCGGATCCTTTGTAATATGAGAGAAGCTGGTCAGAGAGCCAATGCGGATCGCACCGTCTTCTTCATAAGATATGCCTCTCATTTCATCAATTTTGTAAATGCTTACAAGTTCTTTTCCTGCGCGACGTCCTTCGCGCATCTGTACAAGAACGTCACTTCCGCCGGCAATGATCTGTGCTTCCGGATGTTCCTGTAAAAGCCGTATAGCATGAGCTACGCTTTCAGCTTCATAAAGTGCTTTAAGATCATACATTTGCTTCTCCTCCTTCCTCAAACATATGTTGTTCCTTCATACTGCGGAACAGATGGTGTGGATTCACCGGTGCATCATTTACATAGACACCTGTTGCCTGATAAACTGCGTTACGGATTGCAGGTGCAATGGAACATGTCGGTGGCTCACCAAGAGATTTTGTTCCGAATGCACTTGTAGGCTCCGCATTTTCTACGAAATAAGCGCGTAGTCTCGGGTGATCCATAAATGTGGATAACTTGTAATCGAGCAAGTTATTATTTAATGCTCTTCCGGTCTTCGGATCAAAGAGCAGGTTTTCAGAAAGTCCGAATCCGATTCCCATACTCATACCACCGTGTACCTGAGCTTCAGCAAGTGCCGGGTTGATAAGAGTTCCGGCGTCATGTACATTGACGATATCAAGCAGTTTTACCTTACACATCGGGATGTCAACTTCAACTTCTGCAAATGTACATCCGAAGGAGTAAGCATTGGACTTAATCTGTGCTGTACTTTCAGCTGACAGATGCTCACTGTGTGAAAGGCTGTAAAGTGCTTCTGTTGAAAGATCTCCAAGAGACATCAGAACACGGTTATCTGTGATGCGAACAATCTGTCCGTCAATGATATCCAGGTTATATTCAGGCATTCTTGTCAGTTCATGCGCATATTTCAAAATGCGTTCTTTCAGAAGCAGTGCTGTCTGGCGAATTGAGAATCCGGCTGTATAAGTCTGACGGGATGCATAAGCACCTGTTCCGAATGGTGTGACGTCTGTATCCTGACAGGAAACAATGTGTACAGCTTCAAGTGGAACGCCAAGAATATCTGCAGTCATCTGTGAATATGCAGTATCAGCACCCTGTCCGATCTCTGTCTCACCGAGCTGAACCTGAAGAGAACCATCCTGATTCAATACCATACGGCAGGAAGATGTCTCAAGTGAGATTGGCCATACAGCTGTGTTGTACCAGAAGACTGCCATACCGATACCTCTGCGGATATCTCCTGTCTGGTTCTGGTATTCTTTGTATTTACGAAGGTAATCAGTAACTTCGATTCCTTTGTCGAGGCACTGGTTGAATGTGTCGCTGTATAATTCATTTTTAGAAAATGCATCCTTATATCCGACTGGCATCAGGTTTTTGCGGCGGAATTCAAGCGGATCCATGTTAAGTTTTGCACAAATGTCTTCTGTATGACATTCTACAGCCCACATTGCCTGTGGAATTCCGTAACCACGCATCGCACCGGCAACGGATTTGTTTGTGAATATTGTATAAGCATCAGCCTCTACGTTATCACAAGGATAAAGCTGCGGGAATGCGCCAACTCCTTTGGCACAGATACTGTGACCGTGAGATGCGTAAGCACCCTGATCAGAAAATGCTTCCAGTTTTCTTGCAGCAAATGTTCCATCCGGGCGAACCCATGAAATGATGTGGCTCTTGATCGCATGACGTACACGAGTAGAAACAAAGGTCTCCTCTCTTGGTACATCAAGTTTAATAAGATGTCCGTGAAGCTGCATGGACAGCCATGCACAAAGTGGTTCATACAAAACATCCTGTTTATTTCCGAAACCACCGCCGATGTAAGGCTTAACGACACGGATCTTACCCCATTCAACTCCGAGTGCCTGACCGACAACTCGACGTACGATATGAGGAATCTGAGTAGAACTTACAACCTTGATGCGGTCGCCTTCCATCTCAGCATAGCAGATAAAGTTTTCAATATGACAGTGCTGAACGGTTGGTGTGCTGTACCAGCCTTCTACTTTGATCAGTCCAGGTTCTTTGATTGCTTCTTCGTAGTTACCTTTACGGATCGTTGTGTGTTTGAGAATATTGTTCGGATAATCCTCATGAAGCTGAGGAGCATCCTCTTTCATAGCATCCAGAACATCCAGAACAAATGGATATTCTTCATATTCTACTTTGATCGCACGAAGTGCCTGTGCAGCGGAAACCTCATCCTCTGCTACAACCGCAGCGATATCATCCCCATAAAATCTGACGCGGTCTGTAAGTACAAGACGATCGGCAACATCCTGATGTGATTCATCTGTGGACCATGGATGTCCGGCAGTTGGAAAATAATGCTTCTCCTTTAAATCAAAACAGGTAAATACTTTTACAACTCCAGGTATCTTCTCAGCTTCAGATGTGTCAATAGAAAGAACATGTCCGTTGGCAATTGTAGAGTGTAAAATACGTGCAATATAGGCACTCTTATCACAGAGATCATCTGTATATTTTGTACGTCCAATTACTTTATCGTAGGCATCTACACGAGTAACCTTTTTTCCTACATACATGTTATCCCCTCCTTAAACATAAGTTTGGATCAACCGTTTACGTAAAAATCAACATCCATACGCATCCACTCCATATAATAAATAGATGGAATGGCAAGCAGCCGACATTTTGTTGAAGACAGAATGCTGATCCGGTATCTTGGAAGTCCGGCAAAACATTCAATCTCACCAAAGAAGTCACCCGGTCCAAAGTCCTTAAAGAAATAAGATTTCTCATGCATCGGCCATTCGACTCCGGTTACTTTCCCTGATAAAATGATGTATATGTACTTGCATTCTTCTCAGGCTTTGATAAAAGTCTAGTCAGCTTCCACATCGATCACGGACATGTAATACTTGACTTTTTCCGTACAGTTTCTGAAAAGCCGGTTCATATATTCCTGCTTTTTAAGTGGTAAGCTATTAAATAAATCCACGAATCTTCCTCCTTCTTTTTATTCATTATAGAGCTGTCTCTTATACACATCTCCGAGCCCACGAGACGGACTCCTCTCTCGTATG
>ERZ1027229.1306-NODE-1306-length-11367-cov-3.955888_pt1 | contig 11367 bp, 8 predicted proteins | sample MGYA00519245_ERZ1027229 | MGnify/ENA primary metagenome ERZ1027229 (study PRJEB26926, sample SAMN06164466) | human gut metagenome | biome: ENVO:00009003; feature: ENVO:2100002; material: ENVO:00002003 | host: Homo sapiens | place: USA | collected 2012 ...
CGTAAGGGCCGACTAAGTCCTCCGTTTTCTGTGAAATTTTTCCGTCTTCCGGCGGCAGAAGCTCCGGAGAAACAGGTGTATCCAATACATCATACAGTGTATCGGAAAGCTGCTTGTCCTCACAGGTATCCGCATAATAACGCACCAGATGCCGGACCAGCGTCTTTGGCACAGAAGCATTCACGGCATACATGGACATATGATCTCCGTTGTACGTTGCCCACCCCAGTGCAAGTTCCGACAGATCTCCGGTTCCGATCACAAGCGCATTCTTTTTGTTCGCAATGTCCATCAGAATCTGCGTGCGTTCCCGCGCCTGGGAATTTTCATATGTCACATCATGCACCGAAGGGTCCTGTCCGATATCCGAAAAATGCACATTTACCGACTGACAGATATCCACTTCCACAAATTCTGCCCCAAGGCTTTGAATCAGTTTGACAGCATTGTCATATGTGCGGTCGGTTGTCCCGAATCCCGGCATGGTGACGGCCGTAATTCCCTTATGATCCCGCCCGCACAGATCAAAGGCACGCACGGTCACCAGCAGTGCCAGCGTCGAATCCAGTCCTCCGGAAATACCTACCACAGCATTGGCTCCGGTATGTTCCAGACGTTTTTTTAGTCCCATTGCCTGAATCATCAGAATTTCATCACAACGCTTTTCCCTGTTCTGTCTGTCTGTTGGCACAAACGGTGCCGGATCAATAAACCGCGTCAGTTTTGTTTCTTCTATTTTTAAAGAGAACAGAATCTCGGTATGTGTCTGATCCTCAGTGACAAAAGTTGTCATTCTGCGGCGCTGTGCACAGAGACGTTCCACATCAATCTCCGAATACAGGATGCCATGTCCAAAACGCTTGGATTCCGCAAGAATCTGTCCGTTTTCCGCAATGATGTTGTGCCCGGAGAACACCAGATCCTGTGTAGATTCTCCCTCTCCCGCTGACGCATAAATATATGCCGCAAGAAGACGTGCAGACTGGCCACTTACCAGTTCCCTACGGTAACTGTCTTTGCCGGTCAGTTCATTCGAAGCCGACAAATTCACCAGAACAGACGCCCCCGCCAGTGCATGGGAGATACTCGGCGGATTCGGTGTCCACAGATCCTCACACAGTTCCACACCAATTCTGAGTTTCGGCATCTGCTCACAGACAAAAAGCAGATCCCGGTCCGCAGGAACACTGCTTCCGTCCGGCAGAACCACCTCTGTCGCAAGCTCTGCTCCGGATACGAAATGTCTCGCCTCATAAAATTCATTGTAATTCGGCAGATAACTCTTCGGTACAAGTCCAAGCACTTCTCCATGGGAAAACACTGCCGCCACATTGTATAATTTTCCAAGGATTTCAAAGGGAAGTCCCACGAAAAAAATGGCGTCCAGTGAAGCACTCTCTTTTACTAATTTCATCAGCGCATCCTTTGCGCCCTGCAGCAGACGTTCCTGCAAAAACAGATCCTGACAGGTATAGCCGGTCAGACAAAGTTCCGGAAAAACTACAATCTTTGCTCCCTGCCGGGTACTTTCTTTCATCATATCCAGAATCAGTTCTGCATTGTATTTTGTATCTGCCACTTTAATTTTCGGTGTAACTGCAGCTGCTTTTACAAATCCCTGTCTCACTTTCTCAACTCCTTTAATTCCTCTACGGAAAATTCATATGCCTTATTACAGAACTGGCACTTTACCTCGATGCTCTCCCCATCATTGATGATGTCATCGAGATCTTTTTTGCTGAGCGTCGAAAGTGCGCGGGATACCCGCTCCTTGGAACAGTCACAGACAAATGCTGCCGGAATTTTGTCGGTGATTTCCAAGCCGAAATCTCCGAGAATTTCTTCGAGAATTCCTTCCGGTGTCAGTCCTCGCTCCAGCATCATAGTCACAGAATCGATCTCTGCAATACGCTTTTCCAGTTTTTCAATGATCTCGTCACTCGTAAACGGCATAAGCTGAATAATAAATCCGCCGGCCTGACGCACCGTGTTGTTTTTGTTCATCAACACGCCCAATCCTACCGCAGACGGAATCTGCTCGGAAGTTGCAAAATAATAGGTTAAATCTTCTGCAATCTCTCCTGTCTGCAGCTGACACTGTCCCACATATGGCTCTTTCAATCCCATATCTTTGATGACGCTCAAAATACCGAGATCCAGCGCGCCCCCTACATTTAAATGTCCGTCTTTGTTTGGCGGAAGTTCCACAATCGGATTATTGACAAATCCCTTGACATGTCCATTGGCATCCGCAGTAACGGTAAGTCCCCTGGCCGGACCGCTGCACTGAATCTGCAGGGTCAGAAGATCCTTTTCTCCTTTTAACATTGTTCCCATCATCGCACCGCCGGACAACAAACGTCCCAGGGCTGCCGTCATGATCGGGGACGTATTGTGATCCTGTCTGGCGGTCTCCACCAGATCCCTCGATGTAATTGCAAATGCCCGGATTGCGGCACCTGCTGCGGTTGCTCTAACAATATAATCTGCCATGTATCATTTCTCCTTTATTCTTTTCTTGTAACAAATGTGATACGCTCACTGTCGGCTTTGACCCCGGCGTCGGTGTAATCATCATACATTCCTTCACAGACCAGTCCCGCCTGCTGCAGAAAATCCACTATCTGTTCCACCTTATAATTTCTCTGATAGTGTGTTTCCGCATATCGGCGGTACAGCTCTCCCGCTTCCGGGATAAACAGTGTCAGGTCATATTCATTGATTCTGGTCTCTTCGTCATAATAATTTTCCCAGATAAAACTTCCTTCCTGCCTGCTCTCCGCAAATGTGTGATCTCCAAGAAGCTGTTCGTATTTATAGGCGGTATTCATATCAAAGATAAATACTCCACCGCTTTCCAGACAGGCGGCAACCCGCCGGAATGCATCGGAAAGTTCCTGTGGCTCAAGCACATAATTGACACAGTCACAGGTACAGCAGACTGCCCGCACACATCCATCCAGTTCGAGTGTCTGCATCTCCTGCAGCAGATAAAGAATCGGCGGATCTGTCTGCTTTTCCATGGCTTTCTGCAGCATATCCACAGAAACATCCACACCGGTCATATCATACCCACTGGCTGCCAGTCTCCGGGTCAGTTCTCCGGTTCCGCATCCCAGATCCAGCACCGGTCCGTCTGCAATTCCATGCTTTTTTAATGTCTCACAAATATATGCACACCATTCATCATAGGGCACATTATCCATAAACAGGTCGTAAACCTGCGCAAAACTCGTATACGCGTCCATTCTTTTCCTCCTGCTTTGTATCATAGTTTAGCAAGTTTTTATGGCAAAAGCAAGGTTGATTATTCTTCCCGAAACCTTTATACTGAATGCATAAGTTGAAATACAGAAAGGATTTTCCATGCCTGACAACTACGAACATTATATTTCCAAAAATATTCAGGCCTTCTATCGCAGAAGACTTTTTTCTCCAATGATATATCTGGTTTTGCTTGCAGTTCTCTGGATCGTATTTCCACTGGGTGCCATGCTGCGCCCTGCACAGCTTTCCGACAATACCAAAATTGCGGACGCCTGCAAGAACCATCACCGTTATGTACGCATGACCTTCACGGATCTGAAATTCAGCGGATATACCTGTGAAACCTATGGCCAGACCCGCGGATATTATTATTACACCACACAGAAAAATAATTGCAGCATCATTCTCCTTACCCCGCATACATGTGAGGAAGGACTCCCTACGATCGACCGTCTGACCGTCACCGGCCGGATCGTCAAAGGAAAAGAATCTTATCTGGCACTTTTGTCCCAGCTTTCCTCTGACCTGAACTGGACCGAAACCGGTATCCGCAATCAGCTGTCTTCGTATTATTTCAGTGAGCCTGACTATCATTTAACCACGACGCGCATTTTATTCTTCACGTATTTCGGTTCCATGATTTATACCGTCCTGTATCTTCTGATCTGTATGGTCTATATCCGGTTCCCGGTGCTTTCCCCACCGTGCCAGAACCTGATCGTCTTCGGACATCCGGGGCAGATTCTCGCCGAGGCCGAGGAAGAGCTTGCAACACTTCCACAGCTGGCAACGGAGGATATGTTTATCACCGAACATTATTTTATCATGACATCACCATATGGAAATGCCATTGTGCCTATTCAGGAGATTCTGTGGATCTATAAACATTCGACGCTCCACAAAATGCTCTGGTATCATTTCAGCATCTCTTATACCATGCATATTACCGCAAACAAACATATGTATGTAAACTGTCCGAAAAATACCAAATCCGATATTGACGGTATTATGGATTACCTGGCAGAAGCCAATCACAACATTCTGGTAGGTTTCAATGAAGAAAACCGCCTGAAAGTCCAGGCGGTTCAGGGAAAACCTTTCCATATTGAAAAATTTTATGCGTTATTGCGCCGCCGCGTCTAAAACATACAGGCTTTGCTTCCGATTTCATAATCCAGATTTTCATAGGCTTCCCTTACCACGGGAAGCCTTTCTTTTTCTTCCGGCGGTAATTCATGTTCAGAAAGTATCTTTATATTCTCCTCAATCTGTGCAATATCATAGGTATCAAATCCATACTTTAACCCTTTCCAGCACAGTCGTCGCTGCTCTTCATCCATCATGGGGAGTTTTCCCTGCCGAAGTATGTGACCACTCTCCGGTAAATCTTTGGTCTCCTGTTTTATTTCTTTCACCGTCCCCCGCAGCTGCTCTAAGAAGATATGCAGATTCCGGTTTATAAAGGCACGGTTTTCGGTCTTTGCCGCCATCTCCATAATTTCTGCCTGCTGGGCAATCTCCTCTTTTCCAATCTGGCGGCTGATCCCTTTGATTCCATGAACTTTTGTCTGAAACATATGCAGATCCCGCTGGACATATTCCGGAAGTTTCGGAAGTAAACCCTCCACCTCTTTCCAATAAGATTCCAGCGTACGGATATCCGCAGCGTTCCTCTGCCCTGTGGCTTTCGCCTTCTTTGACGCATCGACCGGATTCGGAAGTTCCCTGTATCTGACCGGAATTCCGGTTTCTAAAACCTGCCTCATCCGCTGCAGCCGGATCGGTTTCGGCATAAAATCGGTAAATCCATGCCGGATGGAACGGCTTCTCACTTCGTCAGAAATATCCGCTGTCATAAGAACAAGCGGTGCATGACTGTATCTTTGTATCTGATCCGCCGTCTCAAATCCGGACATTCCCGGCATCATCTGATCCAAAATAATCATCTGGTATTCCCGTTCTTTTACCATCTGTACAGCTTCTTCTCCTGACACCGCCAGATCCAGTATAAACTTCCATGGAGCCGCAAGTTCCTGAAAAATCACCCTGTTTGCTTCCATATCATCCACCAGAAGGACACGTGCCCGCGGATAAACCCAGTTCGGCTGTATTTCTTCAACCTGCGGATCACTCTGTTCTTTTAAAATTTCCTGTCCGATGTTTCCCGGCTCTGATATCTCAGTCGGAACCTGTTTCTGATAAAATCCAAAAGATACGCGTGTCCCTTTTCCCGGATCACTCTCTGCTCTTACCCAGCCATGCATCATTTCTACGAGCTGTCTGACAATTGACAGACCCAGGCCAAAGCCCTCTACCCCCATATCCTCGGAAAACGAGACATATTCCGCAAATACCTGTGCAAGTTTTTCCTTTGTCATTCCCACACCGGTATCTTCCACACAGCCGTCAAACCATACCTGTCCTTCTTCCATTTTACAGTGAAGCGACAGCGTGATCGTTCCCTGTTCCGTAAACTTGCAGGCATTCGATAAAATATTCTGAAAAATCTGTGCCACACGTAAATAGTCCCCACTTACCTGCTCCGGAAACCGGTCCAGAAACCTCACGGTAAATACGATATCTTTTTCCCGGATATTCAGCAGACAAAGACGGGCCTGTTCCTCGATCATCTCATAAAAATTGTATGTTTTGTCTTTGAGCGTCAACATTCCTGCTTCCAGCTTCGAATATGCAAGGATGGTATCCACCTGTTCAAGCAGATTATTTCCCGCGACACGGATATATTCAAGAATGTTTTTGCTCTCATCCGGAAGATTCTGCCTTTTTAAAATATCCGAACCTCCGATAATCGCATGCAGCGGACTGCGCAGATCATGACTGACCGATGCCAGAAAACGGCTTTTTAAAAATGACTGTTCTTCTGCTTTCTTTTTCAGATCCTCCATCAGAACCGTTTCCTTCTTTTGCTGTGTGATGTCGAGCAGAGTAAGAATATATCCTCTCACCACATTTTCACTGCAGACCGGATGCAGCTGACACCTGCAATAACTTTCTTTCCACTGAACCACATAATCCTGATCCGGGTCTTTGCTCCAACGCATCATTTTGGTATAAAAAGGGTACTCCTGCGGATCGTCCGTCAGTTCCCACACAATTTCCGGAAACCATCGTCTGGCACTGGCATTGGCATCCCGGTAACGCATTCTGTTGTCAAACAAAAACGTAGGGATATCACTGATATTATAAAAGTTTTCCCGGATAATGTTCGTCACATTGGATAATCTTCCCGTCATCATCAGATAAAAGACAATCAGACAGGAAATTTCAAAAGCTCCCGGCACCAGAAATTCTTCCGCTTTCGGCGTAACTGCGCGAAACAACATTGCAACTCCCGGAAGTGCCATGCCAAGATACAACATATCATTTACATGTCCCTCCCAGACAGAAACCTCGCTTTTCACTCTCACATAAGTAGCCAGCCCCAGAAGAATTCCCGTATAACAAAGCAGCGCAATCCGAAACGCATCCTGATACGTCTCGTGCTGCGCAGCACGTATAATCAACATGGAATTAAACAGCACCAGACTGCAGAACAAAATCACTTCCGTCCTGAGTTTCAGCTGGAATTTCATAAAATCACCCACATAATGAATCATAAGATACAGCATGTGAATGGCCAGTAAATCTGTCAGTATACGAAGTGTCTTTGCCTCTCCCGTAACATAATAGGTAATGCGATAAAAACTGTTCAATGCAATCAGCCCTAAAACCAACGGCAGCAGCCGGTGTTCCCTTGCGTGAAACCCGCTGCTGACATAACTTTGTAATACAAACAGTGTAAAAAAAAGACAGATCAGATGGAAAACCAGTCCCATATCCGTTTTACCTCCAACCACTAAATATCCGCTCTACTTCGGATTTGATATAAATGGCTTTATATGGCCGCACAATATATCCTGCCGCATGCAGTCTCCGACAGGTCATTACCGTATGCGCATCACACATGGCCGTGACAAACAGAACCGGTATCCTGCCCCCTGTGAGCTTGTTTGCTCTCATGGTAGTCTCGATTCCGTTCATTTCCGGCATATCAACATCCATAATGATCAGATCCGGAAACTCATTGTGTTCCAGATAATGCAATGCCTGTTTTCCGCATTTACAGAGAATGACGGTATACTCATCCTCGAGAATTCCACGCATGGCATCCAGATTGGTCTTCATATCATCTACGATCATGATTTTTTTTCTGGCAGTTTCCTGAACCATCTTCTTTCTTTCCGGCTCTTCCGAATCTGGAGAAACCGTATCAAGATATTCCGGTGGAAGAATCGTAACATTTAAGTTTTTATTTTCCATCAGATCCAGTTTGGTCCCATCCGGCATATTCAGAATCGGTCGCAGATTATGCGGTCCTTTGTTTTCATAGATCAGGCCCTTACGTCCATCCGACAGATTTACCTCCGTCCCTCTCGGAAACAGCGGAACCCGCTCCATAAACACTTCCACAACATTTTTGTCAAACATGATGCCACAGGCTCCCATGAGATACTCTACCGCCTCATAAGGGGAATATGGTTTCTTATACGGACGTCTTGATGTCAGCGCATCATACACATCCGCCACATGTACAATTCTTACGGAGAGTGACTGTTCATCTCCCATCAGCCCCTGTGGGTATCCGCTTCCATCTACATTTTCATGATGAAGAAGTACCGTCTGCTTGATATGCGCCGAAATATTCCAGCGCTTCGAAAGCAGCTGGTACGAACGGGTCGAATGGGTCTTCATCAGCTGGTATTCATCCGGTGTCAGCCTGCCCGGTTTGTTTAGTATTTCCTTTGGAATGGCAAGCTTTCCCAGATCATGCAAAAGAGCCGCTGTAACCAGATAATTCAGATCGCGTTCACTCATTCCCATCCCCATACCGATCACACAGCAGAGCACAGCAACATTCACCGAATGTGCATATGTGTAATCATCGTATGAGCGCAGATCTGTCATATCCAGACACACATTTTTTCTGGACAAAAGATTCTCCACAATCTGTTGTGCAATCTCGGCACAACGGTCAATATCATTCTCCTGCACACATTTAAACCCTTCCTGGCGCAGTTTTTCCGGTATTGTTGCTTCGATGTAAATATCTTTCGACTGTTCATCCTCGATATAGACACCGCTAAATCCGTATTCATTTAGTTTATTGATATAGGAAGCCGTCAGTTCACAGCCACTTCCCACCATGGTACGTCCCATGGAATCATATAAATCATACGCAAGACACATTCCCGGTCTGGCATCTTCAATGGAAACAAAACGCATAAAGCCTCCAATTATAACTACAACTTAAATCATAACCAGATAAATTGCTGCAAGTGAAATTACAATCTGAATGATAGCAAAACGAAATACCACCTGGGCATTGGACCACCCACCCTTTTTTCTTACATGGTCGTGAATCGGTGTGATGGTATTCTTCAGAATATGTATCTTTAAAAACCGAAGCAGTGAAACCTTTACCAGACCAAGACCACCGTCTGCGATAAGTACCGCAGCAACCAGCAGGTACATAAACGGACTGTGCATCTTCAATACCGCAATGGCAATAAAAATACCCATTGCACGTGATCCGGCATCTCCCATAAGAAGCTTGCTCGGTGTTGCGTTATACCACAGATATCCCAGCAGACATACCGCAAACAGTAAAATACAGTAATTGAAAGAATCATTGACTTTTAAAATATTGTCAAGAACAAACACACTCATCAACGTGATAATGGTCAGTGTTCCCGACAATCCATCCACACCATCCGAACAGTTGGTAACATTGATGGAAACCCACACCAGAATAACGGTCAGAATGGCAAATACAACCGGTGGAATCACGATGGTCGTTCCCGTAATGGCAATGGTGATCTCACTGGAATTGTAATGCAGATAGGAAATGGCTACAACGACTGCCACCGCCAGATCCAGAATTCCCTTTAAATACTCTCCCCATGGTTTTTCTGCGGCATCATCAAAGAATCCGGTGAACATTTCGATGACGATCAGCACCAGATAAATGATAATTTCCTTATTCATTTTGCCAAACAACAATGCGGAAACAACAAAAGTCAACACAAAAATAATACCCGCACCTCTTGGTTTTCCTGCGGAAAGAGCTCCATCATGTGCATACTGTCTTCCCATGTCCTTCGGCAGATATCCGTTTAATTTTGCAATTGCAATACAGGTCACTGCAAAAGCAAATAAAACACCGATAAAAGCAACCAGTGCGTGTTCATATGTTCCTAATAAGTATATCATTTTCTCCTCCTTCGGGCTTTCACCCGATTTAATTATATTAGGAGACTGGAAAAAAGTAAAGTTTTTGCTTGCATTTTTATCGAATTGTGTTATTATATACTCACACGCGTCAAAGCGTTAAAGTGTAAAAGATTCAAAGAACCACAAGGAGGAAACAAAAATGGCTCAAAAAGGAGACTTAATGACAGCACGTTCCGATATTCGTGTATTGGACGCAACCATTCGTGACGGAGGACTCGTAAACAACTTTATGTTCTCCGATGACTTTATCAACGCACTCTACCGCACCAATGTAAAGGCCGGCGTTGACTATATGGAGTTTGGTTATAAAGCTTCCAAGGAGCTGTTTGACGTAAATAAATTCGGCAAGTGGAAGTTCTGTGATGAAGAATCCATCCGTGAGATCGTTGGTGATAACAACTCCGATATGAAGATTTCCGTCATGGCAGATGTCGGACGCTGCGATTACAAAAAAGATATCATTGACAAAAAAGACAGTGTAATTGACATGGTCCGTGTGGCAACTTACGTGCACCAGATGCCTGCTGCAATCGAAATGATTGAAGATGCCAAGGCAAAGGGCTACGAGGTAACCTGTAATATCATGGCAATCTCCAATGCCAAAGAATCCGATATTGACCAGGCACTTGAAATGGTCGGTCAAAGCAGCGCCGATGGCATTTATATCGTGGACAGTTACGGTGCTCTTTACCCGGAACAGATCCGTGCGATTGCAGATAAATACACCGAACTTGGAGAAAAATACGGCAAATACATCGGTATGCATGCACACAATAACCAGCAGCTTGCCTTTGCCAACACGATCGAAGCACTCTCCCACGGTGTCAGTCTTTTAGATGCTACCATGATGTCCATGGGGCGGGGTGCCGGAAACTGTGCCATGGAACTGCTTCTGAGTTTTCTGAAAAATCCGAAATACAATGTATTCCCGGTACTCCGGTTCTTAGAAGACTATATGCTGCCGCTCAAAGAAACCGGTGCCGTATGGGGATATGATATTCCGTATCTGCTGACCGGACGTCTGAACCAGCATCCATCTGCTGCCATTGATTTTTGCAAGGACAACCGCAAGGATTACGCAGATTTCTATACCGATCTGTTAGACAAATAAAGCATAATACAAAACAGGCATCCGGGGTTCGCCAGATGCCTGTTTTATCTCTGTTATAAACGTTTAAATCTGTCTGCAAAGTGCATCCACTTTCGCAATTTCTTCCATCATACACATTTCTTTCAGATCCTGTGCATTTCCTTCGGAATGTTCCACTTCCTTTGAGAAAATACGCGCTACATCAATACGGTCAGACATTGTGAATTTGCCACCGTTTCTGTAAAAACGTGCCGCATCCATATCTCGTACCACAAGGGTTGCCATCACAATCATTTTGGCATAGGATAAAATATCATAATCATATATCGCATTCATCAGATAACGATACACAAAATAAACCAGAAGATGTTCATAGCCAAGTTCCGAATAATCCGATGATCGCATATATTCTGTCAGAAATGCCTCATAGGTATCTTTGTGATACAGCTTTTCGAATTCTTCCTTGGTGTGAACCCATTCATCATCCAGCTCTTCCATATCGGCAAAAACCGCAAAACGTTCCTCGAAATCTTCATAAGAAAGTGCACGAACCGGCTTCTCTTTTCCCTCAATATTTTTCTGCTCCCACTCCCGAAGTTCATGACCGGCATCTTCGTATCTCCAGTCTGCCAGTACCGACATATCCTCTTTTGCCTGTGCATAATTGATCACGGTCTGTACACCTGTCTCTTATACACATCTCCGAGCCCACGAGACGG
>ERZ1027229.1312-NODE-1312-length-11345-cov-3.486980_pt1 | contig 11345 bp, 10 predicted proteins | sample MGYA00519245_ERZ1027229 | MGnify/ENA primary metagenome ERZ1027229 (study PRJEB26926, sample SAMN06164466) | human gut metagenome | biome: ENVO:00009003; feature: ENVO:2100002; material: ENVO:00002003 | host: Homo sapiens | place: USA | collected 2012 ...
GCCCTTTCCAACAACATGATTTTGTGCGACCGAAAGAAGCTGAAAAACCCCAACGGCTTGATACTCGGCACACCGGGCAGCGGCAAAAGTTTTTCTGCAAAACGTGAAATCACAAACGCTTTTCTTATTACGGCAGATGATATTATCATTTGCGACCCGGAAGCGGAATATTACCCCCTTGTGGAACGGCTGAAAGGGCAGGTTATCAAGGTTTCGCAGAACAGCACGCAGTACATTAACCCGATGGATATTAACCTCAATTACAGCGAGGGCGACACGCCCATAGCCTTAAAGAGCGATTTTATCCTTTCCTTTTGCGAGTTGATTATGGGCGGCAAAAACGGGCTGGAAGCGGTTGAAAAGACTTTGATTGACCGCGCCGTTATCAGCGTGTACCGCAGCTACCTTGCAGACCCGAAGCCGGAGAATATGCCGATTTTGGGCGACCTCTACAATGAAATCAAGAAGCAGCCGGAAAAGGAAGCGCAGCGTATCGCGTCGGCATTGGAACTCTATGTAAATGGCAGTTTGAACGTGTTTAACCACCAAACAAACGTTGACATTCACAACCGCCTTGTCTGCTTTGATATTAAAGAACTCGGCACCCAGCTACGAAAACTCGGTATGCTCATTGTCCAAGATCAAGTTTGGAACAGAGTTACCATAAACCGCAGCGAAGGCAAGGCGACGCGGTACTATATCGACGAGTTTCATTTGCTGCTCAAAGAGGAACAGACCGCAGCGTACAGCGTTGAGATTTGGAAGCGTTTTAGAAAATGGGGCGGTATTCCGACAGGTATCACCCAAAACGTGAAAGATTTGTTATCGTCCCGCGAGGTGGAGAACATTTTTGAAAACAGCGATTTTGTGTACCTTCTGAACCAGGCCAGCGGAGACAGAAAAATCCTCTGTGAGCGTCTGAATATCTCCAACCAGCAGGCGGCGCATATCAGCAACGCAGGCCCCGGCGAGGGGCTGATCTTCTTCGGCAACGTGATCCTGCCTTTTGTGGATGACTTCCCGAAGGACAATGAACTTTACAGCATTATGACAACAAAACTTGGTGAAACCGGGAAAGGAGGCGCGGCGCATGAATGATGAAAAATATGTGATTGGTAGCGGAAGTTTTCGGCTTCTGATCGGTGATTTGTATGATCTCTATTGTTATCATTTCAGTTTGACCCGCAGACTGGCGGAGGCTGCGGACGAAAAGGCACTTTTGAAAATCCAGAAAAGCGTGTCCGGCTATGAGCGCAGGATGAAGCGCCTTTGCAGGCGTTGGGGTCTACCCACGGATGATACGCCCTGGGCCTACGATACAATGGAGAAATCCATCCGGGAGCGGATGCTCCATGAATAACCTGACCCATGTGAGCCTGTTTTCCGGCATTGGCGGTCTGGACCTGGCGGCGGAGGCTGCCGGGTTTGAAACTGTCTGCCAGTGCGAGTGGGCGGATTTTCCGCACTCCGTCCTCTCCGCACGATGGCCGGATGTTCCCAGGTTCCGGGATATTACTACTTTTACGAAGGAGGCGTTTTTTGAAAAAACAGGACTTGAAACAGTTACCGTTATCTCAGGCGGCTTTCCCTGTCAGCCCTTCTCCACCGCCGGAAAACGGAAGGGCTTTGCGGATGAACGCTACCTGTGGCCGGAAATGTGCCGCGTTATTACCGAGCTGCGGCCCCGTTGGGTGCTTGGGGAAAATGTTGCTGGCTTCATCAATATGGGGCTCGACAAAACGATTTTTGACCTGGCAAAAGCGGGATACGCTGTTCTCCCATTCGTATTTCCGGCTTGCGGCGTCGGCGCATGGCATGAGCGCCAGCGAACTTTTATCGTCGCGGCTGATGTTTCCCACACCCCTTGCCTCCGACAACAACACCGCCAGGGACGCGGCAAGCCTGGATGTGTTCCTGTCGGACAATGGGATATTCCGCAAGAGGAACCGAAACGGGGCGATCTGGAGCCTCAGCCTGTCGGCGGCGGTATTCTATCTGACCCCGGTGGCGTCGGACGGTTTCCGCTCGACCTTGAAGCCGTCGGCCTTCAATCCGGCGAAGAAGGACGGGAACCTGTCGGCGCAGATCATCTCCCAGGAGCGGCCGGTGTCCGAAACGGCGGCGCTGAATCCGGATTGGGTGGAATGGCTCATGGGCTTCCCGAAAGGATGGACGGACGTATCCTCTGGGCCGCCGAACCGGAAGGAATCCCCCGCATGACCGAGCGCATGGATGACCGGGCGCTGCGGCTGAAAACCTTGGGAAATGCGGTCTGCCCGCCCCAAGCCTATCCCATTTTCCGCTATATCGCCATGATCGAGAATGGCACCTGCGGCGACTTCTGCCCCTATGGAAAGGAAGGTGACTGCCTATGAGGGAACTGAAAGCAACCGATAAGATCACGCAGAAAATGACCCGTGACGGTGCGGTATCGGAAAACCTTGTCACAGGCGAGATGAAACATATCAGCAGCCGTGAACCGGAAACGGAGCTGTCCGCTTCTTCGGAAGAATCTGCTGGCGCGGCTGCTGACCTTGCCCTGCGTGCGGCGGAACACCATGAGAAGAAAACCGCACGAAAGGCGGAAAAGGCTGACACCCAGGCAGTGCGTGATGGTTCTGCCGCAAGGCAGCGCCCGTCCTCCCGTCTGCAATTCACCGAGGAAGAACGTGCCGATCCCGCACTTGGGAAGTACATTGACCGTTCCGACCGTGCGGCGGACAGGCTGGACGCGGCGAAAGCCGCCATCCCCGCAAAGAAAATTCTCCGTACCGAGCGTGTTTTTGACGAGACAGCCGGAAAAGGCAAGATGCAGCTTCACTTTGAAGAAGTGGAGAAACGCCCCAATGGACGCCTGCGGCACAATCCGCTTTCTCGGCCGGTCCATGAGATTGTCCATGCCGCCCATGCGAAGGTACATGAGGTGGAACAGGAAAATGTGGGTGTGGAGGCTGGGCACAAGGGCGAGGTGCTGACGGAACGTGGGCTTGCCTACGGAAAAGGCAAAGTCCGTGCCGCCGTCCACCATCACCGCATAAAGCCCTGGCGTGACGCGGCGAAGGCAGAGCAGGCTTCGGTCAAGGCAAACGCCGAGTACCTTTACCAAAAGGCACTGCATGATGATCCTGCATTGGCAGCTTCTAACCCGGTATCTCGCTTTCTGCAGAAACAGCGGATCAAGCGGAACTATGCAAAGGAGCTGCGACAGGCAGAGAAAACCGCAAAGAACACAGCGGCCACGGCGAAAAGTGCGGCACAGAAAGCAAAGGACGCATTCAAGGAAACCTTTCTCTACATCAAGCATCATAGCCGGGCGGTGCTGTTGGTGATCGGCATTGGCGCCTGTGTTGCTCTGCTGTTTGGCGGGGTATCTTCCTGTTCCATGATGGCGGGCTCCGGCGTGGGCGGTGTATTTACTTCCTCTTATCTCTCCGAGGATGCGGATATGCTGGCTGCGGAGGCGGCCTACTGCGAACTGGAACAGGAACTTCAATATGAGCTGGACCACTATGAGACTCTGCACCCCGGATATGACGAATACCGTTTTGATCTGGACGAGATCGAACATGACCCTTATGTGCTGATCTCCATTCTCACGGCGTTCCATGAAGGTGTGTTCACCATCGACGAGGTTCAGGAGGAACTGCAAATGCTCTTTGAAAAGCAGTACATCCTGACGCAGACCGTGGAAGTGGAGGTGCGCTATCGGACGGAGACACGGACAGACAGCGAGGGAAATGACTATGACGTGGAAATACCGTACAACTACTATATCTGCAAGGTGAAGCTGGAAAACTTCGATCTTTCCCATGTGCCGGTCTACATCATGGACGAGGAAACACTTTCCCTGTATGCGGTCTATATGGCAACGCTGGGAAACCGGGAAGATTTATTCCCAAGTTCCGGCTATGTGGACAAGTACACCAAACCGCCCACCACCTATGATATCCCGCCTTCCGCACTGGAAGATGAAACCTTTGCAGCGCTCATTACCGAGGCAGAGAAGTACATCGGCTATCCTTATGTCTGGGGCGGCAGCAATCCAAACACTTCTTTTGATTGCTCCGGCTTCGTGTCCTGGGTGCTGACGCAAAGCGGCGTCTGCAACACGGGCAGGCTGGGAGCCCAGGGGCTTTACAATATTTCCACCCCGGTATCCTCTGCCAACGCAAGACCCGGCGACCTGATCTTTTTCGTCGGCACTTACGATACACCGGGCGTTTCCCATGTGGGTATCTATGTGGGCGGCGGAAAAATGCTGCACTGCGGCGACCCCATTCAGTATGCAGATATCAACACAAGCTACTGGCAATCCCACTTTTACGCTTTCGGGCGACCGCCCTACAACTAAAAAACGATATGGAGGTAATTTGATTTATGGCAACGACACAGAAGATCCGCAATGACATTGCGAAAACCAAAGAAAAGATCACGGAGCAGCAGAAACGCCTTCGTGCGCTGGAGGCCCAGCTTGCGGAGGAAGAAAATCTGGAAATCGTCCGCATGGTGAAAGCCGTGAAGATGGATAACAAGGAACTGACCGCCTTCCTGAAAGCCTATGCCAGCGGTATGATCTCTCTGCCGGAAGGTATGATGCCGGAGGATGGCACCGAGAATGAGGAAACGGAGGGATACGAGGATGAAACATAACTTTATGACAAAAATGGCATCGGCTCTTTTGGCGGTGGTGCTCAGCACTGCCGCTTTTTCTGTCACCGCCTTTGCCAGCGGCGGCGAGGAAACCACGGAGTCCGTGGCTGAACAGGAAACGGCTGGGGATGTCTCTGATCTGCTTTCCGCTCTGGCAGGCAGCCAGGTCACGGTATCCGTCACCGAGGATGGTATCCAGTTCAGTTCCGGCGAAAATGACTCCGGGCAGACCGGCACCGTCACCACGGGCGGCGGCAATCTGAATGTCCGCACGGGTGCGGGAATGGACTACACCGCCTTCACTCAGCTTCCCAACGGAACAACCGTGAAGGTAATCGGCACGGACGGCGACTGGCTGAAGGTCATCCTGCCGGAGAAAGTCGGCTATGTCTATTCCGGCTACATGACAGTAAGTGACGGCGAGACTGGTTCCGGGGAAGGTTCTTTCTCTCTGGACACGGAAACGCTGGAAAATCTGCTGGGTATGCTGGGTGGCGGTTTGAATGGCGGTGCCGCCCTGACGCCGGACGGGAACCTTTCGCTGATTGACGATATTGGCAGCCCGACCGCCAGCGGCAAGCAGTTTATTACAGTGGAAACGAAGAACGGCAATGTGTTCTATCTCATTATCGACCGTGACGACGAGGGCGAGGAAACCGTGCATTTTCTGAACCAGGTGGATGAAGCCGATCTCATGGCGCTCACGGAGGATGGAGAAAAGGCGGAAACACCTATTGTCTGCACCTGTACGGAGAAGTGCCAGGCCGGAGCGGTCAATACCGCTTGCCCGGTCTGCGTAAAAAACCTCAGTGAATGTGTTGGTACAGAACAGAAAGCTGCGGAGCCCACCGAGCCGGAGAATCCGAAGCCTGAAAAGAAAAGTAATACCGGGGCGATCCTGGCGGTGCTGCTGATCCTTGCAGCCGGAGGCGGCGCGGCAGTCTATTTCCTGGTGCTGAAACCGAAGCAGGGAAAGAAAGTTCCCGCTGATCTGGATGATTTCGACCTGGAGGATGAAGAAGAATATCTGACTGAGGACGAGGAAACGGAGGAAAAGAATGAGTAAACTGATTATCGCAGAAAAACCGAGTGTGGCAAAATCTATCGCATCGGCCCTGGGTGCTTCATCCAGGGCCGATGGCTTTTATGAGGGCAACGGCCTTCTCGTATCCTGGTGCGTGGGACACTTGGTATCCCCGATGGATGCGGGCGGCTATGACGAGAATTTCAAGAAATGGCGCTATGATGATCTCCCCATTCTGCCGGAGCCGTTCCGCTATGTGCTGGCACCGGGCAAGGAGGACGCATTTGAAAATCTACGCGCCCTGATGGACCGACCCGACGTGGATACCATTGTCAATGCCTGTGATGCCGGGCGTGAAGGGGAACTGATCTTCCGTCTGGTGTATGAAATGACCGGATGCCGCAAGTCGGTCCTCCGTCTCTGGATTTCCTCGATGGAGGACAGCGCTATCCGAGAGGGCTTTTCTGACCTGCGCCCCGGCGCCGATTATGAAGCCCTGTATCAATCCGCCCTCTGCCGCCAGAAAGCGGATTGGCTGGTGGGGATCAATGCTACGCGACTTTTCTCCGTTCTCTATCACCGTACCCTGAATGTGGGCCGTGTTCAGACGCCCACGCTGGCAATGCTGGCGGAGCGTGACGCGAAGATCACGCTGTTTCACAAGGAAAAGTATCATCTGCTGCGCTTGACGCTGGATGGAACCGAGGCGGTGTCGGAAAAGTTCACCGATCCAACGGAGGCGGAACAGGCAGCGGTCATGTGCAAGGGTGCGGCCGTCACCTGTACCTCTGTCACGAAAGAGCAGAAGAAGGAACAGCCTCCGAAGCTCTATGATCTTACCACCTTGCAGCGTGAGGTAAACCGCCTGTTCGGATACACGGCGAAGCAGACCCTTGACTACGCCCAGAGCCTCTACGAAAAGAAGCTGCTGACCTATCCCCGCACGGACAGCCGGTATCTGACCTCTGACATGGCGGAAACGGCGTCCTGCGTGATCCATCTGGCAGCAAAGCTGCCACCTTTTGATGGCTGCACAAACTTCTTCCCGCTGGTGGAGGCCATGATTTCCGACAAGGATGTATCCGACCACCACGCCATTATCCCCACGATGGAGGTTGAGAAAGCGGATATCAAGGCTCTGCCCCTGGGCGAGCGCAATTTGTTTCTGCTGGTCTGCTGCAAGCTGCTGTGTGCATCGGCGGAGCCGTATATGTATGAGGCGGTCACGGCAACTTTCGACTGCGGCGATCATTCCTTTACCGCAAAGGGCAAGCGCATCCTCTCCGAAGGCTGGCGGGAGATTGACCGTATCTTCCGAATCTTCCTGAAAGAAAAGCCTGCGGATGGGGACGGCGGCACACTCCCGGACTTCACCGAAGGGCAGACTTTTGACGGTGCGGAGGTTTCCGTCACCGAGCATTTCACCCAGCCGCCGAAGCCCTACACCGAAGATACTCTTCTGTCCGCTATGGAGAACGCGGGCAAGGACGATATCCCCGACGAGGCAGAGCGAAAAGGTCTTGGCACGCCTGCGACCAGGGCGGCAATCATCGAAAAACTGGTGGCAGCCGGATTTGTGGAGCGCAAGGGCAAAAACCTGATCCCCACGAAAGCCGGTATCAACCTTGTCACGGTCCTGCCGGAGCCGCTGACCTCTCCCATGCTGACAGCGGAATGGGAACAGAAATTGACGGAGATCGCAAAGGGCGGCGCTGACCCGGATACCTTCATGGACGGTATCCGCACGATGGTTCAAGAGATCGTGTCCACCTATTCCTGCATTTCCGAGGATGGCAAAAAGCTGTTTGCCCCGGAGAAGGAAGTGATCGGTACCTGCCCCCGCTGCGGCCAGCCGGTTTATGAGGGCAAGAAGAACTTTGCGTGTTCGGATCGGTCCTGCGGTTTCGTCCTCTGGAAAAATGACCGCTTCTGGACGAGCCGCAAGAAGGAACTGACAAAGAAGATGGCAGCGGACCTCCTGAAAAAGGGTCGTACCAATGTCAAGGGAATGTGGTCTGAAAAGAAACAGGCCACTTATGACGCTGCGGTGATCCTGGACGACACGGGCGGCAAGTACATCAATTTTAAGCTGGACTTTCCAAAAAGAAAGGATGGTGCTGATGGCAGAAAATAAGACTTTGGAACATTTACCCGAAGTGAGGGCGGCGGTGGCTGCCCTCTCACCGGAGGATCGGGAGGTGCTGGCGGCGGTGCAGGCCTCGCCCTTCAAGCTGACAGCGCCGGAGCAGTTCAAGGAGTTTGCGGCCAACATCGACTATTTCGTATTTGAGCCCAATATCCACGATCTGAACGATCTGGGGTGGCGGTATCTGGCACAGCACATGGATATGCTGCTGCCCCCGGAACTTCTGAAAGCAATCGACCCTGTTCCGTTTGGCAAGTACGCCATGCAGGAGGAACAGGGCCATTTTACGGAACACGGATATATTTCTCTTTCCGGCGACGAGTGGAATCATGAACGCCCTGCGGAGCCGGAGAAAAAGCCTTCCATCCGGGAACGGCTGGAACAGGGCAAGAAGGAATGTGCGGAGAAAAACAAGGCGCAGCCCCATAAGGAAAAATCTGCGCCGGAACTGTAAGGAGGTGCTGATATGCCATATTACGATCACGACAAGGATTATCCCTTTGCCGCCTTTATCACCAATCTTGGGAAGTACAATGAGGGCGAGCTTGTGGGCGAGTGGGTGAAGTTTCCCACCACCGCCGAGGAATTGAAGGAAGTGTTTAAGCGGATCGGGATCGGCCAGAAGGATGACTTCGGCCAGCCCTATGAGGAATGGTTCATCACGGACTATGACTGCTATGTGGACGGTCTTTACAGTAAGCTGGGTGAATATGAAAATCTGGACGAGCTGAATTATCTGGCATCGAAGCTGGATGAAATGAGCGAAAGCGAATACGCACAGTTTCAGGCCGGTATGGAAATGGGCGACCATTGCGGCAGCCTGCAGGAGATCATCAACCTCACCGAGAATCTGGATTGCTATGAGGTTTACCCCGATATCCATGACTATGACGATCTGGGCCGCTATTACATCGAAGAACTGGACGTTATGCAGGTGCCAGAGCATTTGCAGAATTACATCGACTATGAGGCCTACGGCCGGGACGTTGCGTTGGAGGAAAACGGCACCTTCACGGATCAGGGCTATGTGCGTGATACGGGTGACAGTTTCCATGAGTATTACGACGGTGAGCGCGGCAGTATCCCCGACGAGTACCGGGTGATGACCTTTCAGGACGATCTTCCCGAAGAAGAAAAATCCGAGTGGGCTATGGATATCGCCTTTGACATGGATGAGTTTTTCCGTCAGAACGATCCGCAGTATGCGGCGGAGCACCCGGAGGCGCACGCCGCAAAGGAAGAAATTTACGAAAGCCTGATGGCCGGGCGCATTTCCGCTCTGGATGAAAAGCTGGCGGCGCTGGGGCAGACGCAAGAGGACTATCTTCCTTCGGAGATTGAAAAGTTCAAGGACGCCACGGGCTATGAGGAATTTCTTGATTTTGATCCGGCGGAGGTCAAGGCCGCTTTGGATGACCCGGAGAAGTCCCATGCGGATGAAATGCTGTCCGCCGCGGAGAGGGTTGCCTCGGAAAAGATGACTGTGCTTGTAGTGGAACCTATGAAGGAACCCTATGTGAAGGAGATCGGCCCCGACCTTCATTCCCTGCAGGCAGAGGTTGGCGGTGATATTGGGGCAACCTATCCCTATTCTGACCCGGTGGCGCTGGTTTGCAATGATGAAGGAAAGCTCATAGGGCTTGATCTGAACCGTGGGCTGCGGGATGAAAATGGAGAAATTTATGATATCGTAGCAGGGACTTTCCTGGTGGTTGGACTTGGTGAGGAAGATTTTGCGTCCCTGTCCCCGGAACTGATTCAGAAATACACGGAACAGTTCAAAACGCCGGAACGATTTATGCAGATCAATGGCAATATCGTTGTTCTCCCTGTCCCGGCAGAGAAGCAAGACCTCGCTTATCTGCCAGACCGTTTTGAAACTGGCGAACGTGTGCAGACACCGAGGGGCAGCTTTCAGGTGACGGCTATGAGCCGGGAGCAGATGGAGGCGGCCGGTTACGGTGTCCACCATATTTCCGATGATGGAAAGTATCTTATCATGGGAAATGGTACACGGGCCTTTGCCGTGGCAGCGGAGCAGCCGGAGAAGGACAATCCTCTCCGCACCGCTGAAATGACGCTGGAGGATGACTACGGCATGATCGACGGCGTTATCAACAACGGCAGACGCGGCGAAGAATTGGAAAAAGCCCAGGAGTACGCAGAACGGATAACGCCGGAGAAGCCTTCCATCCGTGAGCGGTTGGAGGATGCCAAACGGGAATGTGCTGAGCATAAGCCCCCGGAGGGCAAGAAGTCCGGCCGTGATGTGCCGGAGCAGGACTGCCTATGAGCCGAAGCAAGAAGTGGCGGCTGGAATGGGCGTTCTTCCTGGGTGAGAACGGCAGGCGGCAGTATAACCATATCTGCAAAAAATGTGTTCACGGCTGCAAGCAGAGTTTCCGGGCGTGTCTGGTCGCTTGTCCGCATTACAGTTCCAAACGATCTAAAATCTGTGAGGATAAGGGTAGAAAAACCGCAGAATAATTCCCTGTATCCGTACTTTCAAAGAGAGCCTTTATGATTTCTCATGTGTCGGTCTGCTTGCTGGCACATAGAGAAAATGGCTCGATTCCAAACACTTTCTGATACACAAAACGGGAGTACAGCTTTTCGGTTCATCCGATTGGCTGTACTCCCGCTTTTTCTTTTTGCTATCATCAAATTACTTTAACACGGTTCTGTTGTTTGAACAGGGGTACAAATTGTACCTCCGTTGAAAAGGAATTTCCATAGTATTTTCTCATTAGGATTGGATAGGAAAGGATGGATAGCCGCCGCAGTAGGCGTTGTGGGAATGTGCGTAAACTGTCAGAATTGCGAGGCTGTGGGAAAGCTGTTTGCAGGCCTGTGGGAAAAGGCTTGTCTTTTTCCATCAGGTTGTGAATGGTTTTTCCATCGGCACGAGCGGCAGTTTTCCATATTTCCATGACGCAAGAAAATCATCCAACGATCAGCCGGTACACCGTCAGCGGCACATACCACACCGCCACGATCAACCGCCATGCCAGAATGAAACCACCGATCACACCACCGATAATGAAGTTCAATGCAAACAGGGCGATCCCTCCACCCAGGGAGCCGCCGCCCGGCACGATCCAGAGGCACATCCGATGGAGGCCAAACGGCAGCCCGCAGAGTATCCAGAGCCATACATAGTCAAGCTCTCCGTTCTTCATGCAGGCGGATTTGAAGATACAATACAGAATCAGTGCCACGGTCACGGGCAGTACACTTTTGAAGAATAATGCTTTGATTGCTTCGCTTCTTGTCATCGGTAAAACCTCCTTCCGCAGTTCCATTATACAGGATGCCGGGAGCTGCGCCCAGCGTCTTTCAAAGAAATTTATTCAAGTTCATGCCGCCGCTGTTGTTCCTGTTCCATTGGAACGGCCAGCAGTGCATCCACATTTTGCTTGACGGTATCGTATTCCTGGCCTTCGGTTCTTGCGGTTTTGTACTCCGCAAGAAGGCGTTCCTTTTCTGCGCTGAGATTGGCAAGCTCCGTTTTCATGCTTTCTGTTG
>ERZ1027229.1332-NODE-1332-length-11253-cov-3.897571_pt1 | contig 11253 bp, 4 predicted proteins | sample MGYA00519245_ERZ1027229 | MGnify/ENA primary metagenome ERZ1027229 (study PRJEB26926, sample SAMN06164466) | human gut metagenome | biome: ENVO:00009003; feature: ENVO:2100002; material: ENVO:00002003 | host: Homo sapiens | place: USA | collected 2012 ...
CAGCGACAGGGCGGACAAGGAATATGTCCTTGACTCCCTCGGCAAGGCCAAGGCCATGCTGCTTGCGTTGCTGGAGTCGGAGAAGACCGAGTTGAATGGCAAACTGACTTCAATCAACAACACCATCTCGTATCTTCAGAAAAAGGATGCCGAACTTGAGAAGAAAATTTCGGATTTGAGAATCTACATCGACAAGGAACTGAAGGAGACCAAGGACTGGGCTAATGCGACATTCATGACTTTGGACCAGTATGACGCCATTGTGGACCAGCTCGGCGGGATCGAAGGCGAGATAGCTGGCCTCAAAACCTCGATGACTAACCTTGAGACCCGTCTGACGGAGAAATATTCAAAGGATCTGAAGACAGCGTCGGATGAAGTGAAGTCAAGGCTTGGCGAGGAGGTCGATGGTCTGAATGACAGGATCGACAAGGTGGTCTCTGACATCACCAAGGCCTACACCGACGCCATCGCCACTTTCCGTGAGGAAATGGAAAAATGGTGGAACGAAAGCCTGAAGAAAGCCATCGATGAAAGCGAGGCCTCTATGAAATCGTGGGTGAACAGCACTTTGGACGGCTACTGGACGATCGCCCGGACCAAGGATTCCCTCAAGGCGCTTAATGATGACATTGAGAATCAGCTTGAGGCGCAGAAAAAACTGTTGAATGATTTGATCAGTGAAAACGCGGGGGATATTACTGCTCTTGAGGACAGGTTGAAGAAAGTCAATGATGACCTTAAGGCGTTGGCGGATCGTTTCCCGGTCTTCACGTCTGACTTGAACAAGGCGAAGGAGGATCTTACCATTGCCTACAAGAAAGCAATCGAGGATGCCATCACTGATTTCAAGGGTGTTTTTGAGGCTACGATCAAAGCTCGTGTTGATGCCGCGTATGACAGTTTCACGAAAGCATTTTCGACAAAAGAGGCTGAAATGAGGAGGGTGATGGCTTCTATCAATAGCGATCTCGCTTCCCTTGATTTCGCTGGCCTTATTTCCTCCTTTGACTCCGTGATGCAGTCTCTGGCGTTTGTCCCGACGAGCGATGACGGGAGTGTGATTCTCTCCTACAACGTCGAGTCTTTGGAAAAGACCATCGATGTCTCTCTGGAGATCCGCCCTGAGCGGCTGCTGTCCTCAATAGGAGCCGCTGATGTGTCGGCGTATGCGTTGCTCACAAAGACAAGGGCTTCGGTCGGGGATGAGGTCGCTCTGAAAGTTCAGAGAATCACCAAGGCAAAGAACGGAGTCCTGAATGTCAGGGTTGAGCCCGGGGTACTGTTGGATGACTTTATTGCAGGACGAGTCTCCGCCGGTTTCAGGGTCGTTGTCCGTGACGTTTCCACACGGTTCACTCCTTTGAAAGTCGCGAAAATAAGACCGCCTTTGATCCAATATACCACAGTGTCCGGAAGAATGGTTGAGATTTCTTCATCTTTATCAGCCTTTGACGCGAATAAAAATAAGTTGGGCATAGTGCACACCAAGTATGGAGAAATCGGCTTTCACGGAGAGGTTGACAAAGTGAACCTTTTTTGGAGTTATAGTGATAAGGAATCTGCTGACTTGAAGACAATCAAGCTCCTCAAGAAAGTAAAGCCTGATTACTATATATATTTTAGAGGCTGTAATCTTCTTGAAGAGGCGGATCTTGAGTTATTGGACGTGTCGGCGGTCACTAATTTTCAACATTCCTTTTATAATTGTAGGAAGCTGACTACAAAATCGTTGAAGATCTCATCCTGGAAGCCTCAGAACCTTGAATTTACCAACTATACATTCTATGGATGCTCAGGGTTGACTTCCTTGGATTTGTCCAAATGGAAAATGGATAAGGTGATTAGCGTGCCTGGAATGTTCAATGGATGTTCATCTCTTGAAACTTTGGATTTGTCCGGTTGGAATTTGGAGAAAGCGAACTGGCACAATGTGACTGATAATGGAAAAGAAGAACGCTGTATGTTCTATGGTTGTAAGAAATTGAAGACCATCAGAATGGTAGGCTGCAGCAAAGCCACTAAGGATCTGGTCAAGCGTGATCTTAATGTGGCCGGCATAAACCCTACGATCGTGACAAATTAACCCTAAAATGGAAGAATCAATGAGTTTAAGAAGAATATTACCGGCTCTTCTGAGCGTGATCCTGCTGGTGTCCTCCGGATGCGCTGACTACGATGCTGAGTTCAAGCGTGTGGATGACCGCATCGATGAAATCGAGAACAACCGCATCCCGTCCATCGACAAGCAGCTCGAAAAGATAAACGCTTCACTTCTGGAGTTGGAGCGGACAGATTTGGAAATCAAGAAGATGATCGAGTCCTTGGACAAGACCGCCGATGATCTTCGCAAAGACATCGGTGAGAACGAGAACCGCGTATCCGAAGTTCGCTCTGAACTCGAAAAGGCTGTGAAGGAACTCCAGGACAGTGACAAGACCAACAAGGAGGAACTGATCACTGCCATCAATGAATCCAAGGCTACCGTCTTGGCCAACCTTGAGGCGATGAGGAGGGAAATGCAGGGCAAACTGTCCGACATAGATGAGATGATCTCTGATCTGAAAGAGAAGGATCAAGAATTGGAGAAACAGATTTCTGTTCTCAAGACCTATGTTGATGATGAATTGAAAGGCATCAAGGATTGGGCCACAGCCACATTCGCGACGTTGGAGCAGTATAATGGTATTGTGGAACGGATAGGAGGGATCAACACGGAGATGTCTGAACTGAAGAAGTCTTTGTCTGACCTTGAGACCCGCCTGACAAACAAGTTCGACGAGGATTTGAAAAAGGCGGTCAGTGACCTTGAGTCAAAAATCGGAGAGGAAGTCTCCGGTCTTAATGACAGGATAGACAAAGAGGTATCAAATCTTACACAGGCTTACACATCGGCTATAGCCAAGACTCGCGCAGAGATTGAAAGCGCATGGACGGAAAAGGTTAAGACCTCTCTTGAGGAATTGGAAAACTCCCTTAAACTCTGGGTGAACGAGAAACTTACGGCCTATTGGACGATAGAGGAGACTAAAGCGGCTCTTGAGGCTCAGAAAAAGGATCTTGAAAACCAGTTGAAGGCTCAGGAAGCCTATCTGAAAGAATTGATTGACGCTAATGCGGGAGAGATCAAGGACCTGAAAGAGGCTCTGACAGAGACAGAGAACGCTCTTGCGGACAACGCCAAGAGCCTGGAGGACTTGTTCTCGGAGCTTGAGCAGGCAAAAAAGGACATCAAGGCTGCTTATGAGGCCGTGATAAAGGATGCCATCACATCGTTGGAGGGCATTCTTGACGATGAGCTTGATGACGAGATAGAAAGCCTCAACAACAGCATTGACGAGAGAGTCGAGGCATTGGAGTCAAGGATTGAGAAATGCAAGGATGACTTGGCTTCGATAATAAAGGATGTTGAGGACGCGCGGACTAAGATAAGAAACGTGATATCATCGTTTGTATATTTCCCGACATATTCAGATGGATCGGTTGAGGTCTTCTGTGAAGGTGTCAAGAAGTCTCTGACATTGAAATTCGAGGTCCGTCCGTTCTCTGCCGCCGAGGCTCTGAATGTAGGCAATGTGTCGATCCTCACTCAAAGCGTGGAGCCAAAAGATTATGTTATTCCTCTTAAGTTGAACGGAATCACAAGCACCGGGAACGGCATCGTTCTGATGGACATAGATGCTTCCGACCTTCCTCTCATCTTTACAAATGGTTCTAGAAAGTTCAACGTTCTGGTGTCAATAAAGGATGATTCCAAAGGTTGGGATATGATTTCCGGTTTTATTCCTATTGTCCCTGTTGTGGTGACAAACCCTTAAGAAAAAGACTTGTATGACTGTTAACATTAGAGAAAAATGAAAGAATATATTGGAAAAATAAGACTGGTCTTGATGAGTGTGGGTCTTGCCGCAGCTTTCGGCTGCGCGAACTATGCTCCGGACCTTGATGAGATTCATGAGGATCTGAACGGAAAGGATGCGTGGGTCACATCCATAAACCAGCAGATTGAGAAGATCAACGCTTCCATTCCGAAGTTGGAGCAGACCGACAAGGACATGATCGGTTCCCTGGAGGAGACCGCCGGCGATCTCAGGAAAGCTATCACGGAGAATGGGAAACGGATTTCAGCAGTGAAGTCCGACCTTGAGAAAGCGGTGGAAGAATTGAGGAAAAGCGACAATGCCAACAAGGAAGAACTTATCAGGGCAATAGAACAAGCCGAAAAAGAGGTTCTTGTGACTCTTGAGACAATGAAGTCTGAGATGAACGTGAAATTGTCAGACATAGGCGGCGCGATCTCCGACCTGAAAAAGAAAGATGCGGATTTGGAAGGCAAGATCTCGGATTTGAAATCGTATGCCGGAAAAGAATTGAAAGGCACTGAAGATTGGGTCAAGGCCACTTTCGCGACTTTGGAACAGTACAATGACATCGTGGAGCAAATCGCTGGCATTGATATCGAAATCGCCGGATTGAAGACCTCAATGACTGATCTTGAGGTGCGTCTGACAAAGAACTTCACAGAGTCGTTGAACAAGACTGTCAGCGATCTGGAATCAGCTGTCGCTGACGAGGTCGCCGGGTTGAATGACAGAATCTCAAAAGAGGTTGCTGATCTGACAAACGCTTTCACCGAAGCCCTCTTAAAAGCCCGGAACGAGACTGAGGCAGCCTGGGAAAAGAACCTTAAGGATTCGGTGAATGATTTGAAGTCATCCCTTGAGTCTTGGGTGAATGATAAATTTAAGGCTTACTGGACGATTGAGGAAACGAAGGCGGCCCTTGAGACTCAGAAAAAGGCTCTTGAAGGTCAATTGCTTGTGCAGAAAACCGCTTTGGAGGAAATGATCAAGGCAAATTCGAAAGACATCGAGGATCTGAAGGCGGCCTTGGCCGTGACCAATAAGGCGATTGAGGACAACGCGAAGGAGGTCGAAGGCTTGAAGTCGGATTTGGATGAGGTCAAGGCTGAGGTCAAAGAGGCGTATGAGAGAGCCATCAGAGATGCGATAGCCTCCCTGCGAAATGAGTTGTCTGCGGACATCACGGCCGCTATCAATGATGCGGACAGTAAGGTTCAGGGCGAGATTGATCGAATGAGTTCGGAAATCCGGAAGATGGAGAAATCTGTCAGCGACAAGATAACACAGGCTCAGAATGCTGTCAACAAGGTGCTGTACAGAATACAGTCTTTGGTTTATGTCCCTTATACCGAGGATGGAGTAGCTGTAGTGACAAGATATGGCTCGGGTTCCATTGTGAAATTCGTGACGTTGGAATTCGAGGTCCGGCCTTCCTCCGCGCTGTACTATCTGAAAAAGGATAACATTAAGATAACGGCGCATTATCCGAATAATGAACAGAAGGATCTTTACATAAATAATGACAATGACTTTAAGGTGTATGGCGGTTATATTGTCATCAAGGTGAACGCCACCTACATCTCTGATTCGTTTGTGCGGGGCGAGATGGCAGCCTTCGCCAGAGTCCACATCGAGAACGAGACGATGGGCTGGAATCTGTCGTCTGAATATATTCCTTTGAGGATGGCTGAATAAGACGTGAGGGTTAACACCTTGATTATATTGTCTTGTGTACATTTGTGAAAATCGTTGAACAATAACTCAATACCTTATGACAAAATTTCTAGAGAGAATCGGCGCCGGGATTGTTCTGCCCCTGTGTCTGTTGATGTCCTTCGGATGTGCGGACTACTCCCCGGACATCGATGACATCCACAAGAGGCTTGACGCCATGGAGGACAACCAAATCGCCACCATCGAGAGTCAGGTCGTCTCGGTCAACTCCTCGATTTCCAATTTTGAGAAGGCCGATGCGGATCTGAAGGAAATGATCGCGAACCTTCAGAAGACAGCGGGGAAGTTTGAGAAAACAATCTCGGAGAACGGGGAAAGCATCTCCGCATTGAAGACCGGCCTTGAGAAAGCGGTCGAGGATCTTAAAAACAGCGACAGGGCGGACAAGGAATATGTCCTTGACTCCCTCGGCAAGGCCAAGGCCGTGCTGCTTGCGTTGCTGGAGTCCGAGAAGACCGAGTTGAACCGCAATCTAACCTTAATCAATAATACAATAGAGGATCTTCAGAAGAAGGATGCCGGGCTTGAAAAGAAGATCTCTGAGCTTAAGGCCTACGCCGCCAAGGAACTTAAGGAGACCAGGGACTGGTTCAAGGCCACCTTTATGACGCTGGAGCAGCACGACACCATTGTTGGGCTGCTTGGTGGAATTAAGGGAGAGATCGCCGCACTGGAGACATCCATGACAGATCTTGAGACCCGCCTGACAGAGAGATATTCAAAGGAACTGAAAGCCGCCGCAGGTGAAGTCAAGTCAAAACTCGGTGAGGAGGTCGCCGGTCTGAATGAAAGGATTGACACGGAGGTCGAGGCCATTACCTTGGCCTACACCGCCGCCACCTCCACTGTCCGTGGGGAGTTGGACAAATGGTGGAGCGAGAACCTGAAGAAATCAATTGACGACTGCGAGTCCTCGATGAAATCCTGGGTGAACAGCACTCTGGACGGCTACTGGACGATAGTCGAAACCCAAGGTGCGCTTAAGGTTCAGAAAGAGTTCATCGAAGGCCGGTTCGAGGCGCGGAAGAAATACCTGAATGATTTGATCAAAGCCAATGCGGCAGACATCAAGGCTCTGGATGACAAATTGAAAGAACTCGATGAGACTATAAGGAAAAACGCTGCCGACATCGAATCCGCCGGCAAGGAGCTGGAGCAGGCAAAGGTTGACCTGACCAAGGCCTACACTGACGCGGTCACCGAGGCCATCACGAAGTTCAATGGCACGTTCTCGGATGAAATCGTCAAGCGGATCGCCGCCGTGAACTCAGACCTTGATGACAGAAACGAGAGAATCGAGGGCAAGATGTTTTATCTTGAGTCATTGGTCAAGGCTCTTGAGAACAAACTGTCTGTATTCCTGAATGCCAGCCTGGCTTCAAGAATCCAGTCGGTGTCATGGTTCCCGTTGTCTTCGGACGGCAAGGTGACCCTTTACTATGACAGGGGTGACCCTGATTTCCCGGGAAGTGAGAATTACAGGTACATCACCTTCAGGTTTGAGGTGCGCCCGGCAAGTGAAGCGGCCAACATCACAGCGGAGTTGCTGTCAGCCCGTCTGCTTTACACAAAGACCAGAGCCGCTGCCGGAGAGGATGTGGAACTGGACATAACTGATTTCAAGAACGAGTTCGGTGTCATCACCGTTACCATTGATGCGTCCAAGGTTGATAAGGCTTTCATTGACGGCAAGATACCCGCGAGTGTGGCCGTGGCTGTCGGAAATCTCAGCACGGAGTATGTCCCTCTTAAGGCTCAGGCGCTTGAACCGCCGGTTATCCGTTATACCACAACTGACGGAGAAATGCTGCCGGACAGTGAGATCGTAGGAGTGAGAGGTTTTAGTAAAGATGGTGGCATTCTGAACAGGAAGCACATCTATGGTAGGATTGACTTTACAGGGGCTGAGATTGGGGAACTGTTGCTCAATCTCAGTAGAAAGAGTTATGAAGAAGATCCAAACGCAACATTGATGAAAATAAAGGTGTGCAGGAATGTTGCGGTGGCTGAATCCGGTATTTACATAGAATTGAAATTTAGAAACCAATACAAACTTGAATTTGCGGATTTGGAAAAGTTGGATGTTTCGAAAGTCGATAATTTTATGGAGATGTTTGCTTGGTGTACAAGACTGAAGGATTTGAGGATATCGTCTTGGAAGCCTAAACCCAAGGATATGTATCAAGCCTTTTATCGCTGCAGTAATTTAGAGACATTGAACCTTTCGGGATGGGATATGAGCCAGATTGAAAGAGTTACTGAACTGCTCTATAACTGTGCGTCACTTAAAGAATTGTATTTGGATAACTGGAATCTGAACAATTACACCGGAGGATCATATCCATATCCACAGGTATATGAAGGGAATGTTTTCAGCGGTATCAACTGCCGAAGGCGCGATTTTAATATATACGTCAGAAACTGCAATAAGAAGACCGTGGAAGCAGTGAAAAGATGGGTCAATAACTCGGTGATTGCCCAAGGCGAACCGCTCAAAGATGGTCGTTGCAACATAGTAACAAAATAAAATCACTTAATGAATATAAACACAATGAATATGAAAAAATATATTGCCGCCCTTTTCGGCGCGATCGCCCTTCTGGCGTCCGGCTGCGCTGATTACGACTCAGACATCAAGTACCTTGAGCAAAGGATCGATGACATCGAGGGCAACCGGATAAAATCCATCGAATCGCAGATACAGAACATCAGCGCCTCGCTACCTAGGCTGGAGCAGGCGGACAAGGATCTCAAGGACATGATCACAGCCCTTGAGGGTACAGCCGCAAGTCTCGGCAAGTCGCTGGCCGACAATTCGAAAAGCATTTCCGATGTGAAGGCCGACCTTGAGAAGTCGGTCAAGGAGCTTCAGGCCAGTGACAAGGCGAACAAGGATGAGCTTATCGCCGCGATCAACACCGCCAAGGGCAAGATTCTCGCCGACCTTGAGGCTGTCAAGGCCGAGATCGAGGGCAAACTTGCCAACATAGACAACGCAATATCAGACCTTAAGGAAAAGGATGCTGAGTTGGAGAAGAGGATTTCAGGCCTTGAGGAATATGTTGACAAGGAAATCAAAGACGCAAAAGACTGGGCGGCAGCCTCGTTCGCGACATTGACGCAGTATGGCGGCATTGTGGAGCAAATAGCGGGCATCAACGCCGGGATCAGTGGCTTGAAGACATCCCTCACTGACCTTGAGGCCCGTCTCACGAAGAAGTTCGCGGAGGATCTGGACAAGGCCGTGAGTGATCTCAAGGGCGAGATCGCCGATGAGGTCGCCGGCCTTGGCGAAAGGATTGACAAGGAGGTGGCCGACATCACCGCAGCCTACCAGGCCGCCATCTCGTCCACACGTGAGGATCTGGAGAAAGCCTGGACCGCGAATCTGAAGGCATCCATTGAGGAGTTGGAGGAATCCCTCAAGTCTTGGGTGAATGAGAGACTGACCGCCTACTGGACAATCGAGGAGACCAAGGCGGCCCTTGAGGCTCAGAAGAAAGACCTCGAAACGCAGTTGGAGGCTCAGAGGGTTCTTCTGAAAGGTCTGATTGACGCCAACACCGGTGACATCACCAAACTGAACGAGGCTTTGGTGGAGACCGAAAAGAACATCGAGGCCAACACCAAGGCGATTTCCGATTTGAGAGCTGACTTGCAAAAGGCCAAGACAGACATCACAGTCGCCTATAAGCAAGCCATTGAGGACGCGATCACTGGCCTTGAAGGGAGGCTGGACACCAAGCTGGAGAACGAGATCAAAGCAGTAAATGACAGGATCAAAGAGATTTTCGACACGTGGGAAAACCGTATCAAAACCTGTGAGGACCAGGCGAAGAATGCGATTGACAAGATGAACGAGGCGCTGAAGGACATGGGAAGCAAGATCCAGTCCGTGACCTATCGTCCTGAGTATTCCGACGGAGTCCATAATGTGTATAGAGACACCAAGTCATTCAGAATCAGGTTTGAGATACGTCCGGCCGGATTGACTTCAAAGTTGAATGCCGACAATGTCAAGATGCTTGCCTATGTTGACTGGGGAAGAGGTCAATGGCGTTCCATAGACCTTGCTGTCAAAGGGATTCTGCCTGAATCAAACGGTGTGATAGCGGTCAAGGTCTCAGCGGAAGACATAAAGAACTCTTCGACTTCATTGTTTGACTCCACGTGGAAGTATCCAACCTACGCGAAGCTTCTCATAGAGGATTCCGCCATGGGTTGGGAAATCTCATCCGACTTCATTCCTCTTAAAGTCGTGGATGGCGCTTTGGAGCCGGACATGATCAACGGTCATGTGTATGTCGAGATGGGCGACGGCCTGAAATGGGCCAACTGCAACGTGGGCGCGGACAAGCCTGAGGAAGTCGGGGCGCTTTTCGCCTGGGGTGAGACGACACCGAAGGCCACGTATTCCCTGGACAACTACAAATGGTACAAGGATGGGAACTACACCAAGTACAATTCCACAGACAGCAGGCAGATCCTGAGCAAAGAGGATGATGCCGCCACCGCCAACTGGGGAGGGACTTGGCGTACTCCGACCAATAATGACATCTTTAAACTTTTGGATTATTGTAAGTGTACATGGGATGATGCAAGAAACGGCTATGTCCTGACAAGTGAATCCCCTGGTTATGAAGGTAACAGCCTCTTCTTCCCGTCACCGGATTATAATCCGACCATTTACAAGGGATTGTACTGGACCTCATTTGTGAATGTGAATAGGCATGTGGAAAAAGCGGGTGTTTTTTCCATGATCAAGAGCAATGGAATGGTTGGACTCTCGTCAGCCCCTCGCCACCTCGGTCTGCCGATCCGTCCGGTGTCGTTTTAATCCATGCGGTCAACCGCGGCGCTGTCGGCGACAAGGCCTGTCGGAGTGACGGGGATCAGCGTTTCATGACGCTTAGATCCACAGGCCCCGGAACGCCTTTCACGACGGCCTTGTCGGTGAACTGCCAGAAGGTCCAGCCGTCGAAGTCCGGCCTGTCCTTCTCGTAGTGGGCTATCCAAACAGGATAGTTGTCCGTGATCCTCTTGCTGAGCCAGTCACGGGCAAAGGAAGACCCCGTGTAGACAATAGGCTTTTTACCGTAGTGACCCTCAATGGTTTCCAGCCATTTGAGGGCCTCTTCGTTCAGTTTCTTCATCGACCCTCCCCGGTGGATGGTCTCGATGTCCAGAACCGGAGGCAAGTCCTTGAATCTCAGGTCGCCAACCGTCTTGATGAATAGCCTTGCCTGAGCCTCGCCGTCCTTTGAACTCCTGAAGAAGTGGTACGCGCCTCTTCTAAGGCCAGACCTGCCGGCGTCCTGCCAGTTCCTTTTGAAATCCTTGTCCACCATCGACACCCCTTCCGTAGCCTTTATGAACACGAAACTGACAGGCCTGATGTCTTTAGCCAGATGGTGATCACGGATTGTTTTTCCACGTTTGTTCGTCAGCACGTAAAGGGAATCCCAAACGATGTCGCCGGCGTTGTGGTGGGAGATGTCGATTCCGTAGCGCCAGTCTCCTGGCGGAACCTTGGCCCCTGTCTCGTGTCCGCCTCCGCCACCCTGGCTGATGAGCATAACCGCCAGAGCCAGAATGACTGACGCGGCGATGCCGACAGCCGTCCAGACTCCTATCTGTCTCTTATACCCATCTGACG
>ERZ1027229.1350-NODE-1350-length-11100-cov-5.276505_pt1 | contig 11100 bp, 9 predicted proteins | sample MGYA00519245_ERZ1027229 | MGnify/ENA primary metagenome ERZ1027229 (study PRJEB26926, sample SAMN06164466) | human gut metagenome | biome: ENVO:00009003; feature: ENVO:2100002; material: ENVO:00002003 | host: Homo sapiens | place: USA | collected 2012 ...
TCTACACGTAAGGAGTCGTCGGCAGCGTCAGATGTGTATAAGAGACAGATAAAGATCATATTCGGAGATGCCGTCCCACAGACCGCCTTTATTCATGAAACAGTCATCGTGGCAGTCGATGGTCAAAGTATCGGCAGTATAGGTCTGCAGCTTGACGGCATCCGCACCGGCTTCGGCAGCTGCGTGGATGATTTCCACGGCGCGGTCATAATTCTGATTATGGTTGGCAGAAACCTCCGCCACAATAAAGGTAGGAGAAGCGGCACTGATGGTACGCTTCCCGATCTGTATGGTATGATTCATAGAAAGTCCTTTCTGTGAATGTAATGATAGCAAATGTTAATTAAATAAGCATTCGATGTCTATAGGGTTATCATTTACATGACTTTGAATCGTTATCAAGACTCTGAATGAAGCCTGCGGTATTTGATTTCGGCAATTTCCCAGTCCTCTAAGGTATCTATGTCCTGTACTTCCATTTCAGTTAAAACAAGGGGTACCTGTCCCTTGACATCGGTAGTTCCCTCTTTTAAGAAAACGTCGGTGCGGCAGGCATAGAACTGTCCACAATCGTGATAAATCTTCTGTAAATCCTGGCTTCTTGCAAGGGCATACTCCGGAAACTGGCGTTTCAAAAACCCTTCTTCACTGATCAGTAAGCCTCTCTGCGGAGGATAGGAAAAGGGCACCACCGGCATTACGGAATCCGAGTCAGCAAGAAGGTCCATAGCCTGTTTCAGCCGTTCACCGGTGACAAAGGGAGCGGTCGGGTAGATGCAGCAGAAGTTGTCAAAATGCTCACCACGTTCCTCGTAGGTTTTCAGTACCTCCATAATGACATCATCGGTGGAGGCATAGTCATTAGCCGTTGCTTCTGACCGGAAAAAAGGAACCGAAGCACCGTATTTTACTGCAATTCCGGCAATCTCCGGATCATCGGTAGACACCATGACTTCCTCAAAGGCTCCGGAAGAGCGTGCGGCCTCAATGGAGTAGGCAAGAATCGGCTTCCCGCAGAATTCCTTGATATTTTTACGCGGAATACGCTTGCTGCCTCCACGCGCTGTGATCATTGCAAGATTATGACTCATGGAAGAATACTCCTTTTCTCTTTCTATAGCAATTCAAGTATACCTTATCTGTTATCGGATTGCAAAGAGATATCTGCGGACGGTATCCGGACGGTATCCGAACGATATTCGGCGCCTGCACGCAATGCCTGCCGGTTATGATTTTGCATGATAGACGAAGCGCCGAAGTTGTGATACACTGTAAACAACAGTTCAGCCATGCAGAAATGAATATACAAGAAGACCGTGGGAGCTTGCTCACAAAGGGCAGCTTGTATATTCATTTCTATAGGGCGGACGCCCGACATGAAATAAGCTGCCGGAAAGCATGTATATATGTCAGCCGATCAGAACAATCCGGCAGCTTATGAATGGGCATGGCTGAACTGTTGTGAAAATTCATGTAGAAATAAATATACAAGAAGACCGTGGGAGCTTGCTCACAAAGGGCAGCTTGTATATTCATTTCTATAGGGCGGACGCCCGACATGAAATAAGCTGCCGGAAAGCATGTATATATGTCAGCCGATCAGAACAATCCGGCAGCTTGTTACAGATATAGAATATAAGGATATCACAGAAACATGGTTAAAATTTTAAAAAAGATGATGGTGCTTCTTGATGCACGTCAGAAACGAATTATGGTGCTTCAGTTAATTCTGATGCTGATTGGAGCAATTCTTGAAACTGCCGGTATTTCGATGGTAGTTCCGGTAATGCAGGTGGTTCTGGAAGAAAATGCGGTGGCAAAGCACCGTTATCTCCAGGTGATCTGTGAGCTTTTTCATATTGACAAGGAGAATACCACGGCTGTTATGGTGTTTGTGATGATGGCCCTGATTCTGATGTTTGTCCTTAAGAATGTCTTTCTGTTCTTCCAGCAGAAGTCACAGCTTAAGTTCGTCTATACCAATCAGTTTGCCACCTCGAGACGCATGATGATCAACTTTATGCAGCGCCCGTATGAATATTATCTGAATGCGGATACATCCGTGATCCAGAGAAGCATTACTTCGGATGTGAATAACATGTACGGACTGATTCTGGCGATGCTGCAGCTTTTCAGTGAGGGTGTCATTTTCGTGGGACTTGTCATTGTGGTGGCCTTTATCAGCGGAATTAAGATCACCATTATCGTGGCAGCTCTTCTGATTGCGGTCCTTCTGCTTATTATGTTTATTTTAAAGCCGATCATGAAAAGGGCCGGCGTAGAGAATCAGGACTATTACAGTGGTCTTTATAAATGGATCGATCAGTCGGTAATGGGAATCAAGGAAATCAAGATTGCCAATAAGGAAAGCTACTTTATTAATGAGTATTCCAAGTGTGGAAATGGCTATGTAAGCGCCGTGCAGCGTTATAATCTGTATAATGCCACGCCGCGTCTCCTGATTGAAACCGTGGCCGTAGCCGGAATGATTATCTTTATGATGCTGCAGCTGCTAAACGGAATTGAAGCAAGTGAGGTCATTACCCAGCTGAGTGCACTTGCGGTTGTAGCCATGCGCCTTGTGCCCTGTGCAAACCGGATTAACAACCACCTGACCTCGATTTCCTATTTTGAACCATTCTTTATGGGAGTCAGTGACCATTTACAGGATGATATCCGTGATAAGAATGTAAATTACGACGCAGAAGCGTATCGTCAGAAAATTGATGTACAGAAGATGGAGATCCGGGATAAGATTGAATTAAAGGATATTGTTTATAAATACCCGAACACGGAGACGCTGATTTTTGACCATGCGGATATGGTGATTCCCATTGGACAGTCGGTAGGAATTGTGGGGACAACCGGAGCCGGAAAGTCTACGGTTGTGGATATTATGCTCGGACTGTTAAAGCTCCAGCAGGGGCAGATCCTTGCAGATGGTGTGGAGGTCCGTGATCATTACCGGTCCTGGCTTAAAAATGTCGGATACATTCCGCAGAACATCTTTATGATTGATGATACCATCCGCAAGAATGTTGCTTTTGGTTATGCGGACGAGGATATTGATGATGACAAGGTCTGGGCGGCGCTTAAGGAAGCCCAGCTGGATGAGTTTGTAAGAAGCCTTCCGGAAGGACTTGATACCGGAATCGGTGAGAGGGGAATCCGTATTTCAGGAGGCCAGAGACAGCGGATCAGCATTGCCAGGGCACTTTTTGAGGATCCGGAGGTGCTGATTATGGATGAGGCAACCTCTGCCCTTGATAATGATACGGAAGCAGCCATCATGGATTCCATTAACCGCCTGCATGGACGGAAGACCATGGTGATCATTGCACACCGCCTGCAGACGATTGAAAAGTGTGACATTGTTTATCGTGTCGAAGACGGAAAGGTGACAAGAGAACGATAAAAGGTAATCATTGTTCCACATAGCCGGAAGCATTTACTGCTCAGGTGTGCGGAAGTAAAGGGAAAGGGAGCACTGCATGGAAGGAAGGAAACGTCAGGCAGGAATTGAATTATTGCGTATGGTTGCCATGATGATGATTGTTACCATGCATTTTCTTGCCAATTCCGGGAACCTTTTAGAACCGGGAAAACCATCGGACGTTTCTGCTGTTTTGGGAACGATCCTTGAAAATTTTTGTCTTGCGGCAGTGAACGCTTATGTGTTTATCAGTGGTTATTTCGGATATCAGGGAACGGTTCAGGTGAAAAGAGTCCTGAGGCTCCTTTGCCAGATCTGGTTTTACAGCCTGCTGGTTCCCCTTGTACTGATGGGTTTGGGGATCAGCACAGGCTTTCGGAACGGCATTTATGGAATCCTTCCTTATCTGTTTCCGATTGAGACAGAACACTACTGGTTTGCAACCTCGTTCCTGCTTTTGATGCTGCTGATGCCTTTTTTTAATCTTGCGGCACAGCACCTTCCAAAGAAAACCTATCAGACGGCACTTGTCGTACTCTTTATATTTTTAAGCGGAATCAAGAGTATTGTACCAGTAGCTTTTGCGACAGACCGGTATGGCTATGACCTGACCTGGTTTGTTTTCGTTTATCTCCTTGCCGCCTATGCAGGAAAGTATGATGAAAACGGAATTTTTCACCGGTTTAAAACAGGCAGGGGAAATGCGGCGATTCTCTTTTTGCTGAGTGCCGCGGTCGGAATGGCAATTCAGTTTCTGATGAAAGATCTGGAAAGCTTTCTGCCTTCGTTACAGAATACCTGTGAATACTATTTTTCCGTGCCGTATCACTATAATACGATCACGGTACTTACGGCAGCCATCGGGCTGTTTTACCTATTCCGTTCCCTGCAGATCCGGGAGGGAAAAGCAGCAGATCTGCTCCGTCGGCTTGGCGGCTTATGCTTTGGTATTTATTTATTACATGAACATATCGATATCCGTGGCAGCTGGTATGGGTGGCTGAAAGCACTTGTGAATCCTGCCGGAAATACCGGTGTGCTTCCTTTTTTGACAGAATGGATTTTCTGCCTGCTGGTGGTATGTATTGCGGGCCTGCTGGCAGACCTTATAAGAGATAGGGTGTTTCATCTGATTGGAAGCGGATTCGATAAGACTGCCCTGGGAAGATGGCTGAAAAATCCGGATGACAAGGAAAGCAGAGGAGGAAACAAATGAACGAATATGCGGAACGATTAAAACCTCTATATCATTTTGCAGAGAAAATTCTGTTTCCGGTAATCCTTATACTGTTTCCCCTGCTTAAGGTAAATCAGGGAATTGACCTGACGGATACGGCATACAGTCTTGGAAATTATGCGTTCTTTGGGGAAAATACGGTATTGTGGACACTTCTGACGTTTTTGCCCAATGTCCTGGGATTTCTCTTTACGAAGCTTCCGTTCGGAGGAACCATGCTTGGCATGAAGGTATATTCCTCCCTGCTGATCAGTGCCATGGCACTGCTTGGATACCGCTTTTTCCGGACGAAAATGCCGGCGGTCATTGCCTTTCTCGCAGAGCTTTCTGCAATTGGAATGTGCTGGTGCCCATCCGTGATTTTATATAATTATATGACCTATGCGCTATTACTTACCGCAGTGATTCTGCTGTTCCGCGGACTGGTGCGGAAACATCCGGGGTGCCTTGTGGCGGCCGGAGTGGTTCTGGGGCTTAATACCCTTGTACGCTTCCCCAATAACGGATTGGAAGTGTTATTGATCCTTACTTTGTGGTATTATGGATATTTGAAGAAGAAACCGTTAGCAGAAATTGCGAAGGAAACAGGACTGTGCATAGCTGGTTATGCAGCAGGCTTTGTGGCAGTGCTTGCCGGCATGATGCTTCTTTATGGAACAGGAATCCTTGGAACCATGATCGAAGGAGTCTTCGGTATGGCAGGCTCTGCATCCGATTATACCTTTGGAGAAATGCTTGGGATGATTACAGATGCCTATCTGCACGGAGCGGGATGGATGGCTTATATGGTGCTGTGTATTCTGCCGGGAATTCCTTTTTTCGCCATACAGAAGGAGCGTTTTCCCCTGCTTCGCAAAGTGGTATATTGTATCTGTATTGTGTTTTTGTTTATCGTGCTTGGCAGATGGGGCATGTTTAACTTTAAATATTATCAGAAGGAAGCCGCTCTCCAGTGGGGCGTGGTTTTCCTGATTCTGTCGCTGGGAATCTGTGTGTGGATGCTGTTTAGCAGAATGCAGGACTGTGAATGGAAGCTGATTGCGGCGATGAGCCTTATCGTGATTCTGATCACCCCACTTGGCAGCAACAATTATGTGTGGCCGGCTTTGAATAACCTGTTCTTTGTGGCACCGATCACGTTCTGGACCATATACCGCTTCGCAAGGTGGGGACGTCCGTATCTGGATGTAACCGGGAAGGTTCCGCTCTTTTCCGTAAAAGCAATGACTATGGCTATGGTCGTTGCGTTCCTGATTCAGGCAGCCGGAATTGGCTGCAATTATGTTTTTCTCGATGGGGAGGATGGACATAAAAGGGATACGACAGTAGAAGGAAGCCGGATTCTGCGTGGAATGAAAACCAATGCCGCAAACGCCGGAACACTTGAAGAGCTAAATACCTTTATGCTGGAAAATAATACGGAATACCGGAACAAAAAGGTGATTCTGTATGGAAATATTCCGGGGCTGTCCTATTATCTTCACAAGGCGCCGGCTGTTTATACATCATGGGCAGATCTTGATACGAACAGCTATGAACGGCTGGCAGAGGATCTCAATACTTTAAATCAAACGATGACGGAAGAGGATCGTCCGCTTGTCATCTTTTCGGAAGAAATCATGGCACAGGTGCTTGATTTGCAGGAGAACGGAATGGCGGGAGAGGGCTCTGTCTGGGAGCAGAAGCTTAAGGCTATTCTGGATTTTATGACAGTAAATGAATACCGGAAGGCTTTTGAAAATGAGAAATATGCAGTGTTTGTATAACAATTCAGATAAGATGGAATTATCCAGTACAGGAGGAGAGAAAAATGATCAAATTTAATGTACCACCTTACACAGGGAAGGAACTGGATTATATGAAGCAGGCCGTAGAGAGCATGCATATCTGTGGGGATGGCGACTTTACGAAGAAATGCAGCAGGTGGATTGAGGAGCAGACCGGGACAGGCAAGTGCCTTCTGACGACATCCTGTACCCATGCACTGGAAATGGCAGCCCTTCTTTGTGATATTAAGGAGGGTGATGAGGTGATTATGCCGTCCTATACGTTTGTATCGACCGCAGATGCCTTTGTACTGCGCGGTGCCAGGATTGTGTTCGTAGACATCCGTCCGGACACCATGAATATTGATGAAACCCTGATTGAGGATGCGATAACCGAGAAGACCAAGGCCATTGCCGTGGTACATTATGCAGGTGTTTCCTGTGAAATGGATATCATTCTTGACATTGCAAAGCGCCATCGACTGTTGGTGGTAGAGGATGCTGCACAGGGTGTGATGGCAAGCTACAAGGGTAAGGCACTTGGAACGATTGGTGACTTTGGCTGCTTCAGCTTCCATGAAACGAAGAATTACAGCATGGGTGAGGGCGGTGCATTACTCATCCGTGATGAGCATTATGTGGAAGAAGCCGAGATCCTCCGTGAAAAGGGAACGGACCGGAGCAAATATTTCCGCGGACAGGTAGATAAGTACTGCTGGAGAAATTATGGTTCCTCTTATCTTCCAAGTGAAATTAATGCGGCATATCTTTATGCACAGCTGGAAATCGCAGATCAGATTAACGAGGTGCGCCTTTCCAGATGGCAGCAGTATTACGATGCATTATTACCATTGCAGGAAGCCGGGAAGCTTACCCTGCCGGTAGTTCCCGGGGACTGTAAGCATAACGGTCATATGTTTTATATCAAATGTAAGGATCTTGAGGAACGTACGAGGTTTATTTCCTTTATGAAGGAAAATGAGATTCTTTGTGTATTTCATTATGTACCTCTTCATTCGGCCCCTGCCGGACTGAAATTTGGCCGTTTCCATGGGGAAGACCGTTATACAACCAGGGAAAGCGAACGTCTGGTGAGACTGCCGATGTTTTACCGGCTGACCGAAGAACAGACAGATTACATTATTTCTAAAGTAAAGGAATTCTATGAAGCTTAAGGACGTTGATTCGAAGAGACAGAATTTCATAATTTCCGTTGTGCTTCTGCTGATCCCGATGATCGCACTGGCCTGCCGTTTTGATTATTATTATGATTTAAACGATGATGTCCTGATGAAGGAAATATTAAGCGGAAATTATACCGGGGTACCGGAAGGGCACAATATTCAGATGCTGTGGCTCATAAGCGCGGCAATCAGCCTGCTTTACCGTATCGTAAGGATTGCTCCGTGGTATGGTATATTTCTGTGTACCTGTCAGTTCGGGGCACTGCTTCTGCTCCTGAACCGGAGCTTTACGATCTGTAAAAGCCGGAAGGCCAAGCTTACGGTAGGACTTGTAGAAACACTGCTGTTTTTTGCCCTGATGATGGAGCATCTCGTGGCAGTACAGTATACAGTTACCTGCACCATGCTGGCTGCCGCTGCGGCATTCTGGTTTCTGACCTCGAAGCCACAGGAGGAACCGGTTAAATTTATCCGAAGCAATATCCCGGCAGTTCTGCTCGTGTTTCTGGCGTATCTGATCCGGTCGGAAATGCTTCTTTTAGTACTTCCGATGATCTGTGTAGCAGGTGTTGTAAAGTGGAGCTTTGAAGAAAAGGCGTTCACCAAAGAGAATTTTATGAAATATCTTGGAGTGATCGGACTGATTCTGTTAAGTCTCCTGGCTGGAGAGGCCACACACAGGATTGCTTATGGAAGCGAAGAGTGGAGATGCTTTACCACACTGTTTGACAACCGTACGGAGCTCTATGATTTTCAACAGATACCTTCTTATCAGGCAAACAAAGAATTTTATGACAGTATCGGAATCAGCGAAAGTGAGCAGATTCTGTTTGATAACTATAATTTTGGAATTGATGAAGAAATCGATGAAACCATCATGGGGCAGATTGCGGATTATGCCGGAGGGCTGAATCAGGAGGCGCAGCCCTTTGTTCCCAAGCTTCAGAAATATTTTAAGCTGTATGTATATCGTTTCCTTGGAGGACCGATTTCTGTTGGGAGTGATTATCCCTGGAATTATATGACGATACTTCTGTATATTACGGTATTTTTACTGGCGCTGTGCCAGGGCTGGAACACAGAGGATAAGCGGCATTACGGAATCTGGAAGCACCGTATGGTGACAGGGCTTTCCATTCTGTGGAAGCTTTGCTTTCTTTTTGCCGTCCGGAGCGCACTTTGGATGTATATTCTGATGGGGGAACGTTTCCCGGACAGGATTACCCACTCTCTGTATTTTATGGAGTTTGTAGTTCTTGCAGGGATTCTGTTTGTCCTTATCATGCAAAAGCGCAGGTCTGGCAGAACACATCTGGTACGGATGACGATGCTTATCTGTTTCGGTCTGTTTTCCGTGCTGCTCCTGCCGGGAAAGATCGGGGAGGTGGCACAGGATCAGAAGTACCGCGAGCAGCAGAATGAACCTTATTTACAGGTTTATGACTACTTTGCACACCATCCGGAGAACTTTTATTTTATGGACGTATACTCCTCCGTGAGCTATTCAGAAAAGATGTTTGTCAATGTGGATAACAGCATTCACAATTATGATATTATGGGTGGCTGGGCGAGCAAGAGTCCGCTTTACCGTAAAAAACTCAAGGCTTATCAGATCAATACCATGGAAGAAGGGCTGCTTTCCATGGAGAATGTCTATTTCGTAAGGAAAAAGGCAGAGGACATGCACTGGCTTTCCAATTATTATGAAAGCCATGGCGAGAACATAAAGATTACATTGGTTGAAACGATAGACGATGTTTTTGAAATCTATCGGATAGAAGCTGCCAATTTGTGACAGGATTCGGTGTAAGCGTATAGAGATTCCGTTGTTTATGAATACATGTAAGCAGAATCAGAAAGGAAAAATCGGACAATGGTGATTTATGGAGAACGGATTGCACTCCGGCCAATGGAGGAAAGGGATACAGCAGATATTATCCGGTGGCGCAATACAGATTTTGTGAGGAAAAACTTTATCTATCAGAAGCCTTTTACGGCAGAAACCCATCATCATTGGATTGAAACGATGGTAAAGACCGGGAAGGTCGTGCAGTTTATGATCTGTCCCTATGAAGCGGATACAGAAAATGAAGCAGCACAGGAGGAACCGGGCAGGCAGGGACAAACCGCGGATACCGGATTGAAAATAATTCAAAATGCGGTTGGAAGTGTTTATCTGCGTGATATCGATGAGACACACCATAAGGCGGAATACGGGATTTTCATTGGAGAAGAAGAAGCTCTTTCGAAGGGCTATGGCACGGAGGCAGCACAGCTTATGCTGCAATATGCGTTTGAAACCCTGCACCTGCATAAGGTGATGCTCCGTGTGCTGGCTGAAAATACACAGGCACAGAAAAGCTATGAAAAGGCAGGCTTCCGGCAGGAAGCTTATTTAAAGGATGAAGTCTTTTTAAACGGAAGGTTTTGTGATGTCATTCTGATGGCATGTATATGTGATGATGATTCCACTACGTAAATGATGAAATCATTGTAACTATTCAGAACTCCATTCGCAAGCTCACTGCTGCGCAGTTCCCTTTGCTCATGTAGTTACTTCGCCATATAAATTTAAAAATGTCCTTACGAATGCAAGCATTCGACGTACATTATTTAAATTTGCATGGCTCTGAATAGTTACAAATCATTACAGCTTATGAACGTCATGGCAGCAGATTGCTGTCATAAATCAATGAAGAGAGAACCGGAGACAATAAAAATGAAGAAGGTCAGTTTTGTAATTCCCTGTTACCGTTCGGCACAGACACTGCCGCATGTGGTAAAAGAAATTGATGATACAATGTCCTCCATGAAGGATTATTGTTATGAGATTATTATGGTAAATGACTGTTCGCCGGATGACACCTTTGCAGCAATTGAAAAGCTGTGTGCAGCATCCGGAAACCATCCGGAGGCACAGCGTAAGGGGATTAATCTTGCAAAGAATTTCGGACAGCACAGCGCGCTGATGGCGGGCTTTCATTATGTGACAGGAGACATTGTCGTGTGTCTGGATGATGATGGACAGACACCGGCGAACGAAGTGGGAAAGCTGCTTGAGGGGATTGAACAGGGGTCCGACGTGGTGTATGCCAGATATGCACATAAGCATCATTCCGGCTTCCGTAACTGGGGAAGCCATGTGAATGAGCTGATGACGAGAGTGATGCTCGGAAAGCCGAAGGAGCTCTATGTATCCAGTTATTTTGCAGCCAGACGCTTTGTGGTAGATGAAATGAGTCGTTATACCTATGCTTTTCCTTATGTGATCGGTCTTGTGCTCCGTACCACGAAGAATATTACGAATGTGGATGTAAATCACCGTGACCGGGAAGCAGGAGTTTCCGGATATACACTGGGAAAGCTTTTGAATCTCTGGTTTAACGGTTTTACGGCATTCAGTGTGAAGCCGCTGCGGATTGCAACAGCAGCAGGATCCGTTTGTGCGGTGATTGGCTTCCTGTATGGAATATATACAAT
>ERZ1027229.1351-NODE-1351-length-11096-cov-4.318359_pt1 | contig 11096 bp, 7 predicted proteins | sample MGYA00519245_ERZ1027229 | MGnify/ENA primary metagenome ERZ1027229 (study PRJEB26926, sample SAMN06164466) | human gut metagenome | biome: ENVO:00009003; feature: ENVO:2100002; material: ENVO:00002003 | host: Homo sapiens | place: USA | collected 2012 ...
GGAGTCCGTCTCGTGGGCTCGGAGATGTGTATAAGAGACAGGAGCTCAGTGTGTCCGGGTTCAGGACTTCCAGGACGGGGCGGAAACCGACGGTCTTGGAGGAAGTGTCAGCATCGCCATTGCGCCAGACATAAGCTCCATTGCGCCCACGGAATACACGGCTCGACGCCGAAGTGCTCGCAATATCCTGCCCCCACGAAGACATCTCTTCCCAGTTTTTGATATATCCGTTGTCCTTGGCTAGTATCCTGTCCCATTCATTGCTTTCAGGATAGCCAATACCTGAACTTCCTGCGGATGGTGCGCGCAATGTATAGTCTACGCCGCTGGCAGCGTAGTTTTTTCCAAAAATCATCCCTGCAGTATTCAGGTTGTTCCAGCTTATCAAATGCGTTACATCATAGTACGCCACAAACAGACTATGGGTATATTGGTTCTGCCGGGCATACTCCTCAGTGGTTTCCATCGCTGAGGTGAGCTTGTAGGCATCCACTGCCCCTGCGTAGATAAAGGGAACATAGTGCAGCGTTGTATCCGGCAGATTGCCGTTCGCCCTGCCGGGAATGTTCCCACCGGAGAGGTCAAAGTAATAGGTGCCGCCGGGAACGAGGGTGAACTGCTCTGTGAGACCAAACTGTGCTGTCAGACTGGTTACATCCGCCGGAACATTATCGCCCGGTGCATAGAGCTTGCCATCGCTGCCACTCCACATAAAGTAGCTGCCGGGATTTATGTCAGGTCGGGTCAGGCCGTCGTTGCTGGGCGCGGTAAAGCTCTCACCGTTTTTTACGATGATTTGAATATCCTCAGAGCTGCCGCCCAATTTGCCGCCGCCAAGGTCAAGGGTGACGGCTTTCAGCCCGTCAGAGCCCAGAGTGTCCGGATTCAGGACTTCCAGGACAGGGCGAAAACCGTATTGTTCGAAGGAATTATAAGCATCGTTGTAGCCCCAGCCGCGGACCAAAGTGTACCCACGGCACACACGATCCCCCGGATCGCTGGTAGTATCCTGCCCCCACGAACGCACCTCACCACAGTTTTTGATATATCCGTCATCCTTGTCCAGCATCCTGTCCCATTCGTTGCTTTGGGGTGTGCCGCGTTTTGAAGCACCTGAGCCTGTATCACCACTTCCCATGGACGGCGCACGCAGCGTATAGTCCACGCCATCGGCAGCGTAGTCTCTGCCGAAAATCAGGCTTCCATCGTTCAAGGTATTCCAGCTTACCGCATACTTTATGGAATAATCCGCCACAAACAGGCTGTGGAGATATTTGTTCTTCTCTGCATACTCCTCGGTGGTTGTCATCGCTGATGCGAGCTTGTAGGCATCCACTGTCCCGGTATAGGTAAAGGGAACATAATGCAGCGTTGTATCCGGCAGGCTGCCGTTCACCGTGCCGGGAATGCTCTTGCCGGAGAGGTCAAAGTAATAGGTGCCGCCGGGAGCGAGGGTGAACTGCTCTGTGCTGCCAAACTGTGCCGTCAGCCTGGTTACCTCCGCCGGGACGCTGCTGTCCGGCGGATAGAGCTTGTAGTCGCTGCCAAGCCACATAAAGGAGCTGCCGGTATCTCCGTCGGGGCGGGTCAGACCGTCGGAGGCAGGTGCGGTAAAGCTCTCACCATTTTTTACGATGATTTGAATATCCTCGGAGCTGTTACCCAGCTTGCCGCCGCCAAGATCAAGGGTAACAGCTTTCAGTCCGTCAGCGTCCAGCGTGCCAAGATTCAGGACTTCAAGGACGGGACGGAAACCGATGTCCGGGCTGGAAATCGTAGAATCGCTGCTGCCCCAGTTGCGGATCGAATCATGCCCACGAAACGCACGAGTTCCACCCACAATATTCGAAGTATCCTGCCCCCACGAAGACATCCCACTCCAGTTTTTGATATATCCGTCATTCTTGTCCAGTATCCTGTCCCATTCGTTGCTTTGGGGCGTGCCGCGTTTGGAATTGCCCGAGTCTGTACCATCACTTCCCGTGGACGGCACACGCAGCGTATAGCTTATGCCGCCGGTGGCGTAATTTTTTCCAAAAATCAGGCCCGCAGCGTTTAAGGTATTCCAAATTACCGGATATGTTACGGCATAATCCGCCACAAACAGGCTGTGGAGATTTTTGTTCTTCTCTGCATACTCCTTGGTGGTTGCCATCTCCGATGTGAGCTTGTAGGCATCCACTGCTCCGGCATAGGTAAAGGGAACATAGTGCATTGATTTGTCCGGTAAATCATCGTTTATTGTGCCCGGAATGTTCTCACCGGAGAGGTCAAAGTAATAGGTGCCGCCGGGAGTGAGGGCAAACTGCTCGGTGGCTGCCTCCTCTACCGTCAACGCAACCGTCTGGAATCGGCTGGCGTAGTCAGTCTTGTAATCACCATTATACTGCTCGGAAAACACATGGAGTTTATAATTTCCACTGGCAAGATCATGCGGCAGTGTAAAGCTGAGCTGTCTGTCTATGGAAGTGGGCTTCATAATTCTTCCATAGTAGGCCGCACCGTTTTCACCCTCGATAATCGCAGAAATATATTCATTTAACCCAGTCCTCGGATTGGAAAAGTTCAGCGTAACCGTGCCGCCGGGTTTTCCTGCTGCGGTAGTTTCCGTTACCCTAAAAGTACGGGTATCGTCCAAAAGTGTCAATTTCCACTCGTCTCCGCTATATTCCGGGATTTTGAACATTCCATCAGCAGCGCCTTTGCCGCCAACTGCAGCAGAAACGAGGAGGACAGAGTCCGACTTCAAGTTGAACGCAGGACGAGCTGCGTTGGTTTGGCCTACCCATTCACCAATCACAGCGCCCTTTTTATTGACCGTCCCTGCAGAATCAGGGTTCAGTCTTCTAGGAGAACGGAGCCACCATACGCCCGCACTATCGCCATAATTGGCGATACGCGCATTGTCATCGGTAAATCCGTAGGCTGCATTTTCCGCTTCCTCTGCCGAGAGGAAAAACACCTTGTCCCCATCCAGGATGTTGTCAGAAGCGTCATAGTACATACCGTATAGATCATCACTTTTGCTGGTTGCCAAAACAGCTTTTTGCTCCGTAGTGCTGAGACTTCTGCTGTAAAAGTCATTACACCAGTCCTTCCCACGGCTGCCCTTCCAGTCGTTGAAATATGGGGTCGTATAGTCAAATTCTACGCCGCCATATTCCCCTGTCCCAAGCAGTACATCAGAGAGGAGGAAAAATCCGTCCCCCTGTTGGGCATTGGCCATATTGGTTTTTGTATCCAGCACACGCCATTTAACGGTGCTGTTATTCCATGTGCCAAAATGAATATAGTCATAGCTGCTGTTTGTGCTGTCATAACCGCTGATCCCACTTGTACCGAGCTGTATGGCTTTTGCGCCGCCATTGTTGGCAAAGGTGGTCGTCGGCAAAAGACCAAGCACTATACAGCACAGCAGCAGAACGCTGATGATTCGTTTCTTCATTGACTTTTCTCCTCCTGTTCGTGTCGGGTCGGCTTGTCCGCCCCGTCTTATGGTATCATATATGTCGTTTGCTCCTTCCGGTTGTCTGGAAGTGCAATAAATACCCTTCTATTTATCAGGTACAAAAAAATGAAAAAACTCTCACCCCGAACATAAAATTTTTCAGGAAAATATAACCAAAAATTTGACCAAAATTTAGTAAGTTTTACTAAAAATTAAGAGCCGCCCAAAGGCAGCTCTCAGAAAATGTAAATATTCAGTCAGGAGAAAATAAAGAGTTCGCCTGCGAACTCTTTGCACGCGAGCGGTGTTGCAAAGCAAAACACTAACAGCAGCTATCCGTTTTTAATCTTTTCTGCAGATACGAAAGGCTCTGTAAATATTCCTCATCCGAATGAAGATGCTCAATGATCATCGGCATGTCTGGATTTTCTGCTGTTGCAAGCTGCGCATATTTCTCCAGCGGCAACGTTCCTTCCCCACAGGCGCACTCCCTCAGCTGGAAGGTAAATTCATTCAATAAAAGAACATCCTTAATGTGGCAGCTTAATATCCTTCCCTTCAGCTTCGAAAAGCATTCTTCCATAAATTCTTCTGCAAAGAAATAACGCTGTGGGCAATTTACCATATTAATAAGATCCATATGCACACCAAAGGCCTCTCTGTCTACATCCCCAATCAGACGGAGATATTCATCGGGACCTGTCGGAATCATCCAGGGCATTGGCTCAATACTGAATTTCGTATTCACAGGATTTGCTTCATCAATAATGTGCTGTATGGAATCAACCGCCATTTTCCACGTCTCTTTGGAAAAATTTCCGGGATATCCACCATCCCAGATCGGTCCATGCGGTGTACCAACGATATTCACACAGCATTTTGCACCAATCTCATCCGCCATTTTCAGCTGATTGATCGAGTAAGCAACTGCCTCTTCCCGTTCCCTGTTATCCACAGCAAGAACATTTTTCCAAATGCCGACCTCGGCAATGATTAACCCTTCCTGTTCCGCAGCCTTCCGATAAGCATCAATGGTCTTAAGGGAAGCTTCACAGTTAACCGGAAACACAACGGATCCGCATCCGAGTTCTCTATGCTTCTTTGCCCACTGCTGCGGAGTTTCATGTGCCAAAGGAACAGACAATCCTATTTTCATAATGCATCCTCCATCATTTGTAAAGATTAATTGTAACTATTCAATATATTGATATCTACAATTTATTCTAAGCTCTGAACACCATCAGAAATGACGGTAATGAATCACCGAGGGATCAATCTCCTTTAAGGACTTTGCTCCGGTTCTTGCCATGATACTCATCAACTCCCGGTTCATTTCATTCATACGGTTGGTAACACCCGCTGCACCATCCTTTAATGGACCCATCAGTTCGCGTCCGACACACACTGCATCTGCACCCAGTGCCAGTGCCTTAAAGACATCCATGCCACTCTCAATCCCACAGTCTACGAAAACAGGGATCTGTCCATCTACTGCTTTTACAATTTCAGGCAGAATCATCAGCGGAGGTACGGCATACTGCATAATTCCATGATGATGGGAAACAAGAATTCCCGATACACCTGCCTTCATACATTTCTCAGCATCCTTCGCACTCAGCACGCCCTTTACAATAAATGGTACAGATGATGCTTTCACATAATTTTCCAGATCAGAAGCTGTCTTTGCATGCATCGGCAGACCACATACCACATCATATTCCCCATTTCCGGCAAAGCAGTGGTCAATATCCATACCGACAGCGAATGCCCCATGTTCGGCAGCATGCCGGATCTTGTGATAAATCACTTCATCCTCTCTGTGCGGTTTAATGATTTTCACTGTTCTGGCTCCGGTTGCAAGAATCTGCTCCAGTTCATCATCTTCCCCCATGCCAACCCAGTGCACCGCTCCTGCATCCTTCGCACCCTTTCCAAACTCTGCCATGGCATTATCACAAATTTCATGCAGATGGGAAAGTGCTGCTGTCATAATCGGAGTTTCAAATGTCTCTCCATATAATTCCATCTTCGTAGAAGGAAGATCGGAGTCCCAATATCGGGTTTCCAACAATATGGAATCAAAATAATCTCTCGTAATCTGATTGGAATCACTTCTGCTGCTCATACATCTTCATCTCCTCTTTTGCCTTTTCCAAAACTGCGATCAGCTTATCGCACCATGCATCAAATTCCGGATCTTCCACCTGGCATTCCGGATGGGAAAGAACATAATCCACGGTATTCCGGATTCCCTGCTCCATACGGACATTCATGCACAGACCGGGAACTGCATTCTTCAGCTTCTTATTATCAAATACTACGGTATTTGCCTTATCACCAGTCAAGGCTCCTTCAAAATCATACGGTCCTGCTGCATCAAGATATGCAGATGAAACATAGTAAGGTTTGTATTCAACATGCAGTGCATCCGCCACAGCCTGATAAATCTGATTCCAGGTCACAGACTGATCGCTCGTAATCTGAAATGCTTCACCGATCGCCATCGGATTTCCCATCAGACCCGTAAATCCCTTTGCGAAATCAGAATTGTGGGTAACGGTCCAGAGGGAGGTTCCATCCCCATGAACGATCACCGGTTTTCCCTCCAGCATTCTCTTTAAAACCTGAAAGCTTCCTTTATCTCCATGAACTCCAATAGGAACATTTCTCTCATCGTATGTATGGCTCGGACGGATAATCGTAACCGGGAATCCATTTTCACGATACATTTTCATTAAAAACTCTTCACAGGCAATCTTATTTCTGGAATACTCCCAATGAGGATTGGAAAGCGTCGTTCCTTCTGTAATGCGATAATCCATAACCGGCTTATGATAGGCAGATGCAGAACTGATGTACATATACTGCTTCGTCTTTCCGGCAAATAACCGGTAATCCCGCTCCACCTGTTCCGGAACAAATGCGATAAAATCACACACCACATCAAAATTCATTCCGGCTATCTTCTCTGCAACCTCCTGTTCCTTGCTGATATCAGCAACAATCTGCTTTACCTGCCCGTCCAATACATTCTTACGGCTTCCCCGGTTCAGAAGATACAGCTCCCAGCCCTGTTCCACCAAAAGTCTGGAAATCGCCATACTGATTGTTCCTGTTCCTCCAATAAAAAGTGCTCTCATGTCATTAACTCCTTGTGCTTTATCTATTCATTTACCAGTTAATATCCGCCTGGCGGGCTCTTAAACTTGTTACCTTACCATCTTCTACAACGATCTGATATCCATAGGAAGAATATTCATCCGGTCCATAGACATAGTAATAGGTGGATTTTCCGGATTCCGAGCCATCGTAATTGTAGTCAGCAATTGCGGCAAGAACTTCTTCCTCGCTGCTTCCAAAGGTAATGCCTCCCGGAAATACCATGGAGGAGTTGCTATTGGCTCCGAAATCATGTTCATCCAGTTCAATAATAAAGCAATTTTCCAATACGGTCGCATATGGAGCAAAGTTCTTGACCGATACACGGATTCTCTGCTTATCCTTCATCAGCTCTGCCCTACCGGTGTCTCCGGCACCGATTACCATATCGCTGTTCTCTTCCTGTATTTCGAATCCGTTATCTGTAAATTCCTGAATCGGACAGGGAAACTGATAAAGTGCACCATCATACTCTAAAATATTGGAATAATAATCATCTCCAAGCTGTGTTGGTGCCTTATATTCGCTGATCAGTTCCGGAACCTCTTCGCTCACCGAATTATCAAGACCTTCAAGCTCTATCATGTTCATCAGTTCAAGCTTTTCCATCACTCCGGAATCTTTATAAACATACAGGGTTACCTCACTGTAATAATCCGTTTCATAGGACATTTTATAATAAAGTTCCCCATCATACTCATCGGTAGGCTCCCCATAAGCCTTCAGGATATCTTCCCTTGCAGACTCCCCAAATGTAATTCCCTTCGAAAGTTCTATCTTCCAGTCACAGTTCCGCATCTGATAACCGTCCAGATCCAGTCCGCAGATCTGCCCTTCCTCCGGTGCTATGGCATTTAAAGATAAATTTGCAATGGAAGTATAAATCGTAACACCGTCCTTCTGCCATGGTTCCGCATAAAGATATTCGTTCGCATATAACACTTCTGTCCGGTCACCGAGATATTCCCAGCCCAATGCCTCAAAATCATCAAACCACATCGGGAACTTATATACCTGTCCATCCATCGCAATCTGGAAATCATACAGATTATCGGACAGCTCTTCCGGCATTTCTACGGATGTCTTTTCACTCTGATCCTTTCCGGCAATTACCGTTTCCTCTGCATCTTCGTTTCCGGTCTCTTCTGACTCTTCCGATTCCAGAATTTCCTCTTCCTCCGGAAGCTGTGCTTCCACGGCCCAGTCCTGTGACTGCTCTGGTTCATAATCCTGCATCATTTTCATTGCTACACCATAAGCACTGCATCCACAGAGATTTAATGAAAGTCCTGCTGCCAGCAACGCTGCTACTGCCTTTTTCTTCATTTTACTTTTCTCCCTATAAAAATTTAGTTGTATTTCCGCTCCTTGATTGCAAGAACCGTAATAAAAATCACATCCATTGTAAAGAAGAACTGCATAATCGCAGAGATCACAAGCAACGCTTTACTGTGAAATCCACCTTTATAGGACCGGACAATGTAAGCCACTGAAAATGGTGCAGCCGCAAGCAGAATAAGCCAGCCATATATCCCAAGTATCAATGCCATCACAGGGCCGACGAACACCATAATTACAATCGGCGTAACCATTAACAGCAGGCAGAGAACAATCAGAAGTCCTCCAACCAGATAAAAGGGAATCAGCGCATACTTGATAATCATGGAACATACCAGTAACTGCTTCCTCTCAATCTTACTCTTTGCTGCCAGAACCACAATTAAGTTTACGATTCCTAAAATAACCGGTAACCAGAATAGCCAGGATGTAACTTTATCTGCCGCGTCTGAGTCCGACATTATCAAAAATGCCACCGGTCCCAGATATGCTGACAATGCATATAAAATTGCCAACAGATAAATCACAGGAAACTTCTTTTTTTCCTCCATCTTTACCTCCACTCAAAGGTAACCATACCTATGATATAAATTGCAAGAATACATACCGGCACAACAACACCGAAAATCGGTTTCATCCATGGCTTAATCTTTAATCCCTTACCCTTATTTGCCTCTGCCATAAGGTTATCAAATCCCCATCCGAAACGCTTACTGGTACAGAACAATGCAATAATCATGGCTCCCAGCGGAAGAATATTGTTACTTACCAGGAAATCCCAAAAATCCAGCCAGGTAGAGGATGGGGTAAACGGATGGAAGTCAAATACACTGAATCCAAGTGCAGTTGTAAGAGAAAGCAGGAACACCACGATTCCACATACAAGACACCCTTTCTTTCTGGTCCATCCGGTCATTTCCCGCACACAGGCAAGAATGTTTTCACATACCGTAAGCTCTGTGGAGAATGCTGCAAAAACCATGAACATAAAGAACAGACTTCCCCAGACTCTTCCTCCCGGAATATTCTGAAATACCGTTGCCATGGTATCAAACAATAATGCGGGCCCTGCCGTTACCTCCAGCCCATACGCATAGCAGGAAGGGAAAATAATAAGACCTGCCACAATCGCCACAAAAGTATCCAGTGCAATCACATGCACACTTTCTCCCAAAAGGCTTCGGTCATCTCCCAGATAACTTCCGAAAATAGCCATACCGCCCATGCCAACGGACAACGTAAAGAACGCCTGATTCATCGCTGCCACCACAATATTCGGCGTAATATCCGAAAAGTTGGGAACCAGATAAAATTTATATCCCTGTAATGCACCTTCATAGGTACTGCTCTTGATTGCAAGGACTATCATAAGAATAATCAGAAGACACATCATGTATTTCGTTACACGTTCCAGACCGCCCTGTAAATCAAAGGTCAGGATCACAAACCCGACAATAACCGCAATGGCAAGAAATCCGACGTTGATCTGCGGGTTGGAAATCATTTTCGCAAAACCTAAATCTGCGACATCTCCTATTACAAATTTCACAAAATAATAAATCAGCCAGCCGGTCACTACCGTATAAAATGCCATGAGACATACATTCCCCAATAATGCCACATAGCCGTGCAGATGCCACTTCTGACCCTTTTTCTCGAGCTTGTGATACATTCTCACAGGACTTGCCTGCGCTGCCCGTCCCATTGCAAACTCCATCGTCATCGCCGGCATTCCAAGGACAATCAGACAGAGGATATACAGTAATACAAATGCTCCTCCTCCGTTTGTTCCAACCATCCATGGAAATTTCCACACATTTCCACATCCTATCGCGCATCCGGCACTCAGCAGGATAAAACCTAATCTGCTGCCTAATCGTTCTCTTTCCATACCCCTGTATTCCCCTTCCATATATATTGGTGTCTGCTTCGCAGGATATTTGTTCGCTGATAGATGCCTGAAAAACAAATGTCTGCTGCGCAGCCGCTTGTTTTTCTTAGGCATCTATCATATGATACCATATTCCTTATATTGAAGTACAGAAAAACATCCATCACACTTCCATGTAACGGATGTTTCTAAAAATTAATTAAATATTTTAATTTTTATAGCTTTCCCCTGATACTGATCTCCCCGGAATTCAGCCGTTCTGTGCTGCCGTCCTCGTATTGTACAATCAGCGCACAGGTATCATCCACCTCTAAAGCAAATGCTTTTCTGCTTCCGGACGGAGCGAGCACGGTGATTTCCTTCCCCACAACAAGGCTTCGTTCCTGATACTTCTTCACATAATCCTTTTTGTCAAATTCCGCATAATAATTCATGAAATGATTTAAAAACCCTGCCACAAGAAGGTTCTTGCCATCATCCTTCCTCCGGTCAAAGATGGCTCCGGCAATATCTTTAATTTCCCCGGAAAATCCATCCTCCGGAAGATAGACATTAAATCCGATGCCGACCACCACATATTCCACGCTTCCGTTTTCCATACTGATGGAAGCCTCAGTCAGAATCCCACTGACCTTCCTGCCGCCAATATAAATGTCATTCACCCATTTGATTCCGGGTGTCTGACCGGAAACCTCTTCTATCGTTTCACATGCTGCCACAGCTGCCATGGAAGTAAGATTTGTCAGTTCATTCGTTGCAATTTCCTTCGGACGGAGCAGAATACTTAAATAAATCCCGGTATCCACGGGAGAATAAAAGCTTCGTCCACGTCTTCCTCTTCCTTCGGTCTGCCCGTTTGCTATAATCACATAACCTTCCGGTATTTCTTCATTTGCCTTCTCCCGGAGCATGGTATTCGTAGAACTGACTTCCGGAAGAACCTGAATGGCAAGCTGCCGGTTCTGCGGATCCAGATATTTCTCAATTCCCTGTACTGAAAGAATATCCGTATTCATTGAAAGCCGGTATCCTTTGTTCGGCACAGCATCAATCACGTATCCATCACTGCGCAGTGCATTGACCGCTTTCCATACTGCCGCACGGGACACCGACAACTGTGCTGCAATCTCTTCCCCCGAAAAATAAATGCCTTTATTTTCCTCAAACAGTGCAAGAATATTTTCCTTCGTGCTCAATTGCGCAACCCCTTTCTTTATATCCAATGAACATTCTTCTCTTTATACCTGTCTCTTATACACA
>ERZ1027229.1352-NODE-1352-length-11095-cov-4.835145_pt1 | contig 11095 bp, 3 predicted proteins | sample MGYA00519245_ERZ1027229 | MGnify/ENA primary metagenome ERZ1027229 (study PRJEB26926, sample SAMN06164466) | human gut metagenome | biome: ENVO:00009003; feature: ENVO:2100002; material: ENVO:00002003 | host: Homo sapiens | place: USA | collected 2012 ...
GTCGGCAGCGTCAGATGTGTATAAGAGACAGGCCACAGAGATAGAAAAGGCCAAGGCATTGCAGCTAAGCGATCTGAATTCGGATGATATCCAGACCATCACGATCCATACAGCAGATATGGATTACACCCTGGAAAAAGGAAGTTCCTCCAACCAGTGGAATATAGCAGAAGGAAGCTCTGACATGAATGTCAACAATTCCTATCTTTCCACCATATGTACATACGGCTCTGCGCTGACTGCCAGCGAAGATCTGGGAACTGTCAGTGATGCAGACAAGGAAAAATACGGCCTTACAGATCCGATTATCATTTCTCTTGCAACAGATACAGACAAAGTTACACTGTCTATCGGCAAACAAACAGCAACAAAAGAATACTACTACGTTATGCGAAGCGGAGATGACCATGCTTATCTGGTTCCTTCCAGTACAGCACAGTATCTGGCCGCTAATGAAACCATGCTCCGCTATCGTTACATTGTAGCCGATACTTCGTCACCGTTCACTGTTCTTTCTTTGCAGCGGGACGGCACCGATGTGTACACCATGGAAAATCAGGACAACACCTGGAAAATGACTGTTCCCTATAATCTGCCGATTGCGCTGGATAATTCCAAGCTTTCTTCTCTGACTATTTCGCTTCAGGAATTGCAGATTGAAGAGTTCGCGGCCAAAGATGTGACTGAAAAGGACTATGCCGCATACGGCGTAGATCACCCGGCTTATCAGCTGAAGCTGGAACAGGAAAACGGAGACACCACCACACTCCTCTTCGCAGAATATGATCCGCTGGTGTCCAGCTACGTCAACTGTCTCCATGTGGAATCCAATGAGATTTTCACATTTGATTCCTCCAGCCTCTCTTTCCTACAGGCAAATGCTTCTGATTATCTGATGAAATCGCTGTACAGCCCCACAATGGATACTGTTTCGACGCTGAGTATTCAGTATAAGGGGTCTTATAATGATCAGACACTGGATTTCCAGACGACATTTACCATGGATTCCTCTACTGGTACCTACAGCTGTGACAACACTGACTTTTCTAATGCAGGCACAGAAACTGTCAATGCATTCCAGAAGCTGTATACACAGGCAACTGGTCTTTCTTATGAAGAGATTCAGCCGGATGCCGCTGTACCGACAGAGAGCGGATCTCCTGCCCTTACCATGACGTACACTTTAAAGGATGGCACAGTACATACGGTGCAGTTGTATGCAAACGATGACAAAACCTACTGGGCGTACATCGATAATCAATTCAGCTATGCACTGGTTCGCCAGCGTGCCCTCAGCGGAAACGGCAAGATGCTGGAATGCTATACCGAATTTATGAAAGCATTTCAGGAAGCCGCCAGCTGACGAAAAAATTAGTTTCAGATCAGAGACCGGAATTAAGCTCCGGTCTCTTTTTTTGAAACTGTGTAAGATCATGCCGAACACTTTTCCCGAAAAAGCAATTGAATATACGGATATGTCCGACAAAAAACCACAAAGTCACAGGAATTTCGACAAAAATCCGGAATCCGCGCCCGGATTTTCCCCCAATATCCTGCAAAAATATTGACAAATCCGGAGAAACATATTATAATGTTAAGTAGGTGTCTATTCAAATAATACCAACTCTGTACATTTTCACTGAATATCCTGTGCATATCTGACGCAGGAATTCTATGTGCTTTCTTTTTTCAGGTGGATATTATACTGCAGGCAGCAAGGGGAACATTTTGTTGACTGCTTTGATCAGATGCTGTTTTATCTTTGCATATACGGCTTGCAAAAATGCTGCTTCTGATAGCAGATACAATGCACCGGAAAGCTTTTCACACACAAAAACAACCGTTTCAGGATTGGCTTTATGCAGGGAATCAACCGGGGTTTGTATCCAGCCGGAATTTTTGAAGAGGTGTAACAATGAGGATTCACGAAAAAAGATGGCAGAAAAATTCAAGATTTGGGATTCAAGTCACAATCGGCGTTGTATGCGGACTAATTGTCCTGATCTTTTTAATCGTGCTGCTGACGCAAACAGGAAAACCGAAAATTCGGAAAACAACCGGCTCCGCTGCTTTTAATGTGCAGGTTGCCACTGCCAACCAAATTGCAGGAACCGAAGCACCTACAGAAGCGCCTACAGAAGCCGGACAAATTTCTATTACCGGCGCTCCTGCTGCTGCCGCTGACTTGGTAGAACTGACGGGCGCAAATCTGACCAGCCAGCATGCAGTTTTGCTGGACGTGGATCAGAATACCATTCTGGCGCAGCGCGATCCGGAGGGAAAAATCTATCCGGCTTCTATGACAAAGGTTATGACACTGCTGGTGGCAGTTGAAAATATTGATGATCTCAATGACACATTTACCATGACCAACTCCATCATTGATCCGCTGATTGCCGCAGAAGCTTCCCGCGCAGGCTTTGAGGATGGAGAAACAGTTACCATCACAGACCTGCTCTATGGCATTGTGCTGCCTTCCGGCGCAGATGCTACAACCGCAATTGCACAATATGTCAGCGGTACAGAAGATGCCTATGTGGAACTGATGAACCAGAAGGCGCAGGAACTGGGACTGGAACACACCCACTTTGTCAACACCAGTGGTCTGCACGATGAAAATCACTACAGCACTGCGCTGGATATTGCAAAGCTGATGGAATACGCTATGCAAAATGATACCTGCCGGGAAATTCTGAGCACACAGAATTATACCACATCGAAAACTTCTCAGCATCCGGACGGCATCCCTCTGGAAAGCACCATGTTCAGCCGGATGTATGGCACCGAAGTAGACGGCGTTACCATCCTTGCCGGAAAAACCGGATACACGGATGAAGCCGGAAACTGTCTGGTTAGCTATGCAAAGGATGACGAAGGAAAAACCTTTGTTGCTGTGACCGCAAAGGGCACAACCTATAAGCGTGCGATTTATGACACCTTTGCACTGTACGGCATCATTCATGATGGTTACCCCATGCCCACAGACCTGGATGCTGTGGTAACAGATGCAAACGGCAATGCAGTTGAAGCAGATTCTGAAACCACTACCACAACTGCCTCCATAAGCTAATCGAACAGTCCATTAATCTCTCTGGCAATAGAAATTTAAGAGGAAAGGAGGCGGATATGCCATGCCGAGCCGAAAGCGACGACATCTTAGTCCTGCCGGATTTCTCCTTGCCCTTGCACTCCTGATTGCCGCAATTTTTGCAGCAGACGGAATTGCACGCATGTTTCTCCAGACAAACGAAGAAAACATTGTCGGAATCGGCGGCTTTTCTACAGCTGACTCTTCCGCCGCCTCTGCCGACAACAATACCACAGATACCCCAGACGGCAATGCTACACAAGCACCTGCCTCCGATGAAACTGTATTGCAGTTGACTGCGGATCAGATGAAAAACGGCCCCCTTATTCTGGCGGATACAGCACATCCCTATCAGGGATCCCAGAGTTTTTCAGATTTTTCTGCCATTACAGACGAAAATGTAAAGGTACGCAGCAGTACCTTGCCGATTCAACAGGAAGCCCAGCAGGATCTCTGTTCGCTCTTTGATGCATATGCCGCCGCAAATGGATGGGCAAATCTGCAAATTTACAGTACCACTGATACCACGCTGGATGCCTCCTCCATTTATACCAATGTGCTTCCCGACCGGAACACCGGCTACGGCTTCGACATTGGTTTGATCACCAGTACTGGCGAGGTAGTTCCATACATCAAAAAGCACAATGAATGGATGGTCACCAATGCATGGCAGTACGGATTTGTGGTTCGCTATCCCAGCGATAAGACAGAAACTACAGGAATTGCCTATGCACCGCATCACTTCCGCTATGTCGGAAAGCTGCATGCTGCTATCATGCATGACAATGGCTTCTGCCTGGAAGAATATATTTCCTACCTGAAAAATTATACTCTGGATTCCGGCGGCCTTTCTTACACACTGGACAGTGGTTCCTACACGATCTACTATGTTCCGGCTGATGCCAACGGAACGACAACTGTAACGCTTCCGAAGGATGCCGTTTACACCGTGTCCGGAGACAATCAGGGCGGTTATATTCTGACGGTTACGAATACCGCGGGCAACACTGTTGCTTCCGCTTCGGAAGACGCCACTGCACAAACCACAGAGTCGCTTCCCACAGAAACGACCGGTTATCTGTACCAATAAAAATCCATTAAAAAATCCCTGTGAATTTCAAGCTTCACAGGGATTTTTCTTTTGTTGCCTTTTATGCAGTGACCAGGCTTAGTCTACAATTTCAATGATTTCTTCCCATGTCACGCTTTTTCCGGCGGACTGGTACGAGTAGTATGTCAAAACATACAGTGCATCCTGAATAGTAATGTCTCCGTCTCCGTCAATATCCAGCCGAATCATCAGCCAGCGGTTGATAAACATATCTTCCGGATAGAACATATAAGCACCGTTTCCAGCAGCATGTTCTGCGTAGTATACCAGTACTGCATAGGCATCCTGGATATCCACTGCGCCGTCCAGATTGGCATCTCCCACCATCTGGGGAATGAAAACCGTCGTAGTCGTTCCGCTGAGCTGTGTTGCTCTGGTGACAGTTGTAATCGTTCGTTTTCTGGTCGTAGTGGTTGGTTTGGTTAAGCTGGTAGTAGTAGTTGTTGTTGTGGTAGATTCCGTTGTGATAGTTGTAGAAGTGGTGGTAGATTCCGTTGTGGTAGTTGTAGAAGTGCTGGTAGTAGTTGTTGTGGTGGTCATAGTGGTGGTTGTTGTCATCACAGTAGTCATACTTGTACTTGTAGTAACTGTCACACTAACCGTCGGGAGCGTGGTTATGGATGACGTTGTTACCGGTGTAGTTGTAGTCTGTGTTTCAGAAGCAGTGGTCTGCGTTGTTGTGGAAACTGATGCAATAGACGGCCGCGTCACACGGGTAACAATTGTTGTTGTGGTGGTGGTAGTCTGTCCTGAGATGATCGGCCGTGTAGGTCTGGTAGGGATAGTAGAAGTCACTGTAGTCGTTGAAGTAGATGTTTGAATACTAGGCCGTGTGTGACGTGTCTGGAGGGTTGTCGTTGTTGTTCCGGTAGAGGAAGCCGATGTTGTGGTAATCGGCATACTCTCTGTTGCGGTAGTGGAAGTAACAGACCGTGTTGTGCTCTGCGTAACAGAAACTGTGGTAACCAGCAACGTAGTTGCCGTTGTAGTATCTGTTGTCACAGGTTTGGTCACAGCTGTAGTAGCAGGGGTCGTAATCGTTTCTGTACTGCTGGAAGATGTAGTTGTAACTGTACTGGTTACTGTCAGACGCTCTGAGGTAGTCGTGACAGGCTGTTCGGTTTCCGTTGTGGTCGTAGTTGTAGTTGTGGTTGTAACTGTAGTAACAGGGGTAGTTGTAGTAGTTGCAATCGGTTTTGCATACAACACACGAGTCCCGGAAACAGCTTCATAGTTCTGCGCATCTGAAGGGATGTAGTCCCAGGAAAGCGTCTGCTCCCCTTCTGTCAGTCGGGACGGCATTCCTGCACTCCATGACACGGAACCAGGTGTACTGTTCTCTGTCAAGGTGATTTCCGGCACAGCATCCCCGGCTGTATAATCTCCTTCCGGAGAAAGGACAACCGCAACTATAGGAGAAGCCTTCAAAATGGAGAACGGAACCAGAACAGATCCTGTCCACTTCTTCCCATTCTCTGCCTGAATGATGGCAGCCGCAGTTCCGGCATTACAGTTGTTTTCATAGGTAATGGTGTAGTCTTCTCCCGGACTCAGCAGCACACCATCCAGTACCACCTGAAATTCTGGTGTCTGTAGATCCCCATTATAAATCAATGTTGTTTCATCCACACGGCTGATCACTGCGGCACCAATGGGAATCTCCGAAAGCACCAGCGTAGTTTGCAAAAGAACCCCGGCATTTCCGGTCTGATAGGTATAGGAAACCGCCTCTTGCGGATGCAGAATTTTCACTTCTGTTCCGGTACGGACAGCATTGCTCCAGTCACCGGTTCGCTCCGGATTAAAGTACGTCCAGTCTGCGGTAGAAAACGTCAGCGTCTGCGTATCAGAAAGCACAGGCGTAATTTCTGCCGTGCAGTTGCTCAGATCACAGGTTGTCACATTTGCCAACGGCGAGGCCAGAAGAGACAGGAGCGGGTTCTCTCCAGCAGAAAGCGAAGTGAGATCCATTTGCAGGGACAAATCCAGGAAGGAAAGCTGATTGTCTGCGCAATTGAGCGTTTTCAAGGCCAGCAGCTTTTCCAGACTCAGATGTTGCAATGCATTGCCATGGCAGTCCAGATCGGTCAGGGCTGCGCTGTCCGCAGAAAAGGATTTCAGTTGATTCTGACTGCAATCCACCTGCTCCAAAACAGAAAAACCGCTGAAATCCAGATCCGTCAGCTGATTGTCTGCGCAGTGCAGAATCCGCAGCTTCTCCGGATTTTGCAAAGAAAGCGTTGTAATGCTGCATTGTGCGCAATTCAGCGTTTCCAGAAGCGCACTTTCCGGAACTGTCAGCGATTGCAGCGCTGTATTTCCGTGACAATCCAGAGATAGCAGCGCCGGAAATGCGGAAAGCTGCAATTCTGTCAGCGCATTTTCAGCGCAGTTCAGGCTTGTGAGCGTTTCTGCTGCGTGTCCCAATGACAAGGTTGTCAGCTGATTCTTGCTGCAATCCAGTTCTGTCAGCTGCTCCGACAAATTCTCCGGCAGGCTGGTTAATGCATTATTCGAACAATTCAAAACTGACAAGTTCAAAAGGTACTCCAGTCCTGTCAGATCTGCAATTCCATGTCCGGAGATGTCCCACGTGGTTACTGCTTCAGATTCGGAAGCTTCCAGCAGGCCATTGTCATTTCGATCTAGTTCCTGCCGCACCAGCTGCCGGAGTGCTTCATCCGGAAAATGGGCTGCATCAATGGGAATCGAGGTTTCTTCGGCCAAGACCGGAATCAACTGAAAGTCTGCGGTTTTGGTCGAATTGGCAGCATCCAGCTGATAAGTATAAGTCACTGTAGAAAGATCCGGCCGTACTGTGAGTGTCATTCCGTCACACGCAGCATTCTTCCAGCTGTTCGCCACAACCCGGTCTATCTCCCATTCCGAAGGCATCTGTGTCAGATCGTATGTGAGAATTGCCTTTACTTCGATGGTACGGCTGTTTCCGCTTGCATTCACTTCCTGTAAATCCAAAAGCCCGGTTACATCCAGCGATACAAGGCGGTTTCCCTGGCAGTTTAATTTCAGCAGATGCTGACAAGAGGAAACATCCAGCTGCGCTAAGGCGTTGTCCTGGCATTCCAGATATTGCAGTGCCGTAAGCCCTTCTAGGGATAGAGATTCCAGCGCGTTGTCATAGCAATAAAAGTAAACCAGCGCCGACTGCTCCGGAAGAGAAAGATCGGTCAGGAGATTGGCTTCACAGGAAAGATAGGCCAGATTCGTCAAGGTGCTGACATCCAGAGATTCCAGGGCGTTATAAGAGCAATACAGGCGCTTTAAATTGGATAGCTGCTCTACATGGAGTGCTGTCAGGTTATTTCCGGCGCAGTTGAGTTCTTCCAGCGCAGAAAGATTGGCAATTGTGATCTCCGTCAATGCATTGTTAGAACAATTCAGCTTTTTCAACGAGGTTAAATATTCCACGCCAGTTAAGTCTGCAATATCCAGGCCGGATATTTCCACATCATCCGCCCGGCTTAATTCTTTGACGGAAAAATAGCCGTCCCGGTTGCTGTCAAATTTGCTCTTCAAGTAATTGCGAAAGGCATCATCAGGAAAATGCGCCGCATCAATGGAAATCTGTGTCTCAACAGATGCTTCCGGCACAATGGTAAATAAAATCCCTGTCTCTGCGTTTCCGGCAATCAGATCATAAATGTAGGTGACTGGCTGAGTGATATCTGTCACATAGAGTGCTTTTCCATCGGTCACAGCATTGGTCCAGCTGTCCGACTCTACATGGGAAACATCGAATTCCCCCGGCAGATCTGCAAAGGAAATCCGATTCACAAAATCCGCTGGGATGCTGCTGCTGTTTTTGGAGCCATAGCAGGTCAGTTCCGTCAGGGAAGTAGCAACCTGTACAGAGGTCAGCTGATTGCTGGCGCAGCGAATCACCTGCAATTGTGTCTGATTTCTCAAGTTCAGCGATTTCAGCTGATTGAAGGAGCAATTGACAGATTCCAGCATCGGATTTTGTGTCAGATCCAGCTGCGAAATTCCCACAGAAGCGCAGTTGAGAATCCGAAGATTTGGCGTTTGCGACAAATCCAGTGCATCCAGATGATTCTGATTGCTGCAATCCAGCTCAGTAAGCCCGGAAAGACCAGTCAAGTCCAGTTCCTGCAACTGGTTGTACATACACGTGAGCACGGTAAGATTCGGGAATGCAGAAGGTTCCAGCTGTGTCAGCCGATTATTGCCGCAGCGCAGCACAGAGAGTGCCGGAAGTGCTTCCAGCGTCATAGTTCTGATGCTGTTATCACTGCAATCCAGCGTATGCAGCCGGGAGAGGCCGGAAATTGTCAGCTCATTCAGCTTATTGCCGGAACAATTCAAGCTTTGCAGTGCTGTCAAATAAGAGATTCCTGTCAAATCCCAGATATTCCGATTGGACACATCCAGTTCCGTTACCTGTTGTATCTCCTTTTGTGACAGCATGCCATTCTGGTCGGTGTCCAGGGCTTCCACTGCACTGCAGAAGACACTATCCGGAAAGTGTGTCTCGTCAATTGCAATTTCTACTTCCACCGGATACAATGTAAATGTAACAGTCTGGCTTCTGGCGGTGTCTACATAATAGGAATAGGACACCGGCTTCTGCAAATCCGAAATGGTAAGCACACCATTGGCAACACTTGCATTTTGCCAGCTGTCTGCCGCTACGCAGTCCAGATCAAAATCTGTTCCCAGTTCCTGCAATGAAATGCATCCGTCCGCGCCTACTGAAAGAGACACTGCGTTCCCATCCGCAGTCAAATCCGCAACAGGGATGCTCCCCAGATTCAGGGCTGTCAGACGGTTTCCGCTGCAATTTAACGTTTGCAGGACAGGAAGTGCTGTGACATCCAGCGATGTTAAGAGATTGGATGCACAATTGAGCACTGTGAGTGACGGCAGCACGGACAAATCCAGTGTTTTCAGCTGGTTTCCAGAACAATTCAGCGTAGTGAGCGCCGGCAGTACAGAAAGATCCAATGTCTGCAATTGGTTCTGGCTGCAATCCAGTTCCTTCAAATTGGAAAAGAGAGAAAGTCCTGTATAATCTGATACGCCGGTTTCAGAAAGGGAAAGCATTGTCACAGCATCCAGTTCTTCCTGAGAGAAGAACCCATTCTGGTCTTTGTCATAAGCGCTTCCAGATAGAACTTCACGCAGCGCAGCGTCTGGAAAATGGTTGGCATCAATCTTAACCAGATACGCCGGATCCTGCTGAGGATGCAGTGTAAATACCGCCGTTGCAGAAGTGTCGGCCGTGTTGATCTGATAGGTATATGTCACCGGAGCAGTGATATCCAGGATATAGAGCCGCGTTTCTCCTTCTGATGCAAGAAGGGTACCGTTGGTAAAAAACGGCGTATCTGAGCTGGCATCTGCGGGAGCCACACGCGAAACATCAAATCCCGGCAGCGCAGATAAATCCGCATAATAAAGCGTATCATCACTGCCGGAAACGGGAATTGCTGAAATCTCCGCTGCATTATTTTCACAGGTACAGGAGGTCAGCTGGGATAAACTTGTAATATCCAGGCTGGTCAGATGGTTGCCGCTGCAATCCAGTGTGGTTAAATTCGGCACTTTGGAGAAATCCAGTTCTGACAGCTGATTCTCACTGCAATTGAGAATTTGCAACATGTTACCAGACAGCTGCAACTCTGTAAGCTGGTTGTTGCTGCAATCCACAGAAAGCGGAGTGGTTGTCTCCGGCAACGTCAAGGATGCAATCTGATTTCCCGTACAGTTCAAAATCCCCAGAATTTTGTTCTGAGAAAGATCCAGTTCCTTTAAATTTGTACCGATACAGTTTAGGAGCATCAGATTGGAAAAGCAGGAGATTCCTGTCAAGTCCTCTAGTTCCGCATATTCTGCCCCTGTCAGAGAAATGGAATTGGTTTGCTGAATTTCTGCCGAAGACAGGAAGCCGTCTTTCGGCGATGTGTCAATTTGATTGGAAACATAATTGCGAAAAACGGCATCGGGGAAATGCTCCGCTGTAATCGCTATAGGCGTTTCTTCCTGTTCCGCTGCCTCCGCAGGCATAATTCCAATATTCCATCCCAGCAGAAGCGCCAGCAGCGCACTGCCAATTTTCTGCATCCTTCTTAGCTGCAGGTTCATATCCATTCTCCTCTCAAAAGAAACCACGCTCTTCTGACATTTTCTCATGCAATTTATGAGAATGCTCTCAAAAAAGTTACTCGAAATTTGTATAATTTGATCAATCTATTTGTCCGTAAAAAATGGTTTTTGGTCAATTTGATTATACCACTTTTTGAGAAAAATGTCAAACGGATTCATGCGAATATTCGTAAACTTTTGCGCAATTAGATTGCATTTTCCCAAAATAAAAAGAATCTGTGATATCGTCAGTTTTTACAAAAAGCCACTTGACAAGATGGAAAAAATAGATTATAATGATAGAAATTAGTGTGTATTCCTGTTGTAACATCATTTCGCATTTTGACGACACCTGACATGGAAAGAAACGTTCGTTTTGACGTTTCTGTGTGGCTGTACACAGCAGGAGTATGCCCTGACATTAAAATTTGTGCGGTATTTCACGTTTGCATTCGAAAGGAGAGGCAAACCGGCACGTATTCCCGTAAGCCCCATTGACTGGCAAAAAGACTCCAGTACTGTACTTTGCCGGAAAGAGGTGTGCTGTTTTTTTCTGGGAAATGTGCTAAAATACCGCCTGTCCTATGTTCAAATGTGTCATTACACAGAAAGGAGCTTTTTTCATGAAATCCAACTGGAAAAAGACAGTAGCGGGAATCGTTGCAATTGCAACATTGATTCCTGCATGCTTTAGCAGTGTTTACGCTGCATCCCCCTCAGATACAACCTGTCTCTTATACACATCTGACGCTGCCGACGACTCCTTACGTGTA
>ERZ1027229.1353-NODE-1353-length-11092-cov-5.219987_pt1 | contig 11092 bp, 9 predicted proteins | sample MGYA00519245_ERZ1027229 | MGnify/ENA primary metagenome ERZ1027229 (study PRJEB26926, sample SAMN06164466) | human gut metagenome | biome: ENVO:00009003; feature: ENVO:2100002; material: ENVO:00002003 | host: Homo sapiens | place: USA | collected 2012 ...
GTAGATAAGTATAATTTAAGCGTACTAAAAATGTACTTATTGCGATAATTAGAGGAAATAGAATAAAGGGTGTTGTAGATTTTTAAGGGTAGTTAGTTATTTTTAATTCGATTCTTTTTCGCTTTTTTGCTGATAATTCGAGCGGATGGATAGTCTTACATTGAGAAAAAATCGCTACCTTTGTATTCGGATGACATCGGTCTGTCCACGACATTTTGAAAAAATAAGAAGCGTTATGCTCATCTTGTTTGTTGAAAACGTAGGAAATTTTCAAATCGATGCAAGAGATAGCATAGTGGTTCTCACGCATATGCGTGGGTCACTATTGTTACATCTGCATCAAAGGTTTCCTACGACCCTCAACAAAGACGTGGCATAGTTGGCTCACGTTTTTCATATCATCTGGAAACATATTAACAACAATAAAAACTCATTATGCGAAAGCTACTGTTATTGGTCATAACTCTTGTTTCGTCGTTGGTCGGCGCAGCACAGTCATACAACGAGCGCATTGCCACAGCAATGAATACCAGCGACTGGTTTGCGCTTGACTCTATATATAGCTCTGCCCCCAAGGATTCTATAATGCCTTTTCTCGAAGTGTTTTCCAGATGTCTGATTGGTAATAGGCTCAATCGTCCTGACGTTTCTGTTCCGGCATTTGACCAATTGTTCAAGGAACACTCCGCATCACTTGACCTCGGGAACCTGTTGAGTTCAACGGTTATGTTTGCAACAGATCTGAGTCGTGTAGGTTATAATCAGCAAGCATCCGATTTGGCAAAAACAATTCTTGATGCTACCCGCCAGCATCTTGATTCTACTTGGACTTCATCGTTGGAACAGATAACTTCTAAATATGCTGCATTGGCAGCTTATAAACCTTATGGAATTACATTTGCTGAATCTATCGGCCGCATACCATTCAAAATTGTGCCTGTGGGAGAGGGAAAAAATGGGTCGGTTCTCATGCACCTTGAAAATAGCACCATCAATGGCAGTATTGCTGACATTACTTTTGATACAGGTGCCGGTGTCAATATGATTTCCGATTCGCTTGCCAGACATTTCAATCTCATTCCCATCGACGGGTATGTCACCGCAGCGGGAGTCGGTCAACGCACAGGCCAATATGCCATAGCGAAAGAGATTAAGATTGGAAATATTACAGTGTCCGATGTGCCGTTTGTTATCATTGATTTCAAGACAGGTAATGACAAGGCTGACCAGTTTACTCATCATTTCAGCATAATTCTTGGTAGCGAGCTGATGCTTCAGCTGAAAGATGTTACTTTGGATTTCACCAATAAGGAAATCACTGTGCCGTCAACAGCCCCGGAAAGAAGCGATGTCGCACCAAATATTTGCTTTGGTGAAGGAATGACGCTCAACTGCTGTGGCAGAGTTTTGAATAATCCCATTATGATGAACATTGATACAGGTGATGCCGCTTATGGCACGTTGGGAGTGTCATTCTTCAATGACAACAAGGATTTCATTCTGTCTCACGCGGAAGCCGATACTATCCGCAGAGGCGGTATTGGGGGCGTTGTCGAATCGTTATGTTACCGAGTTGAGAAAATGCCTGTAAGTCTGGGCGGACATACTATCGGAATAGAGGGACTAGTGGTTGATACTTCGGAATCTTCTGCAGCAATGGATTTCAACTGCAATATTGGAATAAAGACCCTTATGCAGTTTGATAAAATCAGATTTAATCTGGTTGATTTCGTATTGACTACGTATCCTCAAATGGTACTCGGTTTTAATAACAAATATTTCAACACCCCTACATTTCAATTTAAGAAAGACAAAGGTGTTTCTCCACTTCAAGCATTAGGAATTGTAGCTGTAGGTGTAACAAGGACTCTTATAAATCCGAATGCACCGGCAAATCCTGACTTATAGTATTTCAAATAGCGGCCATCCACGTTTATATGTAGATAGCCGCTATTTTATTACTATGTTTAGCGACCTAACGATGGCCCTCGTTTCGGTTCTTTTGGTTTGATACCAATTTTGGCAAGCAGTTCTTTCGCTTTATTGCGGAACCATTGGAACACATTAACACCGTCTATCGTCAGAATAAAGCGATGTTTCTCTTTGGGGTCCCGTTCAAGTTTTGCCTCGGAATACTCGGTTTTGAATCTTTGGCTATGCTCGGGTGAGTACAACGCCCCTTGAAACGGAACAGGCTGCTGGTCGATTATCCGTTGCGTAAAGCTGTCGGGGAAACCGATATGTTTGCAGTATCTCGCCCAGATAAGTAGGTCGGGGACATCCGGAAAATATTTCTCAATGTCTGCCTTGTATTCGGCGTAGTCGGAATCATAAGCGACAGACATTTTTGACGCTTCAAGAGCCGACACTTCCTTTGAGAGTTTTTCTTTCGATGTTTCAAGACCTTTGTACTCCTCAATCATACCAACAACAATCTCTTTCAGTGTCGAATTATACTCAACAAGCAATTTCTTATCCTTGACGAGTTGAGCGTTCTCTTCGGACAGCTGCTTGTTGGCAGCCTTAGTCTCGGTGATTGTATTTTCAATCCAACGGTTGCCTCGTTCAAGTTCCGTCTTCCGTTTCTCCAAAGATTGGGTCTCGGAGTCGAGCTGATTTTTCTCGACGGAAAGAGTGGCTACATCCTGTTCAAGACCTTTCTTCTTCATCATGCAGTCGCGGTAATATTCGTGCTGCCCTATGTGGCGAGCCTCTGAGCCACGGATGCCACGCTCCAGACCGTATTTCGCCATAGCCTCGGCATAGATGTCCTGATAGCGGCTCATCTTTCCGCGCTCCATTATGTCGTCGGCGCACAGCCTCGGACGGTTGGCGGCTTTGGTGCGGTAACGCTTCTTTGCTGTCGCCTCCCTCGCTTTCTTCTTTCTCTCGGCGGTCACTATCGGAACGACGGCGATGTGAAGATGCGGAGTGCGCTCGTCCATGTGCAGTGCGGCTCCGACAACATTGTCGCCGCCGAATGTGTCGCGCGCCCATTTTATGTTGTCGGCAATCCATTCGTCGAGCTTGCCGCTGTCGATGATCTTCTGCATACCCTCGTTGTCGGAGGTCATTACCAAGTTGAGGCACCGGACCTGTCTGTCGGAGATTTTGCGGGTAATTCCGGCATTGGCTATGCGGTGTTCGACTGCCGCTGCAAGCCCCGTTATCCCGTCGGGATATTCGACCAGATTGTAGCGGTTGAGATGCGTCCTCGCCGGGTCCGCGTTTTCGGGATGGGCGGTGCGCTCGATATGCTTGGCTATCGAGTTCAGTGACGAGTTCGCCTTGATGATGTGTAACACTGCGTAGCTCATAGGCGGACGAGTTTCAGTTGCGGAGCAATCGGAATGTACGGCTTTCTGTTAAGCCGTTCCGGGGATTGACCAACGGTCTTTCCCCGGCTGCACTCGGCATAGTCCGGGCAAGCCCGGCTCTGCCCTCGTTGGCGCGGGGATTCCAAAGGGGTTGACCTCTTTGGCATATTGGGGACATTTTCAGCGTATCGGAACGATATGCGGCTCGGAAAATTCCCTAATATGCTAAGGAATTTCCCGCATGGCTGTAATTTCCGTGCGCGGCAGCACGGATGGGACTGCTCCCCGGATATGGGTCGCAGGGCGGTAAACCACTGTAATGAGTATAGTGGTACACCGGGAAAAAACTCTGTTGTCATCATTTCAAATTCAGGGATAACCCCGTGCATTCCTTGCACTCTTGCACGGTCGGGAGTGTGCAAAAGTGCAAGGTGTGCATGGGGTAAATTCAAAGTTTGGAATAAGAGCCGTAGGCATCACGGGTGAAGAAAACGCCCCGCCTGTCGCGAAGGAATTTCTTGAACGTGCGTTCCGCCATTCCGCATTTCCCGGCTATGGCAACTCCCTCGGCGGTGGTGAACGTGGCGGGCAGTTCCGACATCACGGCAAGCTGCACATCGGTCAGCGCGTCCTCGCCGATGATGCCCTGCACCCTCGTCGCCGTTACCCGGAAATACTCCGTCAGACGGATTGCCCTCTCGACCGTAGCCGCCTCTATCGCCTTCTTCTTTTTTGCCCCGCACGCCCAGTCGGAGAGGGCGAGCAGAAGACAAAACCGCACGGCATAGATTTCAAGTTTGCTCGCAATCGCCGTGAGAGTGTCGCTCCCTTCGGCGTTGCATCGCTCGGTCGATTCATTCTGCCAAGAATAGAGGCGTTGTAGCGCGTCAGGCGAGAACGGCACACTTTCGGGCATTATGTCGCCGCCGCTGTCAGCCGCAGGAACAATCCCGGTCAGTCTGCCGACAACCTCACGCCACGCCGAAACGATGTCGAATGAAGGCGATTTTCTCTCGCTGTTCCATTTCGCCTTTGTCTGGTCGTCCGGCACCACATAGAGAAAACGCTCGGTGAAGCCGTTTGAGTTGCGGTTCCCTGCGGCAAGCTCGCCCAGCACTTTGGGCTGGATCGTGCCGATGACGCAGAGGAACGGATTGCGGATGAACACACCGCTCTGGCTGCTCTTGCGGTCGGACATGGCTACCTTGTGGTTGAACACCGACATCCAGAACTCAGATTCGGAGCCGTTGTTGTAGCGGTTGAAATTCTTGAACCACCCGGCAAGCTCGTCGGCATAGAGGCACAGCCCCCTCGGATTTTCCGAGAGGATGCGGTGTACCGCCTCCGGCGTGACATCCTGCATTGTGAAGCGGATGCGCCTCGGCTCGGTCGGGTTCGTATCATAGCCGTTTGCGGCTCTCTCTTTCGGCGACAGCTCCATCGCCGCAAGATAGCGTTTCATAGCCTCGGAGAAGATTGCCGACTGCTCCGCGTCGAAATCTATGAGCGGTTGTATGGCGAAGCTCAGCGGATGGCTCTTGTTGGCTCCCGGACGACCTACGAGTGCGACGAAAAGAATACAGTATTCCTGCCAGCCTGCCATGTGTTCGGCGTTGTGTGTGTTTCCGACAGCGGCGGCAACCGCCGTCAGCATCGACATGGCGAGATAGTCTTTCGGAAATCCGAGGGTCGTGTTTGCCTCGTCTATGATTTCACGCATCTTTCTCGGAAGAACATCAATGGGAAAGGGATTGCGGGAGGTCTTTTCTGCGGCTTTTTCTTCTTTTTTCATCGCCTCCCTCCTTTCCCTGTTGTGGCGGGTACGAGAACTCCGACAGCGTTTCCGTCGATGAGGCGCGCCTCCGCCCACTGCAGCAGCTCGGATTTTCTGAAATGCAGCTTGGAGCCGAATTTCTGGAATGGGATGGTTCCCGCGCTCGTTTCCTTGTAGAGCTGTCCTCTCTTTATCGGGTAGCCGTTGGAATTGAGGAACTCCAAGGCTCCCTTCATGTCGAGCGAGTCACATTCGTTATTTACCGTGGTGACGGCGAGTGCGGAAGCGTTGGCTTCCTTTTCGGTGAGATATTCCTCCACCGACCCCCTTACGAGAAGTTTGAGGACTTCCACCAAAGGGAGATGCAAAAAGTCAGTCATGTTCATTGTGGATGTGGATTGATTAGTGGTCTGTGAAAGTCTTAGCGCATCGGGCATGGGCTTTTAGAAATTAAATACGTTAGCGGTATCATCATACAGATGTTGGGGTGTTGTCAATAGGGTTAATATGTGCCTTCCAACCCATGACTACACCCGGAGGGATAAGGCTGGTCGGCGGTTAAACTAATATCGGACACTCGTCCGTGTACTCGCAAAATGGCGAAAACCGCTGAAATATCGGCTCTGATGCCCGGCTTTTGCCACGGGATATAAGGCAATAGCGGGGCTGCCTGTTATCGAGTGCGGATTATTCCGCGTTGATAACGGTCTTGAATCTGCCTGATTATATCGGCGATAATCACCTTTCACAAGGGTGCTGTCGGCAGAGGGGGAACACTGATGCCGCTGCAATCATCATAGCGGTTTTAATCATTGTGCCCGGCACGTCGGCTGCCATTGCTCCGTTACTTTCAACAAGGAGAAATCCGAGATGGTTCGCAGTGTCCGGCTTTGTCCGCGTTATTCCGCCATGCGTCCTGCTTTTTCTTTTCGGCGGTCATTTCTCCTTTCGGCGCAACGAAAATACAATCCCGATACGGATTATCCGAATTTTCAGGGCATTGTGACTGCGTTTGACTGTCGCCGGACTGAAAATGACTGATACCCTTGTCGGATTGCTATATTAAGATACGAAAAATTTTTGAATTATGCAAATGTGGAGCGAAATCGGGCGATGAGAAGAAAAAGGACACCGGGTATCCCTCCCGATGTCCGACCACTAAATCCACAATCAAAATTATTTTGACTGCGATTCCGTATGCAAAGTTAGCTTTTTATTCTCACTTGCACAACCGAATAACAATCCGATAATGCGAAAAGTGCGATTGACATAAGTGATTTTAAGTTTCAGCTGCTCCGAAACCGATTGAGCCGAGGCTGTTGACTGCATCCATCTTCTGCTTGTCGAAAACATGGAGATACTTTTCGGTTGTGGTTATCCCGCAATGCCCCATAAGCTCTGATACTGTCTTTATGTTGACACCGTTGTCGAGCATATTGACTGCGAATGAATGTCTGCCGCAGTGCCATGAAATCCATTTTGTTATTCCTGCCTCCTTAATCCACCGTTTTAGATGCTTGTTGCAGGTCGAGTAATTCGGCAGCTTGAATATAAGTTCGTTTGGGTCGTATGGTTCGGAAGGCTTGCCTATCAGTGCAAGCAAATCATCGTTAAGTGGAAACGACACGGCACTGTGTGAGCTTCTTGATTCCACTTTCTTCTGATTAAACCGCAGTGTCCGTGTGGAGGCATCCACATTCCCGTATGTGAGCAGTTTCACATCACACCATCTTGTGCTGGTGAAAAGAGTGAATATGAACGCTCGCTGGACTTCCTTGTGTTCGCCTTCATAGTGGGTGCTGACAAGCGTCCTAACCTCGTCGAGAGTGAGAACCTCTTTTGTAACCTGATTACGGTCGTGTTTGACGGATATGCCCTTGCAGGGATTGCCGCGCATCAGACCTTCCTCTATCGCGTCAAGCACGATACGCTTGAAATAATGGTACATTTTGTTCGGACCCTCTCCCTTGCCGTTTGCCCGGAGGAATTCAGCAAATTTCAAGACAAGTTCCGGGGTTATGGTTTCCATGTGCAGGAATGTGTCATACTTGCTGTATCTCGGTGTTTCCTTGAGAAAACGGATGAAACGGTTGTAAGTCTGGACAACTGACTTTCGGACATAGTAAGTGAACCTCTCCGATTCACATTTCTCCTTGAAATAGGCGAGGAAATTTGTCTGTCTGTCCTTTTTCAGCCTGTATCCGGCACGGTCTTCAAGAAACGCCTGCTCACGTTCAAAACGTATCTTCTCAGCGAGTGCCAGAGTGTTTTTATTCTGTATCCTTTCCTCTTGGTTTCTCGGATGAAGCCAGATATAGAGATTCAGATTTTCTTTTCGGCGGTCATGCTTGACCTTGAATTTTGGTTTTCCTGCCATCGCCCCGGTGGTATAGAATACTTGATTTCCGTCCTCGTCAAGCACCGGGGATTCAGTGCGTCCGAGATAGTATTCCAGATAGAGGCTTGCGCGTCCGTCTTTCAGTTCGGACTGCTGGAGCTTCGGATTCTGCTTATTTCGCGTTTGGATTTTCGCCATTTATTGAGTAATTTTGTTGTTATAGAACAAAGGTAGCCACACGTTGCGAAACGTGAAAATTACCCTCAACATCTATTAACAACTGAAATGTACTAATTGTGTACTAAATGCGAAAAACAGTCGAAAACACGGCAAATCAATCAAATGGCTAAATTCGCTAAATCATTGATATTATTTATATTTAGCCATATCTAATTATATCGGTTTTCTATGCGTTGAGTTATCAACTTTCACATGCCCCGTCTATGGTTGAAATCACAAATCTCTCATTATATTGGATTAATACTCCTGAAAATCTTGCCGCCCGATATATTGAAAGCGTGGCGAGGGACTATTTCACGTGTCACGACGAAATAGAGGGATTCTTTATTATTGTCCCATCCATCTATACATTTGACCGGATACGTAATGATATTGATATCGCGATATTTGGAGGTCTCAGTGGCATGACAGCACGGGAAGGATATCAGATTGATTCTTTCGCCATGATTATAGAAGTAAAATCACATCCGGAGGAAGATATCTGTATCGATTCGGGACATCATTACCATGTAACGTACCGTGACGGGATAAAGGACGTCACCCGACAGGCATTATCGGAAGCACTGTCTCTTAAAGAGCATCTGAACGACTCGGGAATTGAATGTGATTTTGTAGTCCCGGCTATATTTTTCCGTTCAATTACGCAACAATCGCTCTCGACATTGCAAAACCGAAAGCCTGACAACGCACTTGCAGCATCATTTACCTTTGCACAACTGCTCGATATTATCGCCACGCAGTTTAAATGCAGGGACATGCACGACCCGTTGAAAGTCAACAATCATACGCGTGAAAGCCTTCTTCATCTGTTCCGTCATGCCTCAGCACCGGCAATCTTGCGCAGTAAATTTGAATTACTCTGTTCGGAAAGCCTCGACCCGTGCCTTGACGACATCAACCGGAATGAATCAAACACGGTGATAAAAGGTCGTGCAGGTACAGGCAAGACACTTCTTCTCCTGAAGGAAGCATTGAATCTTGCCGAAGACCGCGAAAACGAACTGATGTTTCTCACCTACAACCACGCGTTGCTCAACGATATAAAGAAACTTGTGGGTTATTTTCCATCCGGCAAGCTTACCAATAACAATTTCAAAACCATAGATTCATTCTTTCAGGGACTGATGCTTAAATATAAGATTATAGAAACGTCAATCAATCCTGAGAAGTCATCCGACTACCGCAGGGAATATCGTAATGCCTTAAAGCTGCTTTATGATAAAGTAACCGATGAGCAGAATGAAATAATCTCACCCGTCCCGACTCATTTTCTTATTGACGAAGCGCAAGACTTGAGTGAATATGAAAAAGAGATACTTTGTTACCTATACCCGGCATCATCAATACTTGCCGCGGAAGGGATAGATCAGCTTGAAAGAAATGACAATGCACCGGAATGGACGATGACGCGGATAGTGCCTCTCGGTTCATGCCGACGCATGTTTTCCAATGTAGCAATGTTTGTCAATAATCTTGCCGAAAGACTTCAGTGTGACTGGCATGTCGACTATCGCGAAGCATTTCCCGGTGACAAAGTCATGATACTTGACAACTATGACAAAGAAATTCACGACGAACTGTTGGAAAGACAACGAAAACATGGTTGCGACGACTATGATATGCTCATGCTTGTCGGAAGGCAACATTCATGCTATCAAAACATGTTGGATAGTATTGAAGAAATATATGACGGAAGATATCAGGAAAACCGCAAGAATGAACCTTGCGACAACCAACCGCGTCTGTACTACTATCAGTCATGTCGTGGAGTGGAAGGCTGGACTGTAGTGTGCCTCGGACTTGACACCTACTACGAGGAAGAACTCATCAAAAAAGAAACATCTCTTAAAAACACTCAACTCGTTAACGCAAGAAAGAAAGTTCAAACCGACACCGCATTAAAAATGATGACACCGCTCACCCGAGCAATTCACACACTTGTAATCGTACTATCAGGAAAAGATAACAATTTCAGCAAAGCCTTACGCTACACAGCTGAAGCGTTTCCCGATTTCGTCACCTTCCGTTCATGACTCCTCAATCAGATGTTGTAGCGTATATGCGTCGACATACGATGTACCACGACGAAGCCATGAGCGTAATCTTCCGCAAGTCTTAAAACCACTATTGTGAAATGTGGCTATACTCGGAGCGTTATCTATTGCCACCACAGCCCAAAGCTGATGCATGCCAATAAATTTCCGCGCATAGTTTATCGCAATGTTCAAGGCATGACTCCCGTAGCCCTTTCCGGAATAATGCCTGTCAACCAACAGTCCTATCCCGGCGCGTTTATTCTGGGGATCAAAATCATATAAATCCAACATTCCTACCGCCTCGCCCGTAGCTTTCTCAACAATCATAAGGCGTAACTGACGAGCAGCATATATGTCGGGGGAATAGCTTTCTATGTAATCCCATAATATTTTCCGGGAAAATGGCGCGATACTGCTTCCCGCCTCCCAGAGAGATGTGTCATTCTCCCATTTATAAAGCAACGGAAGGTCCTCCGGCTCAAGAGCGCGCAGGCATAACTCTTTATCTTCAAGCAGTTCTTTCATTGTACATCCTTATTAAACGACTCGCTGAAAAGAGTGCGGTTGACAATCGAGCGGCCAAGCGTAATCTCGTCAGTGTATTCAATCTCGTTGCCTACCGACACACCCCTCGCGAGCTGCGTTATCTTGACCGGAAGAGTACCGAGTTTGCGATAGATATAAAAATTGGTGGTTTCCCCCTCCATCGTGGCGCTCAGGGCAAGAATCACTTCTTCCACTTTCTCCTCCTCGACTCGCTTGACCAGCGAGTCAATCTCAAGCTGGGACGGTCCGATACCATCCATCGGTGATATCAATCCGCCGAGCACATGATAGAGCCCCCGGAACTGACCCGTATTCTCGATACTAAGCACATCCTTCACACTCTCGACCACACACACAATCGATGAATCACGTAAAGGATTGGAACAAATCGGACACTTTTCCTCTTCCGATATATTATGACATTTCACGCAATAACGTATCCCCTTGCGCAGAGCCACTATAGACTCGCCGAGGTCAATGCCCATACGTTCCTCCTGGCGCAGGATGTGAAGAGCAAGACGCAACGCAGTCTTACGCCCTATACCGGGGAGACGCGAAAGCTGGTTGACGGCATTTTCAAGCAAAGTAGAAGCGTATTCCTGTTCCATAGTCATCTGATTTCTATTGTAAAGTTACACTAAATGCCTCACCCTTACAAACCGCTTAACGCCATTTAACGATACAGGCGCCTCACGTTGCGGGGCGCCTGTATCGTTTTGTATCCTTCACAGCAAAAAAAGTTTTTTCATAAGATCGCGATTTTCGCATGATAGCTAATGTTCATGTAGGTTTACGAGGCGAATTGTGCAAAAAATGTATTTCATTAAGTTTAATATATGCA